>Ga0209415_10010281_pt1 | contig 15936 bp, 14 predicted proteins | sample PeaSoiSIISIP2007_FD_187696 | JGI IMG/M metagenome (GOLD analysis project Ga0209415, IMG submission 187696) | Peat soil microbial communities from Weissenstadt, Germany - SII-SIP-2007 (SPAdes) (version 2) | ecosystem: Environmental > Terrestrial > Soil > Wetlands > Peat | place: Germany...
GCGAGCCAGTCGCCGGGGGAGCCGGGCGCGACGGGCTGCCACATCGTGGCCAGCATGGCCTGGCTGAGGAGCCCCATATCGCGCGCCCAGCGGGCGCCGGCCGGATCGTCCTGCAGGTCCATGTTCAAACAGGCGAACGTCCCGCACAGCGCCAGCGCGGAAACGCGCTCGGGGTAGGTGGCCGCGAACAGGATCGACAGCGGGCCGCCCTCGGACACTCCGACGATCGCCGCGCGCTCGGACCCCGCCGCGTCCATCACCGCCCGCAGGTCGTCCATGCGCTCCTCCAGCGGCGCCGGACCGGCGACCGGGTCCGACAGGCCGGTGCCGCGCTTGTCGAACAGGATCAGCCGGCTGAACGAGGCGAGCCGGTCGAAGAACTCGTGGACGACCGGCACTCCCCACTGCAGGTCCAGATGCGAGACGAAGCCCGTCACGAACACGAGGTCGAACGGCCCCTCGCCCAGAACCTGATAGGCGATGTTCAGATCGCCGCTGCGGGCATATCGCGTCTCGGGCAGACCCATGTGTTCCCTTTGCCGATCGGTCGCGCGGTTGGCGCCAGAACTCTACTCGCCGTCGCGCTTACGGCGCCAGAAGTCTACTCTTCGAGAAACCGCTCCAGCACGGAGTTGAACCGCGCCGGGCGCTCCACCATCGGCAGGTGGCCGGTGTCGGGGAAGAGGATCTTGCGCGCGCCCGGGATCAGCTCGGTGTAGACGTCGGCGTCGCGCACCGGGACGATCTGGTCGCGCTCACCCCAGACGACCAGCGTGGGAGACACGATCTCGGGCAGACGGTGGCGGAAGTCGTAGTCGAAGAGGGCTTCCATGCCCCCCGGGAAGCCCGGCTTGCCCCCGCCGCGCAGCAGCTCCGCGGCCAGCGGCCCCGGCAGCCGGCTGGGGTGCGCCGCGACGCCCGTCAGGGTCCTCGCGCGCAGCCCCGGCCTGCGGGCCAGCGCGTCCGCGTGCGCCGCCACCCATCCCGTCTGGGCGGCGAGCAGCGGCTGCAGCCGGCGAACCACCGGCACCCAGCGCGCCAGAAAGGGGCTTCCGTAGCTGCTGATGCCCGCCGGGGAGACCAGCACCAGGCGCTCCACCCGCTGGGGGAAGGCGATCGCCAGCTGCGCGGCGGTGAAGCCGCCCATCGAGCTGCCCACGACCGCGGCGGCGTCGATCTGGAGGGCGTCCATCACGCCGTCGAGCACGCGGGCGTAGAGGGGGACCGTGATCCGCTCGCGCGGCATCGGCGAGTGGCCGAAACCGGGCAGATCGAGCGCCACCACGCGGTGACCGATCGAAGATCGGCCGGCGGCGAACACGGGGAGCTGTTCCAGCCAGTTGAGCCATGAGCCCGCGAGCCCGTGCACGAACACGATCGGCGGCCCCTCGCCGAGGTCGATGACGTTGACGGGTCGATCCTCTACAGTGACCCAGCGCTGGTGCTTGCGCCAGTCGACGTCAAGCCAGGGGGAGCGTCCCACGGGACCGTAGGGTTCAATGGGCGTGGACGTGGGGGCAGAGGAAACGCCGGACATCGGGCAATAGTCTACGGCTATATACGACTATGCGGATCGCGATCGACATAGACTCCACGCTGCACCACTACTGGGACGTCCTCTCGGAGGTCTCGGTGCGGCGCTTCGGTGTGGATCTGCCCTACGAGGAGCAGCTCTCGTGGGGCATCACGCGCCTGCGCGCAGAGCAGCTGAAGCTGTGCATCCGCGAGAGCCACAGCGACGAGCTGATTCTCGCCGGCAACCCCTACCCGGGGGCGGTGGAGACGGTGCGCGAGTGGCATCGCCAGGGCCACTTCGTGCACGTCACCAGCCATCGCGACCGCGACCGTCACGAGGCCACCAGCGCCTGGCTTGCGCTCATCGGACTGCCCTTCGACGACCTGCACTGCTCCCACGACAAGGTCTCGCGCTGCATGGAGCTCCAGATCGACCTGCTGATCGACGACAGCCCCCTGAACCTGCTGCCGGCGATCGAGCACGGCATCCTCGCCGCCACCATCGAGCACCCCTGGAACCGCGACGTCTGCGAGGAAGAGGACATTCTCAGCGCCACCGACTGGCATCAGCTCGCCCGCCTGCTGGAGCCGGTGCTCGCCAGCCGGCCGAGTCCGCTGGCCCGTTAGGGTCGCGCGGGCCCGAGGATCGGAGAAGGCGCAGAGGGCGGAGCCGAGGGCGGTCCCGAAAGGGAAGCCGGGAGGGGCCCAGGCAGGCGCGAAGGGTTGCGCGGCGAACCTCTCGGAATGAGCGCTCCGACCGCCACCGCTGACCGCCCAGTTCCGATCGGGCAGGCGTGGCAGGCGGCGCTGGCGCTGCTCGAAGAGGACCTGCGTCGCCGCGACGCGGCGCAGAAGACGCTGCGCGCCTATCGCGTGGACATCGACCAGTTCGCCCGCTGGGCGGCCGCCCAGGGCCTCGAGCCCGCGACGGTCGACCCCAAGACGGTGCGCCGTTACGTGGCGCGCCTCTCCGGAGGGGGTTGCTCGCCAGCGACCTCGGCACGCAAGCTGGCCGCGCTGCGCGCACTGTTTCGCAGTCAGCGCGAGCACGGCCTGATCGAGCAGAGCCCTGCCGACCTGGTGTCGAGCCCGCGCCGGCACGCGCACCTGCCGAGCGTCCTGAGGGCCCGCGAGGTCGCCGGCCTGCTGGAGAGCATCCCGGCCTCCACGCCGCTAGAGCTGCGCGACCGGGCGCTGTTCGAGCTGGCCTACGCCTGCGGCCTGCGCGCGGAGGAGCTGGTGTCGCTCACGCTCGCCGACGTGGATCACGACGGCGAGCAGCTGCGCGTCGAGGGCAAGGGACGCAAGACGCGCTTCCTGCCGGTCGGCGAGCTCGCGCTGTCCGCGCTCGCGCTCTACCTGGAACGGGATGGCCGCGAGGCGCTGCAAAATGGCGACGGCGAGCAGGCGCTGTTCCTGAGCAAGTCCGGCCGTCCGCTTGGCACGGGCGACGTGCGCCGGCGCCTGCGCGTGTGGGGCGCGCGCGGGGGGCTGGGAGCGGGAGCCTCCCCGCACACGCTGCGCCACAGCTTCGCCACGCACCTGCTCGACGGCGGAGCGGACCTGCGCACCATCCAGGAGCTGCTCGGCCACGCGAGCCTGTCAACCACTCAGGTTTACACTCGGGTAGAGTCAGCGAGGCTCAGAAGCGCCTACGCGCGCAGCCACCCGCGGGCCTGATCGGCGGGGGAGACCCTGGAGACGAACGTTGGAGACGAACGTCAAATCGATCGAGCTACGCGAACTGTGGCGACGCTACAAGTCCGACGGCGACCCCCGCGCGCGGGAGCGGCTGGTGGTTGCCTATTCGCCGCTGGTCAAGTACGTCGCCGGGCGCACCGCCGCGGGGCTGCCGCCGCACGTGGAGGAGGCGGATCTCATCTCCTACGGGCTCGTGGGGCTGATCTCCGCGATCGAGCGGTTCGACCTCTCGCGGGAGATCAAGTTCGAGACCTACGCGATCACGCGCATCAAGGGCGCGATCATCGACGAGCTGCGCGCGATGGACTGGGTGCCGCGCAGCGTGCGCGCCCGCGCGCGGGAGATCGAGCGCGTCAACGCCAAGCTCGAGAACCGCCTCCAGCGGGCGCCCACCGACCAGGAGATGGCCAACGAGCTGAACGTCCCCCTCAGCGAGCTGCACGACTCGCTGCTGGCGATCTCGCACTCCTCGATGGCCGCGCTGGACGAGCTGTGGAGCGTCTCTGACTCAAGCGGCGACCAGGTCTCGCTGATGGACACGCTGGAGGACCCCGGTGCGCCGGACCCGGCGAAGGTGCTCGACGTGGGCGACCTGAAGGACCGCATCGCCGAGTCGATCGCGCGGCTGCCCGAGCGCGAGAAGCTGGTGATCGCGCTCTACTACTACGAGAACCTCACCCTGCGGGAGATCGGCGAGGTGCTCGGCGTGACGGAGTCGCGCATCTCCCAACTCCACACCAAGGCCGTACTTCGCTTGCGTTCGCGTATGCAGAGCGATAGTTTCGATTGATTGATGGACGAGGGGCCCGGCTTGAGTTGGCGATGATCGGGAAGCGAGGGGCCCGGCTTGCCGGCCTTGCGGCCGGCGGCGCCACCCTCGTGGGCCAACTCCGCCACCCTCGCGGGCGCTTGCGTTCGCGTATGCAGAGCGATAGCTTCGACTGATGCACCCCGCGGACCGGATCCGCAACGTAGCCCTGGTGGGACATCGCGGCGCCGGGAAGACCTCGCTGCACGAGGCGCTGCTGTTCGAGGCCGGGGTCACCGGCCGCCTGGGCACGGTCGTCGACGGCAGCACCGTCTCGGACTCCGACCCCGACGAGCGGGCGCGGCAGATGTCGATCTCGCTGGCGCTGAGCTCGTTTCAGTGGCGGGAGCGCAAGATCAACCTGCTCGACACGCCCGGCGAGCCCAGCTTCGTGGCCGACGCCCTGGGGGCGCTGCGCGTCTGCGAGTCGGCCATCTTCGTCGTCAACGCGGTCATGGGCGTGGAGGTAACGACAAGCCGTCTGTGGGCCAGGGCCTCGGAGCTCGACATCGCGCGGATGCTGTTCGTGAACATGCTCGACCGCGAGCGCGCCGACTTCTTTCGCACCCTGGAGCAGCTCAAGGAGGCCTTCGGGCAGCACGTGGTGGCCACCGAGATCCCGATGGGCTCCGAGCACGAGCTGGAGGGAGTGATCGATCTGATCGACATGCGCGCCTTCCGCCACGACTCCCCCGAGCGGGGCGGCTGGAGCGAGGTGCCGATCCCCGAGCGCATGCTGGCCCAGGCGCAGGAGTACCGCGAGAAGCTGATGGACGAGGTCGCGGAGGTCTCCGACACGCTGATGGAGCGCTACCTGGAGGGCGAGGAGATCTCCCACGAGGAGATCGTCACGGCGCTCAAGGAGGGCACCAACCACGGCTCGATCTTCCCCGTGGTGTGCGGCGTGGCCACGCGCAACCTCGGCACCGCGCGCCTGCTCGGCGCGATCGTCGAGGACCTGCCCTCACCCGTCAAGCACGGTCCGCTGCGGGTCGGGCAGGTGGATCTCCTGCCGGATCCCGAGCGCGAGCTGTTCGCCTACGTCTTCAAGACCCGCGCGGACCCCTTCGCCGGGCGGATCAACCTGCTGCGCGTCTACCAGGGGACGCTGCGCCACGACAGCCACGCACTCAACACCCACGCCCACGCCAGGGAGCGCATCGGCCAGCTGCTGCTGTTCGCCGGCAAGGAGGTGGTGCACGTCGATGAGCTCGGCCCGGGCGACATCGGTGCGGTGGCAAAGCTCAAGGAGACCCGCGCCGGGGATTGGCTGGCCGCGCGCGAGGTGCCGCTGGAGATGCCACGCCCCCGTCTGCCGGCGGCGGTGATGGCCTTTGCGATCGAGCCCCGCAGCCGGGGCGACGAGGACAAGGTGTTCAGCTCTCTGCGCCGCCTGCAGGAGGAGGACCCCACGATCGACCTGCACCGCGATCCCCAGACGGGAGAGCAGATCGTGGCAGGGCTCTCGCAGGTGCACGTCGAGGTGATCGTCGACCGTCTGCGCGAGCGCTTCGGCGTTGAGGTCATGCTCAAGCCGCCCAGGGTGCCCTACCAGGAGACGATCAGGGGACCCGCCAAGGCTCACGGGCGCCATAAGAAGCAGACCGGTGGGCGCGGCCAGTTCGGCGACTGTGAGATCGAGATCGAGCCGCTGCAGGACCTCGACTTCGAGTTCGTCGACCAGATCAAGGGCGGGGTGATCCCGGGTCAGTTCGTCCCCGCCGTGCGCAAGGGCGTCGAAGAGGCGATGAGCACAGGCGCCGCCGCGGGGTATCCGGTGAAGGGCGTGCGGGTGCGCCTCGTGGACGGCTCCCACCACTCGGTGGACTCCTCGGAGGTGGCCTTCAAGATGGCCGGCATCCACGCCATGCGCCAGGCGCTGGAAGAGGCCGATCCGGTGCTGCTGGAGCCGATCATGCTCGTCACGGTGTCGGTGCCCGATGGCTGTGTGGGGGACGTGATCGGCGATCTCAACAGCCGCCGCGGGCGCCCGCAGGGGATGGAGCCGGCGGCCGGCATGACGGAGATGAGGGCCGAGGTGCCGATGGCCGAGATGCTCAGCTACGCGCCCGACCTGCGCTCGATCACCGCGGGTCAGGGCGACTACACGCTCGAGTTCCTGCGCTACGAGGAGGTTCCCGCCCACCTCGCCAAGAAGCTGCTCGCCCAGGCCGGTCCCGAGCATGCCGCGGCGAGTGCCTGACGCCTATCGCGGCGAGCGCCTGACGACCATCGCGACGCACGCCTGAGCGCCCACCACTACCCTGGAGTGCCGATGGCCACCCGATCGATCGTCACATCCCACCCGGAAGTCGCCTGCGACGTCTGCGGGCGGCGCCTGCTGCGGGGCGAGCAGCCCGATGTCTTCCTGAGCGGCGGCCAGCGGCGCACCGTCTGCGAGCTGTGCGTTCCGCGCGCCACGCACGAGGGATGGCTGCGCGAGGCGGATGACCATTCCCTGAGCCTGCGCTCCAGCGGCCCCCGGCGCGGGCGCTCGCTGCTCGGGCGGCTGCGCCAGACGCGCTGGCCGGCCTCCGACCCGGTGCAGGACAGCACGCTCACCGCCCCCGCCAGCCCTCCGATCGCCGCCGAGGAGCGCGGGGAGGATCTCTATGACTTCCTCGACACCCCTCTGGCGCAGGCCAAGCCCGTGGCGGCGGCGGCGCGGCCGAGCCTCGTCGATCCCGTCGATCCTGTCGATCCGGTTCCCTTGGTCAGCGAGCAGGCCGCCCCCACCAGCGGCGAGCTCGAGATGGAGCGCGCGCTGGAGGTCTTCAATCGTGGCGAGCATCCGCGTCGCCTGGCGGGTGTGGCTCGCTCCCTGGGCGCGCCCACGGTGCGAGTGGCCCCGGTGGCGGAGTCTGGCGGCAGGGTGGCGGTGGCGGTGGTGGTGGCGGTGGTGGTGGCGTGGGAGCTGTGCTGGTATCGCTACGAGGTGGACCTGGGCGAGGAGGACGCCGGCGCGCTGCTCACAGCGCAGGGAATGGAGCTCGACGAGCTGCCCCGGGAGGACCGCGTGGCCAACGCCACGATCGACGAGCACGGCGCCCTGTCGCTGCTGGCGTAGGGCACGCGCGCCAGTTCGCGCCTGTCAGTTCGCTCTCGCACCGAGATGCGCCCCCGGGTCCGCTTGCCCGCTGCGCGCCGCGAGGGCCTATTCGTCCAGTGCACATGCCGCCGGGGGGCAAACGCTCTAGCATGCAGGGGCGATGATCTACTGCGTGGTGCCCCGCCCCCTGGCCGACGAGCTGTATCCGAAGCTCGTGAAGTACTACAAGGACGACGACAACGTGGCCGTGATCGTTGATCGTCGCCACTCCGATCGCCGTGGCCGCCAGGGCGCCACCGGGGCGGTGGGGCCGGATGGTCAGCGGCGCGTGGTGCGCGACCGCCGCCGGGCACGCGTGCCGGGCGAGCTGCCGGCGCTCGCGGGCGTGCCAGCCTCCTGAGCGCCCGCCGCCAGGGTGCTCCCACCGTTCCTGCTCCCACCGTTCCGTCTCCGCGGCGGCGCATAATGCCGCGTCCATGACGAAGGTGATCGTTCACGTCGACGGCGGCGCCCGCGGAAACCCCGGGCCGGCCGCGGCTGCCAGCGTGGTGTCCGCGCCGGACGGCGGAGTGCTGGACGAGGCGACGGAGCTGCTGGGCAGCGTGACCAACAACGTGGCCGAGTACCGCGCGCTGCTGCTGGGCCTCGCCCGTGCCCGCGCCCTGGGGGCCGGCGAGGTGGAGGTGGTCAACGACTCCGAGCTGATCGCCAAGCAGGTGCAGGGCCACTACAAGGTCAAGCACAGGGACATGAAGCCCCTGCACGCCAAGGCGATGGCGGCGCTCAGGGAGTTCGAGCGGTGGTCGATCCGCTCGGTGCCGCGCGCGCAGAACGCCGATGCCGACGCCCTCGTCAATCAGGCGCTCGACGGGGCTCGGATGTAGGGCCTCATGTCAGTGCAGCGCGTGGGCGGACTGCGCGATGTTGATCATCTGCGGGTTCGTCAAATCCTCGCGCAGCGTGTTGTTGACCCAGTAGAGGACGCCGCCCTCGCGCCAGGCGATCAGGTGGATGGCGGAGCCGTCGTCGACGAACATGTAGCGGCGCCCGCCGAGTGAGACTTCCTGGTTGACGTGGGCGATGACCGGCGGGTCCGTCCAGTCCATCCCCTCGATGTCGTAGTAGCCGCCCTGGGTGTTCTGCTGGAAGACCTCCACGAAGGCGTGGTGGCGGTGGTGGGAGGGGTCTTCCAGGGTGAACGCGCGGGTGCCCTGCGTAGTCGCGGGGCCGGTCTGCAACCCGGGGTAGATGACGGGGAAGGGCACCCCCACGGCCGCGCTGAACGCTTCTGAGCGGCCGCTGGAGGAGGTGGGGTAGAGGCCGATCGCGGCCGGCGTGAAGCTCGCTTGCGGGCCGTGGCCGTGGCGCGGGGGGGCGGTGGAGGCGAGGTGGTGGGGGACCGCGACGTGCTGGTCGCCGTGCAGGAAGTCTTCGACCGTTTCGTGGATCTCCTGCGGCGTGGCGGTCACGTAGTCGACGCCGCCGATAACGGTGTTGTCCGTGGCGAAGCGGAACTTGACCTGGCGCAGCGGCTTTTCCTGGGAGAAGACAATCAGCTTGGCGAGCTTGATCAACTCCGAGGCGGAGGCCGGGAAGGTGGTGGTGATGGCCCTGCCGACGGCCTTGGAGACGGTGTCGATTTCGCCCAGCAGGTTGGTCGGGGAGACCTGCTCGCGCAGGCTGCGGATGAAGTCCTGCTGGCGGGCCACGCGCACGAAGTCCGAGTCGTCGTGGCGGTAGCGCACGTAGGAGAGGGCGTTTTCGTAGCAGAGCTTCTGATAGCCGGGCTGCAGGTTGATGGCGGAGTAGTTTTCGCCTTCGATGGGGCTGTGGTAGTAGTGGTGGTCGACGTTGACGTACACGCAGCCGAGCGAGTCGACCACTTCGATGAAGCCCTTGAAGGTGGCGTCGATGACCCCGTTGAACTTGATTGAAAGCAGGTGCTCGAGCGTTTCGGCGGCCAGCCGCGCGCCCCCGTCGTTGCCCTTCATGTAGCTGCCGATCGTGTATGCGGCGTTGACCTTCTGGGGGTAGTAGACCTGCCCGCTCGGGGTGGTGATGGTGACCAGCAGGTCGCGTGGGATCGACAGCACCGAGGTCTGGCCGAGATTGGGATCCAGGTGGACCAGCAGCAGCGTGTCGCTGTGGGGGGGGTCTTCGCGGTCGAACTGGTCCTTGGACAGGGCGCGCTTGTCCGAGCCGATCAAAAGGAATGTCTGCGGCGCGCCGCCGTAGGCTTCGGCGATCACGCTCTGGGGCGCGTGGATGCGGTTTGCCCCCGGGAAGACCTCGTTGGCGATCGTCGTGACCTTGTTCAGCGCGACCGTGGCGGTGGCGCCGCCACTGAGCAGCACGATTGCCACGCCGCCGATCAGGAAGCGCTTCCACACACCTCAAGGGTACTGAGGCGCCCGGCGCTCGCGCGCCGGGACGAGGGAGGCGCCCGGCGCTCGCGCGCCGGGACGAGGGAGGCGCCCGGCGCTGACGCGCCGGGACGAGGGAGGCGTCCGGCGCGCCCGCGCCGGGTGCGCGGATACGCTCAACCGATGCTCAAGCCCCGCAACCGCGAGCTGCTGGGCCTGATCCCCGCCGCGCTGCTGGTGACGGCCGGGTTCACCGCCATCTTCATCCAGCAGCAGAACACCGCGCAGAGCGCGGACACGAACCTCGTGCTGGGCCACGCCTCGAGCGTGTCGCTGACGTACGGGGGGATCTTCCTGGGGCTGTGCGTGGCCGCGCACCTGGTGATCCGCTACGCGCTGCCCAACGCCGACCCCTACCTGTTCCCGCTGGCGGCGGTGCTGGCGAGCGTGGGGATCGTGATGGTGTACCGCATCAACCCCGTGCTGGCGCGCCAGCAGGCGCAGTGGATGGTGGTGGGGCTGGTGGGCTTCTCGGCCACGATCCTCGCGCTGCGCCGCACCGGGGTGGGGGTGCTGGAGCGCTACCGCTACACGATCGCGGCGGTGGGGATCGGGATGGCGGTGCTGCCGCGCGTGCCCGGGGTAGGGGAGCAGGTGAACGGTGCGTACCTGAACATCCACGTAGGGTCGATCTCCTTCCAGCCGGCGGAGCTCGCGAAGATCGCGATCGTCGTCTTCCTCGCCAGCTACCTGCACGACAACCGCCAGATCCTCGTCACCGCAGGGAGGCGGGTGGCGGGCATGACGCTGCCGCCGATGAAGCAGTTCGGCCCGATGCTGGTGGTGTGGGGGGCGGCGATGGCGACGCTGCTCCTGACGCGCGAGCTGGGCACGTCGCTGATGTTCTACGGAGCGTTCCTGGCGCTGCTGTACGTCGCCACCGGGCGCCTGTCGTTCCCGCTGATCGGGCTCGTGCTGTTCGCCGCGGGAGCCTGGTTCGTGGCGAGCCACGTGGGTCACGTGCACGCGCGCGTGCTCGCCTGGGAACACCCCTTCGACGAAGCCCTCTACAACCAGCCGGGCGGGAGCTACCAGTTGGCGCAGTCGCTGTTCGCGCAGGCCGACGGGGGACTGCTGGGCACGGGCTTCGACCAATCGCTGCTGATGGTGCACGTCGGCGCGGGGCACGCGGTTCCCCTGCTGCCGATCCCCGAGAGCGACATGATCTACGCAGTGATCGTCAACGAGCTGGGACTCGCGGGAGCGGCGGCGCTGCTGCTGACCTACCTGCTGTTCGTGGCGCGCGGCCTGAAGGTGGCGATGCTCGCGCGCGACTCCTTCTCCAAGCTGCTGGCCACCGGCCTGTCGTTCGTGGTGGCGATGCAGGTGTTCGTGATCGTCGGAGGCGTCACACGCGTGATCCCGCTGACCGGGGTGACGCTGCCGTTCGTCGCCTACGGCGGCAGCTCGGTGGTGATGAACTTCGTGCTGCTCGGCCTGCTGCTCGTGATATCCGACCGCGCGCGGAGGACGGTCTGACAGGAAGAAAAGAAAAGGCCCCCACAGAGGGGGGCCAGCGAGGGCCGCGCTGCGTGGTGTCGGGCGTAGATTCTAAATGTCGATACGCCGGGGCATAGGGGGTGCAGCTTTTGCGTAGGTTTGCCGCAGTTTCCCGGCGCAAACCTGCGCAAAGACGACCACCACCCTCACGGACCTCGCCAGGCGTCGAATAATCGGCGTGTCGCATATCCGACGCCTCGCAGATGCCCACCTCGACCGCCCCCACCTCCCACAACCTGGTCCTCGACACCGGAGGAGCCGCTGCCCGCCTGCCCTGGCCGGGCGCGTGCGGCGGCCTTGACTCCAATGCCGGCTTCCCGCGCCGCCCGTGGCTGAACCGCCTGCGCCGCGCGCTGCGCGAGGACCTGTTCGTGCTGCACTACCAGCCGATCCTCTCGCTGCGCAGCGGCGCGGTCGACCACTACGAGGCGCTGGTGCGCCTCGCCGACGACCCCGATGCGCCCGCGCTGGCGCCGGGCGCATGGCTGCCCGCGGCCGAGCGCTACGGGCTGATCCGGGAGATCGATCGCCTCGTCGTGAGCAGAGCCGTGGGGCTGCTGGCCGAAGAGCTGGAGAGCGAGGTGTCGATCGCCGTCAACCTCTCCGCGCTGTCGATCGTCGCGGGGGAGACGCTGACCCACATCGAACGCGAGCTGGCCCGCCACTGCGTGGCCCCTGAGCGGCTGACGATCGAGGTCACCGAGACGGCGGCCATCTCCGATATGGGCCGGGCGGTGGCCTTCTGCAAGGACGCCGCGGCGCTCGGCTGCGCGCTCGCGCTGGACGACTTCGGCGTGGGCTTTGGCTCCTTCCAGTACCTCAAGCTGCTGCCCTTCAGCCACCTGAAGATCGACGGCGAGTTCATCCGCGGGCTGTGCTCCAATGCGCACGACCGCCTGATGGTCGGGGCGCTGGTGCAGGTGGCCCAAGGCATGGGCATGCGTACCGTCGCGGAGTTCGTCGGCGACGGCGCCACCGTGGATCTGTTGCGCACCCTGGGCGTGGACTACGCGCAGGGCTTTCATGTTGGCCGGCCGCGACCGCAGATCGACTGGCAGCCGGAGATCCGCTGCGCGCGGATCTAGTCAGCGCGGCTGCGGGAACTGGGTGCGCATCATCGCGTCCCACACCCGGTCGGGCGTCAGCTTGCGCTGCAGGATCGTCATCCGCGCCGAGGCCGTCACCGGCACCCGCGTGGGCGCGCGCCGGCGCGTGAGCGCTCGCTCGATCGCCTTCGCCACGACGTCCGGGCCGCCGCCGAGGTGGCGCATCGGCCCCTCGTACGCGCCCACGGTGAGCGCCGCGACCTTGGCGTCGAAATCTCTATAGGGTCCGTCCGCGGCCGTCTCCGAGGAGGCGGTCACAGCGTTCTTGGCGAAGTCTGTGACGATCAGCCCCGGCTCGACCAGCACTACGTCGACGCCGAAGCCCCTGACCTCGAAGCGCAGCGCGTCGCTGATCGCCTCCAGCGCGTACTTCGTGGCGTGGTAGAGCCCCCCGCCGGGGAAGGTGAGGCGCCCGCCCATCGAGCCGATGTTGACGATCTTGCCCCACCGCTGCGCGCGCATCCCGGGCAGCACCAGCTGGGCCATGCGCACGGCGCCGAACACGTTCGTCTCGAACTGGCGGCGCACCGTCTCGGGCGGGATCTGCTCGAGCGCGCCGCCCTGGGAGTAGCCGGCGTTGTTGATCAGCACGCCCACCGCACCCTCCGCGCGCGCCACCTCGGCCACGGCGGCCTGCATCGAGTTCTCGTCGGTGACGTCCAGCGCGAGCGTGCGGCAGCCCTCGCCGGCGAGGTGCTCGATCGACTCCGGACGGCGCGCGGTTGCGTAGACCGTCCACCCGGCCTTGGCCAGCCGCCGCGCGGTGGCCTCGCCGATGCCCGAGGAGCAGCCGGTGATGAGCACCGCCTTCGACTCGTTCCCCATGCGCGGCAGCATACGCGCTGTGCGCCGCCGTCCCGCGGCTGGTCTCCGACGGGGGCCGCAGCAGGCACCTGGGTGGGGGAGGGGCGCGCCTGCGTTTCGCGGGTGGGCGATAGGGTTGCGGGCGATGCGCGCTGTCACCTTCCAGGCTCCCAACGAGGTACGGGTCAAGGATGTCCCCGAGCCCGTCCTGCTCGACGCGGGCGACGCGATCGTGCGCATTGAGGCGACGGGCGTGTGCGGCTCGGATCTGCACATCTACCACGGCCGCGTGAAGATCGAGCCGGGCTTCATCATCGGCCACGAGTACGTCGGCTCGGTGCTTGCGGTCGGCGACGCCGTGCACGACGTGGCCGTCGGCGACCGCGTGCTGGGCTGCTTTCAGACCGCCTGCGGGCACTGCTTCTTCTGCCGCCGCGGCCTCTTTCACAAGTGCGACTCCTCGCGCACGTTCGGCCACGGCGCGGCGCTCGGCTCGCTGCAGGGCACCCAGGCCGAGCAGGCGCTCGTGCCGAGCGCCGACCTGGTGCTGCGGCGCGTGCCCGAGGGCATGAGCGACGAGATGGCGCTGTTCGCCGGCGACGTGGCGGGCACCGGCTACCACGCCGTGGTGGACTCCGGCTTTCATCCTGGAGACACGGTGGCGGTGCTGGGGCTGGGGCCGGTCGGGCTGTGCGCGGTGCAGGCCGCGCGCGCCTGCGGCGCTGCCCACGTGGTGGCGGTGGACACCGTGCCCGAGCGCCTGGCGATGGCCGAGTCCTTCGGCGCGCAGGCGGTTCACCTGGAGCAGGGCGACCCGCGCGCCGCTGTGCGCGAGGCCACGGCGGGGCGTGGGGTGGACCTGTGCATCGACGCCGTCGGCCACCCCTCGGCGCTCGACTTGGCGGTGCGCCTGACACGCAAGTGCGCCACCGTGCAGTCGGTCGGCGTCTACGCCGAGCGCGTGGAGCTGCACATGGGCCTCGTCTGGATCAAGGCCCTGCGCCTGTGCACCGGCCACGCCAACGTGCTCGCCCACGTGGACCCCGTGCTGGCGATGATGTCGGCTGGCCTGCTTGATCCCACGCCGCTCGTGACCCACCACATGAGCCTCGACGAAGCGCCGGAGGCGTACGCTTTATACGATCGCCGCGAGGCGTTGAAGATCCTTTTGCGACCGTGAGTTCCCCTTTTTCGGCAGTTCGTCCCGCTGCGCGAGCGGGGTGCGGCAGCACAGCTATGCACGAGACCACCGGCTCCTCCTATCCTCCTTTCTATGACGCGTCCGGCGACGCGGCGCCACGTTCATGACCACCGCCACCGACTCCCCATCCCTGCCCGAGGCGCTCGGCCCCGCCGCGCGGGAGTTCCTGGCGGGCGAGCTGCGGTTGGTCGTGGGATCCGAGCGTCCCGCCGCCGCCGACGGGCGCACGTTCGCCACGCTCGACCCCGCGACGGGTGGCGAGATCGCGCGGGTGCCGTTCGCCGGCCCCGCCGACGTCGAGGCGGCCGTCGCGGCCGCGCGCGAGGCGTTCGCGGGTCCGTGGGCCGCGCTGCCGCCGGTCGCGCGCGGGCGGTTGCTGGAGGCGCTGGCCGGCGCGGTGGAAGCGCACGCCGAGGAGCTCGCGCAGCTGGAGTCGCTGGACAACGGCAAGCCGGTCAAGCTCGCGCAGTTCGTCGACGTGCTCGGCACCGCCGCCCACCTGCGCTACTTCGCCGGCTGGCCCACCAAGATCGAGGGCTCGGTGCTGCCGGTGGCGGCGCCCGACATGCACTGCTACACGCGCCGCGAGCCCGTCGGCGTGTGCGCGCAGGTGGTCCCCTGGAACTTCCCGCTGCTGATGGCAGCCTGGAAGGTCGCCCCCGCGCTCGCCGCCGGCTGCACCGTGGTGCTCAAGCCGGCGGAGCAGACCCCGCTCACCGCGCTGCGCCTGGGCGAGCTGGCCCTGGAGGTCGGCTTCCCGCCGGGCGTGCTGAACGTGCTCACCGGCGATGGCTCCACCGGCGCCGCGCTGGTGGCCCACCCGGGAGTGGACAAGGTCGCCTTCACCGGCTCCACCGCCGTCGGTCGCGAGATCGGCGCCGTCGCGGGGCGCGCGCTGAAGCGCATGACGCTCGAGCTCGGCGGCAAGTCGCCGAACGTGATCCTCCCCGACGCGGACATCGAGGCCGCCGTCAACGGCTCCTACCAGGCGATCTACTTCAACTCCGGCCAGGCCTGCAACGCCGGCTCGCGCCTGTTCGTCCCCGCCGAGCGCTTCGACGAGGTCGTCTCCGCGCTGGCCGAGCGCGCCGCCGCCACGCGCCTGGGGCCGGGGCTCGACCCGGACACGCAGCTCGGCCCGCTCGTCTCCGCCGAGCAGCGCGAGCGCGTGCTGGGCTACATCGACTCCGGCCGCTCCGAGGGCGCCGAGCTCCTCACCGGCGGCGGCACGGCGCTGAGCGAGTCCGGCGGCTATTTCGTGGAGCCCACCCTCTTCAGCGCCACCTCCGATGACTTGCGCATCGCGCGCGAGGAGATCTTCGGCCCCGTGCTCGTCGCCTCGCCGTACGACACGTTGGAGGAGGTCGCCGCGCGCGCCAACGCCGGCTCCTACGGACTCGCCGCCGGGGTGTGGACTCAGCGACTCTCCTCCGCCCACCGCCTGGCCGCGATGCTGCGCGCCGGCTCGGTCTACATCAACCACTGGGGCGGCTCCGATCCGGCCGCGCCGTTCGGCGGCTTCAAGGCTTCCGGCGTCGGCCGCGAGCACGGCCACGACGGCCTGGACTCCTACCTGGAGACCAAGACCGTGTGGGTCTCCCTGGCCTGACCCCGGTTGGGTCTCCTCGCCTGGCGCCAACGCAGGGTGTGGGTCTCCTGACAAGACGGTGGCCTTCCTGTCCCAGCCCTCGGCGCGTCGTTGGCCTTACTGTCCCAAGCTGTGGAACTTGTAACGAGCTACACTGACTAGAGGCCGGCTGGCCGAAACGGGGACCGATCAGGGAGACACTCGCTCCGCTCGCATCCCCGAATCGGCCAGCGCCGGAGGC
>Ga0209415_10010283_pt1 | contig 15935 bp, 14 predicted proteins | sample PeaSoiSIISIP2007_FD_187696 | JGI IMG/M metagenome (GOLD analysis project Ga0209415, IMG submission 187696) | Peat soil microbial communities from Weissenstadt, Germany - SII-SIP-2007 (SPAdes) (version 2) | ecosystem: Environmental > Terrestrial > Soil > Wetlands > Peat | place: Germany...
ATAGACCACCCCCATGCCCCCCGACGCGAGCTCCTCCTTGACCACGTAGCGGCTGGCCACCCGCTCGGCGCGCGGCGCCGACGACTTGAGTGACGGCCGCGCCGATGGGCGTGGGGGTAGAGAAAGGCTCATGCGCGGATCGGGCGAACCGGACAAGGTCCCCCTCAGTAGACACTATCACGCCTCGCAGCCCCGGCCGACGCTCGAGTACGGGCGCGCTAGGCCGCGACCCGACGGAGCCTCGCCATCCTTTCGCGGCCGTATGCCCAGCCGACGGCGCCGGCCGTCGCCAGGAACGTCGCCAGCCCGAGGTACCAGAGACGGGGGCGGTACTTGAAGACGACCGTCGCCTCCGGCCCGCGCAGCGGAGCGGCGACGGCGTCGTGCCAGCTCGTCGCGGGCTCCGCGTTCGCGGACCACCCGGCGTCCCAGTTCTGGTTCAGGACCAGGTGCTCGCCGGCCTCCGCGCCCGTCACGCGAACGGTCACCTCGTTGGGCGTCCACCGCGCGATCGATGCCTGTCCGACCCCATCGGAGAGCCACACCTCGCCCCGGTACCCCGGATCCTCGCGACCCTTCGCGCCCAGGGCCGGCGCAAGCCCGCTGGTGTCGGGGAGGACCGTGTTGAGCGGCGGGAACGTCGCGCAGTCGATCGTTCCGATGTTCGCCATCTCCGCCGGCAGAGAGTGCGGCGCCCAGTCCAGGTGATAGTCGATCTCCGGCGGCATGTGCACCTCGGTGCGAAAAGGCCCCGTCGACTCGACCACCCGGGGCAGGTGGTTCGCGAACGCGAAAAGCATCGGCTCCTGGGCCACGCTGGCGAGGTCGGCCGCGAGCAGGGCGACCACGGGGATCATGGCCACCTCGATCCGGCCCCGGCGGGGTCCCGCGCCCCGCAGCGCCCGCTCCGCCGCCGCCGCGGTGACGGTCGCGACGAGCAGCAGCGCCGGGTACATCCAGCGCGACGGCACGTGCTGCGACCTGAAGACCGGCAGCCGGTGCAGCAGGGGCCACGGCGCATACGGGTGGAAGGCGCCCAGCCCGAGCACGAGCAGCAAGAGCCCCGCCCACTTGAGGGGGGACGTGCGGATCCCCCGTCCCGCGAGGCACCCCAGGGTCACCGCGGCGACGACGCCCGGGCCCAGGTACATCCCCCACTCGTGCCAGCCCCACGGTCCCACGTCCGCGGGCCGCGAATCCATGAACTGGTCGCGCGAGGTGAGCATTCGCACGAAGGACTCGACGTCGACCGTCTCGGTCGAGTCGACGAGCCGCGGGTGATGCCGCACCACGTCGATCACCGGCAAGAGCTTGGGCGCGGCCAGCCCGAAGGCGAGCGCGCCGATCGTCAGTCCTGCGACGATCGGGCGCAAGCTCCGCATCGCGAAGGCCAGCAGCAACCCGTACGCGCCGAGGGCGAAGACCGTCTGCGGCAAGGGATAGATGCCTCCGGTCGTGACCATGAGGGCGAGGGCCGCCGCCGCGAGCACGAAGTCGCGCCTGCGCGGCGCGCCCGCTGCCTGCTCCGCCCCGACGGCGCGGTCGAAGAAATAGAGCGCCCACGGCGTCCACGCGTACGCCAGGTGCCACGCGTGGCCCGCCGCGATCTGCAGCGCCCACCTGCCGTTGACGGCGAAGACGACGACGACGAAGGCGCGGGCCGCGGGGCTGCGCGTGAACCGTCCGGCGAGCATCCAGGCGCCCAGCGCGGAGACGAGCGTGCTGCCCAGGATCTCGACGCGCATCGCGTGGGGAAGCGACATCGCGAGATAGAACGGCAGCCAGGGCGACATCACCACCGTGCCGCTCTCGATCGCGCCCCAGCCCGTGTGGCCTCCGCACGAGTACGGGTTCCAAAACGGAAACTGGTGAAACTGCCGGATCGTCTTCGCGACGAGGTACCGGGACGACTCCATCACGTCCCAGTCGTGGGAGCCGATCGCGTCCGGCCGGGCCCACATCGGCCCCACGACGTACGTGACCGTACCGAGGATGATCGCCCACGCGAAGAGATTCCCCGCGGCCATCACCCGCGCGGGCCCCGACTCCGGCAGCGCCCCGCGCAGCCGTTCCTCCAAGCGCCGCACCAGCGAGCCGGTCACCGCGCTGCACGTCTAGCACGGCGCGGGGCCGGCCCGGGGCTCATGCGGTAGGCTCGCCCCCACGGTGTCGGCGTGATCGCGAAGCAGATGCATTCCGATTCCGCCGGCAGTTCCGCATGGAGGGACACGGCTGCGGCGCTGGCGGTCCTGACTGTCCTCGCGGTCTTTCTCGTCTGGATCTTGCCGTGGGACCGGACGTTCCGGGACGTCGCCTGCTACTGGTCCGCCGGCAAGATCCTGGCGTCGGGGCACAGCCCCTACGACGTGGCCCTGCAGATCCGATTCCAGAAGGAAGTCGGCTGGAACAAGGAGAGCGCAGGCCTCGGCGTCTACGATTTCCTTCCGTTCTATTACCCGCCATGGTTCGGCGCCCTCTGGGTCCTTTTCGTTCCTCTCGGCTTCGTCGGGGCGAAGATCGCCTGGCACTTCGCGAACGTGGAGCTCGCGCTCGCCACGGCGTATCTGCTGCGAAAGGCGGTTCCGGGCGCGCCCGCCTGGGCGCCGTTCGTCCTGGTCCCCTGCACCGTCTTCGCGCTCGCCGCGATCAGCCTGGGACAGACGACCTTCCTCGTCTTCTTTCTCGTGGCGCTGGCCTGGAGGCTGCTCGAGCTGCGCCGGGATCGCGCGGCGGGCGTCGTCCTGGCCTGGCTCACGATCAAGCCGCAGCTGACCGCGGTGCTCCTCCTGGCGCTCGTGGTCTGGCTCGTCCGGCGGCGGCGCTGGAGCGCGCTGGCCGCTCTCGCCGTGACCGGAGCGCTCCTGGGTCTGGCCAGCACGCTGGCCCTGCCGACCTGGCTCCCCGATCTGCTGAACGCGCCGCGCCTGACCCCGCCGCCCAGCACCTATTTCCCCTGGATAGGGAACACGTGGTGGCTGCTGCTCGAGACCTTCGGGACGGGAGGATTGCTCCTCTGGCTGCTGTACCTCGTGGTGACCCTGCCGCTTCTGACCCATGTCCTCGCGTCGGCGTACCGTGAATCGACGGCGCTCGCCGAGGTGATGGCGCTCTCCGTCCTCGCGGCGTTCTTCGTGGCGCCGTACGCCCGCCACTACGATTTCCCGGTGCTCGCCGTCCCCGTGCTGGTGCTCCTCGGCAGGCGCCCGGTCGCGTGCATCGCGGGCTACTTCGCCTTTCCGTCCAGCCTGCTCGGCCTCAACGGCTCGACCCTCGTCTACCAGCGCTGGCTGCCGCCGGGCTTCGCGGTGCTCGCCGTCGTCGCCGCCCCCCGCGACCTGTGGACGCGCGACACGCGCGTCGCGATCGCCGCGCGCACCGCCGTCTTCGCGCTGCCGCTGGCGACGCTGGTCGCCGCGGCGCCGGCCTTCGCCGACTCGAGCCGCGCGTACGCGGCGCTCGAGGAGATCATCCCCCGCGTGGACCCGGGCAGCGCGGTGGCCGCGGTCGTCCTCGGCGCGGACCCCCGCCGCACCTACGCGCTCGGTACGGCCGCGGGCCGCATCCTGGCGACGCGGGGGGGGCGGCTCGCGTTCGCGTTCACCGGTACGGCGCATTCGCCCGTCGTCGTGCGCCGCCCCTTCCAGTGGAACGAGCCCTGGTTCCGGCTCGGCTTCGACTCGATGGCATTGCGTCCGGCGCAGGACTTCCGCCGCTTCCGATACCTGCTCGCGGACGTCCCCGACCCGTGGACGCGGCACGCGCTCGCCCGCGTGCTCCGACCCGAGGCGGACGTCGTCGCGGCGTCGGGGGAGTGGGTGCTCTTCGAATCCAGGCTCCGGCCACTCGTGCCGCTGCTCTCCGACGACGCCGCCGTCGCCGGCTTCTCCGCCGAGACCATCCAGGAGCGATTCGACGCCATGGCCCGGGCGGCCGGGGTCGCCGGGGAACACTTTCTGCCCTGGGAGCCTCGCGGCGAGGCGCCGCCGCCGTGACGGCCGCCGACCGCGCGCTTGCCTCGGCACGGCGCCGGCGACTATGCCCCTGACGATGGCTGCCTCGCCGCTGCTGGCTCGATGGCTCTCGCGCGCGGGCGACGCCCGGCCCGCCGTGTACGACGCGGCGGGGCAGACGTCGTGGCGCGACGCGGTGGACCGCGCCGATCGCGTCGCCGCCGCGCTGCTCGAGGGTCGCCGGTCGCTCGAGGGCGAGCGGATCGCGCTCCTGGTCCTCCCCGGGGCCGAGTTCGTCGCGTGCTTCTTCGGGGTGCTGCGCGCCGGCGGGTGCGTCGTCGTGCTCTCCACGCTGCATCCCCGCCCGGAAACCGCGTTCTTCTGCGCCGACGCCCGGGTGCAGACGGTGGTCGTGTCGCCCGCGCTCGCCGAGCGCGTGGCCTTTCTCGCGGACGAGCGGCGCGTCGTGACGACGACGGCGCTCCTCGCCGCGGGGCGCGGCGTGCTGGCGGCCGATCCGCGCGACGACGACGCCGCGCTGCAGCTTTACACGAGCGGCACGACGGGCAAGCCCAAGGGCGCCATCATCGCGCACGCGAACCTCGCCGTGCAGCAGGAGCTCGTCGGCGAGGCGTGGGGCTGGGGCGAGGACGACGTCCTCCTGCACACGCTGCCCCTGCACCACCTGCACGGCCTCGGGATCGCGTGGCTGACCGCCGTGCGCGCTGGGGCGGCGACGCGGTTCCTGGGCTCGTTCGACGCCCGGGCGACGTGGGACGCGATGGCGAAGGCCACGGTGTTCATGGGCGTGCCGACGGTCCACGCCAAGCTCCTGGCCGCGTTCGACGAGGCCGACGGCGCAGCGCGCGCGCGGTGGACCGCCGGCGCCCGTGGCCTGAGGCTCGTGACGAGCGGCAGCGCGGCGCTCCCGGTGACCGTCGGCGAGCGCTGGCGGGCCCTCACGGGGTCCTACCCTCTCGAGCGCTTCGGGATGACCGAGATCGGCGTCGGGATGTCCAACCCCCTCGCGCCGGAGGCCCGGCGTCCGGGCACCGTGGGCCTGCCCCTTCGCACCGTACGGACGCGCATCGTCGGCGACGGCGGAGGCGACGCGGACAGCGGCGAGCTCTGGGTCGCGGGGCCCAGCGTCTTCGCCGGGTACCACGAGCGGCCGGAGGCGACGCGCGAGGCGTTCGTCGTGCGCGAGGGGGAGCGGTGGTTCAAGACGGGAGACACCGTGGCCCGAGACCCGGACGGCTACGTCCGCGTCCTCGGGCGCACGAGCGTCGATATCCTGAAGAGCGGCGGATACAAGCTGAGCGCGCTCGAGATCGAGGAGGTGCTCCGCGAGCACGCGGCGGTCGCGGAGGTCGCCGTCGTCGGCGTGCCGGACGCGACCTGGGGCGAGCGGGTGGTCGCGTGCGTCGTCGCGCGACCGGGCCTCGAGGCCGAGTGCGAGACGGAGAAGCTGCGGTCCTTCGCCAAGGAGCGCCTCGCCGCCTACAAGGTCCCCAAGCAGGTCTTCGTGATGCGCGATCTGCCGCGAAACGCCGTCGGCAAGGTCATCAAGCCGGAGCTCTTGAAGAAGCTCTCCTAGCTCTTCAAAGTCCCCGCATCGCGGCGCGGATCTCGTCGCTCCTGGCGACTCGACCGTCCGCGCGCCAGGCGACCCTTCCGCTACGGTCCAGCACCACCGTGACGGGCACCGCGCTCAGGTCGTGGAAGGCCCCCGCGCCCGCGAGCGTGCCGGCGTCGGCCATCGCCACCGGAAAAGGGATCGAGAGCGCCTTTCTGTAAAGCTCGACGAGCTCGCGATTCTCGCGAGCCTCGAGGGCCACGGCGGCGTAGTTGACCTTTTCGGCGTCGTTTCTGGCCATCGCCACGAGGAAGTCCACCTGCGCCTGCGCCGGCAAGCTGCCCGTCGTCACGAACACCAGCACGGTGACCTTGCCGCGCGTCGACCCGGAGCTCACCGGACGGTCGTCGAGCGAGTCGAACGCGAAGTCCAGCGCCGGCCGCAGCGCCGCGGTCGACACGCCGGGGGGCGCGTCCGAGGCGGCGCGGGGCGTGGAGCCGGCGCACGCCGCGAGCAGGAGGGCCAGCGCGCCCGCGCTACCCGTCGCTCTTCTGCCCGACGAACTGATCTTCACGGTTGGCAAAGAGGACGTTGAACGTCGTCAGCGAGCCGTAGCAGCTGGTCACGTACTGCTGCATCTGCACCTTCTCGTCGGCCGCGAGCTTCGCGTGGCCGTTTATCTTCTGCTCCAGCACCCGGAGCCGGTCGCGGATCATGACGATCTTGTGGAAGAGCGAATCGATGTCGATTCGCTTCTCCTGCAGCCCTTCCTTGCCTGGCTTGAGGATCACCTCGCCTCCCTCCCACTTGCCCGCGAGGGCCACCTCGCCGACCCCGAGCTCGTCGCGAATGACCTCGGACAGCACCCTTCGAAATTCATCGGCATCCATGTCGAGCAGGTCCTCCGGCAGGTTGAGCGCGGGCGCGCGATGGGGCGAGACGTGGGTTGACCCCCGCGACGGGGCGCGCGGAGGGCGGCGGGGCTGCGGCCGGGCCTCGAAGGTGCCCCGCAGGATCCACTGCGAGCAGGTGCTCGTCTCGTAGAGGGGGGACGGCCAGACGCCGAGCAGACATTCGCCCGAGCGCTTGACCTCGCCCGTCTCCGCGAACGTCTCGACGACCCGCACGAAACGCGCGCACGTCCCGCAGCGGTGATCGAGCGCGTCCGGCATCCCCCGGAGCTATATCAGCGCGCCTCGCCGTCGCCATCCCGGCGTTCGTCCAGGTCCGGAGCGAAGAGGTGAGCGAACGACGCGAGCGCCTGCGGGGTCTCGCGCTGCTGGCGCTTGTCCGCGAGGATGGCGTGCGCGAGCTCCTCGACGACGACCCGGAGAGGCGTAACCTCCACGGGGATGCCCTCGAAGTCGGAGATGGGCGCGACGTCGTCGGCGTGGCGCATGGGGTCGTGCTGCACCGTCACGAAGCCCCCCCCCGGCGTGTACCGGCAGGAGAGCACCTGCACGAAGTGGAGGTACAGCGGCGCGACGATGACGCACGCGTGGATCCCGTCGCTCGCCACGCCGCGAAGCGCCACCGGCTCCCTCTCCCCGGAGACGAGCGTGGCCGCCCCTGCCGTGATCACCGCCTCGATCCGCGCGCGCCGCGGGCCCGGCTCCGACTCGACCGCCAGCAGGGGCGCGTAAAGGGCGACGGGCGGCACGTCGAGGGTGGGAGCGTCGGCGTCGAGCGCGTCGAGCCACGCGTCGCGCGCGTCGTGAGGAAGCGACTCGTAGGCCAGGGCGGCGGCCATGGCCGCTTCCGCGTCGGTCGCGAGCGCGGACAGCCAGCTGCGCCAGGCCGAGCGCACGCGAGGATCGGTCTGCCCCTCCGCTCCCCGCTCCGCCGGCCCTGCTGCTCGCCCCTCGGCGGGCGGGTCGTCGTCGGCGGAGTCGCGATTCATCGCAACTCTAAACGCTAGCAACGTTGACCTGGGAGCGAAAGAGTAGCGACGCTCTTGACGCCGCGCACCCGGACATCGATGGTCTCGGCCCGAGGCCAGAGGTGCAGACGCCCCGCGAAGCCCACCAGGATCGGCCGGAAGTCCTCGCGCGCTTCCACGCGGAGCTGGATCTCGTCGACCTGAACGCGCGGCAGCTCGTGCGGCGGATCGGCTCGGGGTTCGTGACGCTCGACGACCTGCGAAGCTTCGGGCGGGAGGGGCTGCTGCAGGCCGCTCGCACGTTCGACGAGTCCCGCGGAGTGCCGTTCAGGCGCTGGGCCAACCTGCGCATCCGCGGCACGATGATCGACGGCGTCCGCCGCTGGGGGAGCATGCCGCGGCGCGTGTACCGCGAGCTTCGCGCGATGTCCGCGGCGGACCGGGTCCAGGATATCTACGACGAGGAAGACGCCGCGAGTCGGGCCGCGACGCCGGAGGACGCCGACGCCCGCCTGGGCACGTACCTGGCGGGAATCGCGACCGCGATCGCCGTGGGCTCGGTGGTGGCGGCCCCGGGCGCGAGCGTCGACCCGGAGGGGCGCGACGTGACGCCCGAGGCCCTCGTGGGGAACGCCGAGCTCGTCGCGCGCGTCAAGGCCATCGTCGCGCGGCTGCCGGACGCCGAGCGCACGCTCATCGAGCGGCACTACTTCGGCGACGAGACGCTCGACCAGGCGGCCGCGTCCCTCGGGCTCTCGAAGTCGTGGGGCAGCCGGCTGCACGCCAGGGCGATCGAGGCCATCGCCCGCGCCCTCCGGGAGCGCAGCGGGTAGGCGCTGGCCGCTGGCGTGAGCGGCGGCCGCGCGCATGACGGGCGGCTGTCTCAGTCAGAGGCCGTCTTGTCTCATTCAATCGTCCGAGGTGCCTCAAGATGCTCTTATGGATGCGCCACGATAGGCTCAGAATGAGACATGAGTGCTCTATCATGCGCCATGCGGGACCAGGACTGCGACGTCAGCGTTCATGCATACGCCATGAGTAACAATGAGTGAGACGTCTCGGTTCGATAGTGCGCCACGAAGCGGGATCCCCAGGTTCATCTCGAAGAGAAGTGAGACACGACCGCGCAAGAGTGAGCCACACGCCGACGACGAGCGGGGGGTGACGCGCTCTACTGGCCCTGGATGACCGTCTTCACGCTGCCGGTCGCGCGGTCGACGAGGCGGGAGGCCAGGTCGACGGCCTGGCCGTAGCGATACACGCCCGCCTGCAGCGCGATGAGCTCGGCGGGGGCGATGGTGACGCCGGCGCGGGTCGCGTCGATCGCGCCGCGCATGACGGACTCGCCGTGATCGACCTCGCGTCCGATGCCCTCGAGCAAGCGGGCGAAGGGCGATGGCCCGTCCATCGGAGCCGGCTTCGCCCCAGCGAGGGGCAGCGAGGAGGCGGCCAGGGGCCGAGGGAGGCCCGCGTCGCGAACGGCGCCTATGGACACGGGGGGCCTCGCTTCATCTGCCTCCCCATCGACGCCGGCGCAGGCCAGGTTGCCGGGAAAGTGGTAAACGCCGGCGAGGCAGCCGATGCGCGCTCGAGAGCGGATCCTTGTGGCGATGAGCGGCGGCGTCGATTCGTCCGTCGCCGCCGCGCGCCTGCACGACTCCGGCCACGACGTGGTCGGCGTGACGCTGCACCTCTGGGACTACGCGAGGGACGACGGCTCCGCCGCGAGCCACGGCCGGTGCTGCGCCCCGGAGGACCAGTACGACGCGCGCCGCACCGCGGACGCGCTCGGCTTCCCCCACTTCACGTTCGACCGGCGCGCCCTGTTCGCGCGTACCGTGGTCGAGCCCTTCGTCGACGCGTACCTCGAGGGGGAGACCCCCAGCCCGTGCACTGCGTGCAACCGGGGCGTGAAGCTGGCCGAGCTCTTCGCCCTCGCGCAGCGGCTGGGCGCGTCCCGCGTCGCGACGGGCCACTACGCCCGCGTCGTGCGGGCGGGTCCGGACGGGACGACGCGCCTCGCGATGGCCGTCGATCGCGACAAGGACCAGAGCTACTTCCTCTACGCGAGCCCGCGCGCGTGGCTCGATCGCCTCGTCTTCCCCCTCGGCGAGTCGACCAAGGGCGCCGTCCGCGCCGAGGCCGTCGACCGGAAGCTCCCCGGCGCCGGCAAGGGGGACAGCCAGGAGCTCTGCTTCGTCGGGGCAGGGCCGCACGCCTACGGCGATTTCGTGGCCGGGCGCGCCGGCGGGCGGGTTCGTCCGGGCGTCCTCGTCGACGACGCCGGCCGCGCCGTCGGCTCCCACCGGGGCGTTCACCGGTTCACGGTCGGCCAGCGCAAGGGCCTCGGCGTGGCCCTCGGGCGGCCGGCGTACGTCGCGCGCATCGACGCCGGGCGCGGCACGGTGCACCTCGGGGGCGAAGAGGCCCTGCTCTCGCGGCACGCGGAGCTGTCGGACGTGTCGCTGGCGGACGGGGTGGCCCTTCCGGTGCGGGCCCGCGTGCGGGTGCGCTACCGGCACGACGGCGCGGCGGCGACCGTCGTCGAGGCGGGTCGAGGCGGCGCCCGCGTGCTCTTCGATTGCCCGGTGCGGGCCGTCGCGCGCGGCCAGGTTGCGGTCCTCTACGAGCCCGACGGCGAAGGCGTCCTCGGCGGGGGGCGCATCGCCGCGGCGGGTGACCGCGCCGAGGCGGACGGGCTACCCTGTTCGCCGTGAGCCGTGACCGTGTCCGCGGTCGCACCGAGATCGACGCGACGATCACGTCCCTGGCCCCGGGCGGCGACGGAGTGGCGCTGGTCGACCTTGGCGGAGAGCGCCGGGCCGTGTTCGTCCCGCACAGCGCTCCCGGAGACCGCGCGCGCCTCGCGATCGACGCGTCGCGCCGCCCGGCGCGCGGCCGCGTCCGGGAGCTGACGTCTGCCGGCCCGGGGCGGGTCGCGCCGGCGTGCCCCTGGTCGACGCGCTGCGGCGGGTGCGACTGGATGCACCTCTCGCTCGAGACCCAGTCGCGCGCGCACGTCGACCACGTCCGCGGCGCCCTCCCGGCGACGTGGCGGGACACGCCCGTCGCGACGCACCCGGCGCCCGCGGCGCTCGGATACCGCTGCCGCACGCGGGTCCACGTGCGCTGCGACCCGAGAGGCCGCGCCGTCGTCGGGATGCACGAGGCCAGCACGCACGAGCCGGTGGAGGTCGAATCGTGCGCGGTCCTCGATCCCGCGATCGAGGGCGCCCGGCGCGCGCTCGCGCCGTTCTTCCAGGGCTCCCGAGGTCGCGGAGACGTGCAGATCGCCCTGGGCACCGGCCGCCTCCCCGTCTACGACGTGCGCTGGCGTGGCGACCCGACAAGGGAGTGCTTCGCGCGCCTGGAGCGAGCCGTCCTCGACGGGGCGATCGCCGGCGCCCAGGTGACCCTCGCGGAGGCGAGCCGCCCCGCGAAGATCGGGGATCCCACGCCGTGGACGGTCGGCGCGGACGGCGCCCCGCTCCGTCTGTCGGCGGGGGGCTTCGCGCAAGCGAACGAGCGGGTCAACGAGGCTCTCGCCCGCCACGTCGCGCGGCTCGCGCGGGACTCGCGCGCGACGAGCGCCGTCGAGCTGTACTCGGGCGCCGGAAACCTCGGCGTCCTCCTCGCGCGCGAGGTGGGTGAGCTGGTCTGCGTCGAGTCCGACCGGGCAGCCTGCGACGCCGCCCGCGCGAACCTCGCGGCGCGCGCGCTGAAGGCGCGGGTCGTCGAGGCCGACGCGGCCGCCTACGCATGGCGGCCGGCGACGGACCTCGTCGTCCTGGACCCGCCTCGCACCGGAGCGCGGGAGGTCGCCCGGCGCCTCGCCGCCTCGAGGGTGAAGAGCGCCGTCTACGTCTCCTGCGACGCGCAGACGCTGGGCCGGGACCTGGCGGAGCTCGAGGCCTCGTACGCGCCCGCGTCGGTCGCCGCGTTCGAGATGTTCCCGCAGACCAGTCACGTCGAGATCGCCGTGGCCCTGGAGAGGCGCCGGCCGTGAAGACCCGCGTCGACGAGCGGCTCCTCGACGAGGCGAGGCGCTTCGCGTTCCGCTTCGCGTGCGAGGACTGCGCGCACTTCGACGTCCGCGCCGAGCGCTGCTCGCTCGCCTACCCCGCCGCGCCTCGAAGGGGCGAACTGGGCCGCACCCACCTCGAGCTGTGCAAATCGTTCGAGTGCGCGTGACTATGCCGCGATCGCACCCGCCGACCCTCATCACGCTCGTGCGCTCGGCGCTGCGGGAGCACGCGCTCGTGCCCCGCGGCGCCACGGTGCTCGTGGCGGTGAGCGGCGGGCCCGACTCGATGGCGCTCCTGCACGTCCTCGCCGGCCTCCGCCACCGGGGGGCGTTCGGCCTGTTCGCCCACGGGGTGGACCACGGGCTGCGCGCCGAGACCTCGGTAGAGCTGGACGTCGCCGAAGGCTTTGCCCGATCGCTCGACGTTCCGTTCGACCGCGCCCGCGTCACCCTGGCGCCCGGGGGCAACCTCCAGGCGCGGGCGAGAGCGGCCCGGTGGCAGGCCCTCCGGGCGGCCGCCGCCCGCGTCGGCGCCGATCGCATCGCCACCGGCCACCACGCGGACGACCGCGCGGAGACCGTGCTCATGCGCGTCCTGCGGGGGACCGGGGCGCACGGCCTCGCCGTGATGCCGATCCGCGACGGCGACAGGATCCGCCCGATGCTCGACGCCCGCCGGCGCGACGTGAGCGCCCACGTGACTCGCCACGGCATCCCGCACGCCGTCGACCCGTCCAACCGGGACCCTCGTTTCCTGCGGGCGCGCGTCCGCCAGGAGCTCATGCCCGCGCTCGAGCGGCTGAGCCCCCGTGTCGTGGAGCACCTGTGCGCGCTGGCGGACGACCTCTGCCGCCTGCGCGGGACCGGGGCCGGGCGAAAGGGCTAGCTATGGCTAAACTGGAGAAGAAGGCGGGTGGCCGCTGGCTGCTACCATCGGCTGATGGTACGCATCGCAGGTGTAAGGTAGGCTTGATGCTGGGCCGTTTCCTTCTGGCAATAGCGAGGTCGAAGTGAAGCAATCGCACAAAACGCTCCTGCTCTGGGTGCTCCTGATCGTGATGTTCCTCGCGATCTGGCAGGTGCTGCAGCCCGGGGAGAGGAAGCAGCAGGTCAGCTTCAGCGAGTTCGTCGGCTGGGTCCACCAGGGGCAGGTGTCCGACGTCCGCATCAAGGACCACGAGTACACGTTCACGCACGTCGTCGAGGGCAAAAACCAGCAGATGGAGACCCTCGGCCCCGTCGCCGACGAGTCGCTCGTGCAGGACCTGCAGAACAACCCGCTCGCGAAGGACGGAAAGTTCAAGGTCTACTTCGAGAAGGAGGACGCGACGCCGTTCTGGTCGTCGACGCTCGTGACGCTCCTGCCGATGCTCTTCATCGGGATCATGTTCTTCCTCTTCATGCGGCAGCTGCAGGCCGGCGGCGGCAAGGCGATGTCGTTCGGCAAGGCCAAGGCGCGCATGCTGAGCGACTCGCAGAACAAGGTGACGTTCGCGGACGTCGCCGGGATCGACGAGGCGAAGGACGAGGTCGAGGAGATCATCGCTTTTCTCAAGGATCCCAAGAAGTTCCAGCGCCTAGGCGGGCGCATCCCCAAGGGCGTCCTGCTCATCGGGCCGCCGGGGACGGGCAAGACGCTGCTCGCGCGCGCCATCGCGGGCGAGGCCGGCGTGCCCTTCTTCAGCATCTCCGGCTCGGACTTCGTCGAGATGTTCGTCGGCGTCGGCGCGAGCCGGGTGCGCGACCTCTTCGAGCAGGGCAAAAAGCACGCGCCGTGCATCATCTTCATCGACGAGATCGACGCCGTCGGCAGGCACCGCGGCGCCGGTCTGGGCGGCGGGCACGACGAGCGCGAGCAGACGCTCAACCAGCTGCTCGTCGAGATGGACGGGTTCGAGTCGAACGAAGGCGTCATCATCATCGCGGCGACCAACCGCCCCGACGTGCTCGACCCCGCGATCCTGCGCCCCGGGCGCTTCGACCGGCGCATCACCGTGCCCCGGCCCGACGTCCGCGGCCGGGAGGAGATCCTGCGCGTCCACACGAAGCGCACGCCGCTGTCGCCCGACGTCGATCTCGACGTCATCGCGCGCGGCACGCCCGGGTTCTCGGGGGCGGACCTCGAGAACCTCGTCAACGAGTCGGCCCTGCTCGCCGCGCGCCAGGACAAGGACGCCCTCAACATGGCGGACTTCGAGCTCGCCAAGGACAAGGTCTACATGGGGACCGAGCGGCGCTCGATGGTCATCAGCGACGAGGAGAAGCGGACCACCGCCGTCCACGAGGCGGGCCACACGCTCATCAGCGTCCTTATCAACCACCACGATCCGGTGCACAAGGTCACGATCATCCCGCGCGGACCGGCCCTGGGCGTCACCTGGTACCTGCCCAAGGACGACCGTCACAACCTCTCCAAGGACCAGGCCGAGAGCAGCATCGCCGTAGCGCTCGGCGGGCGCATCGCCGAGGAGATCGTGTTCTCCGGTCAGATGACGACCGGCGCGGGCAACGACATCGAGAGGGCCACGGAGATCGCGCGCAAGATGGTGTGCGAGTGGGGCATGAGCGAGAAGCTCGGGCCGCTGTCGTACGGCAAGAAGGAGGAGTCGATCTTCCTCGGGCGGGACTACGCGCAGCGCACGCAGGACTACTCCGAGCAGACGGCCCAGGAGATCGACCAGGAAGTGCGGGCGATCGTCCAGCGCCAGTACGTCCGCGTGAAGGATTTCCTCTCGACGGATCGCGACAAGCTCCAGCGCCTGGCCGACCTGCTCATCGAGCGCGAGACGCTCGACGCCGAGGAGATCCACGCCGTGCTCGATGGGCGAGAGCTGCCCAAGCGCAGCAGGGTCGTCATCCCGACGTACGCGGAGAAGGACAAGGCCAGCAAGGAGAAGCGCCGCGTGGCGAGCATCTTCGGAGGCCCGCCGAAGCCCGCGACGAGCGGCGGCTAGAGGCCGGCGGGGCCGGCCCGGGAGGAATTTCCCGAGCTTGCGGGCGAGGGACCAGGAGACTAAGTCTCTGCCCCCAGGAGTTCGAGCATGCCCACGAAGGTCGCCATCAACGGCTTCGGTCGCATCGGCCGGTGCATCGTGCGCGCGCTGGTCCAGCGCGGCGTCGGGGACATCGAGGTCGTCGCCGTCAACGACCTGACGGACGCCAGGACGCTCGCGCACCTGTACACCTACGACAGCGTGCACCGCCGCGCGCCGCGTCCTGCGACCGCGCTCGAGGGCGCCATCGATTTCGGGAGCTTCCGGGCGAGGGTCGTCGCCGAGAAGGATCCCGCGAAGCTTCCGTGGAAGGAGCTCGGCGTCGACGTCGTGCTCGAGTGCACCGGCCTCTTCGCCGACAAGGAGAAGGCGAGCTCGCACCTGGCGGCGGGCGCGAAGAAGGTGATCATCAGCGCGCCCGCCAAGGGGCACGATGTCACGATCGTCCTCGGCGTCAACGGCGAGGCCTACGACGCCGCGAAGCACAGCGTCGTCTCCTGCGGCTCGTGCACGACCAACTGCCTCGCGCCGGTGGCCAAGGTCCTGCTCGACAGCTTCGGGATCGAGCGCGGCCTGATGACGACGATCCACTCGTACACCAACGATCAAGCCATCCTCGACATCCCCCACCGCAAGGGCGACCTCCGGCGCGCGCGCGCCGCCGCGGTGAACATGATCCCGTCCTCGACGGGCGCGGCGAAGGCGCTCTCGGAGGTCATCCCGGCGCTCAAGGGCAAGTTCGACGGGCAGTCCATTCGCGTGCCCACGATGGACGTGAGCATCGTCGACCTGACGCTGCAGACCGAGAAGGCCGTCACGAAGGACGCGATCCACGCCGCCATGAAGGCAGCGGCGGCCGGGCCGATGAAGGGGATCCTCGAGTACACCGAGCTACAGCTCGTCTCGAGCGACTTCATCGGCGATCCGCACTCGGCGACGTTCGACGCGACGATCACCCAGGTCCTCGGCGACCGGTTCGCCAAGGTCTTCGCCTGGTACGACAACGAGTGGGGCTTCTCGAACCGGATGGTCGAGCTCACGCAGCTCGTCGCGTCGAAGCTCTAGGCGGCGGGTCCCATGGCCTCTCACCCGCTCCCCGGTCTGGCGGGCATCCGGTCGATCCGCGATCTGCCCATCGAGAACAAACGCGTCTTCTTGCGGGTCGACTTCAACGTCCCGCTCGAGGGGAGCGCGATCACCGACGACGCGCGCATCCGCGAGGCCCTCCCCACGATCGAGCACGCCCTCGCGCGCGGCGCGCGCCTGGTCTGCGCGAGCCACCTCGGGCGGCCGAAGAAGGGCCCCGATCCGAAGCTGAGCCTCGAGCCCTGCGCCGCGCGCCTCGCCGAGCTGCTCGGCCGGGACGTCTCGCTGCCCGAAGACTGCATCGGCGACGCGGCGAAGAAGGTGGTCTACGATCTTCGCGCGGGTCAGGCGTGCGTCCTCGAGAACCTCCGCTTCCACCCCGAGGAGGAGAAGGACGACGACGGCTTCTGCCGCGAGCTCGCGAAGC
>Ga0209415_10010284_pt1 | contig 15933 bp, 11 predicted proteins | sample PeaSoiSIISIP2007_FD_187696 | JGI IMG/M metagenome (GOLD analysis project Ga0209415, IMG submission 187696) | Peat soil microbial communities from Weissenstadt, Germany - SII-SIP-2007 (SPAdes) (version 2) | ecosystem: Environmental > Terrestrial > Soil > Wetlands > Peat | place: Germany...
ATCCGCGGCCATCGCCGCACCTACATCGGCGCCCTGCCCGGCCAGATCATCCAGATGATGAAAAAGGCCGGCACCAAAAATCCGGTCTTCATGCTCGACGAAGTCGACAAGATGTCGATGGACTTCCGTGGCGATCCCTCGGCGGCCCTGCTCGAAGTTCTCGATCCCGAACAGAATTACATGTTCGTGGACCATTACCTCGACGTCGAGTACGACCTCTCGCAGGTATTTTTCGTGGCCACCGCGAACGTGATTCACACTGTTCCGCCCGCCCTGCAGGACCGCATGGAAGTGTTGCGTCTGCATGGCTACACCGAGCCGGAAAAGGTCGAGATCGCAAAACAGTTTTTGGTAAAGAAGCAGATGGCGCAGGCAGGGCTGACGGAGAAGAACGTGCAGTTCCCCGAAGAGGCGATCCGGCAGATCATTCGCGGCTTTACCCGCGAAGCCGGGGTGCGAAACCTGGAACGGGAAATCGGCAACATCTGCCGCAAGGTCGCGCGCAAGGTGGTAAAAGAAGGAGCGGCCTTTACGGCTGCGATCCAGCCGGACAAAATCGGCGACTACCTCGGTGTGTTGAAGTTCCGCGACACCCTGGCCCACGAGAAGAGCGAGGTCGGACTGGTGACGGGCCTGGCCTGGACCGAAGTGGGAGGGTCGATCCTAAGCACCGAAGCCACCGTCGTCGACGGCAAAGGCAAGCTCACGTTGACCGGCAAACTGGGCGACGTGATGCAGGAATCGGCGCAGGCCGCCATGTCCTACATTCGTTCAAGAGCGGCGCGACTGGGACTGCCCCGCGATTTCTACCGCAACATCGATATTCACGTGCACGTCCCTGAGGGCGCGATTCCAAAGGATGGCCCCTCGGCCGGCATCACCATCGCCACGGCTCTAGCCAGCGCCCTGAGCAAGATTCCGGTGCGCCGCGACCTGGCCATGACCGGCGAAATCACGCTGCGCGGCAAGGTGCTGCCCATCGGCGGACTCAAGGAAAAGCTGCTGGCCGCGCATCGCGCCGGGTTGTTCGAGGTCATCCTGCCACAGGAAAACGAAAAAGATGTGGCCGAGGTTCCGGAGAACCTGCGCACAGCGATGAAGCTGCACTTCGTGGACAACATGGACCAGGTGCTGGCGGTTGCGCTCGAAGGCCCGCTGCCGCAGATGCCGTCGGAGGCCGAGACCATGGCTCCCATCGCCACGCCGCCCGCCTCGGAGATTCCAACCGCCCGGCAGTAATCTGGAATGACGCCGCGGCGGGTCCCAGTCAGCGCAAAGGCCGCCATGAGCGGGGCGCCCCGCGGCGCTCCCTTCATCTTCGGCCTGGCCCAAGATCCGCTCGAATCCATTGCAATCATTTTTGTTGATATTGATGTTGATATTGGTAGATTGGATAGTTGCGGGCAGTGTACGTACAAAAGGTTTCACGTGAAACCTTTTGTGCTGGCGGAATTGTACATATTGTGGTATCAGTACTTATGAAGAAAAAGCGAAAAGCAGCGCCGAAGCGGCGGAAGATTGCCCGGCTGCGGGCCTCCGTCGAAGGGGAGAAACCTCCACTGGATCTGATCGCGGAATGGCCGAAATACTACAAGGTCCTCAAGAAACCGGTCACGCTGCGCCTGGATGCGGACGTCCTGGCCTGGTTTAAAAAGCGGGGCCGGGGCTACCAGACAAGGATCAACCGTGCGCTCCGCGAGGTGGTAGCGGAAGAGAGAAAACGGTAGCTTTCGCCATCCTGGGCCGGAGACTCGTGCTCTTCCCGTGCGTCGAGGAACTAGAGTTTTTCGGCGTTCTGTGAAGGAGCGCTCCTTCCAAATCAGAGTGGAAATCCGCTGGTTATCGAAGTTCTGCTAAACTCGTGTCCATTATGCGCGGCAGAAGTCCTGGGATTGGCTGGATCCGGATTGGCTGGATCGCACTGGCGCTGTTTTCTTTACTAGTCGTGATTCCGATCGTGATTCCGGCCTATGCGCAGATTCAGACTCTGCATTCCCGTAGCGGGGACTCCAACCCAGAAGAGCCTGTGGATGGAGTTTATCGCGTGGGGCACGGCATCAAACCCCCTCGGCCTATTTTCATGCCAGATCCTGAATTCTCGGAACAGGCTCGCCAGGCCGGATATGAAGGTACTTGCGTCTTGGAGTTGGTGGTGGATGCCGAGGGGATGCCGCAGAATATCAGGGTGACGCACCCTGTGGGCATGGGACTCGACGACAAGGCCATTGAGGCGGTTCGGCAGTGGAGATTCTCTCCCTCGCTGAAAGATGGGACGCCGGTGGCCGTCCGAATCGACGTTGAAACCAGCTTCCATCTCTACGCTCCTAAGACGCCAAATTTATTCCAAAAGGCCAACGCGGGAGATGCCAAGGCGCAGTTCGAGATGGCTCAAATCTTGCTGGCAGATCCCTATCTCGCCCAGGACGACTCCAAGGGATTCGCCTTTCTTGAGAAGGCGGCCAAGCAGGGTCTGCCCAAGGCCCAATTCGCCATGGGGGATTATTTTTCGTCTCACAAGAATGACTTGGTTACGGCTTATGTTTGGTTTGCGCTGGCCCGGAAAAATCGTTACAAAGAGAGCGACCAGAAGCTGAAAGATCTGGCGGAGAAAATGTCCCCGGAACAATTGGCCGAGGCGCGGCAACGGGCGGAGAGCGATAAGCCGTTCTGAGGATTCGATCTAGAACCCTAAGCGTTTCCAAGAACCGCCTACCTGCTACAATCGCTAGCTTCATGATTCAAGGGAACTTCCTGCCTGACAGAAACGTAGTTCTCTTGTGCTGTTAAGGCGTGGCGGCGGACAGTCGGCGCACAGCCCTAAAGGGGCGGCTGATTTCGACGAACTAATGGTATCGCTCAGCGATACCCTGATACGAAACGTGGCGCTGTTGGCTGCGCGGCCGAGTTTGCCTTGGACGGGGCGGAACCCCGTCACCACACGAGCTAGCGCAATTCACGGGAGTCTGGTTTGGAGGATGCCCAGGTTGTCGGATTGCTGGTCCGTCGCTGCGTTTCGGGCGATGCCGCGGCCTGGGAAGAGATCGTTCAGCGCTATCACCGGCGGATCTACAACGTCTGCTACCGCTTTGCCGGAGATTCGGAGAACGCTCAGGACCTCACCCAGGAGGTCTTCATCAAGATGTACCGAACCCTGAATAGCTATGACTCGGGTAAGGGGGCATTCATGACCTGGGTCACCACCATCACTCGCAATCTGCTGGTCGACCACTTCCGCAAGACCAAGGGCGACCGGGTCACGGATTCCCTGGATTCGGCGCCTTCCGAACGTGAAGATGCGCAACCGCTTAGCGAGCGGATCGCCGACCGGGGACTGCCTCCAGATGCTGCCGTCGAGAGCCGGGAGACGCGGGAAATGGTGCATTTGGCGCTGCAGAAGCTGTCTCCGGAGCTGCGGGAGGCGGTGATTTTGCGGGATTTACAGGACATGGACTATCGGGAGATTGCTACGGCTTTGCGGGTCCCGGAGGGGACCGTCAAGTCACGAATTAACCGGGGACGGGCGGAACTTGCGCGCCTCCTACAACGTACATATAGGCAGGTGATCTGATGCCAGATGAAACCAAACACGGGACGCCCACCCCGCCAGGCCAAAACCAGGCCGGTCGAGGACCCGGGATGGAGTGCACTGAGTTCGAAGCGTTCGTCAGCGACGCCCTGGAAGGTCTGCTGAGCCCGGCCCACAGGGAGAGCTTCGACGCCCATCGGCGCGTCTGCTCGATTTGCGGTCCGCTGTTTGCCGACGTGCAGGCCGGGCAGCAGTGGCTGCGGTCGCTCGAAGCGGTCGAGCCGCCGGTGCATCTGGTGCACAACATTCTGGCGGCCACCAGCGGAGTAGTGAGCACACGGCCGCTGACGGCTGCGGCCGACGGACGTACGACTCCATTCCGCGAGCGGATGCGCGAGCGGTGGGATTCCTTCTTCTCTCCGCTGACGGGTTTTGTGCGGCAGCCGCGGTTTGCGATGTCGTTCGGCATGATCTTCTTCTCGTTCTCGCTGGTGCTGAATTTTGCCGGCGTGAAACCGTCGGACGTGGCCAAAGTCGATCTGCGGCCGGCGGCGTTGCGGCATGCTTACAACGAAGCGCAGATCAAAGTGGTGAAGTACTACGACAATATCCGGTTCGTGTACGAGATCGAATCGAAGGTGCGCGAGCTGAAGCGGGCCAACACTCCCGCCGAGCCCGGGCCTCAAGAACAGAAAGAAAATCGAAAGAACAACGACACCAGTGGACAACCAGACCAGAGACAGGATCGTAACTATTCCCAGGAATACAACCAGCCGGTTCTAGCCGCGCTGCGGGTCCCCATCACGCCGGTTTGGCGTGATGGTGTGGGGGGAGCTTTACCTGCCGTGCCGGTAACCACGAACAGGAGGTTTGTATGAACTGCGCCAATCATGCTGATGCGTCAGCGGTGGCCTATTGCCGCACTTGCGGAAAGGCACTGTGCGGGAACTGTACACGTCCGGTGCGGGGCGTGATCTATTGCGAGGAGTGCCTGGGGGCGAAGATGGAAGGCGTTCCGGCGGGGACGGCGGGATTCGCTCCCTCTTCGACGACATTCTCTCCGGCTGCGGCGGGGCAGGCTTCGGCGGCGGTTCCTCCAGGAATCAGCAGCGGACCAAATCCGACTGTGGCAGGAATTCTGGGCGTTTTTCCCGGGGTGGGCGCAGTGTACACCGGGCAATATGCCAAGGGGCTTGCACACCTGGTGATTTTTGTTTTGCTCGTCATCGGGGCTAACGCCAGCGACGACGCGCACAGTGAAGCTCTGGGCGTTATCTGCGGTTTCGGCATCGCCTTCTTTATCGTCTACCAGATCATCGATGCGGTGCGAACGGCAAAGGCGATCCAAATGGCGCAACCGGTACCGGATCCCTTCGGCCTGGCGGCCACGTTTGGCGGCGGGACGAAGATCGAAACCAGCAAGATCCCGATGGGGGCGATCGTACTTATTCTGATTGGCCTGCTCTTCCTGCTCAACACCATGGGCCTGACCGAATTCGGCTTTGGCCGTTTCTGGCCGCTGATCCTGATCGCGCTCGGCGGGTGGATGTTCGCCCGCAACTACGGCTTGGCGGGTATGTGTTGTACGGGCTGCCAATGTGCACGCTGCCGCACCCGGCGGCTCATGGGTCCGGTGATGCTTTTGACCATCGGCTTTTTGTTCTTCCTGGACCACAGTATGCACGGGCCGAGATTTGGTCGAACCTGGCCGGTGATTCTGCTGGCGGTTGGCGTAGTCAAGTTGCTGCAGGGAAACACATCGGTGGAAGGACACGTTACGTCACTGCCAGCGAGCGCGAACCCGGCGGGAGGTCCCATTCCGCCGCCACCTCCAGTTCCACCCGTTCCACCAGTTCCGCCCACCAGTGAGGTGAACCGTGGCTAGCCCAATGACGCCTATGACTCCTCCGCTCCCTCCACGCCCACATCGTTCCATTGCTGGGCCCGTCGTGCTGATCCTGATGGGCGTGCTGTTCCTGATGGGAACGATGGGGATTCTCGAAATACACGCCCTGGGGCGGCTGTTTGCACATTATTGGCCGGCTTTGCTGATCTTGTGGGGCGTCCTCAAGCTGGTCGAATACGAGCAGGCCAAGCGCTACGGCCAGCCGGCGCGCGGCATTGGCGTGGGCGGCGTTTTCCTGATGTTCATCCTGATCGTGGCCGGGCTGATTGCAACCCAGGCGTCGCGGGTGGACTGGAAGAACCTTGGCGAGAACATCCAGCTTGACGACAATGAAGGGATCGACGAAATTTTTGGCGGGTCCACGTTCAACTACAGCGACGAACTTAGCCAGGACATCCCGGCGGGCAGCACTCTGCACGTGATGGACGACCGGGGCACGATTACGATCAACGTGTCCGAGGGCAAGACGATGAAAGTCTCGGTGCGCAAGAAGGTCCGCGCCGAGAAGCAGGAGAACGCCGACGACTACAATGCCAAGACCAGGACGCGGATCACGGTTGCCGATAAAGTCGTCACCCTCGACGCCGAAACCCACGCTGCCGGCAATGCGGTCGTGACCACCGACATGGATGTCTATTTGCCGCAAAATACCAGCCTTGTGATCGTTGCCCGGCACGGCAATGTCACCGTCAACGGCATGAACGGCAACGTCGAGGTCAGCCATCAGCGGGGTGAAGTCAGTCTCAACGATCTCACCGGAAACGCGACGCTTACTCTGGAAGCGAGCGCCGCCCGCATACAACACGTGAAGGGCGATGTAACCATTCAGGGACGCGCGAATGAGGTCTCAATTGAAGACGTTGACGGCGCGGCGCACCTGAATGGCGAGTTTCAAGAGAGCGTGCGCCTGGTTCGCATCAGCAAGACAGTGACCTTCCATTCTTCGCGCACAGACATGGAATTTTCGCGGCTGGATGGCCGGCTCGATCTGGATTCGGGCGACTTGCGCGCCGATTCGATGCTGGGGCCAATGCGCCTGGCGACGCGCTCGAAGGACATTTCGCTCGAAGGCTTGACGGGCGATCTGCGGCTTGAGGACTCGAACGGAACGGTTGAGGTCGGGCTGCGCAAACCGGGGAACATCCAGATCGACAACCGCAAGGGCGACGTGCAGGTTTCGATCCCGCCGAATACGGCGATCAAAGTCGAGGCGCGCACCCGCGAAGGCGAGATCGAGAGCGACTTCGATGAGATCAAGGTCGAGAACCACAATCGAGAAGCGAGCGCCAGCGGGTCGATCGGAACAAACGGGCCGAAGTTGGTGATGAACTGCGAAAAGGGGACGATTGAAATCCGCAAGGGGACGGTTGCGACAGCCGCGCCTCCTGCTCCGCCCGCTCCTCCAGCCACGCCGGGAAAACCAGCGAAAACACTGCCGGCCCCGAAGGCCAAGCCGGTGGAGAGCGAGAACTAGGGGAGCGCGGCTCTCAGCTGTCAGCTCTCAGCTTTACTGGAGCTTCGCGTATTCTGCCTTGGCTTCTTTTAGGATTGGGATGTCGGGGTCGGCATCTTTCCAGAGCGTGAGGAAGTCCTGATAGCCTGCCCGCGCCTTGTCCTTGTCGCCGGATAGTGCCTCCGCTCGGCCAAGTTCTAAGTGCGCCAGCGCGCCCCACGGAAAGTTCCCCACTAGTCCTCGGTAGTCTATGAACTTCTGAAATTCCACAGCCGCGGCCTTGCCGTCGTGGAGCATGAGATTAGCCTCCCCACGCAAATAAACCGGGCACAGGAACACAGCGAGAGGCGTGGGTTGGCTGAGCTCGATGGAGTTCGTCACCTGCAACAGTTCGACTGCCCGCTTCGGGTCTTTGCGCTCCAAGGCGACGGCCGCCCGGATGGTGGGGAGCCAGTATCTCTGGACCAGCGTGTCCAGCGGAAATGTCTTGTCGATTTCGGTAGCCAGCTTCTCCGCCGCCGGCGTGTCGCCTGCTCGTGCCAGGGACAGTGCCGCCATGACTTGCACATCGCGGTTGGGAGAGAGTTTCAACGCCTCATTGGCTTGGGCGCGCGCCCGCTCCCGGGTGCCCGATTCCACCTCACGCAGCGACGCCGCTGCTTGGTAGGTTGCGGCTGTCTCCTGGGCGTCGTTGTGCTGCGCTGAATCCACTGCCCGCCGCGTCAACGCTCTCGCGTTTTGCAACTTTCCGTACCAAGCCTCCGTGTCGGCTTGCTCGGCTAGTAACAAGTCTCCGAAGCCGGGCTTGCCGAGGGCAGCCGCAGCGAACTGCGCCATCCCCGCCGCGTCGCCCTTCAGAAAAGCTAACTGGTAACGCCACTGGAGCAGGAACGCGTTGCCCAGTTTGAGTTCCTCTTCCTTCTTGTATGCCGCCTCGGCTTCGTCCAGCCTATTGAGGACTGCATAGTAGATGCCGAGGTCAAGGTAGTTGTTCGAACCGCTTTGCTCTACCCGCACTGCCTCTTGCGCCTCCTCTAACGATCTCTCCATGTCTCCGAGTGCACCGGAAAGGAACGCCAGCGCCCGGTAAGGCCTGGCATCTCTCGGGTAGGCCTGACTCCACAGCTCGCTGGACTGGGCGGCTTTCTCCAGTTCTCCGGTCGCGACCATGTAGTAGGTCGATTCGATGAAGAACCGCTCCTGCTCGCTCACCTTCGCCCGCAACTCGTAAGCTTTACGCGCTGTGTCGGCCGCCCTCCCTGCCTGGCTGAGATTGGAGTAGGCGTGCGACATGGCGGCGTAAGGCATGGCGAAATTCGGGTCGAGTTCCACCGCCCGCTTGTAAAAGGGCAGAGCGGCCATGTCCCCTTTCACAAAGCGCATCTTCCATCCCTGGCTGTAGGCTTGCAGCGCCTCCAGAGACGGCGTGGTCGCTTCCTCCACCGGCGTAGCGTACTTCTGCACAGAACTGAGTGACTCGCCCAGCTTGCCGCGGACGCTGACTGCCGCGCTGTCCAGCGCCTTGAGCACCCGTTCTTTTCCAGCCGCCTGCTCCTGCGCTTCGGCCAGCACGTCCCCTGTGTTACAGTCCACCGCCTTCAAACCAATCACGTACTGGCTGCCCAGGCCGGCGATCGATCCGGTCAGCATGGCCTTGCTGCCCGTGCGCTGGCAGACCTCGCGCGTGACCTCCGGCGTCAACCGGTCGCCAGCAGGACGGCCCATCAGCTTCAAAGTCTCGTTCACCTTGTGCTCGGAAAGCAGGCCGAGAAAGGGGGATTGTTCAAGCTGTAGCGCAAGTCCCTGCTTAAGCGTGTCGTCGAAAACCGGATCCCCGGTCTTGTTGTCGAAATCGGAAAGGACAATAGTGTCCTTGTCGGTTAGTGGTTGGCTTGGACGCATGCGATAGTAAAGGCCACCCGCCGCGATGACGACCGCCGCGACCAGCAGAACTGGAATCGCAACCTTCCAACGTTTCCTGCCCCAAACCGGCAGTGGCTCCACCGCCACCGTGACCGATGATGACGAGTGTCCGCTCTCGAGATCGCGTTTCAAACGCTGCAAATCGGCCCGCATCTCAGAGGCATGGTGGTAACGAAAGTCTCGATTTTTCTCCAGAGCCTTATGAACGATTTCTTCCAGACGCGCTGGAATGCCTGGATTCAATTGCCTGACGGGAATCGGCTGCTCGTGCAGGATGGCCCCAAAGGTGGCTCCCTTGGTCGGCTTATCGAATGGGGGCCGGCCGGTCGCCATCTCATACAGCACAACCCCGAACGAAAACAGGTCGGAGCGCCCGTCCAGGAGCTTGCCCTCGATCTGTTCGGGTGACATGTAGGCAATCGTCCCCAGAGTTTCGCCATTCGTGGTCAGGTCCCGGCCCGCGAGGGTCGGATCGTCGGGACCACTTCCGCTGTCCTGACTCGGGCCACTCACTTTGGCCAAGCCGAAATCGAGCACCTTGGCCTGACCTCGCTTGGTAATCATGATGTTCGCAGTCTTGATATCGCGGTGGATGAAGCCCGCGGTATGGGCCGCGTCGAGGGCGTCGGCGATTTCAATGGCGAATCGAAGGAGTGAATCGAGATCCAGCGAACGGCCGATTGCGATCTTTTGTCTCAAGGTTGCGCCGTCGAGATACTCCATGACGATGAAAGCCTTGCCGTCCTGCTCGCCGACGTCATGGATGGTGCAGATGTTCGAGTGATTCAATGCGGAGGCAGCCTGCGCCTCGCGCTGGAAGCGGGCAGCGACCTGCGGGTCACGCGCAACTTCTGGCGGCAAGAACTTGAGGGCGACGAAGCGGCCGAGGCGCGTGTCTTCGGCCTTATAGACCACGCCCATGCCACCGCCCCCGAGCTTCTCGATAATGCGGTAATGCGAGATAGTTTCGCCGATCACTGGCGCGAATCTTACTGTCTGTGAAACGGGCAAGTCAATGAAAGCCGTGGAGTAGTCAGGTCAATAGCAGTTCCTCGACAAGCGGTTGGCTTCGGACTAAAAAACCAATCGCTGGCAGCTGGGTTATAATCTCGCCCACAATGAACCTGACCTCAGGTACCAAACTTGGGCCGTATGAAATTGTCTCGCTTCTAGGCGCTGGCGGGATGGGCGAGGTTTATCGCGCCCGAGATTCCCGTCTCCGACGTGATGTGGCGATCAAGGTTTTGCCGCAGGCGCTCTCACTTGATGCGGACCGGATGCGGCGGTTTGAGCAGGAAGCCCTGGCCACCGCTGCTTTGAACCATCCCAACATTCTGGCTGTGTTCGATATTGGCACCAGCGACGGGTCTCCTTACGTCGTTTCTGAACTGCTTGAGGGCGAAACCCTTCGCGAGCGGCTGCGCACCGGGGCGATTGCGACCCGCAAGACCCTCGACTACGCCCTGCAGATCGCGCACGGACTGGCTGCGGCGCACGAAAAAGGCATCATTCATCGCGACCTCAAGCCGGACAATTTGTTCGTCACCAAAGATGGGCGGGTCAAGATTCTGGACTTCGGTCTGGCCAAGCTGACCCAGGTCGATCCCGGATCGAGTTCCAATCCCTCAATGGCCACCGCCACCCACGGCACCGAGGCGGGACTGGTGATGGGGACGGCGGGATACATGTCGCCCGAGCAAGTGCGCGGCATGACGCTGGATCCGCGCTCGGACATCTTCAGCTTCGGGGCCATCCTTTACGAGATGCTGTCCGGCAAGCGGGCATTCCATGGCGACACTCCCGCGGACACGATGAGCGCCATCCTTAAGGAAGAGCCTCCCGAGTTGAGCGAAACCAATCGCAACGTTTCTCCGGCGCTGGAGCGCATCGTGCAGCATTGCCTGGAGAAGAATCCGGAGTCGCGTTTCCATTCCGCCAGCGACATTGCGTTTGATCTGGAACACCTCTCTGGACTATCCGGCAGCGCCGCGCGTGTGGCGGCGACGGGCAGCGGCATCGGTAGCGGCATTGGCAACGTCCAGCCGGGTCGCAGGCTGCTGCTCGCGCTCGCGGCCGGGTTAGTGATCGCGTGCGCGGTGTACGCTCTCGGTTGGTGGACGGGAAAGGCCGGCGCCCCCGCGCCTCAAGCTGAGTATCAGCAGATCACGTTTCGCACCGGCTCCATCGGCAATGCCCGCTTTACGCCGGACGGCAGCATGGTTTACAGCGCATCGTGGGACGGCGGAGAAGACCAGCTTTATATGTCGCGCATAGACGATCCGGGCTCGCGGGAACTGGGGCTGAAGGACGCCGAATTGCTTTCGATCTCCAAGGGCGGAGAAATGGCGATTCGCCTCAACACTGTGTTTCACGGTGGCTACGGCCGCAGTGGGACGCTGGCGCGGGTTCCGCTAAGCGGGGGAACGCCTCGAGAGGTGCTGGACAATGTGCAGGACGCAGACTGGTCGGCGAACGGCGACAGTCTGGCGATTGTCCGTTACGTTCCGGAAAATAATCATTGGCGGTTGGAGTATCCGGCGGGCAAGGTACTGATTGACAGCATCAACTGGATGAGCCATCCGAAGATATCGCCGGATGGCAAGTGGATCGCCTTTGCCGACCATGAAAACCCGGCGGGCGACGACGAAGGTTCACTCGCGGTGATCGGCGCGGATGGCAAGGAGAAAGAAAGAAAACTTTCTTCCGGCTGGACTTCGCTGCAGGGAATTCTCTGGTCCCCGGCGGGCGACGAAATCTGGTTCACGTCCACGAATAGCGGCAGCGCCTCGAACCCGCGCGCCGTGACCTTATCCGGGAAACTGCGGGCCATGACCAACGTGCCCGGAGGCATGTGGCTGGAAGACTCGCGCAATGGAGCGGTGCTGACGGTGACGAATCACGTGCGGCTGGGGATCCGGGGCCTGCCGCCGGGCGGAAAAGAGGAGCGCGAACTGGGCTGGTTCGGATGGTCGGAGTTGCGCGACATCAGCCGGGACGGAAAGAAGATCCTGTTTGAAGAAGAAGGCGATGGCGGCGGCCCGAATTACACGGTATTTCTGCGCGATACCGATGGTTCGCCTCCGGCGCGTATTGGCGAGGGCGTCGCGGGGGCGATTTCTCCGGATGGGAAGTGGGTGGTCACGAAGCCCCCGAAGGAAGGCCCGCTGAGCCTGGTGCCTACCGGAGCGGGGGAATCGAGGCAGCTGACGCATGATGCGGTGAGTTATGGCGCGTCTCGGTTTCTTCCGGATGGCAAGCGGTTGCTGGCGGTGGGGATTGAAGCCGGTCACGGTGGGCGCGACTACCTCATCGATTTGAGCAGTGGCGATTCCAAGCCCATCACTCCCGAGGGCATGGCCGGCGTGCAAGTCTCGCCGGATGGCAGGAGTGTGGTAGTGCGCGGACCGGATGGAAAACGCGGGATTTGGCCGCTGGACGGAGGCGGGTTCCATCCGATACCGGGCATCGAAGCGAACGACACCGTCATTGGCTGGACACCGGACGGGGCATCGGTCTATGTAGTTCCCAACCGGCGGGGAGCGGCAGCCGCGAAGTCGGTCAAGGTGTCCAGGGTGAACGTACAGACCGGGAAAATGGAGCCCTGGAAAACCTTCGGAGTCGAAACCGGCGCGGGAGTATCGTCCGTTGGACCGCCTCATCTGTCAACCGACGGGAACGCGTACGCCTACGTTTACGAGCGGGTGCTGTCGGAGGCGTATGTGGTTACTGGACTGAAGTAGAGATGTTTGTGATTTAACTGACAACGGAGTACCCGCTGCAGACCCTGGCGTTGCCGGCTAAGGTTCCACTTCGAGTGCGGGATCGCGCCCGGCTTGCTCCGCCCGCGCGGCCATGGTCGTTGTCCTTGCCGTCTTGGAAGGCTCACCCTCGCTCAGGTCAGCTAATAGCAACCTCAAGTTTCCGGGGTTTGTGGCATAGGCCAGTCCCACTTCGATATCAATCCTCCCGGCTCGGATCAGCTTCTCAATTTCGCCATCGAAGTGTTGCATACCTTCGGTATCGCCATCCCTCATCGCATCCAGAAGCGTCTTGCCTTCCTGCTCTCCCCTCTCCATGTATTCCCGCGTCCGCACCGTCGACTTCAGGATTTCGATCCCTGCGATACGACCGCCGCCGTCCTTCAGAGGTATCAGACGCTGCGAAACGATGTAGCGGAAACTCTTCGCCAGGCGGGCACGAATGATGTTCTGCTCCGCCATGGGGAAGACTCCAACAATGCGTTCGACCGTCTTGGCCGCATCGATCGTATGCAGGGTGGAAAGAACAAGGTGCCCGGTCTCCGCGGCTTCCAGGGCGATCTCAATCGTTTCTTTATCTCGCATTTCGCCTACCAGGATCACTTTCGGAGCCTGCCGCAGGGCTGCCCGCAGGGCCAGGGAGAAACTGGGAGTGTCACTGTGCAGTTCTCTTTGGTGGATGATCGAGCGCTTCTGGCGATGCAGGAATTCGATGGGATCTTCGATCGTAATGATGTGATAGGCCTGAGTTTCGTTGATCCGGTCGAGGATCGCCGCCATGGTCGAGGACTTTCCCGAACCGGTTGGACCGGTCACCAGCACCACGCCGGTTCTCAGACTGGCAATCTCGGCCACTTGCGGAGGCAATTTGAGCTCTCCGAAACTGGGGATCCCCCCGGGGATCACTCGCATCACGACGGCGTAACTCCCCCGCTGCGCAAAGATGTTCACACGAAAGCGAGTTTGGCCTGGGAGGCTATAGGAAATATCACAGGACCCTTGCTCCCGTAGCGTCGCTAACGCTTGTTTGTTGCTGCCAATGAGCTCTTGAGATATGCGGCGGGTGTCATCGGGAGTTAAGTGCTGTAAACCTGGGATTTTCACCGGGACCAACTCGCCACTGACTTCGACGTGGGGCAAGCTGCCCGGCGAAATAATCAGGTCGCTCACACGATTCGAGACGCGAAGCATCGCCAGGAGCAACACTGGCGTAGGAATAACTGGCTTGGAATTCGCTGGCCCAGGAGCGGCAGCGGTACTCGCAGCAGCGGCGCTGGCTGATATTTCCACAGATGGCTCCTTACTTTCTCTTGGCAGCGTAACGTCACGAAGCAGACGACCTCAAGTGACATAGGTCACGGCCCCTGGCGAGGGATGCGCGCGTTGAGAACTGAGAACTGAGAGCTGACCGCTCTTCATGTTAGATTCGAACGATGCGTTCCATCCTGCAGAAACGCTCGCTGCGGTTTGTTTTTGCGGCGAATGTGATCTCCATGCTGGGCAGCGGGATGAACTCCGCCGCCGTCGCGTGGACGATCCTGCAGCGCACTCACTCTGAAATGGCGTTGGGCACGTTTGCGGCCCTGCAGACGATTCCCGCCATGCTGATGCTTCCCTTCACCGGCGTCATTATTGACCGCGAAGACCGGCGGCGGCTGGTGATGTGGCTGGATGCCTTGCGCGCCGTGATCATTCTCGCGGTCACGGTGCTGGCGTTTCTTCATCGCGTGCAGATTTGGGAACTCTATCTGATGAATACGCTGGTGGCGGCGGGCTTCTGGATGTTCTGGCCGACGATCACGGCGTTGATTCAGGAACTGACGCCTGAGGGCGGGTTCGTGCAGTCGAACACATTCTTACTGGCGGGGATCCAGGGGGGCTGGCTGATTGCCGGCGCGCTAGTGGGATTTGTTTATGAACACATTGGCCTCGGCGGCGTGCTGCTGATCGACGTGAGCACTTACGTCATTTCCTTTTCTTGCTACTTCGCGGTGCGCCAGGGACGGCACGTGGTGCCGCGAGTCGTGGAGCTTCGTCACGATATCGAAGCGGCGGAGACCGCGGTTGGGCGTTTTCTGCGCGAAATGGGTGAAGGGCTGACCTTTCTGCGCGCCCATCGCGGCGTGGTCTTCCTGGGAACCAGTTGGGCTTTGTTCCTGGGCGCGATGATGACGGGCGTGGTGGTCACGGCCCCGCTCAGCGATCGCGTCTTCCACGCGGGTGCCACGGGCTATGGATGGCTGAATGGGGGATGGGGCGTAGGAGCGTTCCTGAGCGCTCTTTATGCTCCGGCACTGATTGCGCGGGTGGGAGCACGGGGGTCGATTGCGCTTTCCATGCTGCTGCTGACTTTTTCGATGGCGCTTGCGCCGTTTTCGCCTTGGCTGGCCCTGGCTGTGCTGCTTTATGGGCTGATGGGCTCGGCACGCGGCGTCAGCGGCGTGGCCATGAATACCAGCCTGATGGAGCAAGTGCCGCCGCATTTCATGGGACGCGTCCAGAATACTTTCTATTTCTTTGGCACGTTTTTGCAGGTGGCAATGGGGCTGGGGGTGGGCTGGATCGCGTCGCGGATCAGCCTGGCGGCCGGGTTTGGGGTGATTGCCGCAGTGTATGCGGTGGCGTTTGGCAGCGCCTGCTGGCCGATTCAGGCTGGCAAGGCTGTGGCTGCGGCGGCGGAGTAGAGTGACTGTGGTTTGTGTGGAGCGGACACTCTTGTCCGCTGCCGTTGGCGTTGGTTTTTGCACTTGATCTTCCTGTCAAGATCAAGATCAACCCAATAATCAAGATCAGGAGCGGCGGACAAGAGTGTCCGCCCAACACAAATAAGCTATTATTCTTTTTCTTTTCCAGGAGGAGCTGTCATTCATGTTTGAAGACTTGAAGGGGCGGACCGCGGTTGTTTTCGGCGTGGCGAACAAGCGCTCGATCGCTTGGGCAATTGCGCAGGGACTGCACGCGGCGGGGGCCAACCTTGCCGTCACTTATCAGAACGAACGGATGGAGATGGAGGCGAAGGACCTGATCCTGTCACTGCCGGGCGCAGAAGCTTTCATGTGCGATGTATCGAACGACGAGGAAATCACCCAGCTCTTCGAAAAGCTCAAAGCTCGCTACGCGAAACTGCACGTGCTCGTGCACAGCGTAGCGTTCGCTCCGGCGGACGAACTGAAAGGCGACTTCGTCAACACGACGCGCGAGGGCTTTCGCGTGGCGCATGATGTGAGCGTGTATTCGCTGATCGCGGTATGCCGGGCGGCGGCTCCGCTGATGGAGGATGGGGGCAGCGTCATCACCATGACTTACTTCGGCGCGGAAAAAGTTGTGCCGCACTATAACGTCATGGGCGTGGCCAAGGCGGCGCTGG
>Ga0209415_10010286_pt1 | contig 15929 bp, 16 predicted proteins | sample PeaSoiSIISIP2007_FD_187696 | JGI IMG/M metagenome (GOLD analysis project Ga0209415, IMG submission 187696) | Peat soil microbial communities from Weissenstadt, Germany - SII-SIP-2007 (SPAdes) (version 2) | ecosystem: Environmental > Terrestrial > Soil > Wetlands > Peat | place: Germany...
CTTGACCTTGACCTTGACCTTGACCTTGGCCTTGACCTTTATCCTTTCCTTTGTCTTTTCCTGCAGCTTTTCCTGTAGCTTTGTTCTTATTTTTATCCTTAGTTTGCCCATCACCTTTTTCAATCGCTGGATTATTCGGAACCTTGGCCGCAGAGGATGGTAACCTCTCAGGCTGCGGTTTTTCTGTACCCTTTTGATCCGATTTATCGATCGATCCGGAATCTTGCTTCGCCGTCTCTGGTGTTTGTGGCAAACCAGATTCGAGTCCCATTTTCTTTGATCGGATCTGCTCCTGAATCTGTGGGTTGTCAAGTAACCGAATCCGCTCTGTAGTATCTTTAAGTTTCTCCGGTTGCGTCACGACCCCTGCCTGTTGAGCGGCCTGCCAAAGTGCATACTCCCCAAGCGTCAAATCTCCTTTTTGAGCAAGCTCACTCTCCTGAGAAGTCAGAGGGAAGACTGCAACCTGTGGGGTAAATCCTTCTTTCGCGACTGTCCCAGCGACCCATGTGATAATTTGATTCTCGTTAAGCTCTTTAGGCATCTGAACGGAAGCTTTGTCTGTCAGCGGAGAATATCCCACTACAACCCAATGTTGCTCAGAGTTGAGAAATTTTTGATTATAGGCCTGGGTAACAATCTGATCTAAGACCTCACTTATTGGTTTCCCAGTTAGATCAATCTGCTTCAGCATGTTCTTAGCATCCTCGTTCTGCGTTTGGAACTTTAATAAACGTCCTTGTGCATCAATCGTAAATTGCAAGCTCGGATTAATATCGACAGAAAGTAAAGCTACCGCAGTCGGAGTTTGATACAGGTTCCAGCCCAAGAGGGCCGTTAGGACCAAAAGGAATAGTGCAGCAACTCCAGCCCAGACACGCAACCCACTAAAATCTATTCCTCCTGTTTGAATTTCAATTTCTTCGCCAACCTCAGCCTTAAGCCGCCTACGAACTTGGCGAAAGGCGCCGTTCTGACCAAGCACAGTGTAACGTGATCCGGACTTCTCCAAAACCACTGCTTTCATTTTACTCATCCCAGCCCCCCCCTTCCCGCGGGAGTACATATTCCCGTAAATAAACGTAGTCATGTTGGTTAGCCATAAGTAAGGCGACCGCCAAAATATACTTTCGCCCCCGTTCTAACACCTTTGGATGAACCTGAGTTTTCAAAACTAAAGCTTGCATTGGGACTTTTCCAGTTCGCTCAGTCTGAGGCCATAGTTCAATGTCAAAGGCTAATTCTCGAGCCACACGAAGTAGTGTCTGACGTGAATCCCGATGTTTTGGAGAAACCGCCACTAGGTCCTGAAAGGTAAGCTTAAATGCAGCTAAGGCTTTGGCGAACTGTTGGATTTCAGCTGCCCGCTCGTTGCATTGTTCTTTTTCCTGAAATTCATCTAAACTAAGATGGATTTCAATTCCTCGTCCGATGTCCTCCTGGTCGAGAGAACTAGCTTGCCGCAATTTCTGCTTCCGATGATAATCAATAAGTCGGCGTTTAATTAAAACCCGTGCGTAAGCTAAAAATGGCACCCCTTTATCCTCGAGAAAAAGATCTATTGCTTCATTGAAGGCGACCAACGCCTCTGATAATTCTTCATCTCGGCCCCATTCCAGAGAACAAAAACACGCCTGATTTGCCACATGACGAATAAACGCCTGAGATTTGGCCAAGAAATCCTCTCGGGCTTTCGAGTCCTCTTTCAAACGCTGCCACGTCAATTGTTCTTCCCATTCTGGCATGCTTTCCGTCCTCCTACCCTCTAATACGATGGGCCTTCGATTTTTCAGGGGGGCTTGTGCCCTCATAATAACTTATCATCGGTTGCCTGCAAGCGTCAATTGGCCCTTTATCCCAAATTTAGGATAAAGGGCCAATTGACGCTCTTTTTAACCACTGAATAATATCCCCACCCATATTGCGAATAACCCAGGCCAATGATCATGGATACATATACGCTCGGGTAAGCGGCCAGGTATTATTTACCCCCTTGGTAAATAAAAACTGATGAACATCGTTGTTACCGCTATGAAACGAGGCAGCACAAGCGTTGAGATAGAGCCGCCACATCCGGATAAATGTTTCACTTTTCATTTTCTCAATTACAGGAAGAGCCTGTTCAAAGTTCTTAGCCCAGTGTTCCAAGGTCCGAGTATAGTGTTCACGCAGGCTCTCCAGATCAATCAAATAAAACTTGTTGGCGGCCATCAGAGTAATCAGTTCATTAACCGCAGGAATATATCCCCCCGGAAAAATGTATTTATCGATCCAGCTATCCGTCCCCACTTCATCGTCGCTGGTAATACAATGCAAAAGGGTGACTCCGCTTTCATTCAACAGAGATTTCACAGTTGAAAAATAACCATTGAGCTGTTCTTTACCTACGTGCTCAATCATCCCCACGCTAACCACTCGGTCAAAAGTTCTGTCTTTCAATTCCCGAAAATCGATTTGCTGAACTTCAACTAAATCCTGCAAATTTTCATTCTCAATTCTTTCCTGGACTCGCGAGTATTGCTCTGAACTCAGGGTAATGCCTAATGCTTTAACCCGATAGGTTTTAGCTGCGGTAAGAATAAGTTCTCCCCAGCCACAGCCAATGTCTAGTAAGGTTTGTCCGGCTTGCAAGTTAAGTTTACGCAGAATATGATCGACTTTGTTCGCTTGAGCTTGGAAAAGGCTATCCTCAGGCGATTTGAAATAAGCACAAGAATAGGTCATGGTCTCATCTAACCATAAACGATAGAAATCGTTACCAATATCGTAGTGAAATTGAACATCCTCTTTGCTTTTACGAATACTATTAGAGAAAATTTTAACTAATTTGACATAAGGCTTTTTCTGAGAAAGGAAACCATCCTGGTTCTTGTAGATCGATTCAATAGCTTTTCGGACACTTCCCTCAATATCAATCTTCTTGTGCATATACCCCTCGCCAAAGGCCAGAGATGGATCACAGATAACCTCTGTTTTGGCAATCGGTTCGTTGAATTTTATCCGAAACAAAGCATCTCCCGAGCCATACTGTTTAACTTCTCCATCCCAAAACTTTACTACACAAGGATCAGTGAACAAATTTTTAAAGAGATTATCATAAAACGCTTTATCAATATTCATTGATAACACCTCCGTCAAAATGATTTCTTTTAAATATTCCACTCACGAAACACATTGCCTGATTGAAAATCCATTTCTAGTGTTCTTTATCCTCATTAGACTGTATATTTGCTATTTCCATCTCTTGTTCATAACTTTTGCATTTTTCCATGCGTTTCACGAAGCCTTCCCGCATCATCTTAAGCGCATCAATTTTGTCGTCGATTATTTTTACCTGACTCTCTAACAGGACCATCGATTCACGAAGTATTTTGGTCTTTTCCAATTTAGAAGTTTCTTGCCAAAATAAATTTCGTAACTGCCCCAATGCATCCTCCGCTTCCAAGATAAAACGAATTTCCTGCAAAGATGCACCTAAATACTCTTTCAGGTGTAAGATATGCTTCAGTTTATCAACCACCGCTACATCATATAATCGATGTCCTCCTTCTGTACGCATTGCTGGCTGAATTAGGTTTATTTGCTCATAGTAGTGGAGAGTTCTTGAGGTTATTCCTAACATTGTAACTACATTTTCAACTGTCAGCAATTGTTCTTTCATAAGCTTATACTCCATACCGTAAAGATTTTCGGACACGGGGTTATGTCTGGATTTTTGTCCTAAGTAAAATGCCTAGTCTCCAACTAGTTGTTTATAGTTTACGTCAACGTATGTTTATTTACAATATATTGAAAGCAAAATTATGTAAAAATACAAAACTATACTGCCCGTTGCAGTTCTATTTATGTATATTTTTATTTCAAAAAACAAAATAGGACTTACCTTCTCGCCGTTGAGTAGGTAAGTCCTATTTCGGTATACCATAATCAATCATTGCCACTATTTACTCTTTTTAAACATTCGGTATTATGTCCCGTTATCTTGATTCTGTATGCTACAAATGGTAATATATGTATATATTGAGAGAGGGGGCGCTGCAAATGAAAAAGGGTAGGTTTATGTCCATTATCAAGCCACCAATAAAGAAAGCTAGAGTCATATCCGTTGTCACCCAAAAGGGTGGAGTTGGAAAGACCGCTACAGCTATAAATATGAGTGTAGGTCTACATAAATTGGGATATAAAGTAGCAGCCATTGACCTCGATCCTCAAGGGCAGTTGGCAGAGGGTTTCGGGATCAATAGAAAAGTATTAAAGAGAACTATGTTGGATGTGCTACTAGGATTGGTAGATATGAAGGAAATTAAGGAATTTGCGTATGGGGTAGACCTCTACTTGTCAAACCGTTCCCTTGCCGATCTTGGAGGGATCGTTAAGGCACCGCTCTACCCAGACCCCAATATTCTTTTAAAAAAAGCTATTGTCCAAATCGATACAAAGTACGATTTCATTATCATTGATACTCCACCAACTGTGAGTATCTTCAATAGAAATGCCTTGAATGCCTCAACTGACGCCGTGATCCCAATGCAACCGGAGGGTATGGCGGTAAAGGGTGCTGAGGATATGCTTGAGTTCATACGTGAAGTTCAGAAAAGCTCTAACGCTCAATTAAAAATTTTAGGTGTCCTAGCAACGATGGTTCAGAACACCGGCCTCCACAATACGGTCATGCAGGACATTAGAAAATCGTTTATTAACACGGATATTATCGTTTTTGATACTATTATAAAGAGAACTATTAGGTATGGATTAGCTCAGACCAACGGTGTCCCAAATACAGAAAACTTTCCCGAATATACTGAGTTTTTGAAGGAGGCACTATTCAGCGAGACAGCCTGAAATGAAAAAGGCCTTCCTGCCAGTATATGGTGGGAGGCCTTTTGATTTTGCGGAGTTTTTTTTCAGCGTATCCTAACTGCATGGCACTTCTTAATAGGGTCAAAATTAGACCAAAGGGATTGGGCTTCCTAGAAGAGAATAGTGCCTTTGCTGAGACATACCCAGGATTAGAAGAATTAAAACCATGGTTGCGTCTCTAGTACAAAGGATCAAATTAACGAAAGAAGGTGCTTTCCACTGTTAGAAATAGAAAAGCCTAGAATCGAGTGCATTAAACGTGCTGAAGACAACTGCTATGCTAAATTCATTGTTGAGCCTCTTGAAAGGGGATATGGGATTACCTTGGGGAATTCTTTAAGACGCATTTTGTTATCTTCTCTTCCTGGCTCAGCAGTAACATCAATCAAAATCGAAGAAATGCGGGATGTGTTGGAAGATGTTGGGAGCATTATTCTCAACATAAAATCCCTTGTTCTCAAAGGTTATACTGACGAACCTCGGGTTCTTCACATTGAAGCTCAGGGCGAAGGGGTCATTACAGCCGCAGATATTATAACTGATCCAGATATCGAGATATTGAACCCAGATTTGAAGATAGCCACATTAGAAAAAGATGGCCGATTATTTATGAAAATGACGGTGGAAAGGGGCAAGGGTTACGTTTCTAAAACATCAGAAGATACTATTGACTCCATCTTTGCCCCGATTTACAAGGTCAACTACGATGTAGAACCTACCCGAGTTGCTCAAATCACGGACTATGATAAGTTAACCCTCGAAGTATGGTCAAATGGCAGCATCTCGCCAGAGATGGCTATCAGTACGGCAGCCAAAATGATGAGCGACCATCTGGAACTCTTCAGGGGAACCGCTGAAGATGTTGAAATTGTGGTAGAGAAAGAGGAAGATTCTAAGGGCAAAATTTCGGACATATTGATTGAAAATCTTGATCTGTCTGTTCGCTCCTATAATTCCCTGAAGCGAATGGGGATTAATTTGGTCGAAGATTTAACCCGAAAGACGGAAAAAGAAATGCTTAAAATGCGCAATCTTGGTATCAAGTCGTTTGAAGAAGTAAAATTCAAACTTGAAGAATTGGGGTTATCGTTCCATGAAGATGAGTAAATTTGCTCACCTTACTCATCGTTCTTAATTTGTCAGCAAGAAGGGTTATAAATTCAGAATTCGTTGGTTTTTGATTGTCTTATAACTCTGCCTACAAAAGACTAGGGTCATTAACAGTCGTTAATGACCCTAACTGACTTTAACTGATCTTATATTTCTACCATTAACTTTCCACAACACATAGGGATTTCTTCCCCTTTTTTAAGCTTAGTGACCTTTTTGCAAATATTGCAATAAACTTCACAGTCCTCTTCCGCATATTTCATAATATCCATCTCCTTAAGTAATATATATTACTTAATAATTATTATAATACTTAAGCGAATTCTATTCAAGCTAAATATTATTCTCGAATATACATACCTATAGTATATCTGAGCAGATAAGATAACCCAATCTGACAACACACGATTCAATGCCGCCGGGTGCTTTGAGACTGGTATATTGGTAACGTCAGAACAGTTTGTACGAATCTACAAACTTCGATCCCCCACCTCCCCCATTACAACCAATCCCCCAACACGCCATTCAACAAGCCACCGTGTGTTTGGACTGATGTATTTGGAAGCATCCTCCCTCCAACCGCAAAGGAGATGATCACGATTTTTTTACCCAGTTTTCATGCCTTCTTAAAAGATTCTTGTTATAAGATGTTCTGATAAGATAAATTTTTTTCCATTTATTTCATATTATGAGTTATCAATGGAAAGGAAGGAATTCTACTCTAACCGTCTATTTGCGCGACCATTTAACTCAACAAGTTGTCAACGTGCTAATTATTTTCAGCAATTTCCGAACCATAAAGAATATTTATGGCTCCTTTAATGTAAGGATATCATAGCTGGTCCAAAAGCAGTCAGACTCATTTTGAAGAATATAAGAAAAATAGTCACTAAGCCGATGTGCTTTTCCTCTGGCTTACTCATTACTAACGTTTCGTTCATAAGCTGCGGCTTCCTTTGCAAAAGATGTTTTGCCAATGGTTTGTTTTATTTCGGCCCGCAGCCACAGCCTCCAGAAGATCCGCTCCCAATCATGGCTAAGCCTTTAGACACTAAATCTCTTTGGGCAGTCTTCAATACCTCGTCAAACTTAGCCGTTATCTCGCTGACCACCTTTTCAACCATTGCTTTGTGTTCATCCGTCAGATTTCTGGTAGACAAAGCTCCTGCTTCGGCGACTTCCTTGCCTATAAGGTCCGTAACATCGATTGCCGCACTCACTTTACCGCTATATTTCTCGGTAGCCCTTTTTGCGCAAGTTTTAGAACAACCATCCACGGAAATCGTTGGAAACTTTTCAGCAAATCCCCGTTCTTCCACTCCGCCTGCTAGAAAGAGTGGCAGACATATCGTCACGGTCGCATCTGGGCGAACTTCATCCAGCATCTTTCGGGTTGCCAGTCTAGAAATCGTCCCTCCCAAACAGTCCTCGCCACTGCAAGATACAACTCCGATTTTCACCATATTTATGGACATTTTTAGCCCTCCCTACTTAATAGTTTAACTTTTTCGGCAATCTCGCCGGCAATTTCATCCACAATCTTCCAGCCTTCTTCCGTGAGTTCCGTGGCAGTTCCTGGCTTGGCCCCTTTGTGCTTACGAAACGAATCAATGACCCTCACCTTTTCCACGACAACTCCACCTGCTAGTTCAGCATTTTTAGCAGCACACATGGAAGGGCACCCATCGAGAGTAATACACTTTTCTCCCTCGATCAATTCCTTAGCCTCTTGGTCTCCTGTCACGATATAAGCGAGGCATACCGTGCTGGAGTCATTCGGACACAGCTCCTGGATCACCTTCAAAGTGCTTTCTCTCGCCACAAGACCGTACACCTTGCCCATCCCACTGCAGGGGATTACTTTAATCTTTTCAAACATGAAAATCATCTACCTTTCTTTTTAGAATCGCGAAATATCCATCAAACTCAAGCAAAAATTCTTTATCGCTTTCCAAATCGGATAGTTCTACTTCAGCGATCCAACCTTTTTCATACGGATTCTGATTAATAAGTTCCGGGGCAACTGAAAGTTCTTCATTGACCGCAGTAATCCTGCCTGACACAGGGGACACCACTTCGAAGACCGCCTTCCCCGATTCCACCGTACCCAACTCTCCAAACTGTTCCACCTCTTGCCCTACGACCGGTGGGGTGAAGAACATGATATCCGATAAACTTTGTTGCACATAGTCCGTAACGCCTACCCGAGCTTTATTGCCGGATATATACACCCAACTGTCATTTTCATTAAATAAGAAGCCTTCTTTGGGCACTCGGAATATGAACTTGTCCTTTTTGTAAACTTCATAATTATAGGTTTCAGGGTAGACTGTTTCGCTTACTGACGCCTTTTCCGCTTCCTTCTCCAGAAGTAGTTCATCGGCAACCATCTCAGCAAGTTTCACTTCATTTTCCCCGAGCCTTAAGGAGTCTCCTAGATCAAATCCTCTATTTTTTGCTTCTTCTGTCACAGTTATTTTGGCGGTAACCTTTAAACCCTTTTCCGAAGCAAGCTTGCTAGCACATCGTGTCTGACAGCCATCAATCACCAGGAGCGGCTTTTCTTGGGCGATTTTAGTATATCGGGCATCCGCTACTCGATATAACACAGGACAGATCATTTCGCTGTCTGATTTCTCGATAAGGTTTAACGCGATTTCCCGGGCAATACAGCCTGCGCTTTTGTCCAGCCCATTGCAAGGTAAGACGGCAAAGCTTTTACTCATTGCCTACCATCCCCTTTCGAGTTGCCTTGATCTTCTTGGTTGTCTCTCCCTTATCCGGGAAGGTTATGGCATCCACACCACAAGTTTTTCCACACGCTCGGCAGAAGACGACGCAGTTGTCCGGATTTTTCACAATCAGCTTTTTCTCCTCGGTTTCACGGACTTCATACACTTGGTGCGGACAAAATTTTACGCACTCCATACAGTAGTTACATTTGTTATAGTCAAGTATCGGGCTCCAGTCGATGGTATTTCTGGGAACCCCCATAAAAGTATCTTCACTCACGCTTATCCCTCCGCTTCGATTTTTTCTACCAAGTCTTCCACCTTTTTGAACGCTGCTTCATTGGTCATATCCCGAATATCTAGCATATAGGCATCCTTTTCAATGTCCAACCCCGCATCCTTGAACGCCTGCTTGAACATTTTCCTCTGCATATTCGGAGCACACGCTCCAATAATGACCTTCCGGTGGGCTTTTAGATAATCTGCTAGGAACCGATCCCCATCGTCCTCACATAACTGCGGATGAATAAATCCGTATTCCACAGGCAACTCAACCCTGACCTGATTGATAAAATCCCAGATATCCATACTTTGAAAGCCTGGGCATTTCCCCGTACAGACACACATAATAAAACCTGGCAACTGTTTTTCGGACATTTTTAACTCCTCCAATTTCAAACTTAGGCATATGAAAGAAAATAGCAAGTCAAAGATGCCATGGATATTTTGCGTCAGACAAGGAGGTATGTTTACCTCATAGTGGGGCTATTAGGTAAATATACCGACGCAGTATTACACAAAATAGACTGGCATACTGACTGGTTATTTTCTTGAATGTGCCTTAAGTAGGCTTCACTTATCCGCCTCACTAATCATGTTTTTATGGACCCTCTATTTATGAATCGCCCTGCCTATCGCATCGCCACACGCTTCCATTACTGCCTCAGCTAACGTTGGATGGGGATGGATCATATCTGCTAGGACTTCTGCTTTGACCCCTAGACTGACTGCCAGAGTGATTTCCGAGAGCAACTCTGAAGCATGAGGTCCTAGGATCCGTCCTCCTAAAATAATCCCTGTACTCTCCTCCGTTATAACCTTAACAAAACCTTCCCGTTCTCCATGGCATAAGGCTCTGCCGTTGTTTCGAAAATCAAAACGTCCCACTTTGACAGCAATGCCTTGTTCCTTTGCTTGATCTTCACTCAAGCCCACTGAAGCTACTTCTGGGTTAGTATAAACGCAGGCGGGCACAGCCTTGTAATTAAGCCTGCTAGGAATCCCCATGGCATTTTCAGCCGCCACTCGCCCTTCGGCGAAAGCCAGGTGCGCCAGAAGGTTACCACCAATCACATCACCCGCTGCATAAACCCCAGTTACATTGGTCTCCATACGGTCATTGACCACGATGGAACCTTTCGTCACCTCAAGGCCCATAGCACTGATGTCAGGAGATACACACCCTAACTTTCTTCCCACGGCAACTAAAATCTTTTCCGAGAGCAGAGACACTTCTTCTCCTTCACCCTTAACCTGGGTCTCCAGCCCGTTTGGAGATTTAGAAATCCCGAGAACCTTAGACGCCAGCTTAAATTTGATTCCTTGCCTCTTCATGATTTTAAGAAGTTCCACTGTTATTTCCTTGTCCTCATTCGGTAGGATTGTCTCTTGAAATTCGACCACAGTAACCTTGGAACCCAGGGAATTATATAGAGTAGCAAATTCCACACCTATGGCTCCAGCTCCTATGATCGTGATACTTTCAGGGATCTCAGTAAGTTCCAAGGCCTCATCGCTCGTGATAACGCCTTCTAACCTAACGCCTGGTATCTCTGGGATTAAGGGCTCCGAACCCGTAGTAATAATCAAGCGGTTGCAGTTGACAACTGCTTCTCCCTCCGCTGTTTTAACGGTGACCCTCTGAGGAGATTCAATCCAACCCTTGCCACGTATTATTTCAATACCATTCTTCGCAAGCAGGTGCTCGACACCCATCCTCAGACTTTTTACCACTCGATCTTTTCTGGCCTTGCCAACGCTCGCATCGACCGATGAAACCGTTACTGCGATGCCCAATTCCTTAGACTTACTGATCATAGATAAGACTTCCGAGACTTTAAGAAGTGCTTTGGTTGGAATGCATCCCCGGTTAAGGCAAGTTCCTCCAACCTCTTTTTCTTCAACCAACGTCACTCTTCCGCCAAGCTGAGCTGCACGTATGGCCGCTACATATCCAGCAGGACCGCCGCCAAGAATGCAAATATTTATTGAATGCACCTTACTGTCGATCACCCACACCTCCTTACCATTATGTAATTACTATATGATAATATTATACTACTATTCTATTATGATGTCACTACTGTTTTCATTCTATATGTTGATCACAATCATTCAGCTGACTCAATCCCTCGCATTAGCCGAAGGTTGGAATCGAGTTCATTACTAATAATCACTTGGACCTTCTGTAGAAGAGCCGAAATTTCTACGTGTTTAATTCGATACATGACCAGCAGTCCCTGTTTTTTGGACTCGATAAGATTCTCCCGACGAAGTACCGCCAAATGCTGGGATACATTCGACTGCTCAAGCCCCAGTTCGGAAATGATATCACAGACAATTGTCTAGGTCACCATAACTCGAGCGCGACATCGCTTGTATCGAATGAGTTTAATGAAGTGATAGAGCCACAAACTTAAATTCGAGTTTGTGGCTCTATCACTAGAATTGTTCGTTACATCCTTAGACCATTGTTGATACTTATTTTCATTTTTTGCTTTCCAAAATTCTTCTGCAGTGTTTCCATCCTCGTTGTCACCTCTTCCTACTTTGCGGTGCGTGGATGTGCTATTCAGGTTAGTGTCAATGGCATGTTGAGATAGGAGCACCTATTTTCCCCAGACACTCGCTAGATCGATAATTATTTTTATGGCTACTAAGTATTGAAAAACGCCAATAATTTGTTTTATCTGATTACCAGTTAATTTAAAACGAGCTAACCAGGAACCGATGTAACCGCCCATTATTGCTGCAATACCAGTAATTATCAGAAATACATAATTGAAATGACTGTATTCTAAACCAACATGCCCTAAGAAACCAATTAAAGAGGAAAACATAACCACTAAGGAACTAGTACCAGCCACTTCTTTACCATCCATGCCGAGCCAGACCAAAAAAGGCCCGAGAAATGAACCACCACCAATGCCGAGCATACCACTTAAGAATCCTACTAGACCACCTATTCCTAGGCTTGCTAATGGCTTGGCATTAATTTCTTTGTTTGCTTCGTCCCTTTTGGGGTGATAAAACATCATTATCGTGCCAGCAATAATAAGAAAGACCGAAAATATTCCCAATAAAATATTTTTATTAACGCTATTAGATACGTATACACCCAATGGTGATAATACCAATATGGCGATTATCATAGGAATTGCTACTTTGAAATTAATAAGTTTGTCCTTAGCAAAATTGATTGAAGCTACACTAGTACTTAACACTCCAAGCATTAAACCAACTGCTGCTGCTTGAGGGAAAGACATTCCCATCCAGTAAAAGATCGGCACAAGGATAAAAGCTGCTCCAACCCCACCCATAGACATAAATGATTTCAAAGCTAGAGTTGCAATAAATCCCCAAATATATAGATTCATTTAGACCACCGTCTTTCCTTTTTTGTAAGTATCACCACTCCAGCTTTTAATTTCTATGGAGCCTACTTATACCTCATTAATTCAGTTGAGCCCGTAAATACCGTCTATTTCTAAAATATCCTTTCTCACCCCATTCGCATCTAAATTAGCGCACTACATGCGCTTATGATATCCTACCAAAACAATTCAATGGCCCAAGAACAATGTTATTTATTTAAATATTAATATATTATATATGTATAATATAATCAAGTTTATTTTCCCGTATTTCCAGTCTATTCTCCCTGGCCTTGACAGCATATCTTTCGCTCTTTAATGGTGGGATGGTTTATTGAAGTACTCCCTACTAGCCTTTAATTTAGAGACAAATAAGGGGAGTTGTACGGGTAATTTGAAATTAATAGTTTGTAGTGACGTAATTAAAATGACAAAGTGAGACGTATCAAGGGTTTGAGACCTGTTTATCGGAAAGTTGAGTTAGTGATCTCTTGAAACATCGTCAAGAGTCCAACGCAAAGTCTATAGATAGAATCAATGCTGAGATTCGGTCGCAGGGTAGCAATTTCTCGTTTCAGCTGTTCGAGTATTTGCTTCAGTTGCTCTGTCGAAGTCGCCTGTCTGATGATTTTTCCATCGAGTTCTTCAATTTCTTTATGTCATTAAACAGAAAAGCAACAGGGGCATCTGTACCTTTCTGTACAAATACCCCTGTTGCACCCTTCTTTGATCACAATCATTCAGCTGACTCTATCCCTCGCGTTAGCCGAAGGTTGAATCCAGCTCATTACTAATAATTTCTTGGGCCTTCTGTAGAAGCTGGTTCACTGGCGATAGATTATAAGCGTTACCGAATCAACCCTCGTCGATATGCTCCAATCCCTGACGATAAAGTTCTGAGACATGAGCGTCATGCGTGGAATAGTAGACCATCTTCCCCTCACGCCGGTATTTGACAAGATCATCATTCCGAAGCACCCGAAGCTGGTGAGATGTGGCAGATTGGCTTAATCCTAATAATTCAGCCAGATCACAAACACAGAGCTCCGATTTTGCTAGGGCATCCATAATTCTGATTCTCGTCGGATCACCCAGGGTCTTAAATAACTCTGCCAAGCTATTCGCCCTGTCAGGGGTAATCAGTTGGTTTGCATACTTATCGATCACCTCATGATGTACGCATAAGCAGTCACACACGGCGTCTTTTATAGATTCATGCTTATCGTTAGCGACATTAGCCTCTAGTTTTTTCGGTATCATACAACTTTCACTCCGAACTTATAAATAAATAGTTCTTGTACTTTTATTCTACCATAGAGTGTTACCTTGCCACCACTATAACCGTTTGAACTAACGAAGCTTCTGGAAGGGAATTTCTTGGGCTGTTATACCACCTAACCCGCATGGCATTCATAATAGCGAGCAAGGCGACGCCTTCGTCAGCGAAAATAGCAACCCACATATTGGCCAACCCAAAGATCGCCAACAAAATAACTAGCAACTTTACACCCAAAGCCAAACCGATGTTTTGCCAAATAATCTTCTTTGTGTACCGAGCAATATGGATGGCCTCTAGGAGCTTGCTCGGTTGATCTTCCATAATAACGATATCCGCAGCTTCAATCGCTGCATCGGACCCTAAGCCACCCATAGCGATCCCCACATCCGCCCGTGTCAAAACGGGAGCATCATTAAGACCATCGCCCACAAATGCCACTTTACCCTGTCGTTTTGCTTGACTAAGCGTCTCCAGCCAAGAAACCTTGTCCTCAGGCATTAAATCAGCGTGATATTCGTTCAAGTCCAGTTCTTCCGCCACTGCTTTGGCGACGACTTGGTTATCCCCAGTGAGCATGACCGTCTGCACACCCATCTGCTTTAAGCCAGCAATCGCTGCTCTGGAATCTGCCTTAACGCGGTCAGAAATCGTCAGTTGCCCAACATAATCTCCGTCTACGGAGATATACACGACTGTCCCCAGTCCCTTGTCAACCGTAAGTCTTGGCAAAGAGACCCCAGCCTGTTCCAATAATCCGGCTTTACCAACTAACACCGTCCTTCCATTAAAGATGGTTCGGATCCCTTGACCACTTACTTCTTCATAACTCAATAGGCCAGTCAAATCACCGTCTTTCAAGTCTTTCCCATACTTCTTGCGAATTGATTTAGCAATAGGATGAGGGGAATGAGCTTCCGCCCGAGCTGCGATTTCTAAAATTTCCTTCTGAGTATACCCTTTAGCTGGGCAGATCTCTACAACCTGGAAAACTCCTTCTGTCAGAGTTCCTGTTTTGTCAAACACCACGGTGCGAAGATCTGTCAACGCTTCTAAATAGTTCGCTCCTTTGATCAAGATCCCATAGCGTGAGGCTCCCCCTATCCCTCCGAAATAGCCTAAGGGAACAGAAATCACCAGAGCGCAAGGACAAGAAATGACCAAGATTGTCAGTGCTCTATATAGCCAATCCTGATAATTTCCGCCGAACAAAAGTGGAGGCACTAAGGCAATTGCTGTAGCCGCCACAACAACGGCAGGCGTATAATAGCGCGCAAAGGTTGTAATAAACTTTTCCGTGGTTGCTTTGTGGGTACTGGCGTTCTCGACCAGATCTAAGATCTTTTGTACGGATGATTCGGCAAACACCTTCGTGACGCGCATCGTCAAGACCCCAGTAGTATTAATCATACCAGCTAAAATGGTATTACCCACTTGGACTTTCCTCGGTACTGACTCTCCAGTCAGAGCAGATGTATCCACAAACGAACCTCCCTTCACAATTTCGCCATCTAAAGGAACTTTTTCTCCTGGACGAACCAAAACCTGCTGACCGACCTGCACTTCTTCGGGATCAACTTTGATCACATCCAGCTGATGAATTAGATTGGCATACTCTGGACGGAAATTTAGCAAAGCTTGAATAGAATGACGGGAACGGTTTACGGCCCGCTCCTCTAAATATTCACCTACGGAGTAGAACAACATGACTGCAACAGCTTCAGGCAAGGCATGAATTGCAATCGCCCCAACGGTGGCCAAAGCCATCAGAAAGTTCTCATCAAAGAGTTGTCCCCTGACTAGATCGCGGCCAGCCTTGGCTAGGACTTTGTAGCCTACTATAAAATATGCCGTTAAGTGAACCAAATAATCAAGAATTTCCCAAGAACTATTTTTCCAACGCGACTCAAAAACCAAACCCACTGCAAATAACGCACTCGCAAGAATAATCCTTGTAATTCTCCACTGATTCTCCTTATTCACAGCAACAGTATTGTCCGGAGTAGCCACTTTTTGCTTCGTTTGGATCGGAACGAGTTTAACTCCCGCCTCAATCCTTTCCATAATATCCTGAGCCTGCTCGACCCGCGAAGAAGGCAAGAAAACTGTCTTGGTCGCATAGTTGATCGTTGTCATTCCTATTCCTTCCGTTGCACCCAGCATTCTCTCCATTTTAGCCGAACAATTGGCACAAAATTCCCCTTCAATACGATACTTCACTCGTTCTTCTTTAGATAGTTGTTCTGTCATCTCTTCTCCTCCAAAATCAATCAATGTTCATATGATTATATATTCATA
>Ga0209415_10010287_pt1 | contig 15928 bp, 13 predicted proteins | sample PeaSoiSIISIP2007_FD_187696 | JGI IMG/M metagenome (GOLD analysis project Ga0209415, IMG submission 187696) | Peat soil microbial communities from Weissenstadt, Germany - SII-SIP-2007 (SPAdes) (version 2) | ecosystem: Environmental > Terrestrial > Soil > Wetlands > Peat | place: Germany...
TCCGCGGCGGCGGCTGTCGGCCGTTCACCGGCGGCGGCAGCGTCGAGACCAAGCCCGTTCAAATCCGCCGTCCCGACATCGGCGTCGACTGCGGCCGCAGGGATCCGGACGCGACGAAGGCAGCATCCCCGCGCGTCGTCGTGGAGGTTCTCTCCCCCACAACGAGGGACTTCGACACCATCGGCAAGCTCGAGGAATACAAGCTCGTCGACGGCTTGGAACGCATTCTTGTCATCGAGCCGAATGCTCCCGAGGTCATCGTTTGGGTGCGCGGAGCGGATGGAAGTTGGCGCAGAGGCATCCGCCGAGGATTGGACCAGGAGATTGACATGCGGAGATCGGCGTGACGCTCCCGCTCGCTGAAATCTACGATGGGGTGAGCTTCCCGGCCGGCCCCCGACTCGTCGAAGATGACGCCGAGCAAGCCGAGAGTGCACCAAAGGGCCGATGACTATTTCGAGAGGCTCGCCCTCTTCTTGGCGGCGGCGAGCAGCTTGAAGTCCGGCGACTTCTTGTAGTGCGGGTCCAGCGGATAGCAGCCCGACACCAGGCCATTGCGCGGCGCCGTCGTGCAGTCGCTGAAGCTTCGGCACAGGCGCTTGTTCTGCACGGGCCTGCCATTGAGGATGTCGAGCGGGAGCTCCGGATAGGCCAGGACCATGCGGCCGAGACCGACGAGGTCGGTCCAGCCGAGGCGGACGGCGGCCTGGGCAACGTTCGGCAGGTAGTCCTGCAGGTAGGTGTATCCGCTGCCGACCAGGCAGAATTCGGGGAAGCTTTCCTTCAGCCGGCGAACCACGTCGAGGTGGCGCATCACGCCGACCAGCGGATCCTCGGGCGGATAGTAGCCGTCGGACGGCGGATAGAGGGCGGGTCTGATCAGGTGCGGCGTATAGTACGGACTGCCGAGGGTGACGTTCACGAAGCGGATGCCGAGCTCGCGCAGGAGGCCGAGCAGCGCCAGCGGCTCGGCGAGATTCATCTCGACCGGATTGCTCTGATCGACGCCGAACCCGTAGATGTAGGGCAACAAACCGGCCAGGTCCTCCGGCACGCCGGGCCCCAGCGCGCCCGGCTCCGACGTCGCGGGATCCGGATGGAACGGGACGAAATCGACGGCGCTCAACCTCACGCCGATGGCGAGCCGAGGCGCCTCGGCCCGGATTCCCTCGACGATGTCCCGCAGGAACCGCGTGCGGTTCTCGAAACTGCCGCCATAGCGGCCCGGCCTCGTTCGGGCCCCCAGGAATTCATGACCGAGGTAGCCATGGCAATGCTTGATGTCGACGAAATCGTAGCCGCAATCACGGGCACGCCTCGCCGCAACGACAAAGTCCTCGATCAGGCGGCTGACCTCATCGTCGCTCATGATCGGGCGGTCGGCGGGGTGGCCGAATTTCCGATCGAGAATCGGATGATGAAAGGCGATGTGCGGTTCGAACGTCGCATTGTCGTTCGGCTTGCAGAACCGGCCCGAATGCGTGAGCTGCAGCCCGATGACCAGCCCGGCGTCGTCGCCGACTGCGTCCCGATGCGTTGCGATCAAGGCTTTGCGCAGCCCCGCAATGGCGGCCTGGGTATGCTCGGTGATGCAGAGCTGGTGCGGGTTGGCGCGTCCGTCCAGGCGAACCGCGACCGCCTCGCCGCCCCAGATCAGCTTGGCGCCGCTCGAGCCGAAACGGCGCCAGCGCCGGATCGTGTTCTCGCTCGGCGAGCCATCGGTCCCGCCGTCCCAGCCCTCCATCGGATTGATGGCAAGCCGGCCACCGATCCTGAGGCCGCCCACCTCGACCGGGGCCGCCAGCGGGGAATCGCCGCCGCCGGCCACGATGTCGTCGCACGGCATGTCGAGACCGAGCGATTGCAGGTGGGCGCGGAACCCGGCCACGCCACCGAACGAGGCCACCTTGGGATAGTCACCGAATTTCATCTCACCTCCCGCGGTGCGAGCGTCCGGGAATCTTGCAAAAGCAGAAGAGCCTCTCATTCCCTCGCACGCAACACCGCTCTGGGCGGTACAAGTGCCCTCCCCGGAACCCGGTCGCTGCCATGAAACCCTCTCGCGACATCGCCACCCTGCTTCAACTGATGTCGGCTCTGCGAACGCCCGGCAGCGGCTGCCCGTGGGACCTCGAGCAGACCTTTGCGACGATCGCGCCCTACACGATCGAGGAAGCCTACGAGGTCGCCGACGCGATCACGCGCGGCGATCTCGACGATCTGCGCGACGAGCTCGGCGACCTCCTGCTGCAGGTCGTCTTTCATGCGCAGATGGCGCAGGAGCGCGGCGCCTTTGCGTTCGGCGACGTGGTCCAGGCGATCACCGCCAAGCTGGTGCGCCGCCATCCGCATGTCTTCGGCGACGCCCGCGCGCTTCCGGTCGAGGCCGTCAACGCGCTGTGGGATCGGATCAAGGCCGAGGAGAAGGCCGAGCGGGCCGCCGGGACTGATGCGACGTCGAGTCGATCGTCCGCCCCGAGCCGCCCGGGCGCGCTCGACGGCGTGCCGGCCGGCCTGCCGGCGCTGGTCCGTGCGCTCAAGCTGCAGGTCAAGGCCTCGAAGGTGGGCTTCGACTGGAACGATCCGCTCGCCGTCCTCGCCAAGATCCGCGAGGAGGCCGACGAGATCGAAGCCGCGATCAACGCCGGCGAGCGCGATCGGGTCGCCGGCGAGGTCGGCGACCTGATGTTCGCGGTGGTCAATCTCGCCCGCCATCTCGACGCCGATCCGGAATGTGCCCTGCGCGCCACCAACATGAAGTTCGAGCGCCGGTTCGCCGCCATCGAGGCGGCGCTCGCCGCCCAGGGCAAGTCGCCGAACGATGCCACGCTCGTCGAGATGGATGCGCTGTGGGATGCCGCCAAGGCGGCGGAACAAGCGGATGCGTAGCCCGCCTCAAGGGCGTTTGCGCCCGTCTTCGCGGGCTACGGAACGCAGTGGAGTGGGCGATGACGACCGTGGTAAATCGATGTTTTCACACGCTCGAAGACGAGCGCCTGCTCACGCGAACCGTGCTTCGACGGAGCTGACCTTGGCGGGATCGACCCGCACCTTGACGGCAAACCGGCCGTCGTCGCGCATCGCCTTGGCGATCACCTCGGTGTTGCGGTGAAGCCAGCTGACCCCTGCCCCGTCGGCCGGATCGAGAACAAGATCGAGGGTCACGCGGCGGATCGCCAGACGGTCCTCGATGGCTTCCGCCATCCGGTCGAGCCCCTCGCCGGTCAATGCCGAGACCAGCACCGGCCGGCCCGATGCGTCGCGCCGCTGGGCGAGGTTTTCGAGCTCGGTCCGGCCCGCCGGCGTGACAGCGTCGAGCTTGTTCCACACCTCGATCAGCCGTTGGCGGTCATCGGGATCGATGTCGAGCGCGCGCAGCACCTCCTCGACGTCGCGGGCCTGGGCCTGGGTGTCGCCGTGCGAGACGTCGCGCACGTGGAGGATGACGTCGGCTTCGATCACCTCCTCGAGGGTGGCGCGGAAGGCCGCGACCAGCATGGTCGGCAGGTCGGAGATGAAGCCGACGGTGTCGGACATGATGATGTTGCCCCCGTGCGGCAACCTCACGGCGCGCAACGTGGGATCGAGGGTGGCGAACAGCATGTCGGCTTCGAGCACCGTCGCGCGGGTCAACCGATTGAACAGGGTCGACTTTCCCGCGTTTGTGTAACCGACCAATGCAACGATCGGATAAGGCACGCGTTTTCGGCTCAGACGGTGCAGCCGACGGGTGCGCTTCACCTTCTCGAGCTCGAGCTCGATGCGGGCGATGCGCTCTTCGATGACCCGACGGTCAGCTTCGAGCTGGGTCTCGCCCGGCCCGCCGAGAAACCCGAAGCCGCCGCGCTGGCGCTCGAGATGGGTCCAGGACCGCACCAGGCGGCTCTTCTGATAGGTCAGATGCGCGTGCTCGACCTGCAGCGCGCCCTCGCGCGTGCGCGCCCGCTGGCCGAAGATCTCCAGGATCAGGCCGGTGCGGTCCAAAACCTTGGCGTTCCAGGCCTTTTCCAGGTTGCGCTGCTGCACCGGGGAGACCGCGCAATCCATCACGACGAGGTCGACCTGCAGGCTCTTCACGATCCCGGCGATCTCGCCGACCTTGCCCTTGCCGAGGTAGGTGGCAGGCCTGATCTCGGCGAGCGGCACGAGGCCGGCTTCCACGACGTCGAGGTCGATCGCCCGCGCCAAGCCCACCGCCTCGTCGAGCCGGGCTTCAGGCGAACGCGCCGATTCTGCGGCCTGCAAGGCGTGGCCCGCGGCCGGTCGGCGGCGCAGATACGGGCTGATCACCATCGCACGCCCGCACCCCGCACCCGCCGCCGGGTCCAGTCGATGCGAGCTCAGATCGCGACGATGCGGCTCCAATCAGCCCTTGTCCTCGGCAGCGTGCGCCTCTTCGGCGCCTTCGAACAGCTGGATCGGATGACCCGGCATGATCGTTGATATGGCGTGCTTGTAGACGAGTTGCGAGTGCCCGTCCCGTCTCAACAGCACGCAAAAATTGTCGAACCAAGTCACCACGCCCTGCAGCTTGACGCCGTTGACCAGGAAGATGGTGAGCGGTGTCTTGTTCTTACGGACGTGATTGAGAAAGGTATCCTGCAGGTTTTGAGAGCGATCGGCCGCCATTGACCCTGTCCATTATTTCTCGCGAGCCCCTGACTCGCGATTGCTTTTTTTCACGTTGCTTCGCCCGTCGGCGAAAGTGCACCGGCCGTGAGGACGAGGCCCGGCCATTAGATGGTACGTCACGGGGCGGCGCAAGTCCAAGTTGGGGGCATGAGGCGCCGGGCGCGCGCCCTCAAGCGAACTCGGCGTGGCGATGGAATTCGCGGCGCAACGCGGTCGATATGAGGCCGGGTGCGCCATTGCCGACGGGGCGTCCGTCGATGCTGACCACCGGCATGACGATCTGGCTGGCCGACGTGACGAACGCCTCGCGCGCCGTGCAGGCCTCCTCCACGGTGAACGGACGCTCCTCGAAGGTGAGCCCCTGGGCGGCGATGACGTCGAGCAGGACCGTGCGGGTGATGCCGCGGAGGATGCCGTGATCGGCCGACCGCGTCACCAGCTTGCCGTCGCGGGTCACGATCCAGGCGTTGGTCGAGGATCCTTCGGTGACATGGCGGTCCGGATCGACGAACCAGGCTTCCTTGGCGCCGGCCTCGCGGGCCGCCTGCTTGGCGAGCACGTTCGGCAGCAGCGACACCGACTTGATGTCGACGCGTGACCAGCGGTCGTCCGGGACGGTGATCACCGCGATGCCGGCGGCCGCCGTCGCCTCGTTCCTGGCGGCGTCGAGGCTCTTGGCGGTGACCACCAGGCTCGACGGCGTCCCGGCGGAGGGAAACGCATGATCGCGCGGGGCGACGCCGCGGGTGACCTGGAGATAGACGATGCCGTAGCGTACGCGATTGCGGCGAATCGTTTCGCGCAACACCAAGCCGAGCGCCCGGCGCGAGATCGGCCAGGGAATTCGCAACTCGCGGAGCGAGCGATCCAGGCGATCGATGTGACGGCGTTCATCGACCGGCCGGCCTCCCCTCACCTCGCATACCTCGTAGACCCCGTCGGCGAACTGATAGCCGCGATCCTCGATGTGGACCATCGCACTGCGATGCGCAACGTAGCGGCCGTTGACATAGGCGACCCGCGACAATGGCAGCTCCCGGTTGTGGCGGCTCGTCGGTCCGGCGCACGCTCCGGCGACCGCAGCCGGCCTTGCGCCGCCGCAGATGATCGGACTTTTGCCGCCGCCATGCAATCCTGGCCCGCCGGTCCGGCACTGGACGGCATCGTGGCCGACATGCGACGCTTGAAAAAAATCGAGCAGGAGGAAGCCATGCGCGCGACGTCTCCCGTCCGATCGCTCTCAACGGACGTTCCGCTGACCGCCGAGCTGTCGGAGCGCATCGCCGCGACCCGCTACGACGACCTTCCCGAGGATATCCGCGAGCTCACGGGTCAATGCGTCCTCGACTGGCTCGCCGTGACGCTCGCCGGCTCGCGCGAGGACCTTTCGCGGATTCTGGTGGACGAAGCGCTGGAGCAAGGCGGCCGGCCGGCGGCCAGCCTGATCGGCTTCGACATCAGGGTGCCGGCCCAGCAGGCCGCGCTGGTGAACGGCTCGATCTCCCACGCGCTCGACTATGACGACGTCAACCTGACGATGAGCGGCCACCCGTCGGCCGCGATCGTCGCGAGCCTGCTGGCGCTGGCGGAAGGCCGGGGAGCCAGCGGCAGGGACTTCATCGCCGCCTTCGTCGCCGGCTACGAGGCCATCTGCCGGATCGGGGCGCTGGTCGCGCCCGGCCACTATGCCCGCGGATTCCACGCCACCGCCACGGTCGGCTCGTTCGGCGCCGCGGCGGCCTGCGCGCGTCTCCTCGGCCTCGACGCGGACAGGACCGCGATCGCGCTCGGCATCGCCGGAACCCAGGCGGCCGGGCTGAAGTCCATGTTCGGCACCATGTGCAAGCCGCTGCATGCCGGCAAGGCGGCGCAGAACGGCCTGATCGCCGCGACGCTGGCGGCGCGCGGCTTCACCAGCCGCTCCGACGTGCTGGAGTGTGCGCAGGGTTTTGCCGCGACGCAGAGCCCGGATTTCCATCCGGACCGGGCGCTCGCCGAGCCGCCGCGCGGCTATCACCTGCGCGACAACCTCTTCAAGTATCACGCCGCCTGCTATCTCACCCACGCGCCGATCGAATGCGGCCGCAAGATCCGCGCCGAGCACCGCGTCGAGCCGGCCGCGATCCGCGACGTGGTGCTACGCGTCGATGCCGGCGCCAGCAAGGTCTGCCACATCCTGGCGCCGCGGACCGGACTGGAGGCCAAGTTCTCGTTGCGGCTGACCTCGGCGCTGGCGCTGTCCGGCGTCGACACGGCGAGCCTGGAGACCTATCGCGAGGCCGTCGCCAACGACCCGGCGATCACGGCATTGCGCGACCGGGTGAGCGTCGATTTCCAGCCGGGTTGGCCGCACGCGGCCGCCGAGATGCGGGTCACGACGGGCGACGGCCGCGTGCTCGAGGCGCGCCACGATGCCGGTGCGCCCGAGGCCGACGTGGCGGCGCAGGGCAAGCGGATCGCCGCCAAATTCCACAGCCTGGCGGCCCCGGTGGTCGGCCCGCGCGGCGCCGAGGATCTGGCGCGCGCGGTCGCCGGGCTCGACAGCCAGGGCTCGCTCGCCGAGATCGCCCGCCGCTGCGCTCCGGCCTGACGACGACCGGCCCAATGACCGATACCTTCCTGACCCGGGCGGTGCTCCGAGCGAAGGGCAACCGCTACGAGGATTTCACCGTCGGCCGGACCTTCGACCACCACTGGGGCCGCACCATCAACCATGGCGACAACTCGCTGTTCACGACGCTGACGCTGCATTTCAATCCGCTGTACTTCAACGCCGAGTTCGCCAGGGCGCACGGCCATCCCGATGTGGTGGTCAACCCGATGCTGGTGTTCACCACGGTGTTCGGCGTCTCGGTCGAGGACCTCAGCGAGGGCGGCGGCGCATTCCTCGGCGTCGAGGCGCTCACCTTCCACCATGCGGTCTACCCCGGAGACACGCTGGTCGCCCGCTCCACGGTCGTCGACCGCCGAGATTCGTCGAGCAATCCGGACGCCGGCATCGTCACCTGGCATACCGAAGGCTTCAATCAGCGGGAGCTCAGGGTGATCGACTACAGACGGACCAACCTGATCAACAAGCGAGGCTCCGGCGGATGAGCTACATGACCGAAGAGCGGCGGATGATCCAGGAGACCGCGCGCGATTTCGCCATGAACGAGGTCCTGCCGATCGCCAACGAGCTCGATCCGGTGCAGGGCGACATCCCGATGAGCCTGCGCGAGAAGCTCGCCGCGATGGGCTATTTCGGCATCACCATCGCGGAGGAATACGGCGGCCTCGGGCTCGGTGCCTTCGAATATTGCCTGATCACCGAGGAGCTGGCGCGGGCCTGGATGAGCGTCGCCTCGATCATCGCCCGCGGCAACGGCCTGATCGGCTCGGGCGCGATGAGCCAGGAGCAGAAGGCGCGTTACCTGTCGCGCACGGCGAAGGGCGAGTTTCTCGGCGCCTTCTCGATGTCCGAGCCGTCCGCCGGCTCCGACGTCTCCAACATCACCTGCCGGGCACGGCGCGACGGCGAGTCCTGGGTGATCAACGGCAACAAGTACTGGTGCACGTTCGCCGATGGCGCCGACTATATCATGCTGATCGCGCGCACCTCCGAGCCGAACCATCCGAAGCGCCGGCATCAAGGCCTGAGCACCTTCCTGATCGAAAAGAAGCGCGGCGAGCTCCCGGCCGGCTGCAGCGGCAGCCCGATCCCCAAGATCGGCTATTTCGGCTGGAAGACGTGGGAGCTCGCCTTCGACAATTGCCGGGTCGGCGCCGAGTGCCTGATCGGCGAGGAGGGCAAGGCATTCTACACCGTCGCCCAGGGGCTCGAAAAGGCCCGCGCGCACACGGCGGCGCGCGCCATCGGGCTCGCCCGTGGCGGCCTCGAGGACGCCATCGCCTACGCCCAGCAGCGCGTCCAGTTCGGCCAGCCGATCGCCGAGTTCCAGGCGATCCGCTTCAAGATCGCCCAGATGGCGACCGAGATCGAGGCGGCGCGCCAGCTCATGCATTTCGTCTGCGATCAGATCGACCAGAACAGGCGTTGCGACAAGGAAGCCTCGATGGTCAAGCTGTTCGCCAGCGAGATGGCCGAGCGGGTGACCTCCGAGGCGTTGCAGATTCACGGCGGCGCCGGCTACACCAAGCTCTACGCCGTCGAACGCCACTGGCGCGATGCCCGATTGACCAAGATCTTCGAGGGCACCTCGGAGATCCAGCTTCGCATCATCTCCGACCATCTGCTGGGCAAGGCCGTCGCATGAAGACCGCAGCGCTCACCGCCGGGGACAGCTACTTCGAGGATTTCGTGCCCGGCACGGTGATGCGGCACGCCCGCGGCAAGACCGTCGAGATGATCGAGAACGTGCTGATCACCAATCTGGTGATGAACACCGCCCAGGGCCACTTCAACGAGCACGCGATGAAGGGCAACCGTTTCGGCCAGCGCATCACCTTCGGCGGCGTCACCGCCTCGCTGGTCATCGGGCTCGCCTCGCAGGACACCGCCGAGAACGCGCTCGCCGAGCTCGGGCTCGACAAGGTCCGCTTCAGCGCGCCGGTGTTTCACGGCGACACCATCTACGCGTTCACCGAGGTCCTCGGCGTCGGCGACGCCGACCGCCCCGACGCCGGCATCGTCAGGTTCCGCCATTGGGGCGTGAACCAGGACGACAAGATCGTGTTCGAGGGCGAGCGCCGCGTCCTGATCAAGCGGAAGAGCCACTGGGCGGACCGATGACAAGTAGCATATTCCGGCATGCAGCAGCATAACGACAATGGCGCGCGCGTCGCCGGAGCGCTCGACGGTCTCCGCGTCGTCGATCTGACGCAGATGCTGGCCGGGCCGTTCTGCACCATGATGCTCGCCGACCAGGGGGCCGAGGTCATCAAGATCGAGCCGCCGGAGGGCGACGGCGTGCGGCAGATGGGACCGTTCCTGGCCGACGACCAATTGCGCGCCTTCGGCGGCTATTTCCAGAGCGTCAACCGCAACAAGCTGTCGATCGGGCTCGACCTCAAGCGAGCGGACGGACGTGCGGTCCTCCTGAAGCTCGTTGCGCGCGCCGACGTCGTGGTCGAGAACTACCGGGCGGGCGTCATGGACCGCCTCGGCGTCGGCTACGAGGCGCTGCGCGCGGTGAACCGCCGCCTGGTCTATGCGTCGATCAGGGGATTCGGCGACCCGCACACCGGGTCGAGCCCGTATGTGGACTGGCCGGCCTACGACGTGGTCGCGCAGGCGATGGGCGGCATCATGAATATCACCGGCCCGGACGCCGGGTCGCCCACCAAGGTCGGACCCGGCGTCGGCGACATCGTGCCGGCGATCATGACGGCCTATGGCGTCATGGCCGCGGTATGGCGCGCGGGTCGCACCGGCGAGGGCCAGTACGTCGACGTCGCGATGATCGACAGCGTGCTGTCGCTGTGCGAGCGCATCGTTCACCAGTACAGCTACCAGGGAAAGATCGCCGGCCCCGAAGGCAACCGTCATCCGTTTCTGGCTCCCTTCGGCATCGTCCCGGCCAGCGACGGTTTCGTGGCGCTGGCCTGCCACGACGACGGCTTCTGGGCGAAGCTGTGCGGCTTGATCGACCGCGGCGACCTGCTGGCGGACGCGCGCTTTGCCACCCGTGAAGGGCGCCACGACCATCAGGACCAAGTCTACGACGCGGTCAGCGCGTTCACCTCCCGGCACACGCGGCACGAGCTGATGGGCATTCTCGGCGGCCAGGTGCCGTTCGGGCCGGTGCTCGACGTCGCCGACATCATCGCGGACCCGCATGTCCGCGCCCACGACATGGTGGTCGAGCTCGAGCAACCCGGTTCGCCCAGCAAGGTCGCGGTGGCCGGCGTCCCGGTGCGCATGTCGTTGACGCCCGGCGGGATCCGGCGCCGCGCGCCGCTGCTCGGCGAGGACACCGACCGGGTTCTCGACATGATCGACCTGTCGTCCGCCGCGATCGCGCGGCTGCGTGCCGACGGTGTCGTCACATAGGGAGGACGCCATGCAGGAGAAACCGCGGCGGCTGCGGCGGGTGCAGCTCTCGGTCCCGGGATCGAGCGAAAAGATGATGGCCAAGGCGGCGGCGAGCGCCGCCGACCATGTGTTTCTCGACCTCGAGGACGCGGTCGCGCCGTCCGCCAAGGTCGACGCACGGGACAAGATCGTGACCGCGCTCAACGCGCTGGACTGGGGCAGGAAGACGCGCTGCGTGCGCATCAACGACCTGTCGACCAGGTACGCCTACCAGGACATCATCACGGTGGTCGAGGGAGCGGGGAGGAATCTCGACACCATCATGGTGCCGAAGGTGCTGAGCGGCGCCGACGTGCATTTCGCCGCCACCCTGCTCCATCAGATCGAGCAGAACATCGGCCTCGAGCGCCGGATCGGGATCGAGGTGCTGATCGAGGAGGTGCAGGCGCTGCAGAACGTCGAGGAGATATGCCGTGCGAGCCCGCGCCTGGAATGCGTGATCTTCGGTATGGGTGACTATTCGGCGAGCCAGGGGATCGACATCCGTTCGGTCGGCGGCGAGAACCCCTATCCGGGCGACATCTGGCACTATCCGCGCTTCCGCATGACCATGGCGGCGCGCGCGGCCGGCATCGATCCGGTCGACGGGCCGTACGCAAACTTCCGCAATCCCGACGCCTACCGCGAGGAATGCCGCCGCGCCAACAGTCTCGGCTGCGTCGGCAAATGGGCGATCCACCCGGCTCAGATCGACATCGCGCTCGAGGTGTTCACGCCCCGGCAGGACGATGTCGACCGCGCGCGCAAGCTCGCCTCGGCCTACGCCAGGGCGGAGGCCGAGGGGCTCGGCGCCGTCAATGTGGACGGCGTGATGGTCGACGTGGCATCGATCCGCATCCTGCGCAACACCGTGCTGAGCAAGGCCGACCTCATCGGGATGTAGTCGGAGGCTGGAATGCCCCCTCGCCTCCCCAGGGCTGTCGCGTGCGCACAGGATTCGCCTGTGCGCCACCTCTCCCCGCAGAGCACCGCAGAGCGGGGAGAGCGAGAAGAGGCGCCGAGCATGCCGCGAACGTGACATTTGATCGCCCCCCTCGCCCCCCCGAGCGGCGTTGCCGGAGCGGGGAAATCCGCTGCAAGCGCTCGCCCGGCGCGCATCCCTGGACATCCCGGCGACAAATGGCCATGTACGCCGATGCGGGCAGCGTCATGCCAATCGGCGGGGGTATGCCACCATGAGCGTCGTCGACAATGCCGAGGCCGCCGCGCCGGTCCTCGCCGGCCCGGTCCCTCTCGATGAGCGCACCTCGCTGCGGCAATTCCTGCGCACGCTGCGTGACAGCTCGATCGCGACCTGGCGCGCCGACGCCTACGAGCAGGATATCACGGTCAGCCGCCTGCTGTGGCGCACTAGTGTCGTCGTCAACGAGCCGGGGGCGATCAGGCATGTGCTGCTGGACAATGCGGCGAACTATCGGAAATCGGAGATCACCCGTCGCCTGCTGGAGCCCGGGCTCGGTCGCGGGCTGTTGACCAGCGAGGGCGAGACCTGGCGGCGTCACCGCCGCATCATGGCGCCGTCCTTCGATCTCCGCAGCATCATCGGCTATGCGCAGCCGATGACCGACGTCACCGCGGATCTGCTCGCCAGGTGGGACGCGCTGCCCGATGGCGCCGAGACCGATGTGGCCGCCGTCATGATGCACGCCACGCTGCATATCATCTCGCGGGCGATGTTCTCCTCCGACTCCGACGACATCGTCGACATCGTCGCCGCCGGGGTCGAGCGCTATCAGGCCAACATGCGCCCGACCCTGTTCGATATCCTGTCGCTGCCCGACTTTCTGGCGCGGCCGCGCCGGCGCCGGCAGGCTCTCGACTATCTCGGCGAGTTCGACCGCGCCGTCGATCGCCTGCTCGCCGCCCGCGGCAGCGCCGACGCGCAGCCCAAGGACCTTCTCGGCCGGCTGATCGCGGCGCGCGACGAGGAGACCGGCGGCGGCATGACGGCGGACGAGGTGCGCGACCAGGTGGTGACCATCTTCATGGCCGGGCATGAGACCACCGCGGTGGCGCTGACCTGGACCTGGTACCTGATCTCGCAGCATCCGGCCGTCGAGGCGAAGCTGCACGCCGAGCTCGATTCGGTGCTCGACGGCCGTCCGCCGCGATACGATGATCTCGCCAACCTGCCCTATACCCGGATGGTGATCGAGGAATCGATGCGCCTCTACCCGCCGGCGCACACGCTGGCCCGCCAGGCCATCGCGGCGGACGAGGTGCTGGGCAGCCGGGTGCCGGCCGGCGCCACGGTTCTGGTGGTGCCGTGGCTGCTGCATCGCAAGGCCTCGATCTGGGAGCGCCCGGACCGCTTCGAGCCGGAGCGTTTTTCACCGGAGCGCGCGGCGCGACGGCCGCGCTTTGCCTACATTCCGTTCGGCGCCGGGCCGCGCATCTGCATCGGGGCGGCCTTCGCGATGGCCGAGGCCATGCTGATCCTGTCAATGATCGCGCAACGCTATCGGCTGCGGCTCAAGCCCGGCCATCCGGTCGAGCCGCAGGGCCTGATCACGCTACGCGCCCGCCACGGCATGAAGATGAACTTGCAACGGCGCAGGTAGCGCATTTCCCGGAAAAGTGGACACCGGTTTTCCGAGAGGAAATGCGTCAAACATCGAATCCAGAGCGCTTTCCATCACGGCCCGTGAGATTTCATGGTCAACCTTATCGGAAAGCGCTCTAGCGTCGAAGTCTGCACGAATCTCGGCGGGAGCTGCGCCGGACATGCGGCACGTCCGTTCCCGGATGTCATCCGGGCACCTACACACCAGGGAGGAACCGGCATGAGTCGCGAGAAGATGTTCTACATCGATGGCGAGTGGGTCGACCCGATCTCGTCGAGGCCGTTCGACGTGATCAATCCGGCTACCGAGGAGCCGGCAGCGACGATCAGCCTGGGATCGGCCGCCGATGTCGACCGGGCCGTGAAGGCCGCCAAGGCGGCTTTTCCCGCGTACTCGCAGAGCAGCAAGGACGAGCGTGTCGCGCTGCTGGAAAAGATCCTGGCCGCCTATCAGGCGCGCCTCGACGACGTCGCCAAAGCCATCACGACCGAAATGGGGGCCCCGGCGTGGCTCGCCAAGCGCGCCCAGGCGGCGACCGGCATCGCGCATCTGTCGCAGATCATCAAGGTTCTCAAGGCCTATGAGTTCTCCTCGACGCGCGGCACGACCCTGATCGCACGCGAGGCGATCGGCGTCTGCGGCTTCATCACGCCGTGGAACTGGCCGATCAATCAGACCGTCTGCAAGATCGCGCCGGCGCTCGCCGCCGGCTGCACCATCGTCCTCAAGCCGAGCGAGTTCGCTCCGCTGAGCGCCCTGCTGCTCGCCGAGGCGCTGGACGCGGCAGGCGTTCCCAAAGGCGTGTTCAACCTGGTCAACGGCGACGGCGCGACCGTCGGCCAGGCGATCGCATCGCATCCGGATGTCGACATGGTGTCGTTCACCGGATCGACCCGCGCCGGCATTCTGGTCGCCAAGGCGGCGGCCGACACCGTCAAGCGCGTGCACCAGGAACTCGGCGGCAAGTCGGCGAACATCATCCTGCCCGATGCCGACCTGCAGAAGGCGGTGGCCGGCGGCGTCCAGGCCTGCTTCACCAACAGCGGGCAGTCGTGCAACGCGCCGACCCGGATGTTCGTGCCGACGGACCGGCATGACGAGGCCGCGGCGATTGCCAAGGCGGCGGCCGAGCGCGTCAAGGCCGGCGATCCGGCCGCCAAGGACACCACCATCGGCCCGGTGGTGAACGAAGCCCAGTTCAACAAGATTCAGCGGCTGATCCAGAGCGGGATCGGCGAAGGCGCGACCCTGGTGACGGGCGGTCCCGGCAGGCCGGACGGGCTCAATCGCGGCTACTTCGTCCGTCCGACGGTGTTCGCCAACGTGCGGCCCGATATGACGATCGCGCGGGAGGAGATCTTCGGACCGGTTCTGTCGATCCTGCCCTACCGGACCGAGGAAGAGGTCATCGCGCTCGCCAACGACACCGTCTATGGCCTGTCCGGCTACGTGCAGTCCGGCGACATCGACCGGGCGCGCAGGGTCGCGGCGCGACTGCGCGCCGGCACGGTCCACCTCAATGGCGCCGGGCCGGACTTCGCGGCGCCGTTCGGCGGCTACAAGCAATCGGGCAACGGCCGCGAATGGGGAGAGTTCGGCTTCGAGGAGTTCTTGGAGGTCAAGGCCGTCATGGGATACCTGACGGCCGCCTGACCAGCCCCTCACCCGATCCCCAGCACCTTCAGCTTGCGGTGCAGGGCCGAGCGTTCCATGCCGACGAACTCGGCGGTACGGGAGATGTTGCCGCCGAAGCGGCGGATCTGCGCCAGCAGGTATTCGCGTTCAAACACCTCGCGGGCCTCGCGCAGCGCGAGGCCCATCAGCTGCTCGCCGCCGCCGCCGTTCGGCATGTTGGGCACCATCGAGCCGACATCCTGCGGCAACATGCTGGCGCTGATCACGGCGTCGGGATCGCCGCCGGCGAGAATCATCAGCCGCTCCACATTGTTGCGCAGCTGACGCACGTTGCCCGGCCAGTCGTGCGATTGCAGGACCGCGATGGCGTCGACGCCGACCTTGCGCCGGGGCAGACCGGTTGCGGTCGAGATCTGGTCGATGAAATGCTCGATCAGCAGCGGCACGTCCTCGCGGCGCTCGCTCAGCGGCGGCACCCGGATCGGTACGACCGAGAGCCGGTGGTAGAGATCCTCGCGGAATTTCCCCGCCGCGACCTCGGTCTCCAGGTCGCGGCCGGTCGACGAAACGATGCGCACGTCCACGGTGACGCGGACAGTGCCATTCACCCGCTGAAAGGTCTGGTCCACCAGCACGCGCAGGATCTTGCTCTGCGTCTCGCGCGGCATGTCGGCGATCTCGTCGATGAACAGCGTGCCGCCATGGGCCTCTTCGAGGGCGCCGACCTTGCGACCTTCGGTGCCGTTCGACGCTTCGACGCCGAACAGCTCGTTCTCCATTCGCTCCGGCATCATCGCGGCGGCGTTGATCACGACGAAGGGGCCGTTGGCGCGCCCCGACATCGAATGGACGGCGCGCGCGGTCAGCTCCTTGCCGGACCCGGAAGGACCGACGATCAGGATCCGGCTGTTGGTGGGCGCCACCTTCTCGATGGTCTGCCGCAGCTGCTGCATCGCGGTGGCGTCGCCGATCAGGGTGGTCGGCCGCTGCGACAGCTGCTTGAGTTCCTTGACCTCGCGGCGCAGCCGCAGGGTTTCCAACGCGCGATTCGCCACCAGGACAA
>Ga0209415_10010288_pt1 | contig 15927 bp, 17 predicted proteins | sample PeaSoiSIISIP2007_FD_187696 | JGI IMG/M metagenome (GOLD analysis project Ga0209415, IMG submission 187696) | Peat soil microbial communities from Weissenstadt, Germany - SII-SIP-2007 (SPAdes) (version 2) | ecosystem: Environmental > Terrestrial > Soil > Wetlands > Peat | place: Germany...
CCTCCTCTCCTCCCCCCTCACCGGCGACGTCCTCACCGAAACCGAAAGCTGCGCCGGCTGCCACCCCGACGCCGCAGCGCAGTGGCAGTCGAGCGCGCACGCGTTCGGCTCCTTCAACAACCCCGTGTACCGCGTCGCCGTCGACCGCTTCCGCGCGACCGTCGGCACCGAGGCGAGCCGCTTCTGCGCCGGGTGCCACGACGTCGCGCTGCTCGTCGACGGGGCGATGAGCGCGAACGTGAGCGCGAGCGACTCCCGCGGGCACGGCGGGATCACGTGCCGCGTGTGCCACGGCATCGAGAGCGACCGGCCCGACGGCAACGGGAGCTACACGCTCGCGCCACCGGGCATCGTCATCCCGCGCGACGGCGATGACGCGAGCCTTCGCGCGCACAAGGCGCGGATGGCGCTCGCGCCCCTGCGGACCCCCGGGATGTGCGGGAGCTGCCACCGCTCGTTCCTTTCTGCGGAGACGGGGAACGTCGCGCATCTCGTCGGGCAGGACGAGCTGGGAGCGTGGGAGGGGTCGGCGTACGCGGGGAGCGCCGCGGCGCGGATCGACGAGGACGTCGCGCCCTCCGGCTGCCTCGACTGCCACATGCCCCTGGAAGACGCGCCGCGAGGCGACGCCGCGGCGAAGGCGGGAAAGATCCACTCGCACAGGTTCGCGGGCGGACAGACGTGGCTCGCGGCGATGCGAGGCGACGGCGGGCAGCTCGACGCCGATCGCGCGATGCTGCGAGGAGCGGCGAGCATCGACGTGGCGGCCGCCGTCGGCGCGGACGGGACGCGGACGCTACCGGCGGACGGTGCCCCCGTCAGGGCGGACGATGCGATCACGCTCGACGTCGTCGTGCGCAACGAACGCGTCGGCCATCGCTTCCCCGGCGGCGTGCTCGACGCGCAGGACACGTGGATCGAGGTCCAGGTTCGCGATGCGCGCGGGAGGCGCCTTGCGTCGACAGGCGTCGCACACGAGCGATCCGCGGACCACGACGCCGCCCACGTGCTGCGAGCGGCCCTCGTCGACGAGATCGGCACGCCGCGAATGCTGCGTGAGACCGATCGCTTCCGCGCGCCGGCGTACAACCACACCGTCGCTCCTCGCGACGCCAGGGTGGTCCGCTACCGATTCGACGTACCGCACGAGCTCGGCGCACGCGACCTGCCCCTGCGCGTCACCGCGCGCCTCCGGCACCGGAGCCGCAACCTTCAGCTCGCGAAGGCCACGTGCCTGGCATCGAAGACCGCGCGGGGCGTCGCGTTCGCGCGCGAAGTCGCGACCCGCACCGGGACTCCCCTCGATCCGTGCGTGGCGGAGCCGGTCACGGACGTGGCGGAGGGCGAGGCATGGATCGGCGAGGGATCGGCGATCGCGGCGCGCTCGCCCACGGCGCCGGCGTGGCGGCGCCTCTACGACCACGCGCTCGGACTGCTCCACGCGCTCCAGGAAGACGTGGACGCCGCGCGTCCCAGCCTCGAGAAGGCGCTCGATCTCGCCCCGCCCGGCGACAGTCATGTCCGGGCGATGCTGCTCGCGGCGATCGCCGAGGTCGCCATCCGCGAGGGGCGGACGGACGAGGCGCTTGATCGGCTCGACGAGGCCGCGACGCTCTATCCGGATCACTCGGCGATCGCACATGCTCGCGGGCAAGCGCTGGCGGGGGTGTGGCGGTGGACGGACGCGGCGAGCGCCCTCGAAGCGGCGGCGGAGGCATCGCCTCTAGACGGCATCCTCTGGGACCACCTTGCCGTTGCGCAAGGCGCCGCGGGCGACCCCCGCGCGGCCTTGTCATCCGCCGCGCACGCGCTGAGGCTCGCCCCTCGCGATGCCGACGCGCTGCGCGTCCAGGCGCTCGCCCTCGAAGGACTCGACGCGGACGGACAGGACATCGCCCGCGCCCGCGAGGCGTTCGAGCGCTGGCGCCCTCCGGACGACGCGCCCGCCGTCAAGAACGCGTGCGCGAGGCGCTCCGCCGCGTGCGCCCTCGAGCGAGTGCCGGTGCACGTCCACGTGCTCGCGCCCGGATGACGCGGGCAACTAGCCGAGCCGTGTCACTGCGCGACGAGCGGGCACACGGATCCCGTGCCGGAGAAGCACGTCGCGGAGCCGCCGACGATCTGCGACGGGCAGCAGTGATCCCCGGTCGGACAGCACGTCGTTCCGCACGGAATGGCGCAGGTTCCCCCGCTGCTGCTGCTGGTGCTCCCGCCGCTGCTGCTGGGGCTACCGCTGCTGCTCGTGCTGCTGCCGGCGTCGGCATGCGTCCCGCTGCTGCCGCCGCTGCTCGTCCCGCCGCTGCTCGCGCTGCTGCCGGGCCCGCCGCTGCTCGTGCTGCTGCTCGCCCCGCTGCCGCTGGCTCCCCCGCTGCTGCTCGTCCTCCCCCCGTCGCCGCTGCCCGAGCCACTGCTGGTCGAGCCTCCGGTGCTCTGGCCGCTGCTTGCTCCGCTCGAAGTGCTCCCGCCGCTGCTGCTTCCCGAGCTGCTGCTCGTTCCGCTGCCGCCGCCGGTGCCGCTGCTCGTTGCACCCGCCGCGTCTTCCCCGCCGCTGGACCCGTCGACACCGCCTGGACCGCTGAACGCCGCGCCCCCGCACTGGGGGAGTGCCAGGGCAAGCACGATGGCTCCCGCTGCCGGGCCGAGGTTCAAGCGCAACGATGCACCTACTCGAACATTACAACGCGAAAGTCCCGCTGTCGTCCGCCCGGCCCGATTTCTGGGCGCCATGTAGGCCGGGCGGCGTCACTGGCGGAGGACGTCCCCGCTCAAGCTCCCCGCTCCGCCGTGGCGACCCTCCCGCCGATCGCCCGGCCGAGCGCTTCGTCCATGGCGTCGAGCGGCGCGGCATGGCCCGTGTAGAGCTCGAACTGAGCGGCCGCCTGGTGGAGAAGCATCCGCCCACCGTGAACGGCGCGCGCCCCCCGCCCTTCGGCGGCAGCCACGAGGCGCGTGTGCACGGGCTTGTAGACGATGTCCATCACGACCTGTCCCGCATGCAGCGCATCGGTGGGGACAGGACTCGCGGGGTCGACGTTGTCCGCCTGCCCGAGCGTCGTCGCGTTGACGACGACGTCGTAGTCCCCCGCGCGCCTCGTCTCTTCGAACGACGCGTCGACGGCACCGGCCTCCGTCGCCAGCGCGCGGGCCTTCTCGGCATCGCGATTGGCGACCGTCGTCGACGCCCCTCGCTCGCGGAGCCCGAAGGCGATGGCGCGAGCGGCACCTCCGGCGCCGACGAGCAGCACACGCGCGCCCGCCAGCGTGCGGCACTCCTCCAGTGCGCGAACGGCGCCGATCCAGTCTGTGTTGTGGCCGACGAGGCGACCGCCCTGGTTCACGACGGTGTTCACCGCGCCGATGCGCGCGGCGACGCCGTCGAGCTCGTCGAGCAGCGGCATGACGTCCCTCTTGAACGGGTGCGACACGCCGAAGCCGCGGATCCCGAGCGCACGCATCCCGGTGATCGCTCCTCGAAGGTCTCCGACCTCGAACGGCACGTAGACGAACGGCAGGCCGAGCGCGCGGTAGCCTGCCTCGTGCATCGAGCGCCCGAGCGGGCTCGCGAGCTGCGACAGCGATCCGCACAGCGTGACGGGCGGCATGCCTTCATCCCTCCCCGCGCCGCCCGGCCTTCAGGCGCGCGCGCCGCTTCTTGTCGTCGATGCGGCGCTCGACGCTACCCCGCGTGGGTCGCGTCTTTCTCCGGAGGCGTGGCGCGACCATTGCCCGGAGGACGAGCGCGCGCACCTTGTCGCGCACGTCCTCGAGGTTCGCACGCTGATCGCGTGTCCGCTGGCTCGTGACGAGGAGCCTTCCCTCGGCGTCGAGCGCGCCACGCGCGAGCGCGAGGAGCCGCAGGCGCGCGCCCGCATCGAGCCCGTCGATCCGCGACAGGTCGACGCGAAGCTCCACCTTGCTCGATACCTTGTTGACGTTCTGCCCGCCCGGCCCCCCCGCCCGCGTCGCGTGCATCTCGAACGCCTGCGCCGGCACGACGACGCCTGGGGCGACCAAAAGGGCATCCATCCGCCGGTTTTACCCTTTTTCGTCGCCCAGAAGGTGGCCTGGCGGCCCGGATGGGATATTGGTTATGGTGGAGGTGCTTTGCGGGGAAACCGGCTGCTTCCCTTCGAGGGAAGGTTGTGGGCGATCGCAAGCGCGGCAGCGTTTACGGTGGCGTGTGCCTCCGGCGCGTCCGTCGAGAGCATCGTCCCGGACGCGTCGACCGGTGACACGTTCACGGGGACGGACGACGCGACCGCTCCGGACTCGCCTCCCTCCGACGGCAACGGGCCCGGCGAGTCCAGTCCCGACGAACAATCGGACGTGATCGCCGACTCCCCCGCGGGGCCCGACGACGTGCTGGAACCGGGAGACGCAGGGTGCCCCGCCGGAACGGTGCTCTGCGAGGGCGCGTGCGTGAGCCTCGATACGCCCGCGAACTGCGGGACCTGCGGCAACGCGTGCACGACGAGCATGGCGAACACCGACGCCGTGTGCGTCGACGGCGCGTGCTCGACGGCCTGCAGCAGCGGATTCAACCTCTGCGCAGGGGCCTGCGTGCAGTACTCCACGTCCGCCCACTGCGGGGGCTGCGGGACGAGCTGCAAGGCCGACGGCGGGATGCCCGTGTGCGCAGGCGCCGGAGGAGCGTACTCGTGCGTCTCCGGCTGCCCCGCCGCGGCGCCCTCCCTCTGCAGCGGGAGCTGCATCGACACCACCAGCGACGGCGCGAACTGCGGCAGCTGCGGCCACGGGTGCACGACGAACGTCGCCAACGCGCACGGCGTCTGCGTCAACAGCGCCTGCACGTTCGGCTGCAACACCGGGTACTCCCAGTGCAACGGCGCCTGCGTGCAGTACACGAGCGCGGCCAACTGCGGCGCGTGCGGCGCGGCGTGCACCATCGAAGCCGGCACCCCCTCGTGCGCGGCCTCCGGGGGCGGCTCGTACTCGTGCGTGTCCGGCTGCCCATCCGGCACGCCCACGCTGTGCGGCGGCACGTGCACCAGCACGATGACCGACCCGAGCAACTGCGGGACCTGCGGTCACTCCTGCCCCGGCGTCGCCAACGCCACGCCCGCGTGCTCGGGCGGAAGCTGCACGTTCACCTGCAACAGCGGCTTCACGCGCTGCAACGGCGCGTGCGTGAATCTCGCGACCGACAGCAACAACTGCTCCGCCTGCGGAAAGGTGTGCACCGCGGACAGCGGCGGGACGGTCTGCGCGAGCTCCACGTGCGTCTCGGGATGCCCGGGGTCGGAGGTCATGTGCAGCGGGACCTGCGTCGACACGACGACGAGCGTGACCAACTGCGGGACGTGCGGCACCGCGTGCACGACCAGCGTCGGGAACGCGACCGCCGAATGCGTCGCGAGCTCGTGCACATTCGCGTGCAACAACAACTACACCCTCTGCAACGGGGCGTGCGTCGACTTCAGCAACGACAACAACAACTGCGGCGGCTGCGGCTCCTCTCACGCCTGCTCCAATCACCTGCAGTGCGTCAGCGGTGCGTGCACGTGCGAATCGTCGCAGTGCCCCCAATGCCTTTTGGCGACCCCGTGCTGCAAGACCAGCACGTCCTGCGGTTGCAAGCCTCTCCTTTTCGGCAGCTGCCAGTAGCGCGCGGGGCCAGCCGTTCGATCGGACGACCTTGAGGCCGGTGCTCTATCCTGCCCCACCATGGGGAACGCGCCGCCCGTCCCGGACCTGCTCTCCGCGGACCCACGCGTGAGGGTCGACCTCGGCACCCTGAAGCAGGCGCTCGTCTTCTCGTTCGCGTCGAGCGGCTCGTACGACGTCTTCGACGACGTGATCGCGAAGGCATCGCTTCCGGCGTCGTCGTGGGACCGCTCCGCCTTCGCGCGTGACCTCTACCTCGACGAGATCGTCGAGTCTTGCCTGAGCCTGCAGATCGCCGGCACCCGGTACCGCGCGTGCTCCCGCTACATCGCGCGGGTGATCGGCGAGCCTCCGCGGGAGCGGTCGGACGTCGAAACCCGGAGGGAGGTCCTCGCCGAGCTGCAGTCGTCGCCGCGGGCACGCGAGGACCTCGAGCGCATCTACCTCTCGATCGGCCGTCTTCGGGCGCTCCTGTGCGCTCCTCGACAGCCCGCCCCGCGGGGGCGCCGCATCGAGATCCTGCGTGGCGCGCGGGAGACATTCGAGCTCCTCGCCGCCTCGTTCGAGGGGGCAACGTCGGCGCTCCTGCGGCTGCGGCAGTTCGGCGTCGCGGTCACGGCGGGCGATGCGCACCGGCGGCTCGCCGATCTGCTCGACCACGACGAGCACCGGGCGTCGATCGACCTGCGCGTGCGCGTCGGCGCCGACGGCGAGGTGCGCGCGATGGAGCTCTTGGGAGTGCACGAGGCGCGTAGCAATCCATTCTACGTCTCCGTGATAAGGCGGATCGTCGTGCGCTTCGTCCTTTTCCTGCGGGGCTACCGCACGACGGGCGGAGAGGTCGCGGAGCGGCTGCTCTCGGAGGTGTTCGCCGGCGTCGAGGACGAGGTCGCGGTGCTCTTCCAGATCGCCGGCGACGCCGAGCTGGTCCTCGGCGCCCTCTGTTTCCGCGACCGCGCCGCTGCCATGGGGCTCGCGGCGACGCTCCCGGTGCTCGTCACGCCGGGAGAGCCGCTGGAGATCGAAGGCCTCTTCAACCCGCTCTTGCTCGCGTCCGGTCAGGCGCCGATCGCGTGCGACCTGCGCACGGCTCCCGGCGCGATCGTCGTCGTGACGGGCCCGAACTCGGGCGGCAAGACCCGTCTCCTGCAAGCGGTGGCGACGACGCAGCTCTTCGCCGATGCCGGCCTGTTCGTGCCCGCGCGCGCGGCGCGCATTCCGGGTGCATCGGGTCTCTTCGCGTCGCTGTTCGAGGAGGCGCGTCCGGGACAGCCCGAGGGCCACCTCGGCATGGAGCTGATGAGGATCCGGCGGCTGTTCGATCAGATGGATCAGGGCGCCCTGGTCGTTCTCGACGAGCTCTGCTCGGGGACGAACCCGTCCGAAGGCGAAGAGATCGCGAGGCTCGTCCTGTCGCTCCTGCCGGAGCTCGGGGTGCGCGCGTTCGTGACGACGCACCTGCTCCAGTTCGCCCAGCGGCTGTCCGACGAAAATAGGCGCGGCTCCCTCGCATTCCTGCAGGCGGAGCTCGACGCCCACGATCGGCCCACGTACAGCTTCGTCCCTGGCGTGGCGCGCACCTCGCTCGCGCACAAGACCGCCGCCCGGCTCGGCGTGACGCGCGAGGAGATCCTCGACCGGATCGCCGCCAAGAGGCTCCGTCACGCGCCGGCGAAGTCGTAGCGCCTCGCGCAAAACCTCACCCCGTGGCCCCTCTCCGCCTGGCGGAGAGGGGAAGAGGCCGCAGAGGCAGCCGCGTGGGGGTGAGGTTTCGCGCCCTCGTGCTGTTCAATTGACGTTTGCCCTATGGCGGAGAGGGCGGCGGCAAGGCGGTCGGCCATGCGCTCGGAAGCGCAGTGGGAAAGCCCGACGGCAGGGCGGTCGGGAAGCCGGAGGGCACCGCGGTCGGAAATCCTGAGGGCAGCGCCGTCGGGAAGCCCGAAGGCAGCGCCGTGGGAAGGGCGGATGGGAAGCCCGGAAGCGCCGTCGGAAATCCGGGAGGCAGGCCCCAGGGAGCAGCCGCGGCGTCACCCCCGCTCGGCGGAGCCCCGCCGTTCTGCGTGTGTCCGGGGGCCGCACGCGGACGCGCGGCCGGATCGTTCGCGAGCGGAGGCACCTCGGTCGGGGTGATCGGCGTCGGCGGCGCGACAGGGGGCGCGGTGGCGCTCGCCGCCGCGGTGGCAGCGGCACCGCTCGTCTTCTGAGAGTCACAAGCGACGCCGGCGAGCGACACGGCCACCACCAGGGCGAGCGACATCGGTGGGGTCGACGCAGGCGCGTACTGTCTTCGCGTTCGAAGCATCTCGGATGACAGCGTAGCGAAAGTACGTGAGGAAAGGCGAGGTGCGGGCGTGTGCGAGCCAGATGCGAGGTTCCCCGTCGCTCGCGTGCTCCCGCGACGGGACAACCGTGCTCACGATCCAGTAAGGTTGGTGTGCGTCCGATGACTTCTACCCGATCCGCCACCGTGCTGGCCGTGGCCATCGCCGTCGCCACCGCCTGCTCGTCATCCTCCGGCCCGTCCACCTTCAACACCCCGCGGGAGGGCGGCAGCAACTCGTCGTCGAGTGGCGGGGTGAGCCTCGAACCGGATGTCCCGATGTGCCTCGGCTGCTCCGCGACCGGGGAGAACGACGGTGGGAACTGCCCCTTTGGCTGGGTGCTCTCGGGCTGTCGGTGCTACTGGCCCGGTCATTCGTGCACCAACCCCCAGACGGACTGCAACGGTCAGGCGTCGGTGTGCCTGGCGGAGGCCGTCCTCGACGGGGCGGGATTGCGCTGCCACTGCGGCTGCCCAGACCCCTCTTGCTCGTGACCTCGCGCTACGAGCGCCTCGTGGACGAAATCCGGCACGAGTTTCCGACGTTCGAGATCCGCGCGAAGAGAGGGCTCTTGCTCCAGGAGGCGATCGCGGTCGCGCTCGCCATCGTGACGCTGGGGGGACAGCGCGCGTACCTCAGCCGCTACCACACGGTCCTCTTCGGCAAGCTCTACGTTCCCGACGCCTGGGAACGGATGAGCGACGACGACCGCTACGTCCTGCTCCGCCACGAGCGCGTACACCTGCGCCAGCGAAAGCGAATGGGAGACCTGGCGATGGCCTTCCTCTACCTTTTCCCGATCTTTCCGCTCTTCGCCGCGTGGGGCCGGGCGCGGATCGAGTGGGAGGCATACGTCGAGACCATCCGCGCCACGGCCGAGGTGAGGGGGCTCGACGCGGCCCGTGCCCTCGAGGACGAGATCGTCCGACGCTACGTAGGACCCGACTACGGGTGGATGTGGCCTTTCCCCCGGACGGTGCGGCGATGGTTTGCCGAGGTCATCGCTAGCGTCGAAGGCGAAGCGACGTCGATGCGCTGAGGTCGCTGCGTCGAGAATGTGATAACTCCTTCGTCGATGGCGGTCGTCGGCATCGACCTCGGGACGACGAACACCGTCGTCGGCTGCGTGCGCGCCGGCCGCGTCACCGTCGTCGCCGACGATCGCGGCCGGCGCCTGTTGCCGAGCGTCGTCTCATTTCACCCCAGCGGCGACGTGCTCGTCGGCCACCCCGCGAAGGAACGGCGCGTCGTCGACGCCAAGAACACCATCGCGAGCGTCAAGCGCCTCCTGGGTCGCGCGTGGGGTAGCGACGAGATCGCGCGCGCGCGCCAGCGCTTCGCCTTCGAGCTCAAGGAGGGCCCGGGCCAGGGCCCGCTCGTCGTCGCGCGCGGGCAGGAGTACACGCTCCCGGAGATCAGCGCGTTCGTCCTCAAGCGCGCGCGCAGCATCGCCGAGGCCTCGCTCGGCGAGACCGTCGACCGCGCCGTCATCACCGTGCCGGCGAACTTCAACGAGCTCCAGCGCGCGGCGACCAAGGTGGCCGGTCGCGTCGCCGGCCTCGACGTCATGCGCATCATCAACGAGCCCACGGCCGCGGCGCTCGCCTACGGCCTGGGGCGGACGGCGAAGGAACGCATCGCCATCTACGACTTCGGTGGCGGCACGTTCGACTGCACGCTCCTCGACCTCTCGGGCAACGTCTTCGAGGTCCTCGCGACCGCCGGCGACACCTTCCTCGGCGGCGATGACCTCGACGTCGCCATCGCCGAGCGGATGTCGGAGGCGTTCCTGCACGCGCACCGGTACGACCCGCGATCGGACCCTCAGGCGTTCGAGCGGCTGCGCGTCGCGGCGGAGCTCATCAAGATCGACCTGTCGTCGAACGAACGCGCGACGACGAAGCTGCGCGAGGTCGCGTTCGGGGTGGGCGGCGCGCACCTCGATCTCGACTTCGGCATGACGCGCGACGAGCTCGAGATGCTCGCGGCGCCCCTCGTCGAGCGGACGTTCGCCGTGTGCCAGGAGGCCCTCTCGCTCGCGCGGCTGCCGGTGAGCGCGCTCGACAAGATCATCCTAGTGGGGGGCTCGACGCGGATCCCGCTCGTGCACCGGCGGGTCGAGCAGTTCTTCGGGGCGCCGCCGCTCGACCGCGTGAACCCCGAGGAGGTGGTCGCCGTCGGCGCCGCCATCCAGGCGGCCGCTCTGACCGAAGTGGCGCGCAGGCGAAGCATTCCTCCTCCACCGCAGCCGGGCGTCACGCGAAGGACATACCCTTCCCTCCCCGCCGTCCTGACGAGCCCTCCGCTCCCCATCGTCGGCGTCCGGTCAGGGCCTGGCGAGGACGGCGAGGACGAAGAAGAGATCACCGTGACGGCCCAGGTCTCCGAGCTCATCGCCGCGTCGCGGGCGAGAGCCCCGTCCCTACCCGAAGGGACGCGGACGAACACGCAGAAGATGGGCCAGCGGGCGCCGGGAACGACGACGGCGCGCATGCCGAGCGCGAGCGCAATCCCTCACGGCCCCCCGGCCCTCCCGACCTCGACGCAGCCGCTCCCGCCCGTGACACGGCCGCTCGCGCCCGCGGCCCCGCCGCTCCCGCACGCGGGCCTGCCGATCGTCGGATCGGTGCCGGACCCCGCATCGACCATCCCGACGCCGGTCGCATTCGAGGACATCCTGCGCTCGACTTCGCAGCCGGCGCAGCAGCCGCAGCCGCCGCAACCGCTGCAGCCGCCGCAGCAGCCAGAGCCGCCGCCCTTGCCCCCGGTGCTTGTGGACGTCACCCCACGCGCCCTCGCGGTCGAGACCGTCGGCGGTTGGTGCGACGTCATCGTCCAACGCAACGCGAAGATACCGTGCGAGCGTACTCGCGCGTTCACGACGTCGGGCGACATGCAGACGCTCGTCCGCGTCCGCGTCGCGCAGGGGGAAGATCCGGTCTTCGCCCACAACACGTACCTCGGCCAGGTGGAGCTCGTCGGGCTGCGGGCCGCACCGCGCGGACAGGTCACGATCCAGGTTCGGTTCGAGGTCGACGAGAGCGGAACGCTGAAGGTCTTCGCGACCGACCTGACGACCGGGCGGGAGGCTCACGCCTTGCTTCAGCTCGTGGGCATCGCGGGCGCGCAGGGCATCGAGGCCATGCAGGCGAGGCAGGCCGCATTGCGTGTAAGCTGACCTTTTGAGTGGGCGAGTGGACGAGCAAGCATGGAAAACGAGGCGCTCCCGGCATCGGACGATCACGTCTTCGCGTGGCTCGAGGTGCTCGACGACCTCACGTATTACGAGCTCTTCGCCGTCCTCCCCGACGCGGACACGGACGCCTTGCGCCGCGCGTTTCACGACTTCTGCGACGCCTTCCACCCCGACCGCCACGTCGCCCGGAGCGACGACGAGCGCGCCGCGCTCTCGGCCATCTTCAAGCGTGGCACGGAGGCTTACGTCGTGCTCTCGGACGACGGGCTTCGACATCACTACGACGATCAGCTCGTGAAAGCGGGGGCCACGCGCCCGCCCAGGATCAGCCTCGCCAACTCCCGGCCGCCCAATGCGCAGTCGAGCGGACCGCGCAAGCTGGAAGACATGGCCCGATCGCCGGCCGCGCGTCCATTTGCACGACGCGCCGAAGAGCTCATCGGTGCAGGGGACTTCAGGCAGGCGAAGTTGCAGCTCGTGATGGCCAACCACATGGATCAGGGCAACGAGGCGCTCGAAGAGGCCCTGCGAACGGTCGAGGCCAGGCTCGCGGAACGTAAGTGAGCGGCGCGGCCTTGCAGCGGCGTCGTCCTCCGCACTAGCCTCTAGCGCGATGGCTCGCGTACGCACGGCCGATGGCGTCTTCTACGCGCTGCTGGCCCTCACGGCGGCCACGTTCATCGGCGAGATCTTCTTCGTGTTTCTCCGAACGCCAATCGAGGCGAGGATGGGGATCGTCCAGAAGATCTTCTACTTTCACGTGCCAAGCGCGTACGCGATGTACCTCGGCGCCACCGCGTGCTTCCTAGGGTCCACGGCGTACCTCGTCCGACCGACGGACGCGCGCGACGCCTTCGCGCGCGCAGGGGCGGAGACCGCCGTCGTCTTCGGAGCGATCGTGCTCACGACGGGACCACTCTGGGGAGCCAAGGCATGGGGCACCTTCTGGACGTGGGACCCGCGGCTGACGACGGCGCTGCTGAGCCTTCTCATCTACGTGGCCTACGTCGTTCTGCGGTCATTCGCGGGCGACGGCAGCGCGGAACGAGCGGGCTCCGCCGCGCTCGGAGTCCTCGGCGCCGCGAACCTGCCGATCATCCATTTCAGCGTCCAGAAATGGGGCGGGCAGCATCCGACCGTCATCACGGGAAAGGGTGGCGGTCTGCAGGACCCGAACATGAAGCTCGCCCTGGCGGTCGGCTTCCTCGCCTTCACGCTGCTGGCGATTCTGCTCGTATGGGCACGCACCCGGGTCGAGCTGGCCCGGAGCCGGTTGCGGCGCGCCGAAGAAGACGCGATCGATCTTGGCCTCGACCCGAGGACGGAAGCATGAAGGAAGTCCAAGTCGCTCCCGGCGCTGCCTCGTCCACGAGCGGCGGGAGAGAGACCACCTTCCAGGCCGTTCAGGGCGGTCAAGAGCACTACAGCGGCGAGATCCTCCTCGTCACCGCCTACGCGGCGCTCTGGGCGCTGCTCCTTCTATGGGTCGCGCTCATCTGGCGCAAGCAGGGCGACGTGAACACGCGGCTCGTCGACCTCGAGCGCGTGATCGACAAGGCCGCAGCCGAGAAACAGGCTGCGAGCGCGCAAAAAGGCGCCGGCCGTTGAACACGCCGGGCCCGGAGCACCTCATCTTCATTCCGGGCGTGCTGCTCATCGGCACCGTCATCGGGTACATCCTGGGCGTGCGCGCGGCCAGGGCGGAGGTCGAGCGGCGACGCCGAAGGGCCCGGGAATGACCGCTGGACGAGGGGGCTCTTCGCTCCTCGCGGTCCTGTCGGTGGCCGCATCGACCCTGTCGTGTGCGGGGGCAGGTGGGCGAGACACGGTGCCCACGTCGACGGACGTCGTGGCCGACGCCGGCGGGCCGGCTCGGAGCGCCGAGGGCTACGAGTACGTGGCGAGACGGCCGCTCGCGGTGGTCGCGCTCGCAGAGGCGCGCGGGATCGATCCCGGTCTCGCCCGAGTGGTGATCGACCATCTCGCCGACGCGGTCGACGCCTGCGCCGCAGATGAGCGACGGAAAGGGTCACCCGTGCAGGGCGCCGCGCGTGTGGTCGCCCAGATCGACCCGGAGGGGCGAGTTGCGGGTACGTCGGTGCGTATCGATCCGGGCGCCGGCGTCGCGGAGAGCGCGGTGCTGTGCCTCGTCGCTCCGACGAGGGTGCTCATCTTCCCTCCGGTGGACGCCGGCGTCCGCGGCATGGCGATCGAAGCCCTATGGGGCCGGACGGTCCCCGCGGGTCCCGAGGCACACTGAACCCGCAATGCCCGCCAGCTGGCCGCACGCGGCGGCCACGTCGGAGCCTCCGCTGTAGCGAACGTGCGGCCTCAGCCCTTGCGCGGCGAGGTGGTCGACGAAGCGCGGGACGTCTCCCCGGGCGAATGGATCGGCGCCGGGCTCACCGATGGGGTTGTACGGCACGACGCTCAGCCGCGGCCGGATGCCGGTGCGCGCGGCGAATGCTCGCGCCAGGTCCGCGAGCGCGCGCGCGTCGTCCTCCGTGTCGTTGACTCCCGCGAGAGGCGTGACGGCCCACATGGGCGCGAGACCCGTCGTCCGGGCGTGCTCCTCGACCGCGGCGAGCACCTCGTCGAGCGGGTGCACCTCGTCGATCGGCATCAGCTGCCTGCGGACCTGCGTCCGCGCGCTCGCAATTGACAGCCCGAGACGGACCTTGGGGAGGTCGCGGGCGAGCCGCCGGATCCCCGCCGGCAGCCCCGAGGTGCACACGGTGATGGCTCGGGCATCGATCGCGAGCGCGCTCGGGTCGCACATCACGCGGATCGAGGCGACCACCCGATCGACGTTCGCGAGGGGCTCTCCCATTCCCTGGAACACGACTCCGTGGATGCGCTGCCCTGCGTGCAGTGTCCCGCGGAGGAGCCGGACCTGCTCGACGATCTCCCAGCTCTCGAGGTTTCGCGCGAGCCCGAGCCTGCCGGTCGCGCAGAACGTGCAGCCGAGCGCGCACCCGGCCTGGGAGCTGACGCAAGCGCTGAACCGACCCGCGCGCTCCAGAGGGATCCGCACGCTCTCGATGACGTGGCCATCCCCCGTTCGGAGCACGAGCTTGACGAAGGGATCGATGGCGCTCGGGCGGACGTCGAGCACGTCGAGCCCCGGCACGTGCCCTCGCCCGCGCGCCGTCTCGACCGCGACGCGCCGCACGCCGGGGAGATGCGCGGGGCCCCACCGCCCGCGGTGGACGGCGGAGACGATCCGCCGGGCGTCGGCGGGATCGAGGCCGAGCTCGCACGCCAGGCTTGCCGGCGTCAGACCCTGGAGCGCGAGCACGCCCTGCCGTTACCACGCGGCATGCTACGTTGCACACGTGTTCGGCCTGAGCTTTGGCGAGCTCCTCGTACTCGTCCTCGTCGCCGTGATGGTGCTCGGCCCCAAGGACGTGCCCCGTTACCTCCGAAAGGCAGGCGAATTCGCGGGGCGAATGCGCCGGCTCGCGTTCGACATGCGCGAGAAGAGCGGGATCGACGAGGTGCTGCGAGCCGAGGGCATCGATCGCGACATCGCCGAGATCCGTAGGCTGGCGCGCGGCGAGATCGGTGGAGTCGTCGCGGCCGTGCGATCGACGGCCGACCCTCTGAAGCCCGGCGGTGCGCGTGGTGGTGCGCCTGGCGGTGTGACTGCGGAGCCCCAGGCACTGCCTGCCGAGCCCGCACCCCCTCCCCTCTTCGAGGGACAGCGCGAGTATCCGCCCGAGGGTGCCGATGCCTACGGCGCGCTGCCCGACACCTCCAAGGTCTACGACGGGGAGCTGCCGCCTTCGCCGCTCGCGGAGGATCCCCTCTACGCGCACGGCGAGGACGTCACGATGGCCGAGGCCGTCGCGCCGGACCCGGCCGCGGCCGAGGCTCGTTCGTGAGCGCCGCCGCTCAGGCTCCCGGTCCCCCGAACGGCTCCGCGAGCGCCCCCGCGGGCGACGTACGCATGACGATCTGGGACCACCTGGAGGAGCTACGCCGGCGTCTCATCAAGGCCGCCCTCGGCGTCCTCCTCGCCACCGTGGGCGCGTGGACCTTCCGCGAAAGGGCGCTCGCTTGGCTCGTGACGCCGTACGAGCGCACGTGGTTCGAGCACTTCCACAAGCCCCTGGTACTCCAGACGCTCGCTCCCGCCGACGCGTTTCTCGGCTACTTCGAGCTCTCGCTCACCGCCGGCGTGTGCGTCTCGGCGCCGGTCATCTTCTATCAGCTCTGGTCGTTCATCTCGCCGGGGCTGTACGGCAAGGAGAAGCGGCTCATCGTTCCGTTCGTCGTCCTGTCGACGGTGCTGTTTCTCTCGGGCGTCGCGTTTGCGTATTACGTCGCGTTCCCGTTCACCTTCAACTATTTCCTCTCGCTCCTGGGCCCGATCCGCGACGGCGTGGAGCTCACGCAGATCGTGACGCTCGAGTTCTTCCTCGACTTCACCACACGGTTCCTCCTCGCGTTCGGCGCGGTGTTCGAGCTTCCGCTCTTCATCGCGTTCCTCGTCCTGGCGAACATCGTCACCCCCAAGCAGCTGCTGAAGTTCGGCCGCTGGGCGACGGTCCTCGCCTTCGCGGTCGGCGCGGTGGTGACGCCTGGGCCGGAGGTGACGAGCCAGCTCGCCGTCAGCCTCGCGCTCATCGGCCTTTACTTCCTGTCGATCCCGATCGCCTACCTGATGAAGCCACGCGCCGCGGATCCACCGCCCCCGGCTCCCTAGGCAGGCTGCGGAAAAACGGCAGTGGAGGGATCGACAACGTCGTGATGGAACTTACGTTCGGGTCACGATGCGTGGAG
>Ga0209415_10010289_pt1 | contig 15927 bp, 15 predicted proteins | sample PeaSoiSIISIP2007_FD_187696 | JGI IMG/M metagenome (GOLD analysis project Ga0209415, IMG submission 187696) | Peat soil microbial communities from Weissenstadt, Germany - SII-SIP-2007 (SPAdes) (version 2) | ecosystem: Environmental > Terrestrial > Soil > Wetlands > Peat | place: Germany...
AGTCGCCGTCGTCAATCAAAAGGCCGATGACGTCTATCGCTATATGAACTTCGACCAGATCGCCGCGTTCGACACGGTGGCCGCAGCCCTCTGAGGCCAGACAAGAACGGAGCGCCTCACAAGCGCTCCGTTCTTACCTCACGTGATGAAAATTGGTGGGTTCATTCTTGCCGCTACAATAGAACGCGATCAACTCAACGGAATATTGCAGAGTGCCCCATTCTGTCAGAACGGTGTTGCCGAGTATGAGATTGTCGATATGGCCCCAACGACGACGGACGACCGTTTGTCCTTCCTGATCGAAAAACCATGATGGAAAGACCGTCGCCCTGAGGTTTTGCCTCCGAGGTCCGGTCTGGGTCAAGCCCTGCGATCCGGCGTATTCGATTCTGATTTAGGGAGTCCCCGCCAGGGCCAGGGCCTCGGTGCGGGGAAGCATGGCACCCGTTCGCAGGTAATGGTCCAACATCAAAAAGCACGGTCTGAAATGCCGCTCACAGGTCGTGATGTCGGCGTCGGCCAGGAGTGCGTCTCCGGTCTGGTCCACTGCGGTCATCACGAACATGGCCGTGGCGCGCGTGCCCGTACCCGCCGGGACCAGCGTCAATCCCAACCGGATGACCGTGTGCGGGCTTATCCGGACGTAGTCGACCCTATGAGGCGGTTCGTAATGGCTACAGGTCCAGGTTTCCGGGCCGATTCTTTCAAAGGGCGCGGCTATAAAGACGCAGTCCAGTTCCACGACACCCGAATCCGAATAGATGAGTTTGCCGCTCCATCCTTCGATCCACTCATATTCCCTCACCGGGCACAGCAACGGAAACGTCTTTTCGGGCGACGCTGCAATGTAATGGCTGTAGTGACTGATTGACCGTTTTCTACGTTCCATGACGACCTCCTGGTGTGCTTGCCGTTGTTCTCTATATGAGCAATGTTTCAAACTGTTAACCTGTATATAGGCGCTATACACAGAAGATAAAAAAGGAGACGACGCTCAGTTTTTTGTTATTCTCCGGAGGGGAGAAATGACCCGAACTGGTCCAGAAAACGTCGGAGCGTCCGTCCCTCGGTTTCCGAGAGAGAGGACAGATACGCGTGAAAACGTTGCTGGGTGGCTCCTCTTTGCGCCAGGAAAGACTCCAAAACCTTCCGGCCGGACGGTGTGAAAGAAACCGTGACCTCGTTCTTTTGCGAGGAATCGACGTGTTTGACTATCACGCCCTTGCCCTCCAGGCGTTTCAAGACCTGCGACACCGCACCCTTGGTGACGCCGAGACGCTCCGCGAGCCGGGTAGCGTTGGATTCTGGCTCGCTCCGTACCGCCATGAGGACGTGCAGCTCGGACGGATGCAGACTCAGACCGTCCTGGCGAAACACAAAGCGTTTTTCCAGAAAAATTAGCCTATTGATGACGCCCTCCCAGAGGGCGAGCAGATCCTGCGCGGTATCGGTCATGACTTCGTATTTAGTAGCTTAACTCAAACCTGTCAAGCTATCCGCGCTTCGCCTTCGGGCGCCGTGCGTGCCTGTTCCTCGTCGGGTCGACCCCGGCCGAATATATGGAGAAAGTCGCCGTCGTCGCTCAGAAGGCCGATGACATCTATCACTCTATGAACTTCGACCAGATCGCCGCGTTCGCCGAATAATGACGTTGCGAAAACGACAAAACGGATAACGCCGCCGGTGACGCTGGCATTCCGGCTAAATATTTCACCAGGATGGCCAAGCATCTCACCGGCCTTTTCTTTGCTCCCCTCACGACAATTGTCCGGCATCTGACAGACGACGGCGGCAAAGGCCGTCATCCTATCCTGGCCACGATGTTTCCACCGGGACTTGAACAGACCCGAAGCGGGAACACCGGCCAATCTGCGAAACAAGATGGCCAGCCCAGAATGCCTCGTAAAAATATGGGCGCCATTTCCGAAGCATTCCCCTCAGAAGGAAGGAAACCGATATGATCAAATCTGCAATTGGAACAATGGCGGCTCTGCTTTTCATGTCCGCCACGGCATTCGCCGCCGATGCCAGCAAGCTTGTCCTCCCCGGCGACATCACCATCGTTCAAGCGGAAAAAGTGATCGACGCGGCCAAAAGCAAAGCCAAGGAGCAAGGCACCTTGATGAACATCGCGGTCCTTGACGCGGGCGGCAATCTGAAGGCCTTCGCTCGCATGGACGGCGCCTTTCTCGGCAGTATCGACATTTCGATGAAGAAGGCGAAGACAGCCCGCTATTTCAACATGTCCTCGAAGGAACTGGGCGATTTGGCGCAGCCCGGCAAACCACTCTATGGCATTGAAGCGACCAATGACGGATTGGCCATTTTCGGCGGCGGCGAGTTGATTCGCGATAAGTCCGGTACCATCATCGGTGCCGTCGGCGTCAGCGGCAGTTCCGTCGAAGACGACATGGCTGTGGCCAAGGCCGGCGCGACGGGCTTGTGAAACGAGGTCCAGCCTAGACATTCACACATTATTCCCTCTCCCCTCGCGGGAGAGGGAATAACTATTTGATGGATAAGCTCAATTCGAGAAGTGTGAATCCGACAGCCCTTTAAGGGGGAGGGGTGGAAGGGCCGAAAAACCAGGAACAGAAACGTCAGGAACGGACGAAATACCTTGGATGAACGTCTTCGCCATTGAGCAACGCCAAGACGTTCCGCACCGTCTGCAAGGACACTTCGCGACGGGCTTCCTCCGTCACGCCGCCCACATGGGGCGACACGATGACATTGGGAAAGCCCCACAACGGATTGTCGGGCGCCGGCGGTTCCGGCGAAAAACTGTCCAGACCGGCACCGGCGATCGTCCCGTTCTCAAGAGCCGTCACCAACGCCGGCTCGTCGACAACCTCGCCCCGAGCGGTATTGATCAGAAAGGCCGAGGACTTCATCAATCCCAATTCACGAGCGCCGATCAATCCTCTCGTCTGCTCGGTCAAGGGACAATGCAAGCTGATGACATCGCATCCCGAAAGCAGTTGATCGAGATCGCTCACCCGCTTCAACTGGGGGCCGAAAGCGTCGTCGGGCGCGAAAGGATCGAACGCCTCGACACTCATGCCGATAGACCCGACCATGCCGGCCAGGACACGCCCGATCATGCCCAAGCCGACAAGCCCTAATTTGCGCCCCCGAAGCTCATGCCCCTGGTAGGACTTCTTCTCCCAACCGCCGCCGCGTACGAAGGCGTCCTGGCGCCGCAAGTCCTTGATCAAGGCCAACATCAACGCAAGAGCATGCTCAGCCACCGAATGGGCATTGCAACCGACGGCGGCCAGCACTGGAATCCCCAGCGCCTTGGCGGCCGCAACGTCGATATCGTTGGTCCCGGCGCCATGCTTGGCGACCACCTTGACCTTGGATGATGCTTTCATGATCGACTCGTCGACCCGTTCGATCAGACGGACGATGAGGGCATCTGCCTGGCAATCCGAAAGCAGGGCCAGAACGTCGTCCTTTTTCGGATAGGGGCTCGTCGCGATAGATCGCACGCCTGCCGCGCTCAATAGCTCCTCGCCTTCCTTGGCGACGGCACCACCCAGACTTACCACGGTAAAAGACATACCCTTTTCTCCTCGTTTCAGATCTTCAAGCGGTCTTGATGGGCTCGACCTTGGTCAAGAGGAACGCGTAATTGACGATTCCCACCAAGCCGAGCGCCGCGGAAAACATCAGCGCCGCGTTGAAGGAGCCGGTTGTCGCAACGATGACCCCAGTCACGATCGGACCGACCACGCCACCAAAATTCGACACCATGTTTTGCAAGCCGGCGACGGTAGAAACCATGTTCTTCGGAGCAACGTCGCCCGGCAGCGCCCAGACCTGCGACGCAGCGATCGTCGTGCCGGCCTTCGCAATGCACAAAAGCGCGACGGAAAAGACGATGGACGAGGAAAACGGCGCCAGCCCGATGCAAAGAGCCATCGTCAGCCCACCGACCAGGAACAGTTTCCGGGTCGCGGTCAGCGAAAGACGCTTGCTGTGCACCACGCGATCGGAGAGCCATCCGGCCAGGATCTCGAAAATCAACCCCGAGAGCAAAGGCAAAGCCGCGACGAATCCCATGGTCAGAAGTCCCATCCCTTTCTCTTTCACGAGATAGGTGGGAAGCCAGGTAATGAAGAAATAGGAGATGTAATTGATCGTGAAAAAACCGAGACACATCGCCCATATATTGCGGTAGCGAAGCAGTTCGTACCACTTCATCGGCATTTCCGCGTCGGCGCCATGCTTGCGGACCTGACCCTCGCGAATGTAACGGACTTCTTCCGCATTCACGCGCTTGTGGGTCTCGGGCGTTTCCGTAAAGAACCACCACCACACGGCACTCCAAACGATGCCCGCCACCCCGATGACGACGAACGTCAGGCGCCACCCCATGAGCGAAATCAACCAGACGATCAACGGCATGGCGACCGCCCCGCCGAACTTCGACGCGCTGTCGAAAAGCCCGGAAACCGTCGCCCGCTCCTTGTCGGGAAACCATTTGGAGACGATTCCGGCATTGCTCGGATAGGCGCCCGCTTCACCGACGCCCAAGGCCACCCTGAGGCCAAACAACGATAGAAAACCGGTCGCCAGCCCCGTCGCCGACGTCGCCAGCGACCACCACGCAACCGAGATGCCCAATCCGAACTTCTGCCCGAATTTGTCGGAAAACCATCCGGCAGGGATCTGAAGCATGGCGTAAGACCAAAAAAATGCAGACATGACGAAACCCATCATGTCGATGGGAATATTCAAATCTTTAATGAGATACGGAGCTGCCGCTGACAAAACAGTTCTATCGATATAATTTATGGCGATAGCTAACCACATAAGAAGAGCGACCCAAAATCTTATGTTTGTTTTCTTCACAAGAGATTCCATCATCGAACAATCCGCCCTCTTCCTGTACGAATCTATATTTATTTTTATTATGATAAAACTATTAATTATGAAATACACATTGCACCGTCATATCTATGTTAGATATGACGGCGCTCAGATAACATTTATACTTATGAAATTAGTTCAGCGTATTTATTTGAAATTTCCCTTACTTTGGCATTCACATCATCAGCAATCAAAACCGGCGCGCGGCTATGTCCGACCTCGGGAATGGCAAGACAAAGAGCGCGCTTGACCATCGCCGGCGGGAAACCCAACGCGTAAAGCTCCTTGCGAAGCGCACTGAAGCGATTCTGATGCTCTTCCGCTGCCGCCAGATCGCCTTTCGAAAAAGCCGCGTAAATGCTGTTGACGGTAACCGGGCACACATTGCCGAGCCCGGAGATGCATCCGGTCGCACCATTCTTAAGTCCGTGAAGAATAAGGGAATCCGGTCCGACCAGGACGTCGAAATCCGGCCTCTCGCGTGAAACCGCCAGGAACGCATCCAGACTCTCTTGAGATCCGGCGCTGTCCTTGATGCCGATGATGTTGGGATGGTCGGCCAGGACGCGGGCGGTTTCGGGCGCCAAGGTGTTCCCGGTGCGCGCCGGAATGTTGTAGAGATAAAGAGGGACGCGGATCGCGTCGGCCACGCGACGATAATGATCGATCAGTTCCGCTTGGGAGCAGGCGATGAAAGAAGGCGTGATCGCGGATACCGCTTTAACGCCAAGACGTTCGATGACCTTGCCAAGCGCAATGGTCTGGGCCGTGGAGATTTCTCCGATATGCGCCAAGACTGGCACACGACCTTCCGCCGCCTCGATGCAGGTCTCGGCGACGCGGATCTTTTCCCCGAACGACAAGGCATAGAACTCGCCATTCGTCCCGGCGCAGAACACGCCATTTCCAGCCGAGGCTTGCCGATTCACCTGGCGGCGCAACGCCTGGAAATCGACATTCTCCCCCTTGTCGAAGGGAGTTACGATAGCAACGAAGGGGCCTCTGATCGTGGTCATAGTCTCACCATTTCCTGTCTTGAAAAAAAGGGGCCGTCACATGGCGGCCTTGTACATCGCCAGAATCTCTTCAAGGCGCACGTCGCGGGGATTATTGTCGAGCAACCGGCGGATGGCGTGGGCCTCCTCGGCCATCTTCAGCAAATCGTCGGCGGGAACACCCAACGCCGAGAGGCGCATTTCGCATCCCAGCGCCTTGCACCAGGCATAGGAGGCCTCGAATACGGACGCGGGATCCGTCGACCGGGGCAAACCAAGGGCATCCAGAACGGCAGCCGTTTTCTCTGGCGCGGCGGGAGCGTTGAACGCCAACACGTGAGGGAAAATCAAGGCGTTGGCAGCGCCGTGAGCCACATGATGACGCGTGCCCAACGGATAGGCGATGGCATGACCCGCGGTCGTGTTGACCGGCCCCAGACAGAACCCGCCATAAAGCGACGCAAGAGACAGACCCGCGCGCGCCTCACGATCCCGCCCGTCGGCGATGGCGCGTTTGAGGCAACGCCCGATCAAACGAGCCCCTTCGAGCGCATAGAGATCAATCGCCGGATGCGCCTTGCGGCTGGTAAAAGCTTCCACACAATGCGCCAAGGCATCAACGCCGGTCGCGGCGGTCACCGCCGGGGGCACGCTCAACGTCAGATCCGGATCGACAACCGCGAGATCAGCCAGCATGTGCACGCTCTGCACCGCCCATTTGTTTTGCGAAACCGGGTCCGTCACCAGCGCCCGGGTTCCCGCTTCGCTTCCGGTTCCCGAGGTGGTGGGCACCTGAATCAACGCCATGCGCTTGGCGGCGACCTTTTCCGGACCGACGACATCGGCGATCGTCTGGCCGCTGCCGGGAAGAACCGCCGCCAACTTCGCCAGATCCATGCTGCTGCCGCCACCGAAGCCGATCACCACTTGGGCCCGCGCTGCTTCCGCGACGGCCAGTAAAGCCTCAAGATTGTGAACATCCGGCTCCGGTTTAACCTCGGCGAACACGTGAACGTCGCCACTCAAACCCAGCAAATCGATCCGCCCCGCGTTGAATTGGTCGGCCACGACCAAGATCCGGCTAAACCCGCGTGCCTGCACCCAACGCCCGACATATTGCGCTGTGCCCGCGCCGAATTCGATGTGATGGGGATGCGTAAGATCGATCGGAGCGCTCAGAACATTCATCGTCATATCATTTTTCCATCCAAACTTCGTCCAAGGCACCAGGTTCCCATGGCGGAGGTCCATTGGACTGCAAACCCCCTAACATGTCAACATGTTGAAATGTTGTATAACATGAAGAACGCCGTCGAGAACCAGCCGATAAAACCAATATCATGGTTTTAAATCAAGGGATTACCCAGGTTTATCGAGACCTTGCCTCCCAAACCGACAGCCAACCCGCGTTTGGAGTCCCGCATGATCGCCGTCTGGGTCGTCGATGTGAGTTGACAACTTTTTTACCACCGTCTCTAATGGACGGATAATGAAAAATGGCTCGGAATTTTCAGCTGGTGGCGCACAAGGAATGATGGATCCTGACGTTGACGCAACGGGACGCTCCAGAGAGCAGCATGAACGGCTGTCCCCTCTGGTGCAGAAGGTCTATCTCGTCCTGTTATCGAAGATCAGAACCGACGATTATCATGCTGGCCAAAAACTTCCCAGCGAACACGACCTCGCCGCACAACTCGACGTCTCCCGCCCCATCATCCGCGACGCACTCTGCCGCCTGCGAGAAGAGGGGTTGATTTATTCGCGGCGAGGCGCCGGCAGCTTCGTCAAAACACGAACCGAAAACCGGACATTAGGATACGCACCGGTCGAAACCATCGCCGACATTCAGCGTTGTTATGAATTCCGGCTCACCATCGAACCCGAAAACGCGGCCTATGCCGCGCTCCGCTGGAACGAGACAGTCCTGTCCACCATCGCCAGCGCGCTCGAATTGCTGCGTGACGCCACTCAGGCACACCGCCATCGCGAGGATGCGGACTTTGCCTTCCACTGCGCCATCGCCGAAGCGACGAACAATCATTACTTCGTCTCGTCCATGCAGGCACTCAAGGAACACATCGCTGTCAGCATGAAATTTCACGGCGCCTCTCTCATGGGCCCCAAATCCGCCCTGACCGACGTCTTCGAGGAACACGCCTCCATATTCGAAGCGATCCGTACCCGTGACACGGATCGAGCCAGGAACGAAATGCGCCATCATCTCGAAGGATCCCGAGACCGCGTCTTCGAAGGCAAGACACTCGATCTTTCCCTTTGACGTGCCGCCCCTTCCTTTTCGAAGCCGAGATTCAGACATCAGCGCGACTCGCGCAGGCAATTCGGCCTGATTTCGTCCGGCCCTACCCCCCCCGATGAACGGCAAAGTTCCCGAACCTCGTCATCGGTCGCGCTCACATTTATTGAATAGGGCCGGCCTCAGACGAGGCAAGTTAAGAGTTCCAGAACAACACAACATGTAAAGTTGTAATTATTAGAACAGCTAAAGTCTTACCGCCAACCTACGCGACTCCTAAAAAATGGCTGTTTTCTGCGAAATATTTGATAAATTAAGCGATAATTGGTATATTGACAACAAGTTTTGCCGAGAGGATACTTCACGTTAGGGACGTCGGGAGGAAGAATTGACAACGGACACACGCCACGAAGAATTGATGTATCCAGTTGATCTTCTTATCCGCGGCGGCTCCATTTTGGACCCCGAACGGGGGTTCGAGGGCATCGGCGACGTGGCGATCCGTGGAGATCGCATCGTCCTTCCGCCTGACGGCGCCGAAGTTCGTGCCGCAAACGTTGTCGATGCGACGGGCTGCCTCGTCATGCCCGGGTTGATCGACCACCATGCCCATGTTTTCGCCGGCGGAACCGCTCTGAGCATCCTACCCGACCTCTTGCTGCCGATGGGCGTGACAACGGTGGTCGATGCCGGAGGATCTGGCTCCGACGCCTTCGAAGTCTTCCGCCGGACCAGCGTCGAAGCGAGCCGCATCCGGGTGCTTTGCCAACTCAATCTCTCCTCAGCCGGCCAAATCACGGAAGCCCACCCCGAGTGCCTGGATCCCAATCATTTCGAACGCCGTCGCATCGCCGCACTGGCAGCGCGCCATCCCGAGTTGATTCGAGGATTGAAGATCCGCTGCGGGGCGGAAGTGGTTGGTCGATTCGGGTTGGACGCGTTGCGTGCAGCCATTGATGTGGCCGGCGAAGTCGGGCTGCCGCTGGTGGTGCACACCACCAATCCGCCCTGCGACATGGGAGAACTCGCCGCCATGCTCCGTCCCGGAGACGTGTTTTGCCATTGCTTTCACGGCAAAGGGAACACGGTGATCGGTGCCGACGGACGGATCAAGCCAATGGTGCTCGAAGCGAGAAAACGCCAAGTGCTGTTCGACACGGCGGATGCGCGCACCAATCATTCCTACCAGGTCATCCGCGCGGCACTCGCCGACGGCTTTCGCCCAGATATCATCAGCACCGACGTGACCACGGGCTCATTGTTCGGAAACATGGTCTTCGGATTGCCGCTGTTACTCTCGCGCTATCTTGAGCACGGAATGCCCCTGGTCGATGTCGTCCGTGCCGCCACGGCCGCGCCGGCGCGAGCGCTTGGCCTCGCAGGAACGTTAGGCACGCTGGCGCCCGGCGCACAAGCCGACATCGCCATATTCGCGCTCCGCGAACATCCAATCCGCATGACGAACCTCGCCGGCGAGGACATGACGGTGAGACGCCTTCTGGTGCCGCAAATGACTGTCTCCAGAGGCGATATCGTCTTCCGCCAGGTGGATTTCCTATAGGACGGAGAACCCAGCCGGGCGGCGACCAGCCCGCGGCAGATCGACGACAATGCACCGGCCGGGGACGGCAAGAGTCTCTTGAGTCGCGGGAAAAGCTAGCGTGAAAGATGAACCACCAGCGCCAGAACCCTGGCGCACGGATGGGCACACACGATTTTGGAAACGGATCCCGGAGAAAATAACATGCCAAGAGAAGACATAGCCGCACTGCGCCAACACTGGCCGCTGATGCTCGCTGCGATGGCCGGGTGGGGGCTCGACGGTTTCGACTTCACCCTTCTGATCTTTCTCATCCCGAATCTCAGAGAGGTCTTCAACGTATCCCTGCCCGAGATGGCCTTCGTACTGACAGCCACGGGACTCGCCAAAGTGGTGGGAACCATCGCCTGGGGAGCAGCCTCCGACAAATTCGGACGCAAGTTGCCCTTCATCGTCGCGATCATTTGGTTTTCCTGCTTCTGCGGACTGAGCGGTCTCGCCTGGGGCTATGTTTCCTTCCTCATATTCCGCATCTTCTTCGGCATGGGCTTCGGCGGCGAGTGGAGCGCTTCGGCGGCCTTGCTGATGGAGACGTTACCCGCCTCGGCGCGCCCACTCGCTTCCGGCATCATGATGGCCGGCTATGAGGTGGGGTTCCTGCTTGCCGCACTGGTGTTTCGCGTCGTCTTCCCCGTGGTGGGCTGGCGGTGGATGTTCGGCATTGGCGTGCTGCCGTCGCTGCTCGCCATCTTTGTCGCCACGCATGTGAAGGAGTCCCCGGTCTGGCTGGCAGGACGGCATCGCCAACAGGTTGTGGAAAAGCTGAAGGTGACGCCGGCCGTGCTGCAGGGATGGGCCTTCATGGCGGTCATCAATTTCATGCTGTGGTCGATCTTCTCGCTTTATCCGACCTTCCTGATCACCGTACGTCATTTGACTCCAGCCGAGGTATTCCCCTATGTGGCGACCTATTCGGTGGCGTCCATCATCGGCAAACCTCTCGCCGGACGGCTGGTACAGCGCTTCGGCGAACGCCGAACGCTGGTGACTTATCTACTGATAACCATTCCGGCAACGCTGCTCTACGTCCTCAACGACAGCGCCGTGGCCATGACGGTGGGAGCGGTGCTGATGGGTCTGGTGGCCAACAGCATTTTCGGCATAACACCGATGTATCTGTCGCGGCGCTTTCCCTCTGCTCGACGCGGCATTGGTGTGGGCGTGGGCTATGGCATGACGGCGCTCAGTGTCGGCGCGCCTTATGTGATTGCCCTGGTCACGCCGAGTTGGGGACTGCCGGTTTCGATGGCCACCTTCATCGTCGCCAGCGCGGTGCTATCGATGGTGATCGCCGCGTTCAACACGGAGCGCTGGATTCCCGAAAACGACGATTAGGAGCGTCGTGCGATCAGACTGGATTCATTTTCCATCGTTGCCGGACTTGCCCCGGCAATCCTTCGGACCACCCGATCCCGGTGGGACGAGACCTGAAGGTGAGTCCGTCTGGTCGCAAACCGCTCTAATCGTGATCTTCGACGCTCCGCAGATAGCTTCGAATGGCGTTGCGGATCATGCTTTTGTGGCGCGCCGACGTTTCTGGCGAAGCGAGATCGCAACCGAATATCTCTGAAAATGTGTACTGATTGGACACTCTATAAAAACAAAGAGAACTGATCATAAAATGCACATCTTCCGGCGGAACTTTTCTTTTAAAACTTCCATCCGCCAATCCGCGATCAAGAATTTTTGAGACCTCTTCAATAACATTACTATTCACTTCTCGAATTTTTTTTGAACCTTTAATGTATTTGGCATAGTTCATATTTTCACAACTGATAAGCCGAACAAACTCGACATTCGACTGTTCATAATCAAACGTAAAATCGATCAACCGGCACAGCGCATCGTCCGCCGACAAATGATCCAGCTCGAGCGTTCGCTCCAAGGCACGGATTTCGCCGTAGGCTTCCTCAAGGGCCGCGATATAGAGCCCTTCCTTATTGCCAAAATAGTAATAGATCATCCGCTTGGCGGTCTTGGTGCGAGCGCCGATCTCGTCGATGCGCGCACCACTGAAGCCCTTTTCGGCAAATTCGGCCCGCGCTTCCTTTAAGATCTCGCGTTTGGTTCCCTCGGGATCCAACTTGCGAGTACTTTGCTTCACGCCAGTCCCGGTGAGACGACTCATGACGCCTCTCTTTGCATCAGAAAACCGCGGTATGGCATCGACCGGCCGTATCCTTCCAAGATGGACTGAGATGAGACAAGACGACGTGCCCGACAGCGACAACCACGCCTGCCCCCCGAAGACGGCTGAAGAACGCCAGCGTCCAACGCAAATCATCACAGATGGTCGCGCCACTGTCCAGGATCATCGCCTTCAATGCCAACGACCGAAGACACCGCCCTTCCGAACTTTTTCTACTTCTCCACCGAATCGACGCCAGGGTGGACTTCGTCGCTGCACAGGTAACTGAGGACGGTGTTTCGGATCATCCTCTTGTGACGCTCCGAAACGACCGGGCTTGCCAGATCACAGTCGAAAATCGCCGAAAACGTGTGACGGTTCGATACTCTATTGTAGCAAATACTGATGATCACAAGATGGAGATCAAGAGGCTCCACGATACGCCGGAAAACGCCGGCCGCGTATCCTCGCTCAAGAACCCGAGAGAGACTCACCAAAATGTTGCTGTTCAGGTCCCTCAGATTGGGGGATTGCTTGAGGTATTGTGCGTAATTGATATTTTCACTACTGATAATGCGAACAAAGTCGTCGTTTGATTGTTCATAGTCGAAGGTAAAATCGATAAGCCGGCACATCGCGACATCGGGAGCCAGATGCTCGAGATCAAGCGTGGTTTCCATAGCCCGGATGTCAGCGTAGGCTTGTTCGAGGGCAGCGACATAAAGGCCCTCTTTGTTACCGAAGTAATAGTAAATCATCCGCTTCGCGGTCTTCGTCCGCGCACCGATTTCATCGATGCGCGCGCCGCTGAACCCCTTTTCGGCAAACTCAGCGCGGGCGACGCGCAAAATCTCGCGCCTGGTGCCATCAGGATCGAGTTTGCGACCCGCTCCGGATTTCGGAGAGACAGTGGCTGAAACAGGAGGGAAATTTTCTGACGCGTGACTGTGAGGCAAAGATGTCTTGGTCATGCAGCACACGGACGATGTCCGAAACCCCCGAAGATCGCGTTATTCAATCAAGCTACCCAGTTTGGCGACAGTCGAACGGATTCAGAAGCGAGTCAAGATGAAAGGCTTCGTCGCCGCCCCTGCCCAGCACTCGCGTCACCCGCGATTTTGCGGGCAAATCGACTGGGTAATTTGTTGGACGGAATTTTCCGTCCAACAATGTAACGATGATTGACGAGACCCCGTCAATTTGCCAAGATCGAGATGGACGAAAAATTCCGTCCAACATTCGGGCATTTTTGGAGGTTGATGGCGCAGTGCGCCGGATATGTTGAAACATTTGTGCGTGGCCGGCTCGACTCGCCTCCCACGAATGAAGAGTGCCTGAAAGAGCAGAAAGCTTGGGCGGCGTTGGGGCAACCGAACGCGAAACGAAAATAACGTAATATGGAGGAAGAAGATGTCCACACAGACGGCGGGACCCGCAACCCGCATCAATCTTCAAGAGTTTTTGAACAATAGCGCGGTCAGCGCCTTTCAATGGCGCGTCGGCCTCTTGGCGTTCACCGTCCTGATTTGCGACGGCTTCGATATCGTCGCCATCGGCTTTATTCTCCCCTCTTTGATCAATGACTGGCATGTGACCCGCGAAGCCTTGGGCCCAGCCCTGGTCGCCGGCTTGTTCGGCCTGGCCACCGGCGCCTTTTGCGGCGGACCGATCGCCGATCGCATCGGCCGGCGGAAGGTCATCATCGGTTCGGTCATGTTCTTCGGCATCATGAGTTTTGCCACCGCCTGGTCGACCAGCTTGACCATGCTGGTGATCATGCGCTTCCTGACGGGCTTGGGTTTGGGCGCCTCGCAGCCGAACACCGGCACCTTGATGTCCGAGTTCGCACCCTGGCGGCATCGTTCGGTCTTCGTCACCCTGACCTACTGTGGCTTCACCGTCGGGGCCGCCGCTGGCGGTTTCTTGAGCGCCGGCATGTTGGCCAGCTATGGCTGGCCGTCGATTCTGATCGTCGGCGGCATTGTGCCGATGGTCTTCGCGGTGGTGTATTATTTCTGGCTGCCGGAATCGCCGCGCTTTCTCTCCTTGCATCCCGAACGCCACGGCGATCTGGTCAAGATCGTCAACAAGATCGAACCCGGCAAGGCCGGTCCCAACACCGAGTTCGTCAATGAAACGGTGGTCAAAAGCAAGGTGCCGTTCGTCCGCATCGTCACGCCGCCCTATCTGCAGGTGACCGTCCTGTTGTGGCTCGGCGTCTTTTGCGCGCAGGTCACCGTCTATCTGATGAACAGCTGGCTGCCGACCCTGGTCAAGGACGTCGGCTTCAGCGTGGGTGACGCCGCCCTGATCGGCGCCATGGGACAAGTCGGCGGCACGGTCGGCAACATCTTCATCGGCTGGGCCATGGACAAGTGGGAACAGCATCGTGTCGTCTGCTGGGTCCTGTTTATCGGCGCTCTCGCGGCCATCGCTCTCGGCGTGGCGGCCATGGGCGTGAAGCTCAGCCTGCCAATTCTGATGGTCATGATCTTCATTATCGGACTGACCACCAATTGCACCCACACCGCCTGGTATCCGATGTCGACCAATTTCTATCCGACGGAGATGCGGGCAACGGGAACCGGCTGGACGACCTTCTTCGGGCGTCTGGGCGGCATCTCCGGCGCCTCTGTCGGCGCCGTGCTGCTGGCCTTCCATCTGACCATGGGCGAGATCTTCTGGTTCATGTGCCTGCCCATCGGGGTCGGCATCTTCGCCTCCTTCGTCAAAGGTCGTCTGATGAAGAAGCGGGACGCCGCCGGCCAACCCATTCCGGTAGCCGTTCGCTAACCGTCCGTCTTGGAGCCCCCTCGCCCGACCGCCGGACGAGGGGGACGACGACGCGAAGATCTCAATTTGTGACGTCCTGGGGCCACCCGCTGGCGGCCCTTCGTTCGGAGAAATTACCATGCTGGCTATGGTTGCGACATTGCGGCCTTCCGAAGCGGGTCCTGTCGGCCGCTCTTTTCTCTGTGGTTTGCTGGGCAGCGGAATCACCAAATCCCGCAGTCCCGATATCCATGAAACGGAAGGAGCCGCTCTCGGGCTGCGCCTCGTTTATCGAACCATCGATTTCGAAAGCTTCGGCGCCGGGGACGAAGCCTTGCCCGACGTTCTTCAGGCCGCGGAACGGCTCGGCTTCAATGGGGTCAACGTCACCCACCCCTATAAGCAATTGATCATCCCCCTGCTCGACGAGATCTCGGAGATGGCGCGCGGGGTTGGCGCCGTCAACACCGTCGTCTTCCGAAGCGGCAAGCGGATCGGCTACAACACCGATGCCTCGGGCTTCCTTGGCTGTTTTCAACGCGGCCTGCCGGGCGCGGCGACCGGCAGCATCGTTCAACTCGGTGCCGGAGGAGCCGGGTCGGCCACCTCGCACGCGTTGCTCCGAACCGGGGCTGGTCGCATCGGCATCTATGACGTCGATCCGTTTCACACCGAGAAACTGGTCGCCAATCTTGTGTTGCACTTCGGGCCGGGTCGGGCCTACGCCATTCCCGACGTCCCGGCCCTGGCCGAGGCCATGAAGAGCGCCGACGGCTTGGTCCAAACGTCACCCATCGGCATGAGCAGTCATCCCGGCTTGCCGATCCCCGTCACTCTACTGCGGTCCGACCTGTGGGTGGCCGACATCATCTATTTTCCGGCCGAAACGGAGTTGCTGGCCGCGGCGAAAGCCCTTGACTGCCGAACGGTCGGCGGCGGCGCGATGGTGGTCTTGCAAGCCGCCGATGCGTTCGGACATTTTACCGGCGTCAAACCGGATATCGACCGAATGATGCGCCATTTTTTGGAAACGAATTGAACCAGGCGACAGCGCACAGGACAACGAAATCATGGCTCGTTCCCCGCGTCCGATTCCTTCGCTTTCAGACTGCGGAATCGGCCGCACCCGAGCCCAACTGGGCTGGACAGCATGCTGTCCAGCCCTTTTTCTTGGCGCTCCTGTTGATTCTATCCGCCGAACTAGCCGCATAAAAGGCCCCTCAGCCTTAGCGGGCTCTCCGAGCCCTTGGCCGCGCCCTCAATGGGCGCTGGTTTTCAGTTCCAGCCGCCATTGAGGCGG
>Ga0209415_10010290_pt1 | contig 15927 bp, 11 predicted proteins | sample PeaSoiSIISIP2007_FD_187696 | JGI IMG/M metagenome (GOLD analysis project Ga0209415, IMG submission 187696) | Peat soil microbial communities from Weissenstadt, Germany - SII-SIP-2007 (SPAdes) (version 2) | ecosystem: Environmental > Terrestrial > Soil > Wetlands > Peat | place: Germany...
CACTAAGGCGGTGTGGGCCTATGACGTTACCGGCGACCGCCGGCTCAAGGACCGCCGCGTCTTTGCCAGGCTTCCGGAGGGATGGCCGGACGGGCTGGCAATCGATGCCGAAGGCGGGGTGGTCGTCGCGACGGTCAAGTCGGGCGAGGTCGTGCGCTTCAAGCCGAGCGGCACGATCGATTACCGGATGAAGATTCCCGCGAAGTTCGTCACGAGCGTCACATACGGCGGCAAGGACCTTCAGGATCTTTATGTCGTGACGGCGGACAACACCGATGACAAGAACAAGAAAGGGACAATCTTCCGGACGCGAACGGAAATCCCCGGCCTCGCGGTGCCAAAAGCGAAATTCAATTAACGATTTCCTGCAATCGCGCGCAGGAGCCGAAGCGGGGCGCTGCGCGCGGTTGCGTTAACATCTCAGGTCGAAGCGAAGGAGCTGGATGCCGGCGATACTCGACGGGCTGATGGTCGTTGACCTGACGCAGAACATCGCGGGGCCGTATTGTACACAATTGCTCGGCGATTTTGGCGCGACTGTAATCAAGGTCGAACGGCCATCGGGTGGCGACGATGGCCGCCGCTTTGCGCCGCTGTGGCATGGCGAATCGACCGTGCACCTGACCGCCAATCGCAACAAAAAAAGTATCTGCGCCGACCTCGATCATCCGCGCGGACGTGAGATCGTGCATCGCTTGTCACGCACCGCCGACGTGTTCGCGCATTCGATGAAGCCGGGCAGCACCGAAGCGCGCGGTCTCGGATACGACGACCTCGTGAAGGAGAATCCGCGCCTCATCTACGCGTCGATCAGTGGCTTCGGCGATTTCGGCCCACTGAAAAATCTTCCCGGCTACGATCCGCTAGGCCAGGCTTACTCAGGAATCATCAGCATGAATGGCCATCCGGGATCGGCGCCGGCGCGAGTCGTCGTGCCGATTATCGACATGGGCTCGGGGCTATGGCTTTTCAGTGGCGTGCTTGCGGCGGTGATCGAAAGGGGAAAGACCGGCAAAGGCTCTCGCGTGCGCACCAGCTTGCTCGAGACGGGAGTGACGTGGACCGCGCTGATGATGACGAACTACATGGCGACGGGCGACGTGCAGGGACCGGCCGGATCGACGTCACCGGCCGCGGCGCCATACGAAGCGTTTCAGACTTCCGACGGATGGGTGATGGTCGCCGCAGGTAACGATCGGCTGTTCGCAAGATTTTGCGGGGTGCTCGGGCGCGATGAGATTCCCGGTGATTCGCGTTTCGTCAGCAACAGCGTGCGTGTGCCGCATCGGCTGGAGCTGCACGAGATTCTTGAGCGCGAAACGATACGCTTCACGACGGCGAGATTGATCGAAGAGCTGCAAAAGGTTGGCGTGCCGGTCAGCCCGATCAACAAACTCGATGAGGTTTTCGCCGACGAGCATGTGAACGGCCTCGGAATGTTTCCGCCAGTCGCGCCAAACTTTCGCATCCCCGAAATGAAGTTCGTTGATATACCGATCAGTATCGATGGCGAGCGATCGGTGAAGCGTCACATGCCGCCGCGACTCGGCGAGCACACAGAAGAAATCCTGCGCGGCGCTGGATATTCGGCGGACGAGATCGATTCGTTGCGCGCCGAGAAAGTGACTAATTAGCGAACAACGCGCGGGTCAGACCGCTTCGTCGCCAGAAGCGAGGAGCGCGCTGGAGCCGACCGTCAGAGCGAAGGCGGCGATGCGCAAAGACGCGGCGGTGGGTTCTGCGGGTAGCACTTCGCCGAAGGCGAGCATACCGCCGACGATCGGCACCAAGTTGGAAATGGCAGACGAGAGCGGCATCGCGATGATCCCGCGCGCAGCGTGGAAGGAATTTTGCAGCAGTATCAGGCCCGCAATATTTGCCGCGCTGATGAGATAGAGCCAGGGCTGTACGAACATGCGGAGCATCGGGCCTGCGCTCGCGTGTGCCGCAAAGGTATCGGCGAGCGGCTTGGTATAGAGGCTGCCGAGGCCGAAGGCGATTCCCGACGCAATCGCCGTCGCGATACCGCCGCGGCGTATGCGGGCAATCGCGAATGGCACCCCCGCGACCCCCAATGAAATCGCGGTGAAGGCTGAGAGCGACTTAACATTCGCCGTACCGCCAGCCGCGCCGGCGTTGAGGGAGCACGCCAGCATCACCATTGCGGCGACAATTCCGACGATGCCGGTCCACTCGCGCGGAGTCGCTCGTTCGTGCAGAAAGACCACCGCGAGGGTGACGAATATGGCGATGCCGCCCTGCATCATTACGGCGACGAGCGAGATGGGCGCGTCGGAGAGCGCGGCGACGTAGAGAGCGTAACCGAGCGCCTGCACACCGAGTCCGCCGATCCAGAGCGGATCGCGAATCCAGATCAGAACAGCGTGGAAGATAGCGCGGCCATGCGCAGGAGGGAGGATGGAGCTGCGGCTTTTCATCATGAGCAGGCCGCTCGCCAGCAGAATACTCGCGACGACGCCCAGACCGAGGTGGAGTGCGAGCGATGACTGATTAGCCATCGACCTCGCGAATGGTGCCATTGGCGAGGATTTCGAGTCGCCTCCCAGCCCACTCGACCTCGTTGCCGAACAGGCTCGTGAGCCAGATGCCGGTCATGCAGAGGTCCTTGAGCGGCACGAGCCAGACGTCGCGTATCAGTTCCGGCAGACGCAAAACGTTGCGCAACATCAGCGTGGACATCGCGAGTCGTGCCGCGATCAGGAACAAAAATAATGCGACTGCGACGTTACTGCCACGCGATGCGAGCAACAGTATGAGCCCCCAGAAGGGGCCGTGCGTGATGATCGTCGCGAGACTAAGCGGGCGCGTCGTGTGATAGGTGCGCGCCCAGCGCAATTGATGGTTCCAGAAGTCGGCGAAGGTCTGTTCATGAGCCACGGTGGTCACGATCGAGCTGGAAAGGCCGATGCCCCAGTTGTGATCAGCCGCGAGTTTGCCGAGGTGGAAATCGTCGGCCAGGAAATCCTTGATGGCGTGAAAGCCGCCGATTTGCTCGAGCGCCGCGCGCTTGATTGCGATGGTAGCGCCGAGCGCGTAGCGGACCGGTTCGACCGCCGCCGACAGCATCACCATCGGAGTAAAGTCGGTGTTGACGGAGAGCGCTTCAAGCCGCGACGCGACCGACCCGCTGGGGCGAGCGCGATACATACATGAGATGACGCCTGTCTTCGCGTCAGCAGCGAGTTCACCGACGAGGCGCCGCAGATGGTCGCGATCGACGGCGATGTCCGCGTCGCTCATCACGAAAATGTCCGCGTCGGAAGCCCGTTCGGCCATCGCAATCAGTTTGGCGACCTTGCGATTCGAGCATCCAGGTTCGGCGCCGACCACGACCGTTATATGCTTTTGCGGATAGCACTCGCGCAGAGCTGCAGGGACTTCCGCGGCGCGATCGCGACTATCGGAAACGCCGAAGTAGTATTCGATGCACGGATAGTCCAGTTCGAGGTAGCTGACGATCTTGTCGCGGAGGTTCGCGGTGAGGCCGTTCAAGGGCTTGAGGATGGCGACGCGTGGAGCGGTCTCCGGCACCGGAGGCGTCGGGGACGAGACACGAATGGCGAAGCGCAATGCCGCGAGCAAAGCGGCGACGTAGTAGCCAATTGAGATCGCGACGCATAACGCCGCAACGTCCGCAATGAGTTTCATGGCTGAACGCCGAACCTCGATGCCAACCGCCGATTGATCGCTCGCGCGCACACGTGCGCATCGCCCCACCCGAACGTTACGATTGCAGTGATCTCCTTTAGGCTGCTTGCGCGGACTGCACGGCGGCGCGCGACTGGGCCCGCCGGCTGCGCATGGTGGAGAGGAACTGCATTCCTTCCTTGAGCAGGCGTTTGCACTCTTCGCGCGAGGTTGCCATTTTGCGCACCGCTTTGAAAATATAGCGCGGGCGGAAATAAAAACTGCGATAGAAGCGCTCTACGGCGCTGTAGATTTCGTCGTTGGTCAAACCCGGATACTGCACCGTACACTTTTGATAGCCGGATTCGTCGAGCAACGGATCGACCGCCAAGTAGCCATTTTTGGTGACGTACTCGAAAAGCTCGGTGCCGGGGTAGGGCGACGCGAGGGAAACCTGGATGGTCTCGCAATCCATCTCGCGCGCAAACCGCATCGACTCTTCTATCGTCTCCTTGGTCTCGCCAGGCAATCCGAGGATGAACGTGCCGTGAATCAGGATGCCGAGGTCGTGGCAATCCTTGGTGAAGCGCCGCGCGCGATCGAGACGCACGCCTTTCTTGATGTTCTCGAGGATTTTCGCGTTGCCGCTTTCGTAGCCGACGACGAAAAGCCGCAGTCCGCCGTCCTTCAGGACCTTCAGCGTCTCGTAATCAACGTTGGCGCGCGAGTTGGTTGACCAGGTGATGCCGAGCGGCTTGATCAACTGGGCGATTTTGCGCGCCCGCATCGGATCGGCCGTAAACGTATCGTCGTCGAAGAACAGTTCCTTCATCTTGGGGAACTTCGCTTTCAGCGCGGCGACTTCCTCGTAAACGTTTTCGGGGCTGCGGACGCGATACTTATGGCCCTGAGTGACCTGCGGCCAGAGGCAGAAGGTGCATCGCGCCGGACAGCCACGGCCGGTGTACAGCGAGACGTAAGGGTATTGGCAGTACGGGCTGTTGTAACGCAGGTAATCGAGGTTTTTTTCGTAAACCTCAGTCACGAACGGCAGGCTGTCGAGTTCCTCATTGGAAAGAATCGGACGGTCGGGATTATGACTGATGATGCCATTTTTCTGATAGCTGATGCCGCCGATCTTCGACCAATCCATGCCCTGCGCAACTTCCAGCATCGAGAAGTCGAATTCTTTCCGTGCGGCGATATCGATCGCCGTGCTGATTTTGAGCGTCTCTTCGGCACGCGCCGTCGGATGACCGCCGACAAACGCGATGATGCAGTTCGGATTCGCCGCCTTGATCGCCTCAGCCGTCCGCGCGTCCATCCGCAGTGAAGGCGTCGAAGTATGGATCACGACGAAGTCATACTTTTTCGCCTCTTCGACGGTCATCGCCGGCGTGTAATTGTGCGGCGGCGCGTCCAGCAGACGTGCGCCCGGAATCATCCCGGCGGGATAGGCCAGCCACGTCGGATACCAGAACGACCACACCTCGCGCGTCGCCTGATAGCGCGATCCGGCACCCCCGTCGAAGTCGTCGTAAGAGGGGGGATTCAGGAAAAGCGTCTTCATCACATCCATGCGCACATCACTCCGCGATGCCTGTCCGATTGGTTAGTGAGACTATATTCACGCGGTGATAGGAAGGCAAGAATCGCGCAAAAGTTCTTGTGGTGTCGGGGGTTTTGGTGTCGATCGCATCCCGTTGGTCCGGAAATCCTTAACCATTGGCGTCGCAGTCCGTGGCCACCTCTGCGCCGATCGGTGGAGGCGCATCGGTTTCTTCGGAGGCGATCGGCAACTTGGTCGTAATGAACGCATAGATGCCAGTCAATCCGCCGATTATCGTGCTGGCGAACCAGAGTAGGCCGAGTGCTATGGTGTCGGGTTTCGTAAGGCCGGCGTATCCGAACAGAACCAGATAAGCCGCTTCGCGCACGCCGAGACCGTTGAGTGTGATCGGCAGACTCGCGAAGACGTTCGCGATTGGGACGCAAAGCATAAAGGTCGCAATCGAGGTTTCGAGGCCGAGACCGCGTGCGAGCAGATATTGGCACAGGGCCAGGGTCGCTTGCAGGATCAGCGACAGGATGATCGCGGGGAGCAGCGCCGCTGGATTCCGCAGATAGGGGAGGATTGGCTCGACCAGTCGACCGAGGCGGCCGCCGAGATTCGTCGCGAGGCGGGCGAGGAGCGGCGAAGTCAGCCATCCCGCAAGCGCCGCCGCACCCATCGATACGGTGACGTGCAGGATGCTCGGTGGCAATTTGACGGTGCGCAGCATCAGCGCGCCTCCGGCGGCGAACCAGAACACCGCGAGCAGGCCGATGCCGCGGTCGGCGACCACCGACGCGATCGCCTCGGCCAGCCGTTGATGCCGGCGGCCCAGGTAAAGCGCGCGCGCGGCGTCGCCACCGACGAGGCCCGGCACGAACAGGTTCGTGAACATGCCGACGAAATAATAGGCGAGGCTTTCGCGAAACCGGCCCATGATACCGTTAATGCGCGCGAGCAAATGCCATCGCCAAGCCGACATAACTTGGCTGCCGAGATAGAGAACGATCGCCGCGATGAAATAACTGAGCCGTTCGCCGGCGAGCGCGTGAAAGACGGGGCGCGCATCGTAGTGCCGGAGGAGCAGAGCGACCACCGCTATCCCGAGGGCGCCTCGGATCGCGAACGCGCCGTATGGATTCTTCCGCGGCGCAGAAGCCTCGACGAGATTCTCTTCGGCGCCGCCGGAAGTCGACGGGTCATTCATTCGTGGCCTCCAACGGTGGCATCAATGGGTTCGCACAGCGGCATCGGGGCCAGCAGTAGTAGCATCGCCAGTCTTCGGCGGCTGCGCGATTCCGGCGCGCATGATCGCGACCTTCTTTAGATCCGATGCAATCACTGTGTACGGGCCGAGTAATCGCTTGATCGGATCGAGTGCGAAGCGATCGACTACGAAGACGGTCGGGCGCGGATCATTCCAGAGCTTCAGCAAATCGGCGCGCCGAATGAAGAAATAATTTGCGGCGTCGGGATCATGCTCGGAGCCGAAAGTGAGTTCGGTTTTCCCGCCCACGAGGATCACGCGGCGACGGCCGTAAAATGGTAGCGATTGGACATAACGCGGGTAGCAGACCAGCCGGGCGTCCGGCTCGAGCCGTTCGATCTCGCGGGCGAGGCGCGCGTACGAGCGCAGCGGCTCGGCCATCAGGCGTCCATAGCTGATCGCGGTCAGCACTGCGGCCCCGGTCAAAATCACTACAGCGAGGCCCAATACGCCACGCCGCATCCAGAACGCGGCGAAGCATCCGACGCCGCCGGCGACCAGGATCGCGCCGGAAATCTCGATCGCAGGACGCACCATCATTGGATACGGCGCACGAAATTCGGACGCATGCATCGCGATAACAATTGCGACGGCGCCGGCGATGCCGAGTAACGGGCCGATCGCCGCAAGACGGCGCGGGTCCGCGGTGCCACGACGATCGATCAACGTCAAGAGGCGGTCGGCAATCACGATCGCAAGCGGCGGTATTGCAGGCAGGATATACGGCACCAGTTTGGCGTTCGATAACGAGAACAGGGTAAAGATCGTGGCGCTCGCGATAACGCAGAAGCGCCGCGCGGGATTGGGCGCGAGATGGCGCCACGGAATAAACGGCAGCGCGAACGTCCACGGCACGAGTCCGCCAATTACGATCGGAACGTAGTAGTAGATCGGCTGATCGTGGCTATAGCTCGCATCGAAGAAGCGCCGGAAATGTTCGCCGATAAAGTAGAAATCGAAGAAGCCAGGCTCGCGGATCGTGATTGCGATGAACCACGGCGCCGCGACGGCGGCGGTCACGAGGAGGCCGGGAAGCGCATGAAATCTCCGCATCGCGCCGCGCAAATCGTCTTCGCGCCAGAGGAAAATCGTCGCGACGAAAATCGGGACCGCGACGCCGACGGGACCTTTGGTCAGCGCCGCGAATCCGATCGCGACGTAAAATAACCAGCACCAGCGTCCGCTGTCGCGCCAATGGAGAAAGAAGGCGAACATCGCCGTCGTCATGATCGCGGTCAGCAGCATGTCGGTCGTGAGGACCTGCGCCATCAGGGCGTAAACCGCGCTGGTGGTGAGGACGCCGCCGGCCAGAATCGCGCGACGGGCGTCGAAGGTTTTCGCGGCGAAGAAGCTGGTTGCGGCGACGCCGAACAGCGCCGCAAATGCGTTGACGAAGCGCGCCGCGAATTCGTTCACGCCCATCACGCTCATCGAGAGGGTCGTCAGCCAGTAGAGCAACGGCGGCTTTTCGATGTACGGGACGTAGTTGAGATGGGGGACGATGAAATTGTGCGATGCGAGCATCTCGCGTGCGATTTCGCTGTAACGCGCTTCGTCCGGTTCCCACAAGCCGTAAGTGCCGAGGTGGAAGAAGAACAGGAACGCGGCGAGACCGATCACTCCGCCGAGCCCGGCGGCAATCAGCGGTGGCGTCGTGGAACCGGGCTCGGACTGCACCCGAATCGCGCGGTCCGCGACGCTCGCGCTATCGAATTTGGATGGCACGGCGCCCAAGTCTAACTTACGCCGCACGCAGCGCACAGTGGGTCGTCAAACCGGGGTGCGCCTAAGCTAGTCGCCGACAGCGCCCCCGCCCTTGCGCGGATCGAACATCCCTCGCAGCGCTCCCACTTTGATTCGTATCGCGTTCACCGCGCCGAGTTCCGGCACATCTTTCAGCTTGTAACCCATAGCCGTCAGCGCAGTCTTCGTTTTCACCGGCATGCTCTCTTCGACAAACACGATTTCGGGCTCAGCCTGCTGATGGATGCGCGGTGCAGCCAGTGCGGCCCCGGGAGCAAGGTTGAAGTCGAGGATGTTGAGCACCACCTGGATTACTCCGCTGATAATCGTCGGCCCGCCGGAACCACCCGCGACCAATGCCGGCCGTCCGTCTTCCAGCGCGATAATCGGCGACATGCTTGACAGCGGCCGTTTGCCCGGCGCGACCTCATTGTTCTTCGATCCGACCAGTTTGAAAGCGTTGGGCACGCCGGGCGCGACTGCGAAGTCGTCCATCTCATCATTGAGGATCAAGCCGAGCGAGGGCACCATCATCTTCGCGCCGAAGACCGTATTGACGGTGGTGGTCACATCGACGACGTTCCCGGCTTTGTCCACAATCGCAAAGTTCGAGGTGCCGTGGTCGTGCGCCACGGTCACGGCTGGCTGGCTCGCATGATGAAATGCTCGATCACGGGCCTCGGCGATATGTTTCGCCGAGAGCAGCTCCGCCATCGGTACGTTGACGAAGGCCGGGTCGGCGTCTTGATCGCGATCGACAAAGCCCTCGCGCATCACCTCAATCAGCCGCGCCAGGTAGGGCGGCGAGTTCACGCCCAACCCCGCCAGCCGGCCGCTCGCAAGCATCCCGAGCATTTCCAGCACGATTCCCCCGGACGAAGGCGGCGGCACCGTGTAAACGACGTAGTTGCGATGGGCGAGATGGATGGGGTCGCGCCAAATCGGTCTATACGCAGCGAGGTCGTTGGCGGTCACGATCCCGCCGTGCTCCTTGATATAGCCCGCGATGGTGTCAGCAATTGTCCCGCGATAGAAATTCGCCGTCGCGTCATCGCCCAGACGTTCGATCATCGTAGCGAGATTGCGATTGAAAATCGTTGCGCCAGCGGATTGCGGTTTGCCGTCGGTCGTAAAGTACACGGCGCTGAAGGCCGGGTCCGACGAGAACCGCGGCGCGGTCATCTCTACCTCCTTCGCCATATGCTCGCCGAGCGGAAAACCGTCGCGTGCAATCTTGATTGCGCGCGCGGCGACCTCCGAAAACTTCTTCGTACCGAAGCGCTTCAGGGCGGCGTCGAGGCCCGCGATCTCGCCGGGCACCGCAATCGCCAAGGCGCCCGTGCGCGCGAGATCCTCGTCGGGTTTGCCATTGCGGATGTACATCTCGGCAGTGGCGGCTTTCGGCGCGACCTCGCGATAATCCAGTGCGTAGAGCTGCCTGGTTTTGGCCAGGTAGATCAGCATGAAACCGCCGCCACCGATTCCGCACGAGGCGGCATTGGTCACCCCGAGCGCGAGCGAAGTCGCCACCGCGGCATCAATCGCGTTGCCGCCGTGATGGAGAATCTCGAGACCGGCGTTCGCCGCAGGCGCACTCTCGGACACCACCATCTCATGCTGCGCCACGGCCGCCGCGGGCAATCGCGGAAAAACGACCACGAACAGGCTCACGGCCATCGCGATCATGATGGGGCGGGGGGCGCGGGTGGCTGATCGGTCGATCGGGTTCGAACGCATGGGGTGTTACTAACAGTCGATGGGTTTCGAGAAAAGCTCCGTTTCCGCCCCACGACGCGCGATGTTAGATTTGCGGAAGTCGATTCGATCGACTGGAGCGCCCGCCGCGCCCAAGGGAATCACGATGAATTTCACGGACATTATTTACGAGAAGGCAGACCGCGTCGCGACGGTGACGCTCAACCGCCCCGAGCGCATGAACGCTTGGCGCAATCAACTCGAGGACGAGCTGCGCGCCGCAATGAGCGATGCGGAAGCGGACCCGGAGATCGGCGCGATTATCGTAACCGGTGCGGGGCGGGCGTTTTGCGCCGGCCTCGACATGGGCACACTCAGCAAAATCGCATCCGATTCTGGCATCGGCGAAGGTTTGGCCGCGGCGCGTGCAGGCGACCACCTGCATCCGAATTTCCGCGGACGCTTCGCCTGGTTGATCGGTATGAAGACGCCGATCATCGGTGCTATCAATGGCGCGTGTGTCGGGATGGGCTTCGCCAACGCACTCCATTACGACATCCGCATTGCCTCCGATCGCGCGCGCATGGGGACGATCTTCCCGCGCCGCGGGCTGGCGCTCGAGCTCGGGGCAAGCTGGCTGCTGCCGCGCATCGTCGGTCTCGCCAATGCGGTCGAACTTGCCGTCACCGGAAAGCTCATCGATGCGCAAGAAGCCTGGCGCATCGGGCTGGTCACCAAGGTCGTTGCGCACGAGGAACTGATGCCCGCGGCACGTGCGCTCGCGAGCGAGATCGCCACGCAATGTTCGCCGCTCGGCGTCGCGCACGCCAAACGGATGGTCTATGAGCATCTGTTTACCGACTTGACGACGGCCTGTGTTGACGAGGACGAGACTGCGATTCTGATGACGCGCTCCGAAGATTTCAAAGAAGGGATCAAGGCGTTTACCGAGAAACGCGCGCCACGTTTCACCGGCAAGTAACTGACTATTGCGGTCTGCGCTAGAGATCGCTGCGCGAGTCTAGACTATACACAACTCGAACGACGCCGCTTCTGAGAGGCGGCGCCGTTGTTCGCTTCAACTACAAAAATCTACTTCGCGTTTTTCTCGTCTTTATCTGATTTTTCGGCTTTTTCTGCCTTATCGATCTTGTCCGACCGATCGAGCGGATGCTTGAACGTGCGGTCGGGATGGCGAATCGTGAGCACTGGACAATGCGCCTTGCGCACCACGCGCTCCGCCACGCTGCCCATCAGGACGTGCGCCAAGCCGGCGCGGCCGTGGGTTCCTAGCACGATGAGGTCCGCGCCCTCGCTATGCGCGGCGCCGATGATCTCGAGAAACGGTGCACCGACCTTGAGCAGGCTGCGTGACTTGAGCCCGGCGTCGCGCAATCGCGCCGTCGTTCGATCGAGTTCGCGCAGCGCGAGCAGACGTTGCTCCTCAGCGATCCGGTTCATCGCCCCGACGTCTAGTCCGGGGCTGAGTTCGCTCACCATCACGGGTGCGAGCGGCTGATCGACATGCATCACAAGGATCTCCGCCGAGAAGCGGCGCGCCAGTTCCTCAGCATAGTCGAGGGCGTAATTTGAATCGTCGGAGAAGTCCGTAGCGGCGAGAATTTTCGTGAATGTGGCCACGAGCCGAACGATACGCCGGGCGCGTCATCCGGGCAAGTGCGCCGCGCTGCGAACAGAATTCGCATTCGCGCGCGATGATCGCGCATCCGGTCGGTTTCTGGTTCGTGGTCCTGCGTCCACCCGCGCGCCGGGACAGCTTTTGATTATTATGTCGGCTGCTCGACGCCGAGGCCACGACTGACTACAATCGTCATGTGGCTTCAGGAACGCCAAAGCGCGGCGGTCCCCTCGGGATCGACGATTTCAAACGCACCTTCGATGAACTCTTCGAGGACCTGCTGATCACGCGATGGCGCGAGAATCGGCGGCACACGCTCGATCGCGCGCTGATGATCGACCGCGGTCCGCATTACGAAGTGAAGGTTCCCACCGCCGGCGCGGAGCCCAGCGCAGTGGCCGTCGAAGTCAGCGATTGGCGCCTCGTGGTGCGCTTTCCAGGAGCGTCGGGCGAGGTCGAAAATACCTTCGACTTCAAGCTTCCGATCGAATGCGAAAGCGTGAGCGCCAAATGGAATTCCGGCGTTCTGTGGATCGTCCTGCCGAAGAAGCGCGGCCGCCGCGTTACGATCGAATAGTCGCGGCACCTCGCTGCACAAAAACCTCCACGGGAAGGCCGCGATGGCACCAAAGACCGATCACGATGAATTGCAGGATGGCGCTGCCCTGAAATCCGCGCCACCGCCAACCGAGCTCAAGGCCTCCGATCTGCGCGGTGCTTCGCCGATCGCTCCCGAAGAACTTTTGCGGCTCTCGCGCGACGGCGAAGCCGATCATCTCCTGGGACAGGATCGCGCTCTTGACGCGATCCGTCTGGGAATCGGCATCGACGCTCCCGGCTACAACGTCTTCGTCAGCGGCCTGCGCACGCGCGCCGAGCGCGATTCGATTTTGCGTCTGCTCCGGGAGCGGGCAGCAACGATGCCTACGCCAGGCGACTGGGTTTACGTGAATAATTTTCGCACACCCGAGGCGCCGCTCGCGATCGCGCTCAAGGCCGGCCAGGGGAGCGAATTACACACCCGGATGAAGGAGCTGGTCGGCTTCGTCATCGAGCAGTTGCCGAAGGCCTTTCGCCAGGAGGATTTCGATCAGGAGCGGACTGCTCTGCGCGACAAATATAATACGCGCGCACAGGAGCTCTACGGCACCTTTGAGGCGCGAGCTAAGGAGCGCGGCTTTGCGATTCAAGGCGGACCAGGCGGTCAGGTGATTTTTATTCCGCTGATCGGCGGCAAGATGCCCGAATCGCCCGATGAGCTCAAGCGCGAGATGACCGCGTTGCCCGATGCCGAGAAAGAACGGCTAGGGCGCGTTCAGGGCGAACTGCAAAATGAACTCGCGACTCTGCTGATGCGCCAGCAGGAGGTGATGCGTGAGCTGATCGCCGACATTCGCCACATCGAGCGCGCCTTCGCCGGACGCCTGATTACGCCCGCGATTTCCGCGATTAAGCAGCGCTTCGACAGCTCTGCCATCAGCGCCTATCTCGATGAAGTCGCCGAGCACATGCTGAGCCATCTCGAGCGTTTTCGCGAAGCGTCGCCGGAGACTTCCGGTGGTGGCGACGGTCCGCTGGTCGCCCAGCCGGCCGAGGAGAACGCTCGTTTCGTCGAGTACCAGGTGAACGTATTCGTCGATAACGCCGGCCGCACAGGCGCTCCAGTGATCTGCGAGGACGCGCCCACTTACCGCAATATCTTCGGCACTATCGAGCGGTGGATCGATCCGATGGGTCGTTCGGGGACCAATTTTACGCGCATCATTCCGGGCTCCTTCATGAAGGCGCACGGCGGCTTCCTGATTCTCGATCTCGAGGACGCTGCCGTCGAGCCCGGCGTGTGGAAGACGCTGAAGCGCTCGCTCAAGACCGGCCGTATGACGCCGGAAACCTTCGAGCCCTTTGCATTTTTCGCGGTCAGCGGACTCAAGCCCGAGCCCATCGAGATTCGCAACAAAGTGATCGTGATGGGCGGCGCGCAACTCTATAACTTGCTCTATTTTTATGACCAGGAGTTTGCCACGCTCTTCAAGGTCAAGGCCGAGATTCGTCCCGTAATCAACGCCGACCACGAGGCCGCCGCGCATTACGCGTCGCATGTCGGTGCGATCGCCCGGCGCGAGAATCTGCCCGGCTTCGACGGCACCGCCCTGCAGCGCATCGTCGAGTTTGGCATGCGCCTCGCCGGCGATCGCGAGCGGGTCCTCAGCATGATGGAGCCGATCGACGACCTCTGCCGCGAGGCCGCCTACTTTGCGCGCGGCGAGAACTCGGCCGTCGTTACTGCGGCGCAGGTCGATCGCGCGCTCCACGAACGCGTCCTGCGCCTCAATTTTATCGAAGAGGAAATTCGCCGCCTCATCGCCAACGGCACCATCATCGTCCATCGCGAAGGCGCCAGCGTCGGCCAAATCAACGGCCTCGCCGTGCTCGACATCGGCAGTTATCAGTTCGGCCGCCCTTCTCGCGTAACGGTCACAGTCGCCCTCGGGCAATCGGGCGTCATCAACATCGAACGCGAGGCGCGCCTCTCCGGCTCGACCCATGACAAGGGCATCATGATTTTGAGCGGCTTCATGCGCGAGCGCTTCGGCCAGACCAGCGCCATCGCGATGACCGCGAGCATCTGCTTCGAGCAATCCTACTCAGGCATCGACGGCGACAGCGCCAGCTCGACCGAACTTTACGGGCTGCTTTCCGCACTTAGCGGCGTGCCTATCCGCCAGGACCTCGCCGTCACCGGATCGGTCGATCAGTTCGGCACCGTGCAGGCCATCGGCGGCGTCAACGACAAGATCGAAGGCTTCTACCGCGTGTGCAAAGCGACCGGCCTGACCGGCCGTCAGGGCGTGCTGGTGCCACTTTCGAACGTGCGCAATCTGATGCTCGATTTCGAAACCATCGACGCCGTCGAGCGCGGCGTCTTCCACGTCTATGCCGTCGACACGATCGACACTGGCATCGAAATTTTGACGGGCGTGCGCGCCGGCGCCATCGACGAGCCCGGCACCATCAATTTCCTCGTCGCCAAGCGCCTGCGCGAGATGGGCGACAAGATGCGTGAGCATCCGGTGTCTGAGACGCGCGTGATCCACGAAACCCAATCCGCTCCGCAACCGCCCAAGCCCCCCGGTCCGCCCCAGCCGCCGGGTTAAGTTGCGAAGTTTCTGCCGGCGCCACGATTGCCAGCCGCTCTGGGCGGTTCATTCGCGTCGCCTTAGCGTACCCGCCGCGTGACCCCCGTCACTCCCGTCGCTACGATAGCCCGAGAGGTTCAGCCTGATGCCCATCGACCTGCGCTTAGCTCCCGCCGAGGCTCCGCTGCTCACCGACCTGTACGAGCTCACAATGGCCGCGAGCTATTTCGCGCTCGGCTTCAATCAGCCGTCATGCTTTTACGCGAGCGTTCGCCGGATGCCGCCGAGGCGTGGATTTCTCGTCGCCGCCGGCATCGATCGGGTGCTCGAGGCGCTCGAGCAATTCCGCTTCGAGCCCGATGCGATCGAATATCTCGATTCGCTCAAGCTCTTCGCCCCCGAGTTCCTCGCCTTTCTCGCCGACTTGCGCTTTACCGGCGACATCCACGCGGTACCCGAAGGCACGATCTTCTTTGAGCAGGAACCGATTCTCGAAGTGCGCGCGCCGTTGATCGAAGCGCAAATTATCGAAACCCTCGTGCTCAACCAGCTTGGCGTGGCCTCGATGGTCGCGAGCAAAGCTGCGCGATGCGTAGTCGCCGCCCGCGGCCGGCGCCTCATCGACTTCGGCTTGCGCCGCAGTCAGGGCGCCGACGCCGGCCTGATTGCCGCGCGCTCGAGCTACCTGGCCGGCTTCGTCGGCACCTCTAACGTCCTCGCCGGGCGCCGCTACGGCATTCCGCTCAACGGCACCATGGCCCACAGCTACATCATGGCGCACGACAGCGAGCGCGAGGCCTTCGAGCATTTCGTCACTCTGTTCCCACAATTGAGCACCCTTCTGGTGGACACCTATGACACCGTGCGCGGCGTCGAGAATGCGGCCCGCGTCGCGCGCGACCTCAAGGCCACGGGTTTCAAGCTGCAGGCCGTGCGCCTCGATAGCGGCGACCTCGTCGACTTAAGCGTCCGCGCACGCCGCATCCTCGATCAAAATGGTCTCAGCGACGTCGCGATTTTCGCCAGCGGCAATCTCGACGAGTATCGCATCAACGATTTGCTGCGCGCCGGCGCACCGATCGACGCCTTCGGCATTGGCGGCGCGATGGTCGCTGGCGGCGACGTGCCCACCCTCGATGCGACCTACAAGCTGGCCGAGTACCATGGCGTCCCCCGGCTCAAGACTTCGTCGGGCAAACTCACGCTACCCGGCCGCAAGCAGGTCTTTCGCGCGCTCGACGTGAGC
>Ga0209415_10010291_pt1 | contig 15925 bp, 12 predicted proteins | sample PeaSoiSIISIP2007_FD_187696 | JGI IMG/M metagenome (GOLD analysis project Ga0209415, IMG submission 187696) | Peat soil microbial communities from Weissenstadt, Germany - SII-SIP-2007 (SPAdes) (version 2) | ecosystem: Environmental > Terrestrial > Soil > Wetlands > Peat | place: Germany...
GCCGACGTGGAGCTGGTGTGCGAAGAGTGCAAGGGCACGCGCTACAAGAGCGGCATCCTGGAGATCCGCTACAACGGGCTGAACGTTCACGAGGTGCTGCAACTCACCGTGCGCGAGGCCATGGAATTTTTCCACTCCACGCCCAAGCTGGTGCAAAAGCTCAAGGTGCTGGACGACGTGGGGCTGGGATATCTGCGGCTGGGACAATCGGCGACCACGCTCTCGGGCGGCGAGGCGCAGCGCGTGAAACTGGCGGCTTATCTCTCGGTGGCCAGCGTGACGGGCACCCTGTTCATCTTCGACGAGCCCACCACCGGGCTGCACTTCGACGACATCGCCAAACTGCTGGCAGCCTTTCAACGGCTGATCGAGAATGGTGGAAGCCTCATCATTATCGAGCACAATCTGGATGTGATCAAGGCCGCCGACTGGGTGATCGACCTCGGACCCGAAGGCGGCAACCGCGGCGGCTACGTGGTGGCCGCAGGGACGCCGGAGGCGGTCTCGCGGGTGGAGGAGTCATACACCGGTCGCTATTTGCGAAGGGTGCTGGGAGCGACGAGCAAGACGAGCAAAGGTTAGCTCGCAGGGTGCGCTGCATTCCCGCTATACTCGACCTATGCAGCTCACTCTCGATTTGCCCGACGAGCTTTCTGCTGCTCTGGCGGCTTCCGGCCACGAGGATCTCTCTCGAGCCGCATTCGAAGCCATTGCCATCGAAGCTTACCGCGAGCGCAAGCTCTCCACTGCACAACTCCGGCGTCTCCTGGGGTTTGACACCCGCTACGAACTGGATGGATTCTTGAAACAGCACGAGGTCTGGCTGGAATACTCCTGGGAGGATTTGGAGAAGGACCGTGAGACTCACCTTCGGCTCGGCCTGTGAGCCATGCTGCGCGTCGTCATTTCCGATGCCTCTCCCCTGCACTACCTCGTCCTTATCGGCCACGTCGAATTACTGCCCGGCCTTTACTCCGAGGTGCTCATCCCGGAAGCCGTCGCGGACGAAACTCCAGCGGACTGCTACTCCGGAGCCCGTCCGGCGATGGATCGCCGATCCTCCTCAGTGGCTTCAAGTCGTGCCTTTGACCGCTCAGCCATCCTTCGGGCGGCTCGATCGGCTTGATCGGGGCGAACACGACGCGATCCTCCTGGCTCTCCACCTCAAGGCGGACCTGGTGCTGATGGACGATCGCGAAGGAGTAGAGGAGGCACGCAGTCTGGGCCTAAACGTAACGGGCACTCTGGGAATCTTGGATCGGGCCGCCGAACGCGGGTTGATCGAGCTCGCCCCTGCGATTGCTCGCCTGTGTCAGACCAACTTTCGTGTCGTTCCTGCGCTGCTCGACCGGCTGCTGGCTGCCGATACCCGTAGACGGCGGAAGTAGCGCACCCTCTGCTCAGATGATCTTCGGCGTAGAATCGTACTAGAGGGTCCGCAATGCGACCGATTCTGCTCGTTGCACTTTTGCCCGCGTTTCTGTCCGCCGCTCCGGCACTTCAAATCGTCAGGCCGATCGTGAGCCAGATGGATGGCGGGGAAGCCGATTCGCCCGGATTCGAACACGTGCCGGGAGAAGTGCTGTTCTTCTCGTGCCGGATCGCGGGCTACTCGAAATCGTCGGAGGCGCAGGTGCACCTGGCCTTTTCGGTGCAGCCGTTCGATCCCAAGGGTGTGCCCCTGGCCGAAATATATAAGAACGAAATCTCCGACGAAGTCAGCGTACAGGACAAGGATTGGATGCCCAAGATCGCCACCGAAATCGCGCTTCCGCCGCTGGCCCCTTCGGGGGCTTACAAGATCGTAGTCAAGGTCGATGACCTGGTCGCCAAGACGTCGGTGGAACTGGCCGTGCCGGTTCAGGTTCGCGGCCACGACGTCGAGCCGAGCGACACCCTGATCGTCCGCAACTTCCGCTTCTTCCGCGGCGAGGAGGATACCCAGGCACTCGACAAGGCGGCCTACAAGCCCGGCGACGGCGTGTGGGCGAAGTTCGACATCACCGGCTTCAAATACGGCGACAAAAACAAGGTCGATGTCAGCTATGTGACCTCGGTGATCGCTCCCAGCGGCAAGGTGCTCTGGACCCAGCCCGAACCCGCGGTGGAGCAGTCCGAGTCGTTCTACCCCAAGCGTTATGTTCCCGCCCAGATGGGCATCAACCTGACGCCCACCATCCGTCCGGGCGAGTACACCATTGCGGTGCAGGTGAAGGACGCCGCCGGCGGCCAGACGTACGAAACTAAGTACACGTTCGCGGTCGAGCAAGCGCTGCTACTCTAAGGTTCATGACTGTAGTCTTGGGCGAGCATCCCCTCTCCATTGAAGACGTCGTGCGTGTGGCCCGCGAGAACGCCGGGATCCTCATCACCGAGGATGCTCGGGCGCGCATCGCCAAGGGCCGCGCCCGCCTGGACGAGCTGCTGGCGCGCGGGGAGCGCATCTACGGCGTCAACACCGGCGTGGGCGGGAACGTGGGAATCTCGCTGGCTCCGGACCAGATGGAGTTGCTGCAGCACAACCTGGTGCGGCACCTCTCCTGCGCCACCGGCGCGCCCTTGCCGAACGACGTGGTCCGCGCCGCCACTCTGCTGCGCGTAGCTACGTTTTTGTCGGGCGCGTCGGCGGTCCGCAACGAGCTGGTGGATGCGCTTGCGGATTTGCTCAACTACGACGTAACTCCGATAGTGCCGCGGTATGGGTCGGTGGGGGCGAGCGGCGACCTCATGCCGTCGGCCTATATCGGACGCGTGCTGGTGGGGATGGGCGAGGCGGAATTTCAAGGCGAGCGTTGGCCGGCCGCCGAGGCATTGCAAGCGGCGGGACTGAGCCCCATCCGCTTCGCGCCGAAAGAGTCGCTGGCGCTGATGAATGGCACTACGGTCATGACCGCGGTGGCGGCGCTGGTGTGGGTGGACGCGTTCCGCGTGTTGCGCGCCTTGCTGGGGGCGGTGGCGCTCTCCATCGAAGCCATGCAGGCGCCCGACCTGCCGTTTCATCCCTGGGTGCACCAGTTGAAGGGCCATCCCGGGCAGATTGCCGTGGCGGCGTACCTTCTGCAAATGCTGGAAGCTTCCGAATACACGCAGCCTTCGAGCGGGCAGACCTGCTACTCCCTGCGCTGCGCCCCACAGGGCCTCGGACAGGTGTGGGAGGCGCTCGAGGATTCGCGCGCCGTGATCGAGCGCGAGATCAATTCCGCCAACGACAACCCGCTGATCGACCCCGAGACCGGCGCGCTGTACAAAGCGGGCAACTTCTACGGCGGCCATATCGCGCGCCTCCTGGATACTTGGAAAATCGACTTCGCTTCCATGGCCAATTGGGGGAACGCGCTGATGGCCCTGCTGGTGGACGACCGCTTCAGCGTGGGGCTGCCCGCCAACCTGACGCCCCAGCCCGGTGTAAATTGCGGGTTCAAAGGCATGCAGTTGAGCGTCACCAGCCTGGCCTGCGCCGTCCGGCAGATGGCCGGACCCAGCACCATCCACTCGCTGCCCACCGAGCAATACAACCAGGACGTGGTCAGCCTGGGCATGCACGCCGCCGTCACTGCCATGGACGCCCTGGAGTGCGTCCGCCACGAGACCGCCATGCTGCTGTTGGCATCCGCACAGGCCGTGGATCTGCGCGGCGGCCCGTCGAAACTGGGACGCGGCTCGCTCCGCGTGTATGAGAACATACGGCAAGTGGCGCGCTTCCAGGACAGAGATCGTCCCATGGAGCACGAAGTCGCCGCGGTGACGGTCAAGATTTTGGCGGGGGAGATGTAGGCGCGCGCTCACAAAATCGCTTGCCAACCGTCCAACATGACCATGAATCGAATCGTAACGGCAATCTCAATCTCCGCCGTCGCCCTGTTCGCGCAGGCTCAACGGCAACCTCCCACACCAGCCCAAGCCATCCGCAACCAGTTTGCGTATGTGAACCAAAAAGTACTTGAAATGGCCAGGGACTTTCCCGAAGACAAGTACGGCTACAAGCCCACCAAGGATGTACGTTCGTTCGGCGACGTGATCGTGCATATCGCCTCCGGCAACGTCTACGGCGCCAAGGCCGGTCGCGGCGAGAACGTCAAATGGGACGAGATGGACCCCGCCAACTTCAAGGGCAAGGCCGCCATCGTCGCCGTCCTTCAGAAATCCATCGACGATGCCACCGCGACCCTGAAGAACACCCCCGACGACCGCTTCAAGGAGACCCTGTCGCCCTGGATGTCGATCGTCGAACACGCCGCCGAGCACTACGGCCAACTCGTGGTCTACTACCGCGTCAACGGCCTGGTGCCGCCGGAATCGCGGCCCAAAAGCAAGTAGGCGCCTCCGGCACAGTCTCACCGCACCATGCCCAGCAGCGCCCGTGTGCTCTTCACCACCTCCGGCCACGCCGCCGAACCGGGATCGAGAAACACGAAGTGCCCGGCCTGCGCCATCACCACCGCGTGTACCGTGTCGCCCGCGCGCTTGGCCGCTTCCTCGTAGGCCGGCGTTTGCGCCGCGAACATCCGCCCCGCAAAAATCTCCTGCCGCACTCCCAGGGGAAGCATCTCGGCCGGCGATGCCTCACGATAGCGTTGCGGCTGCTCCTCCGGCGTGCCCCCCATCAGATTCACGATCACCGGAGCGCCGCACACCGGCACCTGCATGGGCAGCGTTGCCTTCAGATCCGGAGGCCCATCCAGATCCACCACGCCCTTGAGTCGGAGCGGATTCTTCGCGTACAACTGGCTCGTGCGCGGAATCTTTGAGCGCGCCGCCAGCCACATCGCCAGGTGCCCTCCCGACGAATGCCCCATGGCCACCACGCGATTGAGATCCAGCCGGTTCTCACGGGCGATCCTCCGCAAATGATCGGCGCCGCGGGCGACGTCGTCGAACGTGCCGGGCCATCCGCCGCCGGCGTTGCCCAAGCGCCTGTACTCCAGGTTCCAAGTCGCGATCCCCATCTCCGCGAATGCCGCCGCCAGCGGATGCAGCAGGTCCAGCGATACGGCGCGCGCATCCAGGTTCCCCAGCTTCGCGGACCAGCACCCGCCGTGCACAATCACCACCACGGGATGCGGCCCTCTTCCTGCTGGCACGCGTAGTTCGCCGAACTCCAACGGGTCGCTTCCGTAGGCGATGCGGCGCGCGGGCGGCACCTGCATGTTCAATAGGTCGAGCGGGCTTTTGTCCTGGGCCCCAAGGGCGAGGGCCAACAGGAACGGGAACGCGATGTGCCGGATCACGTGTCGAGATCCACTGTACCGCTGTTATACTGACATTTTCCATGCTGCGAGTTCGCTTCGCGCCTTCCCCCACCGGCTTTCTGCACGTCGGGAGCGCCCGCACCTTCATCTTCAACTGGCTCTACGCCCGCCACAATGGCGGCGCCGTCATCCTGCGCATCGACGACACCGACGTCGAACGCAATACCACGGCGTCTCTGCAATCGATCTACGAGGGCCTTCACTGGCTCTCGCTCGGCTGGGACGAGGAGTACAAGGCCTCCGAGCGCCTCGCGCTGCACCGGCACATGGCCGACGCCATCTTTCACAACGGCCTCGCCTACCGCGACTTCACCCCCGCGCAGGCCGCTGAAGGCGAGAAATCGGGCGCGCAGGGCACCTGGCTCTTCAACGCCGGAATGCGCGAGATGTCCCGCGACGAAAGCGACCGCCGCGCCGCCGCCGGCGAGCCCTTCGCCCTGCGCTTCCGCGTCCCCCGCGACCGCCAGCCGTTCGTGCGCTTCGCCGATGCCGTCTATGGCGAACAGTCCAAAGCCACCGCCGATATCGAGGACTTCGCCTTGCTGCGCAGCAACGGCATGCCGACCTACCACCTCTCTTCCTGCGCCGATGACGCCGATCTGCGCATCAGCCATATCATCCGCGGCCAGGACCACCTCACCAACACCTTCAAACACGTGCTGATCTTCGAGGCGGCCGGCTGCGCCCCGCCTGTGTTCGCGCACCTGCCGCTGCTCTTCGCGCCCGATAACACCAAGCTCTCGAAACGTCGCCACGGCCCCGTTGTTTCCGTCACCACCTATCGCGATGCCGGCTTCCTGCCCGAGGCCTTCACCAACTTCATCTGCCTGTTGGGATGGTCGCCCAAGAACGACCGCGAGCAACTGACGCGCCAGGAACTCATCGACGCGTTCTCGCTCGAAGGCGTCAATCGCAGCAACGCGGTGGTGAATTTCAGCGAGGCCGATCCGTTCGATCCCAAGGCGGTGTGGCTCAATGCCGAGCACATCCGCACCATGGCCGTCGAAGACCTCGCGGAACGCCTGATGCCGTTCGTGGGGCAGCTCACCGACCTGCCCACCATGGTGCGCATCACGCCGCTCATCCGCGAGCGCATGAAGCTGCTCCGCGACGTCCTCACCGTGGCCGACTTTTTCTTCGTCGGGGAACTGCCACCGTACGACGCCACGGAGCTGATCCCCAAGAAAGGCGATGCCGCCCTGGCCCTCCGCGTCCTCGAACGCGCCGCCGAAGTCCTCGCCACCGCCGAATTCTCGCACGACGGCCTGGAGAGCGCTCTGCGCCCGGCGGCGGAAGCTCTGGGCATCAAAGCCGGCCAGATGTTCGAGCCCATCCGGGTGGCCGTCTGCGGCCGCAAGACGGCGCCGCCGCTTTTCGGTACCCTGGAAGTACTGGGCCGCGCCACCTGCCTCAAGCGTATCCAGCAGGCTATTGAAAAGCTTGGCAGGCCATCGAAAAGCTGAAAACCATATGAATCCCACCACGGGCCCGTCGCATTTCATCCGCGACATCATCCTCGAAGATCTCAAGACCAACAAGTACGGTGGACGCGTGCACACACGTTTTCCTCCGGAGCCGAACGGCTACCTGCATATCGGCCACGCCAAGTCCATCTGCCTCAACTTCGGGCTGGCAGCGGAGTTCTGCGGCAAGACCAACTTGCGCTTCGACGATACCAACCCCGAAAAAGAAGAGACCGAGTACGTCGATTCCATCATGGAAACCGTGAAGTGGCTGGGTTTCGATTGGGAGGACCGCCTCTTCTACGCTTCCGATTATTTTGGCCAGTTGTACGATTGGGCCCTCCAGCTCATCCGGTCCGGCCAGGCCTACGTGTGCGACCTGACCGCCGACGAAGTGCGCCAGTATCGCGGCACCCTCACGGAGCCGGGCAAGGAAAGCCCCTACCGCAACCGTTCCGTGGACGAAAACCTGGACCTCTTCCAGCGCATGAAGGCCGGCGAGTTTCCCGATGGCTCGCGCACCCTGCGCGCCAAAATCGATATGGCGTCGCGGAACCTGAATATGCGCGACCCGGTGATGTACCGCATCCTTCACGCCGAACACCACCGCACCGGCGACACTTGGTGCATCTACCCCATGTACGATTTCGCGCACGGGCAGTCGGATTCCATCGAGCGCATCACCCACTCCATCTGCACGCTGGAGTTCGAGGATCACCGGCCGCTCTACGACTGGTACCTCGATCAGTTGGGAATCTACCATCCGCAGCAAATCGAGTTCGACCGGCTCAACCTCACCTACACGCTCCTCAGCAAGCGCAAGCTGCTGACGCTGGTGCAGGAGGGCCATGTGCGAGGCTGGGAAGATCCGCGCATGCCCACTCTGGCCGGCATCAAGCGCCGCGGATACACCCCCGAGGCCATCCGCAATTTCTGCGGCGTCATCGGCGTTTCCAAGACCAACGGCATCATCGAGCTCGGACTGCTCGAGCACCACGTGCGTGAGGACTTGAACAAGCGCGCGGCGCGCGTGATGGCCGTGATCCGCCCCCTGCGCGTGGTGATCGACAATTACCCCGAGGGCCAGTTCGAAGAGATGGAGGCGGTGAACAATCCCGAGGACGCCTCCATGGGCACGCGCCAGGTGCCGTTCTCTCGGGTGCTCTACATCGAGCGGGAGGATTTTCGCGAAGACCCGCCCAAGCAGTATTACCGCCTGTCCCCGGGCCGCGAAGTGCGTCTGCGCTACGCATACTTCATCACCTGCACCGGCGCTGTCAAGAACGAACAAGGCGAGGTGGTGGAAATCCACTGCACTTACGACCCGGCCACCAAGGGAGGCAACGCGCCCGACGGCCGCAAGGTGAAATCCACCATCCATTGGGTCTCGGCCGCGCACGCGGTGGACGCCGAAGTGCGCCTCTACGACAACCTGTTCACGCGCGAGAATCCCGGCGAGACCAAGGAAGGCGAAGACTTCACATCCAACCTCAATCCGAATTCGCTCGAGATCCTGCGCGGCGCGAAACTCGAGCCGTCCCTGGCCGGCTCGCCGGTGGAAAGCCGCTATCAGTTCGAGCGCCTCGGCTACTTCTGCGTGGACCCCGATTCCACCCTCGGCAACCTGGTGTTCAACCGGACGCTCGCCCTCCGCGACACCTGGGCCAGGATCGAGAAAAAAGAAAAGGCCGCCAAACTATGATCGGCGACACCCACTTGGTTGTGGGGCAGGCAATCCTGCCTGCAGCCCGCTATCGGGTTCTTTCAGGCCCAGCCGTGGCGCACGCACTCGTGCGTGCCGCGCCGAGACTCGTCTCGGCGCTTGGCCCCGCCCGAAAAACACATCCGAGCCGCGACCGTCAGGGAGCGGTCCCATGATCATCCTGGGCATCGGAGGCATCCTGGGCGACGCTGCCAGCGCCATCCTCAAAGACGGCGAGCTGGTAGCCGCGGTCGAAGAGTCCAAGCTGGTGCGGCGCCGCATCCGCTGGTCGGGCGGCGGCGAGATGCCCGAGCAGTCCATCGTCACCTGTCTGGAGCTCGCCGGAGTGAAGCCCGCCCAGGTGGATGCCATTGCTATCGTCCGTCCGATTCCCGAAACCGGTTTCCACCTCAACCTCCGGTCGCAGTTCCCCGCCAGCCGCATCATGGTCCTGGAGCATCACCTGGCGCATGCCGCATCCGCCTATTACCCTTCGCCGTTCGACGAAGCTACGGTGCTGACCCTCGACCGCGGCGGCGATTTCCGATGCGGCTCCTTGTGGCACGCGCGCGGCACGCAGTTGACGCTCGATCAGGAACAGTACCTCTCCGATTCGCTCGGCGACCTCTACGGCAGGGTGACCGAGCTCCTGGGCCTCAACGCCAACGAGGACGAGCACAAGGTCCAGTGGCTTTCGGTGGGCGGCGATGAACGCTACCGGGACCTGTTTCTGGAGATCCTCTGCTTGTCGGATTCGGGGCCGCACATCGACCGTTCCTTCTTCAGCACCGAGCGGCTCAAGCACGGAGGCTTCGGCGCCCGCCTCTATGACGGGCTGGGACTGAAGGACGGAGAGCCCATTCCGGAAGCCATGCGTCCGCACGTTGCGGCGGGTATCCAGAAGGCCGTGGAAGCAGCCGCCATCCGCATGGCAGGCCACGGACACAACCTGTGCCTCGCAGGAGGACTGGGCCTGAACGCCCTGCTGGTCTCCGCGCTCGAAAACAGCTCGGGATATGAGAACGTGTTTGTCCAGCCCGCGGCCGGCAATGCGGGGACTGCCATCGGAGCCACGCTCGAAGCCTGGCATGGCGCGTTCCGGCAGCAGAAACGCGTGCGGCTCGACACGGTCTGTCTGGGCCCCGCCTACAAGGCGCCCGAAATCAAGCAGGTGCTGGAGAATTGCCGGCTGCGCTTCCGCTACATGACCACCGAGGACGAGGTGATCGAGACCGCCGTGGCCCAGTTGAACGACAGCAAGATCGTCGCCTGGATGCACGACCGCATGGAGTTCGGCGCGCGCGCGCTGGGCAACCGCAGCATTCTGGCGTCGCCGCTCGATCCCTATTCCACCGAGAATCTCAACATCTTCATCAAGCACCGCGAGCCGTTCCGCAAATTCGCCGCGTCCGTGCCCGCCGAGCTCGCCGCTGACTACTTCGAAGTCGGCCCCAATGCGCGCTACCTGTCGACGGTAGGGCGCGTCCGTCCGGAGCACCGCGAGCGGTTCGCCGGCGCCATCCTGGCCGGTGACCTGGTGCGCGTCCACACCGTGGACCGCCACGAAAACCCGCTCTACTGGAAGCTCCTGCACGCCGCCGGAAAGTCCACCGGCCTGCCGGTCTTATATAACACGTCCTTCAACCTCTTTGGCGAGCCGTTGGTGTGCACGCCGCGCGATGCGGTGCGCAGTTTTTATTCCTCCGGCATCGACGCCATGTTCGTGGGACACTTCTTCCTGCAGAAGTAGTCACTCCTGGAAGCCTTCCAGCATCCAGATGTCTCCCTTGGAATATCCCACGGATGTGAGGAAGCTCTTGCCATCGGGAGCCAGGCTGTAGCCGTGCACATCGTTGGCGTCGGGAAGCGTGCGGTTGATGTCGGCCAGCACCGTTTCCTTGCGGCTCGAAATCTCGATCGACACCAACAGCAGGCGCCGGTCGGCAGCCATCCGTACGCCGGCCACGCGATTGCCGTCGCGCGTGAACCCGGTATCCTGCCAGCCGCCGGCGCTGCTCAACAACAGAGATCTCTGCCCGTCCGGTGAAACTACCCAAAGCCCGGAGCTATCCACGTAGGTAATCCAGTCCCCGCGCGGAGACCACCTCGGGCGGTAAAAGGATGCCCCGGTCTTAACCACAATCGGGCTCCCCGCGCCGCCGGCACTCACGCGCATGAGGACCGGCCCGCTACGGTAAGCAATCCAGTTGCCGTCCGGCGACCACACGGGATTGAATTGGTCGCCTTCCTGACGGGCCACCACCACGGGCGGGCCGCCCGAGGACGACATCACCCATATGGTGTATTTCCCGCCAGTCACGCGGATGAAGGCGATCCGTGCGCCATCAGGGGAAAAGGCGGGCTCGGAAACCCGCTCCGCGCCATCCCGAAATATCTCGCGAGTGATCAGCGGCCGCCCTACGCCATCGCTCACACGGTGCAGCCAGATTTGATCCGCGCCGCCCACTTCGCGCGAGTAGGCGAATTCATTGCCGGAGGGCGCCCACGAAGGGCAATGCTCCGCCTGCGAAGTGGCCAGCACCGCGCGCGGCGGCGAGCCATTCAAAGGCATCTCCACTATGTCGACATCCGAATGCAATGTTCCGAACGCAATGCGCCTGCCGTCCGGGGAAACGGCCGGCGTAACCTCATGCCCCACCCCGATCGTAACCGGCCAGAGCGAGCCGGAGCGCGTGTCCGCCAGTACCACGTGGTTTTCCGCTCGGAGCGCCGCCGAACCCGAAAACAAGATGCGGCGGCTGTCCGGCATCCAGGCAAACGGCAGCGGCTGCGTGCCCCGGCTGAAGGTGCGAATCTCCAGCGCCTTGCGCGCCGCACCACCGCCGGCCACGGGGACCGTCCAGAAGTGCGATACCCCTTCGCCCGTCGCGGCGAAGATGCCGATCTGCCGCCCGTCCGGTGAAATCCGCAAGTAGGGTGCCCCGTATTTGCCGCCCGCGAACGGCGTGTCCCGATACGCCACCGCCTGCTCCGGAGGCGCTTGCCGGTAGAGCGCCAACCCGTCGCGTTCCTGGCGCATGAACACGAAGGTGCGGCCGTCGGGGAGTATGGCAGCGGCCTCCACGTTGGGGATGACCTGCTCCGGCGTGCCGCCCGCGGCTCCAATGGCCCACAGCCCTGCGGCTGCCCATCCGGTGGGTCCCACGCTCCCCTGAAAATAGTAGATGCGGCTGCCGTCGGGCGACCAGAACGGGAAGTCGCAGTCCTTCTCCGAGTGCGTGATCAGCGCGCGCGTGGAGCTCCCCAGGCTGCGCGTCGCGATCTGAGACACGCCGTTGACGTCCGCCGCATACGCCAGGGTGGAACCATCCGGAGACCATGCCGGCTCCCCCTGAATCCGCGATTCGGTGGCGAACGGGGTGAAGTGGAGTTGAGTCAGGTCAGGCCCAGCCGGCCGCCCCAGAATTCGCACCGCCAGACCGCCGGCCGCGGCGCACGCGAGTGCCCCCATCGCCGCCACCAGCCACCACGGCAACCGTCGTCGCCGTTTGGCAGCGGCCGGCGGCGTGGGTGCTCCCGTACTCACGGAGAGCCGCTCCAGGGCGAATGCCAGGTCGCGCGCCGACTGAAAGCGTTCGTCCGCGCTCTTCTCCAGGCAATGCCGCACAATCTGATCGAGCGCCGCCGGAACCTGCGCGCCCGCGCCGGCAAACTCCAACGGCTCCTTGGTGAGGATGGCGTTCAGCGTCTCCACCTGCGATTCGCCGAGGAACGCCCGCCGCCCGGTCAGCATTTCGTATATCACGGCGCCCAGCGAGAAGATATCGCTCCGATGGTCGATCGCCCGGCCGCGCACCTGCTCGGGCGACATGTAGCCCGCAGTCCCCATCACCACGCCCGGGCTGGTGGCCAGCTCCACCGTGGGCGCGCTGGTCGCGCCGTCCGCTGCCGCGCCGGGGCTCATCAGCTTGGCCAAGCCAAAATCGAGAATCTTGATCCGGCCATCCGTGGTGACAAACAGGTTCTCCGGCTTGAGGTCGCGGTGCGCGATGTTCTTGTGGTGCGCCGCGGCCAGGCCCTGCGCGGTTTGCAGCGCGAAATCCACCGCCTTGCGGACCGGCAGAGCGGCGCCGTTCATGCGCTCGCGCAGCGTCTCACCTTCCAGCAGCTCGGAAATCACATACGGGGTTTCGCCCGAAAATCCGAAATCGAATACCGCCAGGATGTTGGGGTGATTGAGCGTGGCGGCGGCGCGCGCCTCCTGCTCGAAGCGCCGCAGGCGGTCGGGGTCGTGTGACACCGCGGGCGGCAGCACCTTGAGCGCCACTTCGCGGTTCAGGCGCGTGTCGTGCGCGCGGTAGACTTCGCCCATGCCCCCCGTGCCGAGAGGCGCCACGATTTCGTAGGGACCCAGGCGAGTTCCGGAAGTCAGGCTCATGAGATTCCCGATTGTACCCCATTGACCGGCATTCTCCGCCCGGTCCGTTCCCCGGCCCCTGGCCCCCGGCCCCTGGCCCCCGGCCCCTGGCCCTCGGCCCCTGGCCCCGTCCCGCATAATGGGACTCATGACCTCCAGACGTGAGTTCCTCCAGGCCGGTTCGCTGGCCGCCACCCTCGGTGCATCGGCGGGCGCCGCGCAATTGCCGTCCATTGGCGTGCAGCTCTACACGGTCCGCACCGTGCTCCCCGAAAAACCCGCGGAGACGCTGCGCGCCATCGATGCCATCGGCTACCGTGAGGCCGAAGCCACTTTCGCGGGGCTGGACCGCATCTGGCCCGCGCTTCAGGCCACCCGGCTGAAGCCTGTCAGCATCCATCTCGATTCCGCGATGGTCACCAAAGGCAAAGACGACGATATCGCCCGCGCCATGGACCAGGTGAAGCAGAAGGGCTTCTCCTACGCCGTCTACCCGTATCTTCCGCCCGCCGAACGCGGCGGCTTGGATGCCATCAAGACACTCGCCGCGCGGCTGAACGCCGCCGGCGGCAAGGCCCGCGCGGCCGGCCTGACGTTCTGCTACCACAACCATGCTTTCGAATTCCAGCCGATGGAGGGTACCACACCGTTCCAGGTGCTGATGGACAGCATCGATCCAAAGCTGGTCGGGCTCGAAATGGACGTGTTCTGGGTCAGCGTGGCCGGTCACGATCCGGTCGAATTGCTGGGCAGGCTTGCGGGACGTGTCCCGCTGCTGCACGTCAAAGACAAAGCCAGCGGCACGCCCGTGATGTACAACGAGTCGGTGCCGCGGGCGGCGTTCAAGGAAGCGGGCAACGGCGTCATCGACTGGCCCAAGGTCCTGCGCGCCGCCTCGGCCGCGGGCGTCCAGCACTACTTCGTCGAGCAGGATCAAACGCCCGGCGACCCGCTGGAGAGCCTCCGCCAGAGCTTCGCGTTCCTCTCCAAACTCAGCTTCTAGATCCATGCCGCTCTGGCTGACCGAATCCGACGTCCGCGCGGTCCTTTCAACCACCGAGCTGATCGACGCCATGGAATCCGCCTTGGCCGCGCTTTCCGGCGGCCGCGTAGTGCAGCCGGTCCGCACCGCCATCGAGACTGCCGACCGGACTTTCTTCGCCCTGATGCCGGCGTTTGACAAGGCCCACTCGATTCTGGGCGCGAAGCTGGTCACCGTCACTCCGGCCAACTTCCGCAAGGGTCTGCACACGCACCTGGCAGCCATTTCGCTGTTCGATCCGGAAACGGGCGAGCTCGTCGCGGTGATGGATGGCCGCTACATCACGGAGGTTCGAACCGCGGCTGCTTCCGCCGTCTCCGTCCGCCACCTGGCCCGCGCGGATGCTTCGGTGCTGGCCATCCTGGGCGCCGGCGTGCAGGCCCGCAGCCACCTGGCGGCGCTGCCTTGCGTGCGGAATTTCACCGAAATCCGCGCCTGGAGTCCCACCGCCGCCAACCTGCAGCGGTTCGTCGCCGAATCGCCGATCCCGGTCCGCACGGCCCAGACCGCCGAGGAAGCCGTGCGCGGCGCGGACGTGGTGCTGCTCGCCACGAATGCGGTGACACCGGCGATCCAGGACCAATGGGTCGGCGCGGGAACCCACGTCATCGCCATCGGCGCCTGCCGGCCGTCGCAGCAGGAAATCGATCCGGCGCTGGTGGCCCGCGCGCACCTGGTGGTCGATTCCAAAGCGGCGGCGCTCGCCGAATCGGGCGATATCGTGCAGCCCATTCGCGAGGGTCGCTTCACGGTGGACCACGTCTGCGCGGAGTTGGGCGAGATCGTTTCGGGCCACCAGCCCGGCCGCCGCGACCAGAGCGAAATCACGCTCTTCAAATCGCTGGGGCAGGCCATCGAAGACCTGGTGGCGGCCGACCTGGCATACCGCCACGCGCGGCAAAGTGGCCGCGGCATGCGTGTCGATCTGTAGCGAAAAAATAATGCTTGACCCTGACGTAACGTCAGGCCGGAAGATGATTCAGGAAGGAAGTCTTGAAGAACGGCAGCGCTAACCGGATGTATCGTACGCAGGAGTTCGCCGAACTGGCGAGCGTTACCGTGCGCGCCCTGCACCATTACGATCGCCTGGACTTGCTGAAACCCAGGCGCACCGGCGCGGGCTATCGTCTGTATTCGATCCGCGACCTGGAGAAGCTGGAACAGATCGTGGCGCTGAAATTCCTGGGACTTTCTTTGAAGCAGATCAAGGCCCTGCTGGAACGGGAGGCGCTCGAGTTGCCCGATGCCCTGCGCATGCAGCGCACCGTGCTCGAGCAGAGACGTGGCCTCCTGGACCGGGCCATCCGCGCGATTCGGGAGGCCGAATCGGTGGTCAAGCCCGGGCAGCAGACCGACGCTGCGGTTCTGAAAAAAATCATCGAGGTGATCGAAATGCAAGACAACACGGATTGGATGCTGAAATATCACAGCGGCGAGGCCCGTCGAAAAGTCGAGGCCCGCCGTCAGGAATGGACCCCGGAACTTCAGGAGCGCGTGTCGAAGCAGTGGGCCGATCTCATGGCTGAAGTGGAGACCGCGCTGGGAGAAGATCCCGCCTCCGCCAGAGTGCAGGCGCTGGCTGGACGTTGGGTGGGCTTGGTAGAAGAGTTCACCGTCGGAGACCCCGAGATCGCCGCGGGCGTCCGAAGACTCTATGCCGACCAGGCCAACTGGCCCGCAGGCTTCCAGCAGCAGGCCAAGCCTTTCATGAACCCGGAGGTGTGGACCTTCATGCAGAAGGCCATCGCCATCCGCAAAGCCTCGGCTACTTAATGATCTCGGGCGGCATAACCGGACGTTTCCGAATATCCTCCGCCGGCTTGGGGCCGACAAACAGGTACGAAGGATTGCCCTTGAGTTTCACGTGCACGCTGCCGCGCGCTTCGATCTCATTGGTGTCCTGGTTGTAATCGATTTCGTCGGCGCGAATAGAGACCGCGGATGTTTCCAGCTCAGCGTTGCCCCGCAACTGGTGCACCGGGCCATGCCGGCTGATGTTGGTGGCTTTTACGGAAACATCCGCATTCACATCCGGATCGCCTGCCAGCAGCAGAGACGCACAAACGAGGGACAGGATGAGGAACTTGTTCA
>Ga0209415_10010294_pt1 | contig 15922 bp, 12 predicted proteins | sample PeaSoiSIISIP2007_FD_187696 | JGI IMG/M metagenome (GOLD analysis project Ga0209415, IMG submission 187696) | Peat soil microbial communities from Weissenstadt, Germany - SII-SIP-2007 (SPAdes) (version 2) | ecosystem: Environmental > Terrestrial > Soil > Wetlands > Peat | place: Germany...
CCCAGAAGGCCTCGGGGATCGGTCGCTTCGAGTGAGCCCGAGGGACCGGCGCGGTCCATCGAACCCTTTCCCCGGCGTTGCCGGGCCACGATTCGTTCGGGTAGATCTTTGGCGGCGGCCCCCGGTCCTACCGGTGGCTTCGGGGTCGTGGGCGCTGGGCGGGCTCCTCGTCGGACTCGGCCTCGGTCGGCGGCGGCGCGGCCGGCGGGTTGTGGCAGGAGTGCTGGTGGGGATCCGGCCTCCAGACGAGCTCGACGGTGAGCCCGTCCGGGCCCCTCAGGAAGAGTGAGCGCGAGTCGTCTCTCTCCTTCTCGCGCGTGACGATGATTCGGGCGCGACGGACCCGGTTGCGCAGCCCGGTCCACTCGGCGACGCGCAGTGCGATGTGATCGACCCCGCCGGTGGGGGCGTCCTTGGGCGCGTCGTGGAGGCCGAGCACCTGGTCGCCGAACAGGAGGTACGTATGCGAGTCCCCGTCCCCGATCGCGTCCATGCCGAGCTGCTCGACGAAGAACCGCCGGGCCTTCTCGCGGTTGCGGACTTTGAGGTCGACGTGGTCGAATCCCAAAAGCTCGATCTGAGACGCGGGAGGGGTCACGTGGTTCCTCCCATTTCCGAGATCCGCCTGGAACGGGCCGTAGGGTCCAGTTCCTCAGCGGACCGTCGGGGTCGGCCGGGCGGCCTCGAGCCAGCCGCCCTTGCGGAGCTCGGCGATGATGAAGTCGGCGGACTGCTCGGGGGTGTGGGTGAGCGTCTCGACGACGATCTCCGGGTGCTCCGGGGCCTCGTACGGGTCGTCGATACCGGTCATCTCCTTGATCTGCCCCGCCCGGGCCTTCTTGTAAAGGCCCTTCACGTCGCGTTGCTCGCAGACCTCCAGGGGAGTGGTGACGTGGACCTCGACGAAGTTGCCGATCTCCGACCGGGCCTTCGCCCGCGAGGTCCTGTACGGCGATATCAGGGCTACGATCGGTATGACCCCGTTGCGCGCCAGCACCTTCGCCACGTACGTGACGCGGCCGGCGTGGGTCTCCCGCGCCTTCCGGTCGAATCCGAGGTCGGCGCTGAGGCCGGTCCGGACCTCATCTCCATCGAGGAGCTCGACGTTCCAGCCGAGGGCCCGCAGCTTGGGCGCGAGCGCCTTGGCGATCGTTGTCTTTCCGGCGCTAGGCAATCCCGTAAGCCAGATGCAGAAGCCGTGGTGTGTCATACGAGTCTCTGGACGGCGGGACCGAGGCGGCTCCGTATATCGTCATTTCGGTCCGGTCTCGGACCCGGCCGCCGGGCGTTACCACGCCACCCGGGCGGTGGGGGCCCGGAGGATCCACTACGGATCGGGGGGGTCGCCTCCGCCTGGATACCCACTCGCGAGTGAGGGCGCCCTCCGGATCTTGAGGCTGAGCTTACGCGGGGGGCGCGTTCCCCAGGGCCGTGCGAATTCGCGGGCCTTCGGCCGTGCAACGGCAGGTGCTTCGTCGTTAGGTCGCCGGCTCTTCCGGCACAGGTTCTGGCGCCGGCTCGGGGGATAGACCGCCCTCCGACGCGCTGGACGGCGGTTCGGGCGCGGCCCGAGGGGGGGTCCGCCGCATGGAACGGATGTTGAGATAGACCAAGACGGCCACGACGACCCCGACCGCCGTTAACGCGACGACGATGATCGGCGGCGGCCCGAACTCAGGGGCGGTCCCCGACCCGTTGCAGTTCGGAAAGGAGGTCGTTACCGTGGCGACGAACGACGCGGTCGCGCCCGTCGAGTCCGTGACGGTGAAGTTCGCGATGTACGAGCCGGATCCGAGCGAGTAGTTGTGCGTGGCGGCCTCGACGGAGATGCTAGGAGATCCGTCGCCCGGATTCCAGAGGTAGGCGAGGGGCGGAGTCCCGAGCGAGGCGTTGCCGGTCAAGTTCGCCTCCACGACGGCTGAGCCATTGGTGCAGACGTACTGCGTGGTCACGGTCGCATGGATCGAGAGCCTCGGGTTGACCGTGATGTTGTACTCCGTCGACAAGCGGTTGCCGAGCGAATCGGTCACCTGCGCGGTAATGCTGTACGGGCCCGCTGTGGTGGGGGTGCACGTCAGGACCGAGATCTTGGCGTGGCAGCCCGTATTCTGCTCGATCCAGAAGTACGTGTACGGCTGAAGGCCCCCGGAGGCCGCGGCGGTCAGAATCGAGGTTTCCCCCAGGGTGATGGCCTGCGGCACGGCCGACACAGTCAGCCCGAGAGGCGGTACGATGAGATACACCGTCAGGTTGACGAGCGTCGACGCCCGGTCGCCGATCAGATCGACGACCAGCGCGGTGATCTCGTACGTCCCGGTCTCCGTGGGCGTGCACGTCAGGGTGACGGGCTTCTGCTTGCAGCCCAAGGGAACATTGCTCCAGGTGTACGTGTACGGTGTGAAGCCGCCACTCGCGGACGGGGTAAGGACGGAGGTGTTGCCGAGGGAGATGGCCGGGGGATTGGCCGACGCCACGATCGAAAGGGGAGCCGCGACCGGGATCGAAACGTGGGCGAACGCCACTTTCGCCGACCCGACCTGCTGGACCGTCAGATTCACCAGATACGTTCCCACCTGCGTGAAGTTGTGGAAGATCGTATCGTTCACCTCCGCGCCCGTTTCGTTCACGGTGACGACGGGGGTGCCGTCCGAGAAGTTCCAGGTGAAGTCGTACGGGACCGTAGTGATGCCCCCTTGACCGATCCCGGTGAACTTGACCTCGAGAACGACGATCCCTTGACCGGGGGTGGCCCGAATACCCGCCGTAAGTCCCGCCGCCGGGAACGAGGCGACGGATCCGCCTGTCTCGGCGCGCTCGTGCGAGCGTAGGGCGCACGAGCCCGACGCCGTCGGGCAGAGGCTGGTCGAGGCGGCCGGCGACGCGCGAAGGCTCTGGGGATCCGCGCGCGCCGCAAAATGAGCGTTCGGGAGGAGCTGCGCGTTGGCGAACTGACCCGAATGGGCGAGCGTCACCGAAGGGGAACCGGCCGGACCGGGGCCCCCGAACAACGTCCCCGCGATCCCGACGATGGCCACCGTCACTAGGACGGCGACCGGGAGCCCATACGCCCCGCTGGATCTCCCCATGCGCTCGAACAAGCTTGTCGGGCAGCGGTCCGACCACATAAAACCCTTCGTCAGCGGTCGCCGGTGGCTCGGCTCTCCGACGCGCCGACCGCCCCAGCCGAACCGCCGATCGCGCAGAGCGGGTTCTACGGCCCAGGAACACCATGTCGCGATCCCGGCCGAGGACCGTCGGCCGGAACGCCTCGGAACCGGGAGCTTCACTGGCGCTACGCAGAGAGCTCCCCCGTCGTGATGGGCCGCCGGGTGGCTCCGGAGTCACGAAGGATCGCCGAGAACCGGCCTTCGGGCGCCCGTCGGGTCCGGCTCCAGGAGCGTGCGATGCCACGCAGAAAGCGAGAAGTCCACGAGTGAGGAACCCCGTGCGGTTCGAGCTCCGAAACGATCGATTCGGCCCCGAAAGAGGGGTGAGTCTGCGACGCTCAGTCTCGCCTGCGACAACGACCCCTGTCCATAAATAGCCGGAGACTCACGTGGACCTTACCCAAGGCGGTTCGCGACCAAAACCATGACTTCGAAGGGCGTTGCCATCGACAATTCCCCCGGCGCGGGGGCCGAGCCATCGGCCTTCCGGGGCATCGAGATTGCGCTCGTCATCCCGACGCTTAACGAGGAGGCCGGGCTGCCGCTGACGCTCGACAACATCCCGTTCGACCTGATGCTCGAGCACGGCTGGAACGTACGCCCACTCATCGTGGACGGCGGATCGACGGACCGAACGCTGGAGATCTGCCGCGCCCGCGGCCTCTCGGTACTGGTCCAGAGGAGCCGCGGCAAGGGAGCGGCCATCCGCGAGGCGCTCGACTGGCTCGGCGAACAGGGCGTAAAGTACGCCGTCATCATGGACGGCGATGGCACCTACCCGGGATCCAAGGTCCCGTCGATCCTATCGCTCCTGAACAATGGGAGCCAAGTGGTCGTCGGCGTTCGCCAGCCCAACTTCAAGCCGACGTCCGTCGCGCGCGACCTGGTCCACCGAATCGGCAATGGCCTCCTCAACTACGCGGCCAACCAGATCGCCCAGATGCCGATCCTCGACGTCTGCAGCGGCTTCTGGGGCGTCGAGATCGCCCCCGTTGTAGCGCTCCAGCTCGAGACCGACGGGTTCGAGATCGAGGCCGAGCTGTTCATAAAGGCATTCCGCGCCGGCTACCGGATCACCCAGCTCCCCGTGGTCTACAGCGAGCGGGTCGGCGTGGCCAAGCTGCACGCCGCGCGCGATGGGGTCCGGATCCTGCTGACCGTTATCCGGTACGGGCGCCGGGGACTCCGGGCGGCCCCCTCGGCCGTTCTGCCGACCCTTCAGAGCGATCTTCTCTCCATCCTGATGGCCCACCCCGCCGAGGACGTCCTCTTCGTGGCCGATCCGTCGCGGCGGTCGGAGGTCGACCTCCTGATCCGCGACTTCCGCGCCGGTCGACCCCTGGCACGCGTGCTCGTCCGCTCCGCCGAAGGTACCCTTGCCGTGGAACCGCTCGAGCCGGAGAAGTCGCGGACCGATCCGGTCATCGTGGTGTTGCCGGCGCGCGGCCCGAACACGGAATCTACCGCCCGCATCCCCGGCGCGCTCGTCACACTTCCACGCTACGACCGGTTGATCGAGCTCCAAGAGTTCAGCTCCTCCGAGCCCTACTCGGGAACCGGCCTCGACGCCTTGGGCCGGACCCTTCTGTCCATCTCGGCCGGCTACCGGTCCGAGCTCGTGAGCGGCCGCCGCTCCCACATGGAGCCGGTGCGACTGCTCGTGACGAACGTACTCGCCTCGCCCTCCGCAAAGGAGCTCGCCATTCTCGGCGCGAACGGGCGGCGCTCGAACCTGACCGTTTGGAAGGGCGCGGGACTCGACCTGCCGGCCGGGCTCCCCGAACCGACCGACCCCGCGGGCGTCGGACGTCCCACCGAGGCCCGGACCTTGGAACAAGGCCAAACCGCTTATTAGGCGCCGAACCGCGACCCGTCCCACCGGGCCGTGACCGATCTAGTCGAGCCGGTCACGCCGACGACTCGCGTCGAACCGCTCGCCGGGGCGATTAACAGCGTAGGACGCGGCGCCTCCATCATGCTGGTGGCGACGCTCTGCCTGCTCGTCTTCCAGTTCGGGAGTCGCGTCCTCGTCATTCACGTCCTCACCGTCGACCAGTGGGGCGATTTCTCGCTCGCGGTCGCGCTCACCTCGCTCCTCGCCCTGCTGACCTCCCTCGGCATCCCCACAGCGGTCGCCCGGACGCTTGCGTTCGAGACCACGGCCGAAGACCGGTGGCGCGTGATCCGGCGGGCGACGGTCGTCACGCTCATCACTGCGGCCGCCGGCTCGGTCATCGTCTTCTTCTTCGCCCCGCAGATTGCCGCCGGGTTCCACAAGGGCGCCCTCGCGCCCGTGCTCACGCTCTTCTCCGTCACTGTCGCCACGGCGGTCGTCTCGTCGGTGCTCGCCGGGTTCTTCCAGGGGCTCGAGCGGGTCCAGCCGAACGCGATCTTCAACCAGATCCTGAACCCGGCGCTGTTCCTCGCGTTCACCGCCTTATTCCTGTTCTTCCACCTTCAGTTCGACGCCGCGATCTACGGGTACGTCCTCGCGGCGGCGGTCTCGCTCTCCGCCCTCGCGGTCTACACCGTCGTCAAGCTGCCGCCGCTCGTCGCGTCGGCTTCGACGAAGACCTTCGAGGGCGACGCTTCCGGGCGCGTGCCGTTCATCGAGCTCTCGATCACGCTCTTCGGCGTCACGGCGCTGGGGTACGTGACCTCCTTCGGCGATACGCTCGTGCTCGGGCTCTACCGCGCCGCCGACGAGGTCGCCCAGTACTCCTCGGCGATGACGCTCGCCCGATTGTTCCTCGTCGGAGCGGGGACGATCACCTACATCTACCTCCCCGTCGCGGCCCGCCTCCGACGCCAGGGGGACTTCGACACGATGCGACGGAGCTACGTGACGACGTCACGGTGGCTGATGGTCATCACGCTGCCGCTGTTCTTCCTCTTCTTCTTCGACCCCGTGAGCTCCCTCGGCTTTGCCTTCGGACGCCTTTACGAGCCGGCGGCCGAGGCCCTGCAGATCCTCACGTTATCGAGCCTGCTCGCCGTCCTACTGGGGCCGGCCCCCTCCGCCCTCGGGGGCCTAGGAGAGTCGCGCGTGATGTTGATATTCACCCTGAGCTCGGCGGTCGCCAACGTTGCGCTCTCCTTCACGCTCATCCCGCTCTATGGCCTCCTCGGGGCGGCCCTGGCGTGGGCGATCGCGCGCGTGCTCTACCCGGCCCTATGTATGACCCGTCTCTGGGCCGGTTACAGGATAACGCCGGTCTCCTGGAACTCGGCGCGCCCGCTGGTCCTGAGCGCCCTGCTGCTCGTCCCCGTGTTCGTCCTCCTCCTTCCAGAGCCCCGCCCGATCCTGCTCCCCCTGCTCTTCTTCCTCGTCCTCTTCGTCTTCCTGGGTTCGATCGTGCTGACGCGGAGCGTCGACTCGGGCGATATCCTCGTCGTCGGGGTCCTCGAGCGGCGCCTGGGCCGCCCGATGCCCGGCCTGCGGCGCTTCCTGGAGGCGCGGTCCCCCCTGGCGATCCCTGCGACGAAAACTCCGTAGGACGGGAACGATGAACGATCTATCGAACCCAGCCAAGACCGTCGGACCGGCGCCCGCGGGGCCTGTGCGCCCGATCACGGTCGTCGTCCCGCTGCCTCCGAGCTACCGGGGCGGGACCGAGGAGTATGCCTACCGGCTCATCGAGCAGTACTCTCGGACCGAGCCTGTCCAGGTCCTGACGACGCGCGTCCGGGTTAACGACAACGCGGCCGCGCTGTCCGTCGGGAGCGCCAGCGTAACCTCGCTGAACGGGCGCGAGCTCTTCGAGCGCCCGTTGGTCTCCGGTGCGGCGGCCTGGCGAACGCTGCGAGACGCCGTCACGGCGTCGCGTGTCGTCCAGTTGCACATGCCCTTCCCGTTCGTGGAGCGACGCGTTTGCCGGTGGGCGCAGGCCGCCGGTGTCCCGACGGTCCTGACGTACCACATGGACGCGGAGTTCGGCACGTCGCGGGTCGCGGGGCTTGTGACGTGGGCCTACCGGACGTTCTCGTCGGTACCGGCCTTGCAGCGCTGCGACGTCGTCGTCTCGAACAGTCTCGGCTACGCTCGGGCCTCGCCGGTCCTCACGCGATTCCTCCCGAAGGTTCGGGTCATCTTCCAGGGGATCGACGCGAGCCGGCTCGTCGCTACGGCCCCGGGGGGCGAACCGCTCCTCCGGCCGACGGACGCGAGCGCGCGGAAGGTCGTGTTCATCGGCCGTCTCGTCCCGTACAAGGGCCTCCCCTACCTGCTCGAGGCGGTGGCGAAGCTCCGCAAGGGCGGGGAGGCGGTAGAGCTCTTCATCGCCGGCAAAGGCCCGGCGATGGCGGAGCTCCGATCCCGCGCCGATGCGCTCGGGCTTCCTCCCGCCGTGCAGTTCCTGGGATTCGTGCCGGACGACGACCTGCCCCGTCTCTATCGGGAGGCCGACGTGGTGGTATCGTCGTCGATCAGCCTTCTCGAGTCGACGCCCATCACGCTCATGGAGGCGATGGCCATCGGCACGCCGGTAGTCGGCACGTCCCTGCCGGGGGCGGACGAGACTCTGCCCAACGACGGGATCTACGGCCGGTTGGTTCCCCCGAAGGACTCCGATGCGCTCGCCGAGGCGATCCGAGCGCTGGTCCACCGCTCGCGGCCCGCCCGAGCGATCGCGGTTCGATCTTGGGACGATACGGCTCGAGACTATCTGGCGTTGTTCCGTTCGCTCGACCGGGGAGTGCGGGCACCGTGAGTCCCATGCCGGCCGATGGAACCTCGACCGGATCGGCGGATCCGGTGGGAGGTCCGCCAACGCCGGTCCGTTCGCCGGCGCCGACCCTGCCGCACTTCCACATCCGGTACGGACGCCTTCGGGATGCCCCCACACTCGTTCGACTGTACCGGGGCCAGTCGGCAAGGTCCCGGAGCTTCTACCATCCGTTCCCGTTCGACCGTCCCCGCCTCGTGCCGATCTTCCTCTGGCTGGTGGTGGCCCGGCACTTCGTGCTCTGGACGATGCAGCACCTACCTCGCGTCGCCGCGATCCTGCTCGTCGTTGTCGCCGACGGTTCCGAGCGTCCGGTCGGGTATGCCACGGTGCGTTACGTCGCTCGGCGAGGTGAGGAGACGTGGGCGAAATTCGGTTACATGATCGAGGAACGCTATCAGGGCCTCGGAGTGGGCCGAGCGCTCTCGTACTGGACGATGCGGTCTGCGGCCGCGACCGGGATCCGCCTTGGTGGAGGACCCGTGCTCGGCACGAACACGGTGCAGATCGGCCTCACCACCGGGCTCGGCTACTCGGTGGCCCCCACGGACGAGGAGGACCGCGGCGCCCCGGGCGTGAAGAGCGTCATGATCCGGGACGACCTCCAGAAGATCCTGGCGGGCCTCGACGCGCGGGGCGAGGCAAGGACCTCAACGAAGGCGATCATCGAGTTTCAAGGGACGCTTCCGAAGACGAGCGCGCCGATAGGGCTCGCGGGGAGCGAGCCCGCCGCGGAACCGTAATGTCTGGGGGTCATCGGAGGGAGACGACCACGGTCACGTCGCTCGAGCCGACGGGCCATTCAGGCCGCCCCACTCTCGAGGATCGGGTGCCGGTCCTCCCCGTTCGGATCTCGGATTCTCCCGCCTCGCCCTACACCGGCGGCCAGCACCTATCGCACCGCCACTGGGGCGCTCGCCGGCCCTGGACGTGGGCCTGGGCGAGGTTCTCCTCGCGCGCCCCGAACTCATGGTCCTCCCCCGCGAACACTCATGGAGGGGAGTGGTCTGGGGACGTTCGTGCCCGGGGACGCGTCGGCCTCGCCGACCGAGCGATCGCTGCCGCGATTCCTTCTCCGCTACGGTCGGCTTACGGACGTGCCGGCCCTCGTGCGGATGTACCGAGCTCAGTCGCCGGCGTCGCGGGGCTTCTACCATCCGTTCCCGTTCGATCCGGTCCGACTCGCCCTGGTCTATCTCTGGTTGATCTCCGCGCGCCGTCTCCTTCGGACCGCGATCGGGGTCCTCCCCCAGTCCGCCGCGATCCTGCTCGTCGTCGTTCCAGCGGGGCAATCGCGACCCATCGGATACGGAACGGTTCGCTATGTTCCCTCGAGATCCACCGGGACTTGGGTCAAGTTCGGTTACCTGGTAGAGGAAGGGTACCGCGGCCTCGGACTCGGCGGATCGCTCGCTTACCGATTGATGCAGAAGGCGGTGGAATCGGGGATCTACCTCGGTGGTGGGGCGCTCCTCGCCACGAACGTCCCGAACCTGAATCTCGTCCGCAAGCTGGGATTCTCCCCCGAAGGACCGGTCGCGCCCGACCGCGAGGCTCCCCGAGCCACCAACCTATTCGCCCGGGCCGATCTGCGGGAGATCCTCCAGCGGATCGACGCCGGAGCGACCCCGCCCGTCTCGCGACGGGCCATCGTCGAATTCGAGGGGAGGCCCCCATCCCGCTCTTGAGGACGGGCGCGGGAGAGCGGGTCGCCCTCGGCGCCGACCGCTCCAGCTCGAGGTCCTATACGTCTCCGGGCCACCGGCGAGGGATCAAGTGCGCTCCGACCCAACACTTCATAGGGTTCGGGGCGGGTCCTCCACCGGTCCGGCCGTCCCCGGGGCCGCGAGATTCGGTCGATCTATCGATCGAGCCTCGCGGGCACATTCGGGGACCGCTCAGTTCTGTTATGAGAGCCAATTCGCCCTCACAGAGCGCGTTCGCGCGCCCGCGCGTCATCGTTTCTCGTCATGGAACCCGCACCGTTCGATATTCCTCGCATCCGGATGCCCCGCCCCCGAGGGCTCCCTGCTGCAGGGCCGGGCGACCGACGGTGGGCACCGTCGGCTCGCCGGACAAGGGGGGCCCGTGAGCTCCATGGAGGCGGGGGTGGTCCCCGCCGACTCCAACGCCGCAGTTCGTCCTTCCCCGGCCAGCTCTCCAACGTCCGCTCCGCCGTTACCCCGGTTCCACATTCGCTACGGGGGAATGTCCGACATCCGCGCCCTGATGCAGATCTACCGGGGACAGTCCGAAGCTTCCCGGGCGCTCTATCATCCGTTTCCGTTTGACCGCGGCCGACTCGCGTTGATCTACCTCTGGCTGGTCTTCGCCCGACACCTTCTCCCCTGGGGTGTGAAGCGACTGCCGCGCCTGGCCGCGGTCCTCTTCGTGCTCGTCCCCGATGGCTCGCGAACCCCGGTCGGCTACGCGACGCTCCGCTACGTCGCATCGCCGGGCGAGGAGATCTGGGGCAAGATGGGGTACGTGATCCGTCCGGAATACCAGCGCCTCGGCCTCGGCCGCGTCCTGGCCTACTGGCTCTTCCGCGCGGGGATCGCCTCGGGGATCCGGTTGGGCGGCGGGCCGGTGCTCAGCACGAACGCAGCGAACATTGGCCTCTGGGCCACCCTGGGAATCAAGGCGATGCCCACCGACATCACGGACCGGGGCGCCGGCGGGGCGAAGAACATGATCGTGCTCGGCGACCTCCTGGGGCCGCTCCAACAGATGAACGCCCACGGGTTGGATCGGGGCTCGTCGCGGGCCGCGGTCGAGTTCGAGGGCACTCCCCCCGACGGGCCGCCGCCCGATGCGGCGAGCGGAGCGACGCGCGCGTGATTTCATTATCCCGAGGGGTCGCGGTTGCCGGCGCTCGTGTCGGAGGCCCCGCCCGTCACGGCCCGACGTGCGCCACGGCCCTCCGACGATCGCACCCTCGAATCGACCTCCGTCCCCTTCGGAAAGGGGTCGCGCCTGCTTGGTCGGTGGAACGGGCGAGCGCCCACCGACGAGTTCCATGCCTCCGGTCGGTCGTCCCGTTGCGGGTCGGAACGTGTTCCGTCGTACTGGGAGGATTCAGAGGATCGATCGCGGGGGAGGCGTCTGCGCCCGACGGGGCGCCGGAGCGCCCCACCGAGACCAGCCGAGGTACCGTGAACCGAGGCCGGCCATGACGGACCTAGGCCCGCCCCCCCCAGCGACCGAGCTGGCCGGCGGGGCCCCGGGGGGCGGGTCGAGGGTCCCCGATCCGGGCGACGGGTCCCTCCCTCGGTTCCGGATCCGCTACGGCCGGCTCACCGACGTTCGAGCGCTCGTTCGTCTGTACCTCGGACAGTCCGATTCGTCCCGTGCCATGTATCACCCGTTTCCCTTCGATCCGATCCGGCTGACGCTCATCTACCTGTGGCTCGTCCTCGGTCGCCACACCGTCCGCTGGACCGTTCGGAACCTGCCGTCGATCGCGTCGATCATCGTGGTCGTGGTGCCCGACGGAACGACCCGGCCGGCCCGCCCGATCGGGTACGGGACGATCCGGTACGTGGCCGCCCCTTCGCAAGAGACCTGGGCGAAGGTGGGCTACATTCTCCGGGAGGACTGCCGCGGTTTCGGTCTCGGCTGGTGGCTCGCGTACCGGCTGATGCAGGTGACCTTGGACTCGGGGGTCCGCCTCGCGGGCGGCGGCGTCCTGGACTCGAACACCACGAACATCGCGCTCGTGAAGAAGCTGGGGTTTGAGCCGCTGGCCGGGGCGCCGCCCGATCGCGCCGCCCCCGGGGCTCGGACGGTTCAGGTGCTGGGCGACATTCGCGTCCGCCTGAACGGACTCCAGTCGGAGCGCGTCAAACGGACCGGACAACGGGCGATAGTCGTGTTTGAGGCGCCGCCGCCCGACTCCTAGGCCCCTCGGCCGAACGCGGAGGCCGTCACGCCACGACGGTCGTCGGACACGATAGAAGACCCGACCGGGGGTCGGCCGGTCGCTGTGCGTGCTGGGCGACTACGAACTTCCCGGGGCCGCCGGAGCGGCCGCGACCATCCGACGCATCCACTCGATCGTCCGGTCCACGCCCTCTTCGAACGCGACCGACTCCGTCCAGCCCAGCTCCCGCAACCGGGAGTTGTTCGACACCAGGACCGGGCTCCCGAGCACCTTCTTCTTCAGGTCCACGACCGGGACGTCGCCGAGCCGGCGGCCGATGAGGTGGGCCAGCTCCCCCACCGACATACCGCGACCGCTGCCGATGTTGAAGACCCCCGTCTTGTCGGACGCGGCGATCGCGATCAGCGCATCGACGGTGTTGGCCACATAGGTGAGGTCACGGATCGTCCGAGAGTCCCAGAGCTCGATCTTCCCCTCGACGAGCGCTTGACGGATGAGCTGGGGGACGATGTAGTCGCCGGTCTGACCGACCCCGAACGCGTTGAAGTTGCGCGCAATGACGACGCTGCGCTGATAGTTGCCGACGTAGTTCTGACAGAGGTCCTCCCCGATGATCTTCGTGACGGAGTACGGATCGCTTCCGCGCCGCGGGTGGTTCTCGTCGAGAGGCAGGTACAGCGGCTCGCCGTAGACAGCGGCGCTCGACATGAAGACGAATCGGCTCTTCGCCGGCAGGTACCGGAGGAGGTTCTGGGTGCCCCCCACGTTGACGTCGTAGGCGAGCGGGAAGTCCTGCTTGCACGTCCGGGGGTTCGCGACGGCTGCGAGATGGATGACGACGTCCGCCTGAGTCTCCTTGAGTAGTCCCTCGACCTGAGCGACCTCGCGGATGTCGAGGTTCCGGATCTCAGTACCGCCCGGCTGGTCCGGACGGGCGAAGGAGAAGTTGTCGGCGGCGACGACGTGCGCACCCTCTGCGACGAGGCGAGGCCCGAGCGCAGAGCCGAGGAATCCTGCCGCCCCCGTGACGAGAACAGTTCTGCCGCTGAAGACGCCGACCATCGGAGGGCCCGGTAATTCTCGACTCTTTAACCGTGTCGGCCCGGCGTCATTTGCGGATGCGCCTCGACATCCAGCGGGGGCGCATTGAGGGCCCGGCCGATGAGGATGCCACGCCACTCATCTCGGGCCCCGGTCGGAGAGTCCGCGGGCGGTGGCCCGCGGGTCAGTCGTAGCCCCAGCTCTTGAGGCGAGCGTCGACTTGCGAGTCGAGGGCGGCAGGTGCGGCCGCGTCGTTCGTCGTGGCGGCCAGGTAACGCCGACCCAGGTCGACGAGCTCGGGATCCGAGGTGGCCCCCCCCTCCTCGGGAAGGGTCGTCATCGGTACTCCGTCCAGCCCGTCCGTGAGCGTGGCGGCCGAGTCGCCGCGCTGGACCCGGAGGAGACGATAGAGCTCGGAACGTGGAGGGGAGTGGAAGAACCCTTTCGGCGGCCGGGGGAGGGGTCCCTCCCAGAACGATGCGGCCGGCCCGCGCCGCCCGAGGCTCTCATTCAGGACCTTGGTGGGGTCGAGCGGCGACCCGTCCGGCGCGGCGGAAACCAGGAGGTCGAAGAGATGCCGGAGGTCGACCCAATCGGTCGCGACCGGCGGGATCTTCACCGGGGCGGAGTCGCGATACTCCAGGAGGAACCCGGGAATCCGGATGAGCTCGTCGTAGAGATAGTGGCCGTGGCCGTAGAACCCGTGCTCGCCGAGGCTCTGCCCGTGATCGCTGGTGAAGAGGACGACCGCGTTCTCGAGCAGACCGGCCCTGCGGAACGTCTCGAACGCCATCCGGAGGTGATCGTCCAGTATCCGGACCGATCGCATGTACGCCGCGAGGAACCGGGGACCTTCCCCGGCGGGGGCGAGGTAGTCGGTGTGCCGGGCAAAATTGATGCTCGGTATCCGGCCGATGTCGCCCGAACCGGCGCCTGTCGGGCCACCCGAGAAGTACGGTTCGTGCGCCTCGCCGAAGTTCAGGAAGAGGTGAAGGGGCTGACGATCCCGCCGGTCTCGCAACGATCTACGGAGAGCCCCGTTGAGGGCCACCCCGCTCCGCATTGAGTTGATGGTCTGGTAGATGCCGGTTCCGAGGAACTCGACCGCGCGGGCCGCGGTTCGAGCAGACGTCCCGGCTCCCGGCTGGAGGCGTCGACGCTCCACGCGATGGAGCACCCGCTCGTACCCGAGCGTCGTCACTCCCTGTTGGATCTTCCCCGCCATGCGGGCGAAGAGCCCTGGGTTGTAGGCGTCGTACCCGGGCGCCGTCCCGAGCTCCGGCGCAACGAGGAAGTTCTCGGAGAACGCCATCGATCTTCCGCCGCGCTCCCGCCACCGATCGGCCAGGGAAGGGATGTCCGGGGTCGAGTGCCGGATCTTCGAGAGGTAGAAGTGGGTGTTCCACGGGTCCACGCCCGTGAGGAGGCTCGCGTGGGACGGGCACGTCCAGGAGGAGCTCGCGATCAGCCGATCGAGCGAGGTGGCCTCACGTTGGACGCTCTCGAGGAACGGCATGGATGCCGCCACTCCCCCGCCGTCGAAGTACCGCGGATGGCGGAGTGTGTCCGCGACGATGACGATGAGATTGCGGGGCACGAGGGACCTCTCAGGGATCGCCGAGAACTCCGAGTCCGCGGGCATAGCCTTTGCGGTGGGAGACCGCTCGCAGTGGCGGCGAACCGCCGGTACGCTGGGTCAGTCCTCCAACGGACGCGATACGGCCTGACAAGCTTTACAAGGGCCACCCCGTAGGTCGCCGACACTCGCAGAGGCTCCCCTGTCCGGCCGACCGAGCCGGCCGCGCGGAGTACGGCGAGACACGCATCCATGATCGAGGTTCGAACCGCCTGCGCCGAGGCACCGGCTTCGAGGTCGCCGTAGGACCCGATGCCCGCCCCCTCGGAATTGTTCTCGGCCGGCCTCCCCGCCGGGCGCCGGCCCAACATGCTCATCGTCGTGATGGATTGCGTCCGGGCCTCCGACTTCGTCGGCGGCGCAGAAGGGGTCACCGGCCTCCCGTTCCTCGATCAACTTCGAACCGAATCGATCGTTTTCCCTCGGGCCGCGAGCGTCGCCCCGTGGACGATCCCTGCCCACTCCACTCTCTTTACCGGCCTTTATCCCTGGCAGCACCGAGCCCACGCGAAAGGCACCGTCCAACTGGACCTGGCTATCCCTCGACTCCCGAATCTTCTCCGCCCCTACGGGTACCAATCGATCTGCCTCTCCGCCAACCCGCTGCTGAGCCCGGCGTTCGGATTGGTCGAGGGTTTCGACGCGTCGGTCTGGGCCGAGTGGTGGGAACCGTACATTCGGATGACCCGACGCTCGCACCCCGCGCGCCCCTTCGGTCCGCAGCGCGCGGAGGAACCTTCCCGCCTTCAGAAGATCCACGACAGCCCGCTCGTCACCCTCCTCCACGGCACGGCGGACATCGTCTACCGACACCCGTTCCTCGTCGACCTCGCCAACCGCCTCCTGCAGAAGGTGCTCTTTCCGCGGGACGAATCCGCGTCGCCCGTCGCCTCCTGGATCGAACCGACGCTCGAGCGCTGGTTGGAGAGCGTCCCCGCTTCGGCCCCGTTCTTCGGGTTCATCAACCTCCTGGAGGCCCACGAGCCGTACCTCGCCGAGCCCGAGGTCATTCGGAGCCTCTCGAATTACCTCGAGTACGTTCGCACTCCCCAGGATCGGCCCTCGGTCATCTCCGGCCGCTGGTCGCCGACCGCCGCGGAGCTCGAGCTCATCCATCGACTTTACCGCGCGACCTTCCGGTGGCTCGACCGGCGGCTCGCCCGGATCGTCGACGTGCTCCGTCGGACCGGGCGCTGGGACGACACGTTGCTCATCCTCACGAGCGACCACGGGCAGGCGTTCGGCGACCATGGAACGATGTTCCACATGCATCGGGCCGACGAACCGCTCGTTCGCATCCCCCTCTGGGTGCGTCCCCCACGGGGAGTGGGCGGTGGCCGCGTCGCCCAGGGGTGGGCGAGCCTCGTCGACATCCCGCCGACGCTGCTCCTGGAGGCGGGGTCGAGCCCGGCGGCCGTCCGCGGGACGGTGGCGCGCGCGGGCGAGGCGGAGAAGAGGGCGCCCGAGCAGC
>Ga0209415_10010295_pt1 | contig 15920 bp, 3 predicted proteins | sample PeaSoiSIISIP2007_FD_187696 | JGI IMG/M metagenome (GOLD analysis project Ga0209415, IMG submission 187696) | Peat soil microbial communities from Weissenstadt, Germany - SII-SIP-2007 (SPAdes) (version 2) | ecosystem: Environmental > Terrestrial > Soil > Wetlands > Peat | place: Germany...
TCCGGTAATCGCCGCGATGATAAGGCAGCACCATGTGCATGATGGAACTGGCGACAAACACGATCACCGCCGACAGCACAATCGGCAGCCACAGAGCGGAGAGCGGAACCATGCAGAACCTCCTAATTGAGCTACGTTGTCGAGTAAGGTTGACGGCAGGGCGTCTCCGGGAGGCTATCCTTGCGCAGCCCGGAGGTCAAGAATTTAGTGGAATCGAAGAGGGCAGACCTTGCGGAGCGTGGAGTAAAGAGATCGGTGAGTGCAGCGGTTCAGCAGAGACTACCGTCCGCACCAGATGGTTCGCGTGTCGCCACCAACCGCAGAAGACTTGGCTGCCGGAATAGCGGACCTGCAAGGGACGCCAGCCTTCGGGGGCAGCGGTCGGAGCAACGCGATGCACTTGCGGCGAAGAGTCCTCGGCCGGCGGCGGAAAAGGTTCAGCGAGGCTTACGTCCACGGAATTGGTGTCGAGTCGAAGCCCGACTCCCAGGGCTTTAAGGGCGCTCTCTTTCGCACTCCACAGCAGGGTTATGAGCAACGGGCGATCCCGCGCGATGGTTTTCTCCACCAGCGTTTGCTCGTTGGTGGTGAAGTAGTCGGCGGCGAAGGTGGCAATGCGGGGCTCCACTGTTTCCAGATCGCAACCAAGAGCGGTTGAACCAAGCCTGGTTGACGCTAGCGCGAACGCGCACATGGCCGAACCGGCACTGTGGCTGAGGGAAATCGTGACGGGTGCTTTCTGGTCGAAAAGAAGGACCGCAGGCGCGCCGGACGCTTCGGCGCGTATTTCGATGTTCGCCAGGGCGGCGAGATCTGCAGGCAGTTGAAGCCAGGTTGCCAGAGCGCGTTTCGCGGTCCAGCGGCCCAGACGCCAGTCGGTGCGCCTTTTGGGAAAGCGCATGCCGGTGAGGCAACGGGTTTCTGCTGCGCTCAGCCATTCGTTCTCTGCCGGCACATCTGCTTCCTTCTGCTCGATCCAGTAAACATCCATAGGAAACTTCTGTTCGACGGTCAAGTTCGCGTCACGCCTCAGGCCGGATTCGACCGGACACTAGCCCATCGGTTGAGATTACGCCGCCTCCACGATTTCGAGTTGCGTGCTTCCCTTGGCGTTCTCCTCGCTTCGGATGCCACGTTCCACACCATTGATCAAATATGGCCGAAGATTTGCCGGAGGAATGATGTAATTCAGGGCGCCCACGCTGAGCGCGCGGTGGACGCTGTGCACGCGGTCAAACTCGGCGGCCATTTCGCCCAACTTCTCGGAATAGACAACCTTGTACAGTTCGTCCCACTGGGAGTGGAAGCGTCCTTTCTCGATGCCTTCGGCCTGCAGCATCGACTGGTTTATGGCCTGCAGGCGCTCGTCTTTGCGAGTCCTGGCCTCGACCTCGCCGGCGAAAACCACCGCCGCGGCGGGAGCGCCGCCAATGACGGAGGCATAGGTTCCCTCCAATGCCGCCACTTCAAGTTGCTCGTTCAGCGCCCGCGAGAAAACCACATAGGCGCCCCCGTGATACCGCGAGATCACGCAGAACATGATCGGGCCTTTGAAGTTCACCACCGCCCTGCCGATCTCCGCACCGTACTCGAGTTGCAGCCGGCGCATCGACTCCGGCGAACCATCGAACCCGGACAGGTTGGCAAGCACTACCACCGGACGATTGCCGCTCGCAGAGTTGATGGCGCGTGCAACCTTCTTGGAAGACTGCGGGAAAAGCGTTCCGGCGGACCATTGGTCCGGTCCGTCGGCCGGGACAAATCCCATACGGGGCACGGAGCGGGATTCGATGCCGATGAGGCACACCGGGTAGCCGCCCAGGTGAGCGTCCCAGACGACCGCGGTTTCGGCAGCGCGCATGCCAGCCCAGCGCTCCAGCGGCGGATGGTCCTGGTCAATCGCTGCCATCATGACCCGGCGAATGTCGAAGGGCTTCTTCCGGCCGGGATTGGTTTCGTCCGACAGAATCTCTCCCACCCGCGCGAAACCTTCTTCGCCATTCTCGTGGTGAGGATAGGTTTGCACGTCGCGCTCGATCGGATCGATGGTCTCGGCCCGGCGGGGGAAGCGCTCCCCCGGCAGAACGTAGGTGTGGTCGTAATGGCGGAAGAGGATGTGGCAGGCCTCATTGATGTGGCGCGCCCAGTACTGCGCCTGACCGTTGACCCCCATGATGCGGTCGTAGCCGCCAATGCCCTGATTGTCTTCCGCCGAAATACCGCCGGAGTAATCGAGCGCGCGTTTGCCGGTGAGGACCATGGCTGCCTTCGGCGTCATGACCAGAATGCCTCGCGTATGCATCAGCATGGTGGCTTCCGCGTTCCAGTAGGGCTGCGCGCCTACGTTGATTCCGTTGATGATCAGATTCACTTCGCCGCCGGCCTGCGTGAACTCCACCAGGCGCCGCAGGACGCGAGCGATCCAGTCCATGTTCTCTACACCGCTCTCCATGGAGATCTTCGCGCCGGCAGAGATGGGGAACCATTCCACCGGGATTTGTTTACGCTCGGCGAGATCCAGAGCAGCGACGATGATGCGGCACTCGCTCTCGGCCAGTGCGCCTAAATCCCTGCTGGGATCTCCGAGCAGCAGGACTCGCGTCATGCCCTCAGGATATCGAGTGGAAAAATTGCGGATGACTCCAACAATAATGTTGGCCTTGTTCTGGCCATACGGACGATCCACCGGAACCAGGCGTCCCTGGGCATCGAGATCGTGCTCTACAAAATCTCCCTGTGGAAATTCGGCTCGTGTTTCTTCGCGACCGGGAGTGAGCATCTTGATGATCTCGTACGGGTACACCAGTCCCCGCTGCCGGACGCGGACGACTTTCTGGTCGTATGCCGTCAGAGGTTTGAGCGGGAGCAGTTTGTCGGCGGGACGGAATGTGATGAGCAGACCGCTGCCGACGGGGCTGGAGATGCGCACCACCATGTCGCGAACTTCTCCAGTAGCAGGATTTGGAATGCCGGCCCGGACCACGACCTGTTCCAGGCCCAGTCCTTCGGTGGCGGGCGCCAGACGGCGCACCATGGCATGCAATTCGTCCGGCTTCAGATTGAGTGGTGGCCAGACGTAAAGAAATACCCGGTTCCAATACAAGCGTTCCTGCGGGCGCCGCCGCGATTGAAACAGCCGGATAGCGGCCAGGGCTTCCATCAACATGCGTTCCAGATGCGGCAGTTGAACGACGCGCCCGGCTTCGTCGCGCACCGGCGTCACATCGCGCACCTCTGCGGCGGCAAATAACCGTTCATCCTTGGGATTGTCTTTGGAGACGGCATGAATAAGATAGACGTCTTCAATGGAGGGCAGACGCTCGATCTTGAAATTGCTGAGCCGCCAGAGATGGAGACGCTTGCCCATCATGGGATGCAACCCGCGGTAGAAGGTCTCTTCCTCATACCCATCGCCGACGGGACGATAGGTGAAGTGCTGCATGCCGCTGGTGCGCTGTCCCTGGCTTACGCCAGCGACCGAAACCACCATGCGGCGGATCGCACGAGGAAATCCAACCTGGCCCAGCATCGCCTGCACTTCTTGCTGGGTTGCGTCGGGGTCGGCCAGCTTGCGGGAAGAACAGAGGTGGAAATCGATCACCACGTCGTCCTCGGCCGGCACTCCGGCGATCGCCGGAAACAGAGCTTGGGCTGCGGCGCACAGGCTCTGATACTGGGCATACATGGCGAAAACGTGAATACGCTTGCCCTCATGCTCGTACTCGGCGGAGACATAACAATGTCCATCGATGACCGCAGGGCGGAGGTTCAGGAGCGTGCGGATCCGGTAATACCTGCAGGTGAGAACCTCCAGCATGGTATGGAGCAAGCCGGCGTCGGCAGCGGCGAACCTGGAGGCAAACAGGCTGGCCAGCAATTGCGGACACTCGATGAGTGCATGAATCTTTGAGCGGCGGTCGGCAGCGTCAGGATGTGCCGCGAGATAGTCGAGCTGGTTTTCTGCGTCCGCGAAGACTTTATTTCGCGCCCGCTCAAACACAGGCTCATCGAAGTAACGGTAGCGCACCTCGCGGGCCAGATCGCTGACCGCGGGATGGGACTCCCGGGCGATTGCGATGATTCGATCCAGGAGGGCCCGGAACGATCCGTTGGGGCGGGGCTCTGCGGACTTAGCGCGCTGCAGGCGCCGTTCGAGGATGTCGAGGATGGCGGTGGTTTGCCGCTCCATGCGCTGGTGCGATTTGCAAATCCAGAGCAAACTCTCCTTCAACTCCGGCGAGCCGTCCAGGGTCCGTACTCCGTAGTGCGCAACCGCACGGCGCAGGGCATCGACCATCGAAGCGGGGAGACCTTCACCGTTGGTCTCGACCATGCGCAAGTAAGAAAAGAGATACGACTCGGAGCTCGGCTCCTCTCCAGATGCGCGATGGTTAACTTCCGGTTCGCGATGGAACAGCGAACATATGTCCGCAAAGATACCCAGAATCTCGTTCTCGCCTTCCCCTATTTCCGCGCTGTCCGCGGGGCAGGCGTGGCGCCATGCGGCAGACTGCCGGGAGCACTGAACTGGATCGACATCAAACCCCAGCATGAGTTGGCGGAGTTCTTTCAGGTTCTCGCTGCACCACGGGCGAGCAGCCTCCTCGTGATCGTGTTCTTGGAGATCATGGCTGGCTTGGGACGCGCCGAAAACCTCGGGCGTTTGCGGCCCTGTGGCTTCGTCCGCAATGGTGGCTTCAATCTGGACGAGCGGGGCGCCCGCGTCTACCTGCGCATTCGGAATGGTCATCACGGCCCGGACTTTGCCGGAGAGCGGCGCCACCACCTGCGTTTCCATCTTCATGGCTTCCAGCACGCACAGGCGGTCGCCGGCGGCAACCGTGTCCCCGGGCTTCACGGCTAGGGAGACGACCACGGCCGGCATGGGGGCGTGCACTACGCCTCCATCATCTCGATCGACCCGGTGAGCCACACCCTCGACTTCAATCCGGAATCGTGCTCCTTCGGACACCGACACAACACGGTAGCGGCGCCCGAAGGCAGTGAGCCAACCCTCGTAAACACCCAGGCGGTCGATGTGAGCCTTGACCTGAGTGTTTCCCACCTCAACCCGGTAGTCTCTGGGACCGAGGCGATGAGTTTTCATCGAGTAAAGTTGCCCGCGATGGCGGAGCGTCAAAGTGCGGCCGATCTCACTTCTCACCTGTGGCCGGCCGCGTGCCGCGGATGAGTAGAACTGTGCCTGCTCCACGGCCAACTCGGTATCGTAGGCATCGATGGCGGCCTGCACCAAAGCAACATCGGCGTGTTTGCGGCAAACATGGTCGCCGTTCGCCGCCAGACGGTCGAGCCATCCGACATCCACTTGCCCGTTCTGCACTTCGCTGCGGTTGAGCAGATCCAGGAGAAAAGCTTTGTTGCTGGCCCCGCCCTTGATCACGATCACGCTGTCCTGCAGCGCCCGTTTGAGGCGGGACAGGGCTTCGCTCCGATTTTGGCCATAGCCGATGATCTTGGCGATCATCGAGTCAAACTCCACCGGCACGCGTTCGCCCTCGGCCACGCCAGTGTCCACGCGCACACCCGGGCCCGTCACCATGCGGAAACGTTCAATCACTCCAGGAGCCGCAGCGAAACTGTTGTCCGGGTCTTCCGCATTCAGCCGGACTTCGATCGCGTGACCGGTGCTGCGCGGGGGTTGCCCTTCAAGTCGGCCGCCGCGCGCAACGTGGAGTTGCAGTTTGACCAGGTCGAGTCCGGTGGTGCATTCGGTGACCGGGTGCTCAACCTGCAAGCGCGTGTTTACTTCCATGAACCAGAAGTGGTGATTCTCGGGTTCGTAGAGGAACTCCACGGTTCCGGCATTGCAGTACCCAGCTGTGCGGCCCAAACGAATGGATGCCCCGCGCAGGGCATCATCTTCCTCTAAAGAAAGCGCGGAGGAGGGCGCTTCTTCCATGATCTTCTGGTGCCGGCGCTGGATGGTGCAGTCACGGACACCGACAGCCCAAGTCGTGCCATATTGATCGGCAATGATCTGGACTTCGACATGGCGGGCGCGCTCGACCAGTTTCTCCAGGAAAACCGTAGGCTCTCCGAAAGCCTTGTAGGCCTCGACCCGCGCGCTCTCAAAGGCCTGGGGCAACTGGCTGGCGGAGTTCACGCGGCGAATGCCGCGCCCACCGCCGCCAGCGGTGGCCTTGATAAGGAGGGGAAACCCCATGCGGTCGGCATGAGCGCAGGCGTCGGCGACAGTCTCGACCGGCCCACCGCTCCAGGGTGCGACCGGGATCATGGACTGTTCGGCGATCCGTTTCGCGGCGATCTTGTCGCCCAGGCGGCGCATCACCTCCCCGGAGGGCCCGATGAACACAATCCCCAGATCGCGGCAAAGATCGGCAAAGGCCGCATGCTCCGCGACGAAGCCCCATCCCACCCAAACCGCATCGGCGCGCGCGGCGGTGAGCGCCTGTTCCAGACGGTTGTAGTCGAGGTAGCTGCTCTTGGGGCGATGAGTATCGGGGTCAGTGAACTGGGCGGCGCCGAGAGAAACGGCCTCGTCGGCTTCACGGACAAACATGGCATGACGGTCGGGTTCGGTGAAGAGCGCGATGGTGCGCAGCGGGACTTCGTGTTCTTGCCGGAACTCGCGTGCCGCGTGGATGAATCGCATTGCGGCTTCGCCGCGATTGACAATCGCAACTCGCTGAAATTTGTTCTGCATAAGTGCCCCGCTGAAACAACGTGGTTTCGTCGAGTCGTACTCTTTACGCCACCAAAGCAGCCTCTCCTGACATGATGGCCTGCAGGATTCTCAAATTTTCCGTGTTCACGCCATCGGAGAGAGCCACCGTCTGGTAGCCCTCGAGACGCAAGTAGCAATTTCCTTTTGTGTCGAGAACTTCGGCATCGAAGGTTCCCCGGGCCGCGTCGGGCGTGACCACGGCATGCAAACTGCTCTTGGCCAGATCTGGCGAGCGGAACAGGGAAACTTCCCGAACCCGCTGCGGCAGGCCCATTCGGCCTTGGATACCCAACTCCCAGACGCCAGCCGTTTGGAAGCACAGTTCGATCAGCCGTGGCGCCATGACCGTGGTCAGTTCAGACGGATGATGGTTGGGGGGAAGATCTTGGGCCATTAACCCAATAATGTGCTCACCATCCCACCAAGCCTTCTCCACGACCTGGTACGCGGGTCCGTGGAAGTAGAGGCGATAAATGTCGGCGGCTTCAATAATGTTTCCGTGGGGTGTTGTCCACGACTTTCCAGACGGCACCGGCAACGGTTGCTTCGTGAGCCGGACCCGCGCCGTGAAATGCGTTGTCAGTTGGGGCTCGGTATGGTTGGGCAGCGAGCGATAGCCGATCAGCCGGCAATCTGCCGCGAGCCGGTCGTGCCGCTGCGCCTGCGGATGAATTCGCGTCTCGACCCGCAGCGTACGCGGTTCGCCTCGATAGAATTTGAACGGCGCAAGGAAGGCGATGTCTTCCACGGCTTCGACATGCCATCCGGGAAGCAGGCTCAGAGCCGCTTCCGCGAACGCCTCGATGCCCATCACACCGGGAAGGACGGGCGTCCCGTCGATTTGGTGATCATGCAGGAAGGGCTGAACCCGCGGGTCCAGCGTTGTTTCAATCGTGTAGCCGTCGTAAAGACTGAGCGATGCCACCTTGCCAACCATGGGTCCTATAGTTGGCGAGGACTTCCATGCAGTCTCGGCTGCCGAGGCATCGAGCCCGCCGGTGGCGTCCCACTCCTTCAGTAAAACGCCGAGGCGCTGGCCGATGACAATTTCGCCGCTCGTCGCTCCCGCGGTGAGTTCGCGGCGGATCAGCGGAACTCCCGCTTCCGGCGGCAACATGTCGATTCCGGCGAGTTCCATGATCTTGGGGATGGAGCCGCGAGTTGCCATGCCGATGCCGCCCCACGCCGTCCAATCGATGGCGATTCCGCGTGTGGTGGGCCGGGTCCTGCGGAAGCTCGACGTGATCTTGCAGAGCAGATCGTTGGCGGAGCTGTAGTCGGTCTGGCCCACGTTGCCAAAGCGGCCGGCAATCGAACTGAACGCCACGGTGGCGCCAAGCTGCATATCGCCGATGGCATGCAGGAGATTGAAGAAGCCGTCGCTCTTCACGTCGAAGACGAGATCGAATTCGCGCGGATCTTTATCGGGGAGAGCGTGGCTGCGCTCGATGCCGGCGGCGTGCAGCAGCACGTCGATGCGGCCGCTGCGCTGCCGCACTTGATCGATCACCTTGGCCACGGCAGCAGAGTCGGTGAGGTTGACGGCGAAATAATGAGGTGTGCCGCCGGCGGCACGGACGGCGTCGATGGCGGTCTGGGCGGCGTGCGCTCGCTCCAGGTTGGCAAGCTCTTTCTCGACGAGAGCGGGAGTAGCGCGGTCGCCGCGGGTCTGGATGCGGGCGAACAGGTCGCGCTTGAGATTCTCTCTGTCGGTGATGAACCGCTTGAGGTCCGGATTGTTGGGGTCGGGCTGGGGCACGAGATCGAGCAGGTAGAAAGTGCCCCCGGATGCGGCCGCCAGGTCGGCGGTGATGGCTGAGACGATGCTGCCCGCGGCGCCGGTAATCAGAAAGACGCTGTCTTGGTCGAGCACCATGCCGGGCTGTCCGTCAGCAGCGGGCTGTTCTTCGAGGCCGACGGTCCAACGCTGGTCGCCGGTGTATCCGATTTCGACGGCTCCCGGGTCGTGCAGAGTTTCTGCGAGCAGCAAGCTGGCGACTTCCGCCGCATTGCGATTCGGCTCAAAATCGACTGCTTTCACGAGGGACTCCGGGCGTTCCCGTTTGTAGGTCTCGGCGAAGCCCACGACCGCGCCACCGAGAGGAGCGACCGCTCCCGCTTCGTCGTAGCCATGCTGACCGCCGAGTCGCGTTGCCGCGACCAGAAACGTACCCGGGAGCGCCACGTTTTCATATAAAGCACGCATCGCGGTGTAGAGCGATTTGACGCGCACGCGGAGGGCTTCGTGCCAGACGGCAGAATCGAGTTGGCGAAGATCCGCTTCTTGATCGAGTGCGGGCAGCCAGAAAACTCCACTGACGGAACCAGCCGCAGTCCAGTTCTTCAGAAGACTGGTCAGCGTATCGGCATCCAGCGCGCTGTCGATCCGAAGTACTTCCACCGACATCGCCTGAAGGTGCTGAGTCAGTGCCTCTCCGACTCCACCTTTGTCAAACATAACGGCAACGCGGGTGTCGCGCTCGAGTTTCACGCCGGTTGTTTTGCAAAACGAGAGTGGGGGACGCGGGGTGGGGACGGGCACGCGCCGCGGAATACGATTAGCGGCTTCAAGGCTGGCCAGCGCGGGGCGCGGAGGCTGGATCGGAGCCGGTGTCTTGGATTCTGCTTTGGGTTGCTGGGCCGTTTTCTCCGCGGGCGCTACCGGGGCGGACGTCACTTGTGTTGCGCGATCATGCGCGAACTGGATTACATGCGCCAGCGTGGGGAAATCGCGCAGCTTGAGATTTTCATCGCGGGGAATGTTGTAGGCCGCGCGCACCGCCGCGAACATCTCGGCTTGTTTCACGGTGTCGACGCCAAGATCGGCCTCCAGGTCGAGATCGAGGTCCAGCATGTCTTCCGGATAGCCGGTCTTCTCGGCCACAATCTGCAGCACCTTTTTCTTGATGGGATCATCGGAACTCGCTGGCTTCGCGATTGGCGAAAGTGAGGACGGGGGCGCCTCAGTCGTTGCCGACGAAACTGGCTGGGGCGAAACTGGCAAAGGCGAAACTGGAGCAGACGAAACCGCACGGGGCGCGGCTGCCAAGTCCGGCCGCTTCTCGTACACGAATCGGATCACATGCGCCAGGGTTGGGTAATCGCGAAGCTTGCGGTTCTCGTCGCGCGGAATGCTGTAGATCTCGCGGATGGCGGCGAACATCTCAGCTTGCTTGACCGTGTCGACGCCGAGGTCGGCTTCCAGGTCGAGGTCCAAGTCCAACATGTCTTGGGGGTATCCAGTCTTCTCGACCATCAACGCGAGGATGCGTTCCTTCACAGCATCAGCGTTGGTGGTTACTTCCGCGGGGGCAATCGGAGCTTGTTTGGCCGCGGGTTCTTCGGCTACGGCTGCTGAGGTTGGCGCTGGCTTGGTTGCGTCAAGATCGGGCCGCTTCTCGTACACGAACCGGATCACATGCGCCAGGGTGGGATAATCGCGCAGCTTGCGATTCTCGTCGCGCGGAATGCTGTAGATCTCGCGGATGGCGGCGAACATCTCGGCCTGCTTGACGGTATCGACGCCGAGGTCGGCTTCGAGGTCGAGGTCCAGGTCGAGCATGTCTTGGGGGTATCCAGTCTTCTCGACCATCAAGGCGAGGATGCGATCCTTTACGGCATCGCCTGCGATGGCGGAGGGCGCTGCGACCGGATCAGCCTTCGCGGCGGCTACCTGCGGGATCGCTGTGACTTCGGGTTCTTCGATGGCCACTGCCTTCGCCGCGGCTTCGACTCCGGCTTTGACCACGGCTACCGCTGGGGCTGACGCAGGTTGCGCGGCCAGGTCCGGCCGCCGATCGTGCACGAACCGAATTACATGGGCGAGCGTAGGGAAGTCACGCAGCTTAATCTGGTCGTCGCGTGGGATGCCGTACGCTTCGCGGATGGTGGCCATCACTTCGGCCTGCTTGACGGTATCGACGCCGAGGTCGGCTTCCAGGTCGAGATCGAGATCGAGCATGTCGACGGGATAGCCGGTCTTCTCCGCGACTAGGGCCAGGACTTTTTCCTTCACCGGATTTTTTACTGGACCGACTGCTGCAACTGGCTGCGGCGGCGCGGGCGGCGTAGACGCGACGGTCTTGGCCTCGGTCTTGGCCTCGGTCTTGGCTTCGGTTCTTGCTCCGACCTTCTGCTCAGTCTTGGCTTCGACCCTCGCTACGACCTGCATTACTTCGACCTTCGCTTCCGACTTCACTTCGGACTTCGGTTCGATGATCGCCGCGGCGAGAGGCAGCGCAGCAGCGACCGCGGGTACAGAAGATTCCTGAAGCACGGGGGCCAGCGCCTCCTGGGATTTCTTGGTGGCTTCCGCCAAACGGGCCGCCGGCCGCTGATCGCGCACCCGCAGCGTGCGGTGCACCACTTCCAGATCGGCGGTTGGAAAACCTGCGATCTGGCTTAGCCAGTTTTTCCAGCAGTCTTCATCGACGATGCGATAGGCATAGCCCAACTCGCTGGGGCGGCGATGGAGGCCGTCCTTGGGCGCAATCCAGTGCAGCAGAGACATGCTGATTTGCGAGCCGAATCCGGCGCCGAGGCGCACGGCGTATTCGATGGGATAGCCGCCGCCTTTGGACAAGTTCAACGTGCCAAGCTCAGGGTCAACTTCTTTGAAGTTGGCAACCGGCGGCACCACGCCGGTTTCGAGCGCCTTTATCGCCACAACATCTTCGATCCCGGTCCCCATCGCGTGGCCGGTCATGCCCTTGGTATTGGCAATCACAACCTGATCCGCGGCGTCGCCGAAAACGTGGCGCAACGCGTGGATCTCGGCCGAGGCGCTGCCTCCGCGGGCAGGAGTGTAGGTCTCGTGGGAAACGAAGACCGTGTGGGGCGCGATCTGCCGGCGCGAGATGCCGCTGTGAGCTTCGGCCTGGGAAACCAACTTCTCCATCATCTGACCGATGTGCTGCACATCCAGGCGAGTGCCGTGGAACGCGCTGTTGGCGGTGACCGTGCTCAAGACCTCGCAGATAGGTTGCAGGCCGCGTTCTCGCGCTGCCTCGGCGCTCTCGACCACGAAGCCGGCGGCGCCCATGCCGACGATCAAGCCGTGGCGGCGGCGGTCAAAGGGAGTGGCGGCTTCTTCGACTACTTCGTCGGTGGCCGCCGCGCCGCTGGCCAGGAAGCCGGCGCCGAACCATTCGATGGAATGATCGGAAGTGACGTCGTCGGCCGAGACCACGACCACGCGGCGGCAGCGCCCGGCGCGGATCCAGTCTTCCGCCAGCGCGACGGCTTGCGTCGTGCTGGCGCAGGCGGAATTGATCTGCGTATTGGGGCCGCGGGCCCCGATGAATTCGGCAAACTGCGAGTGCCCCATCGATAGGGTTCGGAGCAGGAAGCGGCGGTCGAAGACGTAAGGCTCCTTCTCAATGGCGTCGCGCAAATCCTCGGCGCGGCGCTCGATTTCCTGTTCGAGCACGGAGTCGCCATTCGACTTGGCTCGGGCTAGCAGGCTTTCCAGCATGCCGAGTTGCTCACGGCGCGAGTGATCGTTGTAGTAGCGCCCCATTTCGTCGGCGAACGAGTCGCATCCTGGAAAAGCCGAAGCGAAGATCACGCCGGTGTCGTCGCGCAAGCCTTCAGGCAACGCCCAGCGATCCTGCAGTTGCGTGCCCTTCGTCGTGGTCTTGTAGCGCATGACCAGCGGGATCCCGGCATCGCGCAGGGCGTCGATACCGACGGCGATCGCGAGCTGCGTGGCGCGGTCGAGGGCGGCGCGGCGGTCGGCGGAGATGCCGAATTCAGTTTCCAGGTCGAACGCGCCTCCGCGGCCTGCCAGCTTGATCACGTCCGAAACATTGTTGATGGTCTCGAAGGTCGGCCCGCCGTTGTCGCTTTTCACCAGACGGGTGATGTGCTTGTCGAGCATAGCTTTGCGCAGGCGCGTGGGAATGAGATCGATGAACTGATCGCCGCGCAGAATGCGGGCTAGATTGGCATCGTCAAAGATGTGCTCGGTTCCGGGCAGACCAAGAGCGGCGCCGGAGATGACAACCGGGAGATTGGCCGGGGCAGGCTCCCGTTCGCCTTGAATCTGCCGGGCGCGTTCGAGAACGTCGGCGAAGAAGTGGCCTAGCTCGGTGTAGTGGTCGGAGCTCTGTACGGGTTGCGGCGGTGCCGTTTGGTTGGAGGGAGCAGCCGCTACAGCAATGGGTGCATGCGACGGGAGCTGCCGGGATACAACTGAAGTAGCTGCTGCAGATTTTTCGTCTGACACTGCGGAGCTCCCACGGCCCAGTCCCGCCGCATACAGGCCGCACAGCGCCTGGTTGAACGATGCGATGTCGCCGAACTTGGGATGATTGGTGAAGAGGGAGACCACATCGCCGTGGCCGCCCAGCACATCTTCGGCAAATCCCTGCAGAGCTTTCTTCGGCCCAACTTCCACGAAGATGCGAGCCCCGGCCTCGTATAGGGTGTGCAGGCCTTTGACAAATTGCACGGGAGAGGCAACTTGCTTGGCCAGAAGATCCAACATCTGCGGCACAACCTCCGGGCCAGTGGGATAGAACTCACCATTAACGTTGGCGACGATGGGCAGATGTGGCGATTCCAGATGCAGGCGCGAGAGTTCCTGCCGCAGAGGTTCGCTGGCGGGGGCGACAATCGAAGTGTGGAAGGCGTGGCTTACCGGCAGTTCCGAAGCGTCGTAGCCAGCTGATTGCAGAACTTGCATCGCCTGCGTAACCGCACTCGTCGCACCGCCAATGACCGCCTGATGTGCGCTATTGATATTGGCGATCACGACGTAACCGTCGACCGTCTTCAGGATTCTTTCGACTTCACTCAGCGGCGCAAACACGGCGGCCATCTTGCCCGTATCGGCCACGGCCACACGCGTCATGCCGCGACCGCGGGCGCTGACGGCTTCCAATGCGTCCTCGAAGGGCAGAGCACCGGATGCAACCAGCGCTCCGTATTCGCCCAAGCTGTGTCCCATCGTCATGTCGGGCTGAATGCCGTAGGCGGCCAGCAACCGGGTCAGCGCGAGATCGATGGCGAGTACGGCAGGCTGAGTAATGGCGGTCTGGCGCAAATCGTCATCGGCCTTGGCGACGGCGGCCGGGTCAGTCTGGTCTACGAAAACAAATTCGGTGAGGGGCTTGCCCAGCAGCGGAGTCATCACGCGATCAGCTTCGGCGAACGTGTCGGCCACAATCGGCTCCGCCACGTAGAGCGGGCGCAGCATGTTCACGTACTGCGAACCTTGGCCGGTATAGAGGAACGCGACCTTCGGCGCCGGACCTTGTCCGCGGAAGATGCCTTGGGCACGCAGACCTTTCCACACCGCTGGCTGATTCGCCGCCAGCGCCTTCAGACCTTTGGTGGACTTGTCCGCCAAGTCGGCGGCGTCGCCATAATCAATGGCCAGGCGCTGCGGAGCGCGCAAGTCGGCTTCGGCGGGAACTGACGAAGCGGGCGCGAAGCCTGATTGCGCATCCTTTAATACTGCGCGCAACCGGTCAGCAAGCTCAGCTTCAGAGGCTACACCAATCAAAAGCGCACCGCGTAGTGGCGGCTTGCAGGCAGATGGAGAAACAGAAGACACAGCGGGCGATGAAACTGGTTTCGCGTTCATGACTACCTCATTGATCGCAGATTGTGGGAGCGTGCCGACGGCTACCGAGCGTTTTCCATTTCCAGTCAGCCGGTGGGGGATGTGCTCTTCAAGCACGAGATGGAAGTTGGTGCCGCCAAAGCCGAAGGCGCTGACGCCGGCACGGCGCGGAGTATCTGCGGGGACCGTCCAGGGTTTCAGTTTGGTATTGACGTAGAGCGGAGAGTGGGCGAAGTCGATGTCGGGGCTGGGATGCTCGCAATGCACGCTGGGCGGCAGAACCTTGTCCCGAAGCGCCAGCGCGGTTTTCAGCAGCCCGGCCGCGCCCGCCGCTCCTTTGAGATGACCGATGTTCGACTTCACCGAGCCCAGGGCCACCGAGTGGGTGGGAAGATGCTGCCCGCTGAGCAGGTCCGCCATGCACTGCGCCTCGACCACATCGCCCACGCGGGTGGAAGTGCCATGGCCCTCGATCAGCGTTGCGGTGGCGGGAGGGAGGCCGGCATTCTTCCAGGCGCGTTCGAGGCAGAATTTCTGGCCAACCGGGTTTGGCGCAGTAATGCCCTTTCCTTTGCCGTCGCTGGACGCACCGATGCCTCGCAGCACCGCATAGATCTTGTCACCATCGCGCTCGGCGTCGGCCAAGCGCTTCATGACAAAGATGGCAGAGCCTTCGCCCATGACGAAGCCGTCCGCTCCTTCGGCGTAGGGACGAGTGCCGGTCGCAGAAAGCGCGCCAATCTTGCAGAACTTCACAAAGGTTTGTGCACCCATGTTGCGATCGATGCCGCCGGTGATGACCGCGTCGAAGTCATTGGCAACCAATCCTTCGACCGCGGCGGACATGGCCGCCATGGCAGATGCGCAGGCCGCGTCACATACGAAGTTCGGGCCGTGGAAGTTGTAGATGTTGGCGATGCGCCCGGCAATGCAGTTGGCCAACTCGCCGGGCATGCTGTCTTCCGTGATTTCCGGCAGGCGCTTGCCAATGCGGTCATGCAGTTCGCGCGTGATATCACCGCGCACGGCTTCCGGAAGCGCGGCGAAGCTGGCGCTCTCTGCGAGTTCATGCGCATACTCCGGGAAGTTCACGCGCAATGCGGTCAGATAATGCTTTTCACCCGCCATGGCGTTGCCCAGAATCACGGCCACGCGATCGGCGTCGAGCGGGCGGTTGGGGTATCCGTAATCCTGCAAGGCTTCCCGTGTGGCCGCGATGGCCCACTTCTGCGCCTGATCCATGGCGTCGGTCACACGGGGCGGAATCGCCAGATGCCATTTGAGCGGATCCCACACCTGCTCGCGTACCCAGCCGCCAATCTTCGAATACGTCTTGTCAGGCGCGGAGTGATCGGGGTCGAAGTAGTACGCGGGGTCCCAGCGGTCAGGCGTGACTTCGGTGATGCTGTAACGGCCGGTTTTCACGTTTTCCCAGAAAGCCGCTACGTTGGCGGCGTCGGGCAAAACGGCTCCGGCTCCCACGATCGCGATGGCGCGATAGGCTGTGTCTTCCATGTGGACGCTCCTGTGCAACCGGTGGCAGGTTGCAGTTCAAATTAGTCAGGCGTCTTTGGTCTTTATGCGGCGAGTGCAGGCTTGGCTGCACGGGCGTAGAGGACGTCGGCTATAAAATCCATGTCAGAAATC
>Ga0209415_10010296_pt1 | contig 15919 bp, 13 predicted proteins | sample PeaSoiSIISIP2007_FD_187696 | JGI IMG/M metagenome (GOLD analysis project Ga0209415, IMG submission 187696) | Peat soil microbial communities from Weissenstadt, Germany - SII-SIP-2007 (SPAdes) (version 2) | ecosystem: Environmental > Terrestrial > Soil > Wetlands > Peat | place: Germany...
CCCGGCGTGATCAAGCATATCGAGGGCAACCGCTTTCCGCTCGGCGAGCTCGACGGCAGCGAGTCGCCGCGCGTGGTAAAAATCGCCGAAGCCTTCATCGCGGCAGGCCTCAAGGCGCCGGTGCTGACCAATATCCGCGCCGAAATCTGGCTCAAGCTGTGGGGCAACCTGAGTTTCAATCCTATCAGCGCGCTCACCCACTCGACGCTGGTCGACCTGTGCCAGTACCCGCTATCGCGCGAACTCGCGCAGAACATGATGCTGGAAGCGCAGGCGATTGCCAATAAGCTCAATATCGAATTCCGCGTGCCGCTCGAGAAACGCATCGCCGGCGCGGAGAAAGTCGGCAAGCATAAAACCTCGATGCTGCAGGACGTCGAAGCCGGGCGCGATCCCGAGATCGATGCGCTGGTAGGATCGGTGATCGAACTGGGGCGGCTTACCAACACGCCGACACCGCACATCAGCGCGGTCTACGCGCTGGTCAAGCTGCTGAGCAAAACGATAGCCGAAGAAAAGGTGTGCGTGCGCGCGACGCCGCCGTCGTGGTTCGCAGCGCTGCAGCAGGCAATCGAAGACCCGGTCAGCCTGGTAGCGGCGCCGGCCATCAATCCGGCCAAAGCTGCCTAGGCAGTCGCGCCGTAAACCAGCTCACGCACCTGTTGGTGCCGCAGCGGCGTTGCCGGGTCGATGCGCACCAGCCGGATGCCCGCCGTTCGCAGACAATCTTCGGCAAAGCGCGCGTTCCCGGCTTGCGCGGCATTCGCTGCATTGTTGATGATGACTGCGGCAACCACCTCAAGCTGTTTCGTGCACACTATCAAGTCCAGCCTCTGCTGCGCGAGCTTGCGCATCCTTTGCTCGCGCTCGTAGCCTCGCAGCGCCGGTGCGACATCGATCACATCGGCCAGCGTGAGGCCGGCGAAAATCTCATGATCGGGCAAGCCGGTTCTGAAAACGTAATAGAGCAACGCCTCGGCTGGCGGCAGCAGGCGCTGCTTCCTGCTTAACTCGGGAACTTGTGTTGTGGCGTCGGGAACCTGTGTCGTGGCGGCGGCCGGAGCTGCGGTGTTGTCCGCTACGATTGCAGCCGGATTGGGTTTTCCCTTGAGTTCCGAAAGCAGCGCGGCGAACTCCTTGGCACGCTCGGCACCGCGCTTGCGCTGCTTCCCGTTGTAGGCCCAAATGATTCCCGCCAACAGCGCAACCCAGATCAGGGCGATGACATACCACATGCGGCGGGTCCAGGTTAATCAAAGGGCGTCGCGCGCCGGAATCAACTCTCCGCGGCAACTTTTACGCTATCGAGCAGTTTGAGCCCGGTCTTCTGACTGCTGGCGGCGTATCCGAACATCGACTCGGGCAGTACAAGGCAGTCCTGACCAAGCTCCGCAACGCTGCGGCAGCCGAGCAACGCGAGCACGCGGTCGATTTCCTCGCGGAAAATCGCAATTGCTCTCGCGGCACCCGCCTCCCCGCCAGCCGCTGTGCCGTATAGCGTCGGCCGGCCGATCAGCACCGCTTTCGCGCCCAGCGCGAGCGCCTTGACCACATCGCTGCCGCGCCGAAAGCCGCTGTCGACTATCACGGTAATGCGTTTACCGGCAGCGTCGACGATTTCCGGCAGTACCTCGATCGGAGCCATCGAGCTGTCGAGGTTGCGGCCGCCATGGTTGGACACGATGACCCCATCCGCGCCGCAGTCGGCGGCCAGTACCGCGTCCTGCGGGTGCAGTATCCCTTTCACAATCAGTGTATGCGGCCACATCTTGCGCAGCGCACGCAGATCGTCCCAGTTGAGCGAATCATTCTTCATCATCGACCTGCCCATCGGTTGCGCGGTGATCCTGTTCCTCAGCTCGCTCGGATAGTTCTCGTAGCGTGGCATGCCGGTAGTGAGCAGATAGCGCGTGAGCACCCCGAGCAGCCAGCGCGGATGCATCAGCACGTCGGTCACGTTGCGCCGGCCGAATGAGAATGGAATGGTGAAGCCGTTGCGCAGGTTATACTCGCGGTTGCCCGAGACCGCGCCGTCCACCGTCACTACCAGCGCTTCGTAACCGGCGGCCTTGGCGCGCTCGACCAGCTTGTGCGACAACGAACGGTCGGGCCACATATAAAGCTGGAACCAGAGTCTGCCGCCCGCCTGCTCGGCGACCGTCTCCATCGCCGTCATCGAGCCGGTGGCCAGCGTGAACGGGATCCCGGCGGCGGCGGCCGCGCGCGCCAGTTCAATCTCGCCGTGATACCACATCAAACCGGCGGTGCCGGTCGGCGCAATCGCGATCGGCATCTTGTGCTTATGCCCGAACAGCGTGATTTCCTGGCTGCGCCCGGAAACATCGACCAGCGTGCGTGGTTTCAACTTGATGCGATCGAACGCTGAACGGTTGTTGCGCAGCGCAACTTCATCCTCGCTCCCGCGGTCGACGAACTCGAAAATTCCCTTCGGCAATCTGCGCTGCGCAATCTCGCGCAGATCGAAAATGTTGTAAGCCCCCAGAGATTTGTCTTGCATGGCCCGTCCTTTACGAATTCTTCAGTCCTGAAGATAATCAACCAACTGGCCGCTGGTCTGCCGCAGCCGCCGGCTCATCAGCGTCACGATCTTGAGCAGAATATTAACACTGAGACCGGGATGTTCGCGGATGATGCGCACGAACTGGTCGCGCGCCAGCATGATCAGCGTCGATTGCTGCGGGCAGATGCACGTTGCGGAGCGCGGCTCGCCGTCGATCAATGCCATCTCGCCGATGGTCTTGCCGACCTCGACCTGGCCGATGCGTTTGCTGCCGTATTTGTGGTCCTGCTTGAAGATTTCCGCGCCGCCCTCGATCATCAAGCACATGAAGGCACCGCCTTCGCTCTCGCGGAAGATTATGGTCCCGGGTTCCGCGCTGTAGGCTTGAACGTATTCGGCGAGCGTCTCTATTTCCGGAGCTGTAAGGTCGCCGAAAAAATTGCTGCCTTTCAGCATCGCGCACAACCGGGGACGGAAAGCGGCGCCGCTGCCGAGCAGCTTGAGCGTCGGCGCTTCCGGCTTACGTCCGGACGGATCCATTCGTCCCAGCTCCCCCTCGTTCGGTTGTGAAGCCCGTCACTGCAATTTCAACCCGGCGCGCCCAATTCCGGCGGGCGCTTCCGGTTGCGGCGCCGGTCGAGCCACCACGCAAGCGCCGGCAGCATCAGAAAGGACCCGGGCAAGGCGAGCACGATCAGATACGGGCTGATGCCGGACAGGCGCCGAAGATGCATCCTGAGCTCGGCGCGGTCTTCCACCGTCCAGCGCTGCCTGTTGCGCGGCTTCATCAGCAGCGGCATCAGCCCCTTGACCTGGATTATTTCGCTTAACAGGTGTTTTTTTTCGCGCTCGGTCAGATCGCGTATCGACCGATAGGCAACGACACTGGCGGCGCGCAGTTTGGTGACGCGGGAGAGACCCATCGCCATTCGCTCGATAAAAATGAAGCGGGCGATCAGACGATGAACTTGAACTTCGACTTGCCGAGCGCGCGATAGGTTCGCCACAGCACAAACCCGCGCTGCACCCAGCCCCACCAGCCGCGACGCTGGATGACCACTATCACGGCCACTGCGGCACCGAGGATCACGGGGTGGTGGCGCAAATAGTTGATGCCGGCAACCGCGCGGTCGGCGATTTTAAGCGGGCCTTCCCATTGCTGCGCCAGTGAGGAGAGTTCGGCGCGCTGCGTGTCGCAGCGCGCAAGCAGACGCTCACGCTTGCGCACGATTTCGATCACCTGGTCATGGTACTTCAAGCGGACAACCTATCGCGGTCTTTCTTGAGCTCGCCAAGGCTTGCTTCAAACAGCCGCGAGCTTGCGGCGGAGCGCCTGCGCACCTCGATTGCAAGCGAAATTCCGATCACCAGATACACGGCGGCGGCACCGCCGATCGCGAGCAACCGGTTGCTGTCCCAGAATACGACGATCACCAGCAGCGTAAGCAGCAGGACGCCAAACCCTAAAAACAAAACGGCGATGAGCGCCAGCACCAACAACTGGCTGAGGCGCAAGCCTTCTTCATGGATTTCGTTGGCGAGGAGTTCCAGCCGCGTCTGGGCAATCGCGACCAGCGTGGCCACCAGACTCTTGAGCGAGCCCAGCAACCCGCGCGCGCTCGTCGCGCCGGCCGCGGTGTCTTCGCCGGCCATGGGCCTAGCGACGGCCGATCAGCAATCCGATGATGAGTCCGACGCCGGCTCCAATTCCGACCGCGCGCCATGGATTTTCCTGCACGTACTCATCAGTGGCACGCGCCGCCAGCTTGCCTCTCTGGACGATCACGTCCTCGGCTTCGGCCAGCTTGACCTTGGCGCTATGCAGGCTGTCCTGTATGCGCTCGCGCGCCACGGCGACTTTTTCGCCGGCCTGGCTTGCGGTCGCTTTGAGCAGTTCTTCGGCGTCAGCGACGACGATCCTGAAATCCTGAACCAACTTGTCTCTGGTAGCGCTAGCTTCGATGCTCATTGAACCCTCTGTAACGTTGAGTGGAAAAAAGCCGGCGGAAGCCGGCATCGAATTGATTAGCCTACCGATTTTCTCCGTTTAAATCAAGCATTTTCACAATGCATCAGGCTCCGGCCCGCATGCGTTTGCCGAGCTTGCGGCCGACCCCGAGCTTGTACAGTTCAAACCAAAGCAAAGCCGTTACCGCCGCGCCAAGGCAAAGCAATAAATCAGCGCCGTGCAATGGTGCCAGGCGGAACAATCCCCGCAAATACGGTACATACAGGGTAAGCAGCATTCCGGCGCCGGTTGCGGCTACCACCCACCATAGCGCGCGATTGGGGAAGCGCAGCGTGACAAAAATCGAGCGCGTGCGGGAGCGGTTGGCAAAAATCAGCGCAACGCTCGAAATTACGACGGCGGCAAACGCGATCGCACGCGCTTCCGCCTCACCGCTACCGGCACGCAGGCTCAAGACGAAGACCACCGCCACCGCTGCCAGCACGCTCAAGCCCTGCAACAGGCTCAATATCAGCGTCCGGCCGCCAAACAGCGATTCATTCGGGGCGTGCGGCGGACGCTTCATGATATCGGGATCGGCCTCCTCGGCCTCAAATACGATGGAACACGCGGGATCGATCACAAATTCGAGAAACACGATATGGGCCGGATAGAATACCAGCGGCCATCCGAACAACAACGGCAATATCGACATCCCCGCGATCGGAACGTGCACCGCTATCAGGTAGCACATCGCGTTGCGGATATTGTCGTAAATGCGCCGCCCCAGGCGCGCGGCGTCAACGATGGACGAAAAGTCGTCGTCGAGCAGCACCAGCGAGGCCGCCTCGCGCGCGACGTCGGTGCCACGGCCGCCCATCGCTATGCCGATGTGCGCGGCTTTCAGCGCCGGCGCGTCGTTGACGCCATCGCCGGTCATCGCCACGATTTCACCGTTGCCCTTTAATGCATTCACCAACCGCAGCTTCTGCTCCGGCACCACTCTCGCAAAAATGGTCGTCTCGCGAACGCTATGTCTGAGTTCAACATCTGTCATCCCGTCTATATCGGCGCCGGTGACAACGCTCGCTGCGCCGGCGAGCCCGATCTGGTCCGCGATCGCCTGCGCTGTCACGGGGTAGTCGCCCGTAATCATCACCACGCGCATCCCGGCGCTGTAGCATTCCGCAAGAGCCGCGGCGACTGTGGGCCGTATCGGATCGGCAAGGCCCAGCAAGCCGAGAAAATCAAAATCAAAGTCGCGCAGGGAATCCGGCCAGGTCGTGCCGCCATGCCTGGCGCGCGCAACCGCAAGCACCCTCAGGCCATGCGCCGCCATCTCGGAAACGCGTCTCACGAGTTCCCTGCGTTCCTCTTTGGATAGCCGGCAAAGATCGGCGACGGTCTCCGGGGCGCCCTTGACGGCGACCGCATAGCCATCACCGTCAGGCGCTTTCCAGGCATGCCCGTGCGCCAGGAGCGATGGCGAGATCGGGTATTCGCGCACCAGCGACCAATCGTCATGCAAATGCTCCGTTCCGCCTAAAGTCCTGCCTCCCAGGTCATGAAAAGCGCGTTCCATCGGATCGAACGGCGCGACTTCGCTTGCCAGGATCCCGAATTCCAGCAACTCATGGAATTTCTCCGGAAGCGATGCGATTTTTTCCGGCGCGACCTCCTGAAATTCGCCCTCCGCGTAGAGCATCCGCACCGTCATTCGATTGAGGGTCAGGGTGCCGGTCTTGTCGACGCACAGAACCGTGGCGGCGCCGAGCGTTTCGATTACCGGGATGCGGCGCGTGAGCACCCGCTGCCGCGAGATGCGCCACGCGCCGAGCGCGAGGAACATCGTCAGCACCACCGGGAACTCCTGCGGCAAAATCGCCATGGCGAGAGTAACGCCCGCGAGTATCGCATCCAGCCATCCGCCACGGGTCAACCCATAGAGCACCACAAGAATGGCGGCGAGCACCAGCGCGACGCCGGCGATGTGGCGAACCATGCGGGCGGTCTGCTGCTGCAGCGGCGTGGTTTCGACTGCGTCGCCGGTAAGCGCTGCCCCTATCCGCCCGATCTCCGTATGGAGGCCAGTGGCGACAACTTCGGCGATCCCGCGTCCACGCGTCAACACGCTGCCGGAATATATGAAGGACAAGTCATCGCCTCCCGGACGGCCTATCTGCTGCGCGCCGTTCCACGTTACTTTACGAACGGGCACGGGTTCCCCCGTAAGCAATGACTCGTCCGCCAGCAAATCATTTGCGGCAATCAATACCGCGTCGGCCGGCACGCGATCGCCCTCGGTTACGAGCAAAATATCGCCACGCACAACTTCCCTTCCGGCAATGCGGATTTCCCTGCCGTCCCGGATCACTAATGCGCGCGGGCTGGTCAGATCACGCAACGCATCCAACGCACGCTCGGTCTTGAATTCCTGGTAGACCGTGATCGCCATGATCATCACAACGAATGACAGCAAGAGCATTGCTTCGTGCAAGTCCCCGAGCACCAGATAAACCGTCCCGGCGGTGAATAGCAGCACAAACGTAGGATCCCGCACGACGCCCAGCGCGATCGCCGCAACATTACGGGATTGCGCGGAAGGCAGCTCATTGGCGCCCTCCGCCGCCAGCCGCAGATCGGCCTCGTGCTGGGAAAGCCCGCGATAATTCCCCGCCTCCGCCGGTTCCGTCACGGCATCGCCGTGGTCCAAACTCATTGCCGCCATGTCGTTAACCCCATTTGCCGTAACCCGCCGTTTATAGCAGCGGGAAGCATATCGATGTTCATCTTTTCACACTGACAGGAGGCCTATCTTGAGCAATATCAACAAAGTAGCCGCGAGCGCCCTGATTCCAGCATTGATACTCGGCAGCAGCCAGGTCGCCGGTCAAGCCGAGTCCGGCGGTAACGCACTCACCATTTACAGCACCGCGCAACCCGGGGCCATCGCGCCCGAACTCTATCGCAACGGCAGCCGCGGCCAGGCGATCCCCGGCTTCGCAGTCGTCCGCCAGCAACGCGACATCAGCTTGAACCGCGGCCGCAACAGCGTGCGCTTTTCCGACGTTGCTGCGTACATCGACCCGACCACGGTCATGTTCGAATCGCTGACCGATCCCGCCGGCACCAGCGTGGTCGAGCAAAATTTCCAGTTCGATCTGGTCAATCACGAAAAGCTGCTGCAGAAATATATCGACCAGACCGTCAAGGTCGACCAGGTGCGAGCCAACAGCGTCGAATCGTTCAGCGGCACGCTGCTGTCGACTTCCGGCGGCATGATCCTGAAGCGCGATGACGGCAGCGTTCAATTGCTGCCGTACAACGCCGGTGTCACGCTGCCGAGCCTGCCCGGCGGCTTGATCACGCGGCCGACGCTGGTGTGGGACATCGACGCGAAGCAACCCGGCAGCCATCACACACGCGTTTCTTATCAAACCACCGGCATCACCTGGTGGGCGGATTACAACCTCACCTATGCCGAAGGCAGCAACGCCAATACGTGCAAACTCGACATCGGCGCGTGGGTCAGCATCATCAACCAATCCGGCGCAAGCTATCCCGAAGCGAAACTGAAACTGATCGCCGGCGACGTGCAGCGCGCACGTCCCGCCGGACGCGTCTATGCCGCCCCCGCGGCGCGCGGCAATATGGCGATGGAAGCAAAGGCCGCCGGCTTCGAGGAAAAGGAATTCTTCGAATATCACCTCTACACGCTGGGCCGCCCGACCACGCTGCCCGACAATTCGACCAAGCAGATCGAGCTCTTCCCCGTCGCGCGCAGCGTGCCTTGCGAAAAAACACTGGTTTACTATGGCCTCACGCCCGGCTATTACGGCTACGGCGGGAGCCCGATCACGGATCGCAATTACGGCGCGCAAAGCAACAAGAAAGTCGACGTCTACCTCGGCTTCAAGAACTCGCAGGACCACAACATGGGCATGCCGCTGCCATCCGGCCGCATTCGCGTCAGCAAAATGGACAGCGCCGACAAGACGCTCGAGTTCATCGGCGAGGATGTGATCGACCACACGCCTAAGAACGAGAAGGTGCTGATCAAGCTGGGATCCGCTTTCGACGTCGTCGGCGAGCGCCGCCAGGCCGATTTTCGCATCGACACTTCGCGCAAGACGATGTCGGAAGATATCGAGATCAAGCTGCGCAACCAGAAAAAGGAGCCGGTCACCGTGATCGTGAAGGAGAACCTCTACCGCTGGGTCAACTGGCAGATCACGTCAAAAACCCACGACTTCGAGAAGCAGGACGCGCGCACCATTCAGTTCCCCGTGAAAATCGCGGCCGGCGGCGAAACCACCTTGCGCTACAGCGTGCAGTACACCTGGTGATCGACGCGCGCGGGCGTTCGCAACGATCCAGACACGCTATAATCGAACAATTGCGAACCGCACGATGCCGACTGCGTGCAAATTCAATCCGGCGATTCCATGCGCACCGATCACTTTCTCGGCTTGAGCCTCCACGGTTTCCACAAGATCTTCTATACCGACTGGGGCGATCCCGCGAGTCGACGCGTCGTGATCTGCGTGCACGGGCTCACGCGCAATTGCCGCGACTTCGATTTTCTCGCGCAAGCGCTGGCCGGCGAATGCCGCGTGGTTTGCCCCGACGTAGTCGGCCGCGGCCGCAGTGACTGGCTGTACCATAAGGACGATTATGGCTATCCCCAGTACATGGCCGATGCGAACGCGCTCATTGCGCGCGTCACGGCATGGCCGGCGCCGGCGGGCTGGCTCGGCAAGCTCGCCAATTTCCTGACCCGGCGTTACGGTTCGCGCTCGCTGTACTGGGTCGGCACTTCGATGGGCGGCATGCTCGGCATGCTGCTCGCCTCGCGCCCGCGCTCGCCGATCCGCAAGCTCGTAGTGAACGACGTCGGGCCGCTGATTCCCAAGGCCTCGCTCGCGCGCATCGCCGCGTACGTCGGCAAAGACCCGCGCTTCAAGACGTTCGACGAGCTCGAGGCCTACGTGCGCCAGATTTCAGCGCCGTTCGGGCCGCTCACCGACGCGCAGTGGCGCCACCTGACGCTGCATGGCGCGAAACAGCACACCAACGGCAGCTGGGGCATGTGCTACGACCCCGACATCGCGGCGCCGTTTCGCAAAGGGCCGCCTGAAGACATCAATCTGTGGAATTACTGGGACACGATCTCATGCCCGACGCTCGTGCTGCGCGGCGCAGAATCGGACCTGCTGCTCAAATCCACCGCAGATGAAATGCAAAAGCGCGGCTCGCACCCGCGGCTCGTCGAATTTTCCGGAATCGGCCACGCGCCGATGCTGATGGCGGAAGATCAGATCAGGGTGGTCAGGGACTTCCTGCTGACGCCGGAATGATCTCCGCCGGTCAGTTCGGCGGGTAGCTGGTAAATTCTTCCAGCGAGATCCGGCCGTCGTGATTGGTATCGATATTCTTGAAGTTCTGCTCGAGCACCGCGTTCCCTTTGACTTCGTCGGGCGTCAGATAACCGCTGCGATCCCGGTCGAGCGCGTAGAACTCGCGCGCTGTCAGTTTCGCCGGCTTGGTCTGTGCCCTGGTATCGGTGGCGGTTTCGTTTTTTTCGGAATTTTTGCCGCCGGGTTGCTGGAGCCGATGCTCGCTGCCGAGGACCAGATACAGCAAGAGCGCGCCGACGGCGACACCGGCGGCTAGCTGCGTCAATTTCTCCAGGGACCGCCGTTTGCGCGCTCTGGTCGTGAGATCGGACAGCGTCGTATTCTCGACGCGCTGCGTCGGCGCATCCTCGATCGCATTACCCGCGGCCCCTGCGGTGGTATTTTTGCCTGGAGACGTCGCCGGCACCGTAAACGCCTCGCCGGTGAACATCGCTTTCCACTCCGGCACCGTCTGCGGCCGTTTTTTCTCGTCGATCTCCATGCCGCGATTGATGCTGTGCAGAAATCTGGTGGTAAAGCGGCCGCGGGCGGCTATCAATGAGGGCATTACGATATCTTCGGTCATTCGAGTGACCACGTCGGGCGGATTGTCGCCGATCACCCCGCGATACATCACCGCAGCGAGCGAATAGATGTCGGTCCAGGGCCCCTGGTTGCCGTCTTTCGAATACTGTTCGAGCGGCGCATAGCCCGGCGTCAGTATCGAAGTCATGGTGCGTGTCGCACCGCCGATCGCCAGCCGCGCCGCGCCGAAGTCGATCAGCAGCGGCGCGCCGGTGTCGCGAATGAAAATATTCGACGGCTTGATGTCGCGGTGCAGGAAGCCGACCTCGTGCACCGCCTGCAGCCCTTCGATCAATGGCATCAGTATTTTCATCAGCATCGGCTCGTCGGGTTGCGGAATGCGCTTGAGCAACTGGTTGAACGACATGCCCGATTCGTAATTCATCACCATGTAGGCGGTGCCGTTCGCTTCGAAATAGCGGCTGACGGCCACGATATTGGGGTGAATGAATCTGGCGAGCAGCCGCGCTTCCTGCAGGAAGCGATCGAGCCCCCATTTGTAATTGTATTCGGTGCCGGTGTTGATCGGCACGATGCTGCCGTCGAGCGCGCGCACCGCCAGCTCAACCGGCAAATATTCCTTGATCGCGACCTTCTTTTCGAGGTGGGTATCGTAGGCGAGATAGGTCATGCCGAAGCCGCCCGCCCCGAGAACGGATTCGAGCCGGTACTCGAGCAGCATCGAGTCCAGCGGCAGCGAATTACGATAATTCAGTATTTCGACCATGTATTGGCTTCTCTGGCTTCATCTCGAAGGCGATGACGCAAGGCCTCACCCCGCCTGCGCGCATCATCGCTGATTTTTCGGAGAATTCCAAGAACAAACGGCGCCGGCCCTTGCGGCACAAGTCACCGCGGGGCAATGCCGCGGGCGCAGCGCGAGGACTATCGACGTTGCCTCATCGCCTGCTGCTTTTTGCGCAGGTCCCACAATTCGCCCAGGGAAATGCGGCCGTCATGGTCGGTATCGATGAGCGCGAAATTCTTTTCGATGTACGGGAATTTGCCTGCAACCTCGTCCGGAGTCAGGTAACCGTTGCCGTCGCGGTCCGCCGCCATGAATTCTCTTTTCACTGCCGCCGGAACCTGGCCTTCGCCCCCGTCTGTCTGCGGGCGCGCCTCGGCCGGTGGCTCGGCTGCGGTGCCGGGCGCTGCGGTCGGTGTTGTCGGCTCCGGCGGCGGCGCTGGCAATTGTGCTGCGGCCTGTTGCCGCATCTCGCGCTCCATCGTGCGCTGCTTGAAGTACACCGATCCTGCAATTGCCAATACGAGCAGCAGCGCACCGCGCTGCAGCCACTTCCAGCGCCGCGGCGTCAATACGCGGGTTGCGGCGGCACGTTGCGCAACCAGTCCGGCGGCAGCGGGCATTTTCTGCGTCGCGGCGTTTGCCGTCGTTGCGATTGCAGTGGGCGGCGCGCTGACTGTCGAAGGACTGCGGTTGAATGCGGTGATCGGCGCGCGGCCGAGAAACAAATCACGCCAGGCGGCGACGTTTTGCGGACGCATCTTCTCATCGAGCATCAGGCCCCATTCGATCGCTTTCAGAAAACGCTCGCTGTAGCGCGTGCGCGCTGCGGTCAGCGCCGGCGGCACGGTGTCCGATTTCATGCGCTTGACCGCGTCAGGCGGATTCTCCCCGGTTACCGCACGATAGATAACGCCCGACAGCGCGTAGATATCCGACCAGGGCCCCTGGTTGCCGTCGGTCGTGTATTGCTCGAGCGGCGCATAGCCGGGAGACACGATAGCCGTCAGACTTTTCGAGATGCTTCCGGTCGCCTGCCGCGCCGAGCCGAAATCGAGCAGCACCGGCGTGCCGTTCTCGCGGATAAAAACATTGGAGGGCTTGATGTCGCGGTGCAGGAACCCGGCCTGGTGCACAGCCTGCAGGCCGTCGAGGATCGGCATCACGACATTCTTGAGCGTCGCCTCTCCAGGCATCGGCGCGCGCTTCAAGTTCTGGTACAGCGATTCGCCGGCTTCATAATCCATCACCATGTAGCTCGTGCCGTTCGCCTCGAAGAAGCGGTTGACGCGCACGATATTGGGATGGCTGAACTTGGCAAGCGTGCGCGCTTCCTGGATAAAGCGGTCGAGGCCCCACTTGTAGTTGAACTCGTGTTCGGTGTTGACCGGCACCACGCTGCCGTCGAGCGCGCGGATCGCGAGTTCGCCCGGCAGGTATTCCTTGATCGCGACGTGCTTTTCGAGATTCGTGTCCCAGCCGAGGTAAGTCATGCCGAAGCCGCCGGCGCCCAGTACCGACTCGAGCCGGTACTCGAGCAGCATCGTATTGAGCGGCAGCGCGTTACGGTAGGTCGTGGCTTCTTCTGACACCGCGTCCCTCTCCTGCCGGACTGACATACGCTTGCCGCAGCTGCGGCAAGCATTTGAATATCAACCACATAGCCATGATTTGTCGGCAATCATCCCCCAAGCAGGATGAAAAATCCATCCGGCTGCCATCACTAACGGGCACCAAGCCGTTGCGTTGTCGTGTCGGGTTGCCGTTCGGCGCGCCAGAGCATCCGTCCATCGTGCGAACGGAATCGAAGTAAACGCCGAAAACTTGATTTATGTCATTGATCGTGCACGGCAATTCTTTCAATCATTCCTGCCGGGCCGGACTAACCGTTACACTATTCATTTGCATTTGCCACTGCCAGGCGCACATCACCAAGGAAAAGGAACCATGTCGGATTCGATCAAATACGTACTCGACGAATCGCGCATCCCGAGAGTCTGGTACAACCTCGCTGCCGATTTGCCGAAACCGCTGCCGCCGGTGCTGCATCCAGGCACGCAAATGCCGCTCGGGCCCGACGATCTCGCGCCGCTGTTCCCGCTGGCGCTGATCATGCAGGAAGTCTCGACCGAGCGGGAGATCGAAATTCCGGGGCCGGTGCGCGACGTCTACCGCCAGTGGCGGCCGTCGCCGCTGTATCGCGCGCGCCGCCTCGAGAAGGTGCTCGATACGCCGGCGAAGATCTACTACAAGTACGAAGGCGTGTCACCCGCCGGCAGCCACAAGCCCAATACCGCGGTCGCGCAGGCGTTCTACAACCAGCAGGAAGGCGTAAAGAAGCTCGCGACCGAAACCGGCGCCGGCCAATGGGGCTCGTCGCTCGCGTTCGCGGGCGCGCTGTTCGGGATTGAAGTGCTGGTGTTCATGGTGCGCGTGTCGTACGACCAGAAACCGTACCGCCGCGCGCTGATGGAAACCTACGGCGCACGCTGCATCCCATCGCCCTCCAACGAGACCCGGTCGGGACGCGCGATCCTGGCGAAGGACGCCAAGCACCCCGGCAGCCTCGGCATCGCGATCTCGGAAGCGGTCGAGGTCGCCGCGCAGCGCTCCGACACCAAGTACGCGCTGGGCTCCGTGCTCAATCACGTGCTGCTGCACCAGACGGTGGTCGGCCAGGAAGCGATGATACAGATGGAAATGGCCGGCGCTTATCCCGACGTGATCGTCGGCTGCACCGGCGGCGGCTCCAACTTTGCCGGCATCGTGTTCCCGTTCCTCGGCGCGCAACTGCGCGGCGGCAGGAAAGTGCGCATCGTCGCGATCGAGCCGGCGGCGTGCCCGTCGCTCACGCGCGGCCAATACGCGTACGATTTCGGCGACACCGCGCACCTGACGCCGCTCGCCAAGATGCACACGCTGGGATCGACGTTCACGCCGCCGGGATTCCACGCCGGGGGGCTGCGCTATCACGGCATGGCGCCGATGGTGAGCCACATCAAGGAGCTCGGGCTGATCGAGGCGCGCGCCTACCACCAGATCAGCTGCTTCGAAGCCGGCGTGCAGTTCGCGCGCGCCGAAGGCATCCTGCCCGCGCCCGAAGCGAACCATGCGGTGCGCGGCGCGATCGACGAGGCATTGAAGTGCAAGCAGGAAGGCAAATCGCGCACGATACTCTTCAACCTGTGCGGGCACGGCCACTTCGACATGCAGGCGTACATCGATTACTTCGGCGGCAACCTCAAGGATATCGAATACGACGAGGCCGAACTCGCGATGGCGCTCGCCGGGTTGCCTTCGGTCAAAGCAGCGTGAGCAGGCGTTACGCCCAGCGCCAATCGTGAAACTGCTCGCGCAGCTTCGCCTTCATCATTTTGCCGGTCGAAGTGCGCGGTATTGCGGCGACGAACGCAAATCCTTCCGGCAGCCAGAATCTGGCAAATTTGGGTGCGAGGTAGTCGCGCAGCTCCTGCGCGGTCGCCGACTTCCCCGGCTTTAACACGATCACCGCCAGCGGGCGCTCGTCCCACTTCGGATGCGCGATCGCGATGACCGCCGCTTCCTGCACCGCCGGATGTCCGGCGAGCGCACTTTCGAGATCGAGCGAGCTGATCCACTCGCCCCCCGACTTGATCAGATCCTTGGTGCGGTCGGTGATCTTGACGTAGCCCTCCGGATCTATCGTCACCACGTCGCCCGTGCGGAACCAGCCGTCGGCGGTCCATTTATCGGCCTCCGCTTCGAGCCGGTAGTAGCTTGCCGCGATCCACGGTCCGCGCACCTGCAGTTCGCCCATCGTCGCGCCGTCCCACGGCGCCTCGCCCTTATCGGCCATCGCGCGCACCTCGACAAACGGCGCCGGCACGCCTTGTTTGCTGCGGTAAGCGTAGCGCTCATCTTCCGGCAACGCACGCAGATGCTGCTTGAGATAGCCGGTGGTGCCGAGCGGCGTCGTTTCGGTCATGCCCCACGCATGAAGAACGCGCAAATCGTAGCGATCGAACGCGCGAATCATCGCCTCGGGCGCGGCCGCGCCGCCGACTACCATGCGCATGCCGGGCGTGAGGCTCCATTGCGCCGGATTTGTTTCGAGCGCCTGCAGGATGGCCGCCCAGATCGTCGGCACGCCGGCGGTCAGCGTTACCTGCTCGGACTGATACAGATCGAGCAGGCTCATGGCATCGAGATGCGGACCCGGCAGCACGAGCTTGCAGCCGACCATCACGCCGGTGAACGGCAATCCCCACGCATTGACGTGAAACATCGGCACCACCGGGCACAGCGAGTCGCTCTGCCGGAGGCCGAGCGTGTCAGTCATCGCGCAGACAATCGAATGCAATACGAGCGCGCGGTGCGAGTAAACCACGCCCTTCGGTTTGCCAGTGGTGCCGGAGGTGTAGCACATGCCGGCCGCATCGTTTTCATCGAGTTGTGGCGCGTTCATCGCGACGCCGCCGGCAATGAACCGCTCGTAATCCGCGTAACCTGCGGAGACCCCGGCGCCGCTTAAAGGCACTACGATCACGCGCTCGAATTCGACCCTGTCCCTGAATTTTTCATAGAGCGGAAGCAGCACGTCATCGACGATCAGGAAACGGCCGCCGGCATGCTTCGCAATGTAGGCGATATCGTCGGGGTGCAGGCGCAGATTGAGCGTATGCAGCACGCCGCCCGCGCACGGGATCGCAAAATAAGCTTCGAGGTGCGCATAGTGGTTCCACATC
>Ga0209415_10010297_pt1 | contig 15918 bp, 12 predicted proteins | sample PeaSoiSIISIP2007_FD_187696 | JGI IMG/M metagenome (GOLD analysis project Ga0209415, IMG submission 187696) | Peat soil microbial communities from Weissenstadt, Germany - SII-SIP-2007 (SPAdes) (version 2) | ecosystem: Environmental > Terrestrial > Soil > Wetlands > Peat | place: Germany...
GTGGCGGTGCGCATGCTGGAGCGGGTGGGGCTGCGTCCGGACGTGGCGGCCAACGGGCGCGAGGCGGTGGAGATGTGTGCGCTGCGGCCTTACGACCTGATCTTCATGGATTGCCAGATGCCCGAGATGGACGGCTACGCCGCCACGGCGGAGATTCGCAAGCGGCTCGGGCCGGACCGGTGGGTGGCGATCATCGCCATGACGGCGGAAGCCATGGAGGGCGCCCGGGAACGTTGCATCGGGGCGGGGATGGACGATTACATTACGAAGCCGGTGCGGCTGGACGAAATGATCGAAGCACTGCAGAAATGGGTGCCGGTGGCGGTCCCGGCAGGAACATCGAGTCTCTGATCGCCGGCGTCGCCGCTGCGATCCTCTCTTCTTTGTCTGGTTACGGCGCAGTGCGAGGATTCAGGAAGCCACCAGCAGCCGCTTCAACCTGGCCACCAGTTCCATCGGGCTGAACGGCTTCACGACATAATCGTCGGCGCCCAGCGAGAACCCCCGCAGGACATCCTGTTCCTGCTGCCGCGCCGTCAACAGAATGACGCGCACAGGAATGTTCTCCGCGCGGATGGTCGCCAGCACTTCGAACCCATCCATCCCAGGCATGTTGACGTCCAGCACTGCGGCATGCGGCCGGTGCGTCCGGATTTCTTCCAGCGCTTCCGGCCCATTGGCAGCCACACGGCACTGCATGCCGCGGTTCAGCAGCGTCGAGCGCACCAGCGTTCGAAGCGTGATGTCGTCGTCCGCGATGAGTATCTCGGCCGGGCCCGTTACGGTGCGCCGCTGAGGCGCAGCCGGTGCCGCCGCTTCACTCGCCGCCGGCTCCGCCGCGGCGGTGCGCGACAACGCGAAGCTCAGCCGCATCAGCGCCTCTTCCGGCTGCCATCCGTCGATCAGGAACTCGCGCGCGCGCGCCTGCACATCCGTATGGAGGGCGAACAGGCGTTCCCGCGCGCCAATAAAAACCACCGGCAGCCGTGGCGGCGGTACGAACTCGGGCGCCAGCCACTTGGTTCCCATCGTCTCGGGCCTTACGTGAATCAGCGCCACGCTGCATTCGCGGATGGCTTCGGAATGCGGCGGATCGTCCGCCTCGAACAGCCTGGGCTTCGCCCCCACGTGCTCCAGAGCGCCGCAGAGCCGTTCTGCCTCCACGTTCCCCAGCCCCACCAGGGCCACGCGCTTGCCGGCGAGCGCCTGCACGATGGAATCCGGAATCTGCAGTTCCGCGGCGGCCGCTGCCGGCTCGGCAAACGCGCGCGCCAGGTTCGTCATCGCGACGCGCATTCGCGTACCCGTCCACGGCTGCGCCTGGAGAACGACTTCCACCTCGCGTGCCCGGTCGGAGATTTTCGGAAATCCCAGCAGCCCGCCCGTCCCCGCCCACCAGTGACTCAGCAACGTGGTCCGCTTCTCATCGAAATCCTGATCCAGGGCCGCCAGCAGTTGCCGGCTCTGCACCACTCCGTCCGCCAGGAATGTGCGCCGCAGGTCCGCGAGCTCCGCTTCGGGAATCGCCAGCGTGATCGGTTCCGAAGCCTCCCCACGCTTCCGCGCAGGGAGTGCCGCGTCCGTTCCCGCCGGAACCGCGTTGACATCGCCTCCGAAATCCAGGTATTGGCGAACCTCCTCCAGCGTCTGCTTATTGAAAGGCTTCAGGAGGTAACCGTCACAGCCTGCGCTGCGTGCCCGCTCTTCATCGCCTTCCATGTTGCAGGCGGTCAGCGCCAGCACCACCACGCTACGCAACCGGCTGTCCTGCTTGATCATCCGGGTGAGTTCCAGCCCGTTCATGCCGGGCAAAATGAGATCCACCAGCATCAGTTCCGGCTTCAAGGAGCGGAGCGTGGACCACGCCTGTTCCGCGGTTGATGCCAGCTGCACCTTGTACCCTTCAGCCCGGAGCGCCGATGCCGTGAGCTTCAGGCTGACGGGAGAGTCCTCCACGATCAGGATTGTTTCACCCGCCATAAGATGAGCCAACTGGGCGAGGAGTCGGCCTCGCACGAGCGCAATTATAACACCAATGTGAACGGGCACCCTGGCTGCGCCATTCCCCCATTTCAAGCCCCGCCAGGGATTTTGGTTTGGCTGTAAGTATTTGAAATCATGGAGCCATCCCGCCCGCGGACCACTTGTCGCAGTCGCTTGTGAGCGCGAGCGGGACGCGACCGGCCGCGGTATCCGGCAGCGGCGCTCCGTGCCGGGCCGGGCAGTAGACAACCTACAGCAATTGCTGTAGACTGGCTACATCCATGGCCACGAAGGACCGCTACCAGAATCGGATCGAGCTGCTGCAGGGCACCCTCGACATGCTGATCCTCAAGACCCTGCAATGGGGCCCGCAGCACGGCTACGGCATCATTCAGGCGATCCGCGTCAGCTCCAGCGACGTGCTGCAGGTGGAAACCGGTTCGCTGTACCCGGCGCTGCACCGGCTCGAACGGCAGCGCTGGCTCTCCTCCGAGTGGAAGCAGACCGAAAGCAACCAGCGGGCCAAGTACTATCGGCTTACTCCGGCGGGCAAGAAACAGCTTGCCGCCGAGCAAGCGCGCTGGACGCAGCTCTCCGGCGCCATTGCCAACATCATGAGCCCGGAAGGAGAGCCGTCGTGACGCGCCGCCGGCGGGACCACGACCTGCAGGAGGAAGTGGAGGCCCATCTGCGGATGGCCATCCGGGATCGCATGGAGCGAGGGCAATCGCAGGAAGCAGCCCGCTCGGAGGCTCTGGCGGAGTTCGGAAACAGGGTTCTGGTGAAGGAGGTCACGCGCGATATGTGGGGATGGGGATCGCTGGAACGTCTGCTGCAGGATTGCCGCTATGGTGCGCGCTTGCTGCGTAAGAACCTTGGGTTCACGACCGTGGTGGTACTGACGCTCGCGCTCGGCATCGGCGCCAACACGGCCATCTACAGCGTCATCCAGGCGGCACTCGCACCTCTAGCCATTCCCGAAGCCGGCCGGGTGGTGATGGTCTGGACCGAGAACGCCAAACGCGACTGGCACCAGTTTCCTGCCTCCGTGCCCGACTACGCCGACTGGAAGGCAAGTGGCGTCTTCTCCAGCCTGGGGGCGATGGCTGACGGCGGCTTCAACCTGCGCATGGCCGACCGCACCGACCGGATCAACGGACTCAACGTCACCCCCGAATTCTTCGCGGCGTTAGCGGTTCAGCCCCACCTGGGCAGGGCCTTCCAGGCCGAAGACGGGCAGCCCGGGCACAGTCAGGTCGCGATCCTCACCGATGCCATTTGGCACTCCCGCTTCGCCGCGAATCCGTCCATTATCGGATCGAGCATTGTGCTCGATGGCGCTCCGCACACCATCGTCGGGGTCCTGCCGAAGACGTTTCCCCTGATCGGACACGAGGAAATCTACGCGCCACTCGTGTTCACCGCGGACATGGCCGGCAATCGTGGGAGCCGCTTCTTCCAGGTGGTGGGCCGGCTTCGGGAGGGCGTCACTCTGGCTGCCGCGGGGCAGCGCATGGCGGAGCTGGAACGCCGGCTCAGTGCGCAATACACCGACGATGCCGGGCACAGCGTGGCGCTCCAGCCCGTGGAGGATGCGTCGGTCAAGGATGCGCGGGCGCTGCTGATGGTCCTGTTCGGTGCGGTTGGTTTCGTACTGCTCATCGCGTGCGCGAATATCGCCAATCTGTTACTGGCCCGGGGAACCGCCCGGCAGAAAGAGATGGCGCTCCGCGTGGCGCTCGGCGTGGGCCGCTGGCGGCTCTGCCGGCAACTCCTCACAGAGAGCGTACTGCTGGCCCTGCTGGGTGGAGTGGTGGCCATCGCGCCCTCGCTCGCCGCCATTCGCTTCATCACCTCATTTCACCTGGACGAGCTTCGAAACGGAGACCTCATCGCGCTTAATTCCAGTGTGCTGATTTTCAATCTGGCCCTTTCATTCGCCACGGGAATTCTGTTCGGGCTGGCGCCGGCCTGGCAGGCCTGGAAGATCAACGTGAGCGGCGCCATGAAAGAGGCTTCGCGGTCTAACACAGGCGGCGGATATCGCCGTTTGCGGGGCCTGTTCGTCGTCAGCGAGGTGGCGCTGACGCTGATCCTGCTGGTGGGCGCGGGCCTGATGTTGCGCAGTTTCGCGCGACTGCGCTCGGCAAACCCCGGCTATGACCCGCACAACGTCCTCACTGTGCGCGTGGCTCTCTCCGACCAGCAGTACACGACGCCGGAAAAGCAAGTCGCGTTCTTCGAACGGGTGGCGCGCGAAGCGCAATCCCTGCCGGGAGTGGTGAACGTCTCGGCCGTCGACGAGCTGCCCGCCAGCGACAACATGCACGGCTCCGGACTCCGCTTCCCGGACCGTCCCGAACCGCGGACCGAGGATGTAAAGGTCGTGCTTCGTAACTCGGTGATGAGCGGCTACTTCGCCACTATGCGCATCCCGCTGGTTCGCGGCCGGTACCTCAACGAAACCGACACCGCGAGCTCAGTGCCGGTGGTGGTCATCGACGAGTGGACGGCAAAGCAGAACTGGCCCGGCGAAGAGGTGGTGGGCAAGAGTCTGAAGCTGGGGCAGAAACTGCCGCCGCGCCAGATCGTCGGCGTGGTGGGCAACGTGGATCAGGGGATTCTGGTGAAGCTGCTCAAAGGACAGGTTGGACAGGTCTATCTGCCGGCGCCGCAGGCGCCCATGCCGGCGATGAGCCTCGTGCTGCGAACCAGGATAGATCCGGTGGCGCTGATTCCCGCCATGCGCAAGCTGGTGCGCGGTGTCGATATCGATCAGCCCATTTTCCAGGTGCAGACCTTGGACTCCATGCGCACGGCCGGCCGGGCGTCCCAGCAGCTCGCCACGTCGCTGCTGGGCAGCTTCGCGGCGGTGGCCCTGCTACTGGCCGCAATCGGAATCTACGGAGTGATCGCCTATAGCGTCGGGCAGCGAACCCGCGAGTTTGGCATTCGCATGTCCCTGGGCGCGCGGCGGCTGGACGTGATGAGTCTGGTGATGCGCCAGGGGCTGACGCTCGCCGGAGTCGGCATCGCGGTGGGGTTGGCGGGCGCTTTCGCCCTGACGCGCTTGCTCTCCAGCCTGCTCGACGGAGTGAAGGCCACCGATCCACTTACGTTCGTCGGCGTGACCGCGTTGCTGGCCGCGGTAGCCATCGCGGCCAGCTTCCTGCCGGCCTGGCGGGCAACGCGAGTAGATCCTGTAATTGCCCTCCGCTGCGAGTAGGACACGCCCAACGTTCGCTGCGCTCGCCAAAATGGCTGGCGCCGGCCGCGGCCGCCGTCCCCGCTGGTTCCTGGAGTTGGACTGAGTGGTCATCCGAAACATGTATCCTTATTTCGATGGATGACCTTAAGCGAAAAGTCGCCCTGATTACCGGTTCGAGTCGCGGGATTGGTCGCGCGATCGCTTTGGCGCTGGCCGAAGGCGGAGCCGATATAGTGCTGAACTATCTCAGCCGCTACGTGGAAGCGCAGGCCGTGGAATCGGAGATCGTTCAGTTGGAACGCCGGTGTGTCACCATCCAGGCTGACGTGTCCGCCGCGAACGATGTCGCGCGTCTTGTCAAAGGCGCCGAAGACCGGCTCGGATCCGTCGACATCCTCGTGAACAACGCAGGTATTTCCCGTCCCCAGCCTATCGAGGAGATTACCGAGCGGGATTGGGACGAAGTGATTCAGGCGAATCTGAAATCCTGCTTCCTGATGACGCAAGCCGTCCTGCCCGGCATGCGGGCTCGCAAATGGGGTCGCATCGTCAATTTATCCTCAGTGGCAGCTCAGTTAGGTGGAGTCGTCGGACCGCACTACGCCGCCTCGAAGGCAGGCATTCTCGGCCTGTCGCACTTTTACGCCCGGCGATTGGCGAAGGAAGGCATCACGGTCAACGCCATAGCTCCGGCGCTGGTGGAGACCGAAATGGTGACGTCCAACCCCAACGCGCGGCCGGACCACATCCCCGTAGGCCGGTACGGATTGCCAGGCGAGGTTGCGGACGCAGCTCTCCTGCTGGCCAGAAACGGGTACATCACCGGACAGACCATCAACGTCAACGGCGGCTGGTTCATGAGCTGACGGCTGGCTAACTCCCCGAGCCGCCTACGAACGCCGGGCGCGCAACGATGCTTTCACGGGCGACGGAGCATCGTGGTGCGGCCTACTTCACCTTCCACTCCCGCGCCAGACGCTGCGCCTCGGCGATCTGTTGGGCGGTCATCTTCCCGGCCAGGAAATCCCGTTCCTGGGTGAATGTCCCCTGGTCGTCGCCGCTGGATCGCAAGGCTGCGAGGCTCACCCACATATGTGCCTGCACGTAGTCCTGCGGCACTCCGTGCCCCTCGGCATACAGAACGCCGAGGTTGAACTGAGCCTTTGTATCTCCCCGTTCCGCGGCCTTGTGGTACCAGCGGAGGGCCTCGGCGTAGTCCTGCGGCACTCCTTCGCCGCTGTCATACATGAAGCCGAGGTTAAACTGGGCGTTCATGTGGCCCCGCAGCGCTGCCGCGTGGCACCAAAGGAAGGCCTGGGCGTAGTCCTGCGGCACTCCGTGCCCCGCGGCATACATCACAGCGAGGTTGAACTGAGCGCCCGGCTCTTCCTGTTCCGCTGCTTTGCGGTACCACTCCCGGGCTTGGGCGTAGTCCTGCGGCGCTCCATGTCCCAAATCGTACATAACGCCGAGGTTGAACTGGGCGATCGCTTCTCCCTGCTCCGCCGCTTTGCGGTACCACACCACGGCCTGGGCGTAATCTTGCGGCACTCCTGCGCCGTGGTCGTACATCATGCCGAGATTGTTCTGAGCGCTCGCGTTTCCCTTTTCTGCTGCACTGCGATACCAGCGCAGGGCCTCGGCGTAATCCTGCGGCACTCCCGAGCCGTTGGCGTACAGGAAGCCGAGGTGGAACTGAGCGACCGCGTCGCCCTTCTCGGCCAACGGCAGGAACTCCTTGAGAGCCGTGGCATAATCGCCGTTCTTCATCGCCTGCAGCCCGGCTGCAAGGTCGGCCAAAGCTGGCAAGCAGAGAGCGAATAACAGGATAGCGGCCTTCACTGCCGCGTGATAGCGCCGTTTCAGGGCGATGGGGGCCCCAGCCCAGCGAGCGCGTGTTAGACCGGTTTGACAGGTCGACCGCTGATTGGCTTCAAGGCAATGATTCTTTCGTTTTGCCACGAACGGATCATGCTAAGCACTCAGCAATCGAAAGTCAAGTGCGGGCTGGCCGTCCGTGTGTCAATTGCCCGCGATGCCTGGAAATCGCGGCCTGCACCTGTGTGAACCCACTGTCACCGAGCAATTTCTGGTGCTAAACTCTTACGAACAACCTAAAAACCCTGGGGGCCGTAGATGCTCGACACGAGATACATTGCAGCCGGAAGTATCGCGGCCGCCGTCTTCATAGCGATATACGCCCGCGCCGCAGTCCCCGCGACGCCGCAGGTTCGTTATCCTGCCGAGGATACCTCGGCGCTCCTAGCCGTGCGAAAGCAACAGCAGTCAGAAACCGTCGATCAGTTCAAGGTGTTCTATCAGTTTCAATTCGAAGACAAACTGGCACAGAGCGGCATCACTTTCGTAAATCACATCGTCGATGACGCGGCCAGCAGCTACCAACCGGCTCACTACGACCACGGAAATGGAATCGCTGTTGCGGACGTAGATGGCGACGGGTTGTACGACATCTATTTCTTAAGCCAGACCGGCGGCAACGAGCTTTGGAAAAACCTGGGCGGAGGGAAGTTCAGGAACATCACGGCGGAAGCAGGCGTAGGTGTGCCTGGCCGCATCAGTGTCGCCGCTTCTTTTGCGGATATCGACAACGACGGAGACCCGGATTTGTTCGTTACCACGGTGCGCGGCGGCAATCTGCTTTTCGAAAACGACGGCCACGGGCACTTCCGCGACATCACGCGCGAGGCCGGCATCGACGGAGCCGCTCATTCCTCTGGAGCCGTTTTCTTCGATTACGATCACGATGGGCTTCTGGATCTGCTGGTGTGCAATGTCGGAAATTATACATTCGAGCGGAAAGGCGCTCAGGGGGAATACGTAGCCCGGCCCGACGCCTTCGCGGGACACATGTTTCCGGAACGTTACGAGTTCCCGGTTCTGTACCGCAACCTGGGACACAACCATTTCAAGGACGTAACCGCCGAAGCCGGTTTGAAGCCACTCGGATGGGCGGGCGACGCGACGTTCGTCGACCTGAATCAGGACGGCTGGCCGCAACTTTATATCCTGAACATGATGGGAGCGAACCATTTCTTTGAGAATCGCCAGGGTAAGTTCTCGGAGCAGACCAAGAAATATTTCCCGAGAACGTCATGGGGCGCCATGGGGGTCAAGTTCTTCGACTATGACAACGATGGCCGCATGGACCTGTTCGTCACGGATATGCACTCGGATATGTGGTCGGAGGCAGCTCCAGCGGACGAGAAGAAGAAGGCGCCCACTCATCCCGACGAAGATTTTCTGATGGGGCCGGCCGACAGCTTTGTTTTCGGCAATTCCCTTTATCACAACGTCGGTGGCGGCAAATTTGAGGAAGTTTCCGACCGCATGGGCGTGGAAAACTATTGGCCGTGGGGGCCGAGCGTCGGCGATTTGAACGCCGATGGCTGGGACGATATCTTCATCGCGTCGAGCATGAACTTTCCGTTCCGCTACGGCATCAATTCCCTGCTGTTGAACAATCGCGGAGAGAAGTTTCTGGACGCGGAGTTCCTGCTGGGCATCGAGCCCCGCAAAGGGGGCCGGACACATACACCCTGGTTTGAGCTGGACTGCTCGAAAGTGCCGTCTGACGCCAAGAAATATTTCCAGGAGCCTTGCAAGGGCCAAACAGGCAAGATCACCGTCATGGCGCCGTTGGGAAGCCGGGCGGCCGTTATTTTCGACCTCGACAATGACGGCGATCTCGATATCGTGACCAACGACTTCAACTCGGCGCCGCAGGTTCTCGTCAGCAATCTCACCGAGCGGCGCCGGATTCACTGGCTCAAAGTGAAACTGATCGGCACAACCTCAAACCGCGACGGACTGGGCGCGTTCGTGCGCGTCACCTCCGGGGGCCGCACTCTGACGAAATACAACGATGGCAAGTCCGGTTACCTGTCGCAGAGCTCGCTTCCGCTGTACTTCGGCCTGGGAGAGGCTCAGAAAATCGATAGCGTCGAGGTGGACTGGCCTTCAGGCCGTAAGCAGGTCGTTACACAGAATATCCGGGTAAACGACGTCCTGGCGATTACGGAAACAAGGTAGCCCCGCTGCGCCGCTTGCCGGGCTACCGCGCGGGCAGTGCCTCCTTATACACCTTTCCATGCTTCATCACGAACGCCACCCGCCGGACCGCGGTAATGTCGTCCAGCGGGTTGCCGTCCACGGCAACCATATCCGCCTCTCTCCCCGCCGCCAGCGAACCGATCCGGTCGGCCATCCCCAGCGATTCCGCAGCCACCGACGTTCCACTCAGCAACACATCCATGGGTGTGTCACCTCCGTCCTGCACCCGATAGATGAACTCCTCGGCGTTGCGGCCATGCGCGCCGGCCACCGCGTCGGTGCCCAGCACCACCTTCACATGCGCCTTCCGCGCGCGGCGCAGCACGTCGGCCACCCGTGGCAGCGCCTCCTGCATGTACGCGAACCCTTGCTCGTTGTAATTGCCGATATTCAGAAACTTCGGCTTGTTGTCCAGGTAATTGTGCAGCACCAGGAAATTCGGATCGAAGTACACGCCGCGCGCCGCCATCAGCTCCAGGGTGGCGTCATCCAGGAATGTGCCGTGCTCGATGGCGGTGCAACCTGCCATGATGGCCGCTCTCGCCCCTTCCGACGCGTGCGCGTGAACCATCGCGCGCAAGCCAACTTTGCGAGCTTCGCCGCAGGCGGCGTCGATTTGAGCCGCGGTCATGGTCATCTTGCCGCCGTCGCGGATGCTCGCCGTGGCGAAAAGCTTGATCACGTCGGCGCCGTCCGACTTCAGCTTGTCTACCAGCGCGCGGATCTGCTCCGGGTCTCCGCTCTTGTCGGTGATCTGCGCCAGTGACGTGAGCAACCGTGGACCCGGTATGCTGTCCCGCGCAATCAGATCGCGGAGGTCGCCGTCCAGGGCCGCCCCGACGCTCTGCACGGTCGTGAAGCCGCCCATCAGGGTGGCATACAGATTCGCCTCCGCATGCAGCGCGGCCTGTTGCGGCGTCGATTTAGCTGCGGGACCGTCCAGTTCCAAGCGGTCATCCTTGTTGAAGAACCAGGTGGGGTGGACGTGCGTGTCGATCCAGCCCGGCATGACGGTGAGACCACTGAGGTCGATGGCAGGCTTGTCCTTGCCGGGAGCGATGCGCGTGATGCGGCCGTTTTCGATGGTGATCTGCTGGTTCCGGAGCAAATGGCCATTTCCGTCGAACAGCGTGGTGGTCCTGATGATGACGGGCTGCGCCATGGCGGCGACGGCCAGCAGAGGCAGTGCGAAAAAGCTCGTGAGCATGAGCCGGTTTCTCGTGGAAACCAGCATATCCCAAAATGATGAGGGGACGAATCGGTTAACCAGACCGGGAGGAGCGCTCACTGAAGCGGGAAGGATGAAAAGTCCGAAGCTCCCGATCGCGCATCGCAAAACCAGAACGGGCCCGATCTGCTCAATGCGGGCCTTGCTGCCGTCCTTGCTAGAATCAAAAAAACCATGAGACTTGCACTTGCCCTTCTTGCCTGCGCTCCCTTATATGCGCAGTCACCCGTGCGGCTCGACGTCGACGCCACGGACGCCCGTCTCCGCCTCTTCCATGTGCACCTGACGGTCCCGGCCAAGCCTGGGGCGTTGACCCTGATGTATCCGCAATGGATCCCTGGCGAGCACATGCCCAGTGGTCCCATCACCAACCTGGTGGGACTGAAGATCCAGGCCGGCGGCCAGACAGTCGCCTGGAGGCGGGACGACGTGAACATGTTCGCCTTCCATGTCGATGTGCCCGCAGGCGCGTCCTCACTCGACGTCACGTTTGATTCCATTTCGCCGCCGGACGCCTCCGGTTTCACCGATGGCGCTTCCGCCACTACCGAACTGGCGGTCCTCAACTGGAACCAGTTCCTGCTCTATCCGCAAGGCGCGCAGCCCGACAAGACGCAATACCAGGCCTCGCTGCGCGTGCCCAATGGATGGAAGTACGGCACAGCGCTCCCGATTCGCCGCGAATCCGGCAATGAAATCGAATTTCAACCGGCCCCGCTCACCACCCTGATCGATTCCCCCGTCTCCACCGGCGCCCACTACCGCACCATCGACCTGGGCAGCGATCTGGGCGCGCCCCATTATCTCCATCTCGCGGGCGATAGCGCGCAAGCCGTCGACATTCCGAAAGATCTGGCCGCCGAATTCAAGAATCTGGTCTCGGAAACCGGTGCGCTGTTCGGAACGCGGCATTACCGCGACTACCACTTCCTCCTCACGCTCAGCGATCACGTGGCGCACTTCGGACTGGAGCACCACGAATCCAGCGACGACCGCGTGGACGAGCGCACGCTGATCGATTCCGGGCCGCGGACTCAGAGTGCATTCCTGCTGCCGCACGAATTCACGCACTCGTGGAACGGCAAGTTCCGCCGTCCGGCAGGCCTGACGAGCGGCACCGAAGACGGCGCGTACGACACACCCATGAAGGGCGACCTGCTATGGGTTTATGAAGGACTCACCGAATACCTGGGCGAGATCCTCACGCCGCGCAGCGGTCTCTGGACGCCGGAGGAATTTCGCGAGTCGCTGGCCATCACCGCCGCCGCGCTCGATACCGAATACGGCCGCACGTGGCGTCCGCTCGAAGACACCGCAGTTGCGGCACAGCTTCTCTACAACGCGAGCGACGATTACGGCGCCTACCGGCGTAGCGTGGATTACTACCCCGAGGGCACCCTCATCTGGCTGGAAGCCGACGCCACGATCCGGCAGCTCAGCCATGGCGCCAGGAGTCTCAACGATTTCTGCCGTGCGTTCCACGGTGGACCCGGCGGAGCGCCCGCCATGAAGACGTACACGTTTCCAGACGTGGTGGCGGCGCTCAATGACGTTCAGCCCTACGACTGGGCCACTTTCCTCAACCAGCGGCTGCACTCCACGGCGCCCCACGCTCCTTTAGGCGGTATCCAACTGGCTGGCTGGAAGCTGGCCTATGACGATGTACGCTCCGATTTCTGGAAGTCCTATGAGGACGTCTTCAAGGGCGTGGACCTCAGTTACTCCATCGGCCTGAAAGTGAAGGAGGACGGGACCATCACCGATGTCGCACTGAACGGACCGGCTGCGAAGGCCGGGGTTGCGCCGGCCACGAAACTGATCGCTGTCAACACCCGCCAGTTCAATCCGACCGTATTGCGCGAGGCGATTCAGGCAACCAGGAGCGACACCGCACCGCTCGCACTTCTCATCAAGTCGGGCGAATACTACAAGACCTGCAGCGTCGATTACCGCGGTGGGGAGCGCTATCCACACCTGGTGCGGGATCCGGGGACGCCGGACGTTTTGACGCAGATCATCGCGCCACTGGCCAAACACTGAAACGTACCCTACATCCGAAGCTGGTTCGCGGACGCGTGCTCTATGCGGGTGGGCTCAGAGCCGTGCCAAAAGAGTGTCGATCTGCTTCGCGGTCCGATCGAACTCAGCGGAGAGCCGGACAAACTCCGCGCTCGATACCTTATATCCGTTGACGTCCTTTGTCTGAAACTGCTTGAGCATCGCCTCCGCCAGGCTCAGAAGCTTCTGGTGAATCGTGCTGCACTGAGACGCGGCCTGGTACAACTCCTGGAACTGCTCCTGGCGCTGGCCCTGTCCCAGGCTGGCCAGCGCGGCATTGGACCGCTTCTCGTCCTGCCGCGAGGCCTCCAAAGCGGCCCGCGCCGCGGCGAAGTCGCCCTGCTCGAGGTCCTTCAGCGCATCGTTAAGATGGTTCACTCCGCCCGTCACCGCGTCCACCAGCAGGTGGGTGTCCTGCCGGACCGGCACCTTGACCGCTTCGCCGGGCGGCGGTTTCTCCGCATCCGCCGCGGAACTGGCGGACGGTGCGGTTGCTGTCTTCAATTCGTTGCGCAGCAGTTCCTCCACATCCACCGGGTGGTTGGCGAAGACCGCCTTTCCGCCGGTAAGCTCGGCCAGACCGCTCAGATTCTGGCGCTGCGCCGCATTCATTCCCATCCCGATGAAACGAAAGTCCAGCTTGATCTTGTATTTGCCTTGTGCGTCCGACGCCAGTTTGTCGCCGATGGCCTCCAGCAAATCGCGGTCTTGGCAGACATCGTCGGATCCGGTAATCACCAGAATGCGCTTGTTGGCCCCCTCGAAATGCTTCTGGTCGCCGAAATCTCCGATGGCCTCGTTAATCGCGTTATTGAGGCTGGCATCTCCGGCGGCGGAAAACGCGGCCACGCGCTGCTGCACGCTCTTGACATTGTTCTGCGCGAACGGGACCACGAGACTGGTGTTCGCTCCCTTGCACGGCCCGCCAAACTGCCGCAGCGCGAGGTTTTCTCCGGTCGCGATCGTCCCCAGAGCCGAGCGGGCAGCCGCTTGCGCCACTTCCAGTTTGGTCTTGCCCTCCCAGAGCTCCTTCATGCCCAGCGACCGGTCCACGATCAACTCGGTGTTGTCGTGGACCACCTCCGGCTGCTTCTTCTCCAGAAAGGTCCGTGCGCCGACGATCAAACCCGATAACCCTGCCACCAGGGCGATGATCGCCATTACATTCTTATAAAGTGGCCTATTCTCCACCAAACCGCCGAAGGATTTGCGACGATCCGCCACGCTCCGAAAATTATACGCAATCACAGGCGCGGTGTGGAACGGCCGGTCCAATTGCATCACTCCACTCACTCGCATAAGATACTCGTGACGCCCCGGAGACCAACCGCAAGGAGGACACCGCAATATGAACGTTTCAGCCGCATTGCTCTGTGCCGGCTTGTCCGGCGCCGCGTGGGCGCAGATTCCAACTGTTGGCCGGCCGCCCTCACTCCCGGGCGGCCCAGACACAATGCTCTTCGACGGCAGCGCCTTATCCAAAGAATGGAAGATGATCAACCCCGTGGAGGACCACTGGACCATGCAGCCCAAGCGCAAATCCATTTTGATCGCGACGCAGAGGGCGGCCTGCGTGAGTGCAAAGGAGGGCAAGAACCTGCTGGTTCTGGACCGGCCGCTTCCTGCGGACGACTTCGAGGTGATCGTAAGAGCCTCCGCGGAATTGCAGACGCACGGCAACCAACTCGCCGTGGCTTTGTGGAGCGACGACACCAGTTATTTTTGGGTGACGTTTCAGGGCGACAACACATTCGGCAACCTGCAGCGGCGCGTTTACTTTCAGAAGGTGTCACAGGGGCAGGTCACGGGCACTTTCTCCCAGGACATCGCCGGCGCAAACGACATTTACCTGCGGATTGATCGCGAGGGCAATGAATACTCCGGATACTTCGCGACCGCGAACCCCGGCAAACCGTTTGACTCAGGTAAAATTCCGTGGATCCAGTTGGGCACTCTCCCCGGGATTCACTTCACCGGCAAGCTGGCGCTTTGTGCCGTCAACGACGAGGACGGCGCCCCGGAGGTGGGCGCGGAATTCTACTCCGTGACCGTTCGCCCGAAATAGTGTTCCGGCTCGCCGCGTCAACGAGGGAAAATGCGGTACTCCACGCTAAGCCGATTGTGCCGCATCTCCGGACGTGCGTAGGTCCGGTGGAGGATGCTGTTCAGGAAAACCAGACCATCGCCTAATTCGAGCGCTGGCGCCCAGAATTCCTGCGGCGGGAACCGCTGGCGCATGGCCGGGTCGTCGAGTTCCGTGAAATGTAACAAGGCGGCTTGACGGCGGCGGACGAACTCCAGGCCAGGGCTGTCTCTGCCGCAGGGGTTCAACGGAATCCAGCAGGTCAGCAACTCGGTCATCGGGATGACGGGCCCGGATTCTAGGGGGAAACGGACTCCTAACGCTCCGTCCTGGTGCCAGCTCTGGGGATGGTACTCGGGAGCCGGAGCCTGAAATGGGGTGAACTTCTTCCGGACCCACGATTGCTCCATGTTGCAAGTCCACTCACAGCCGAGGGCTTCCGCGAACAATGGTCCGAGACCTGGCGCGGATAGAGGTGCCACCAACTCCTCCGAACCGCTACAGCCAAAGTCCGTCAGTGCAGTCAGAAGTACAGAATGAGAAAAGCGGTTGAACTGGTAGTGCGCGGGAAGCGCTCTCTCTGTCCTGATCGCCTCAAAGCACCGGGCGGCCGCCACTTTCAACCCGATCAGAGAACCCTTCGCGAAGACATCCCGCAGCAGCGCTATACCGTGTTCCCGCAGTTGCGTTGCTGAATCATCGGTCGCCACATCGTTAGTGTTGCAGAAACCGCGGCGTACGGCGCCGTGCCATTTGGCGGCGCCTCGACGTTAAGATATGTTGGAGAGTTTTCTACAGCATGCCGCGGCTGGCGGAAGAGTTTGGTGAGCGTGCGCGCGCCGGGCAGCGTCGAGACCTATCTGCCAATGAGGGGGAGGAGAATTGTGACGGCGACTACGATTTTGTTGCTTGCGTCCGGTCTGTTGACGCTGGCATCTGCGGTTGCGCTGGCCGCTTATCCTGAAGCGCGGATCTCGAACGGCATTCTGCAGGTGGATCTGCTGCTGCCGGACGCGCAGAACGGCTATTATCGCGGCACGCGGTTTGACTGGTCAGGCGCAATCTCGAGCCTTCAATTCATGGGCCATGAATACTTCGGCAAATGGTTCGACCGCTACGATCCGAAGATTCACGACGCCATTATGGGGCCGGTGGAGGAGTTCCTCAGCAACGGCATGGGTTTGGGGTACGAAGAGGCGAAACCGGGCGAGAGTGGAGTGAACCCCAAAAGTGAGACAGCAAGTTAAGGGAACAAATACATTGAATGGAGTGAGGAATGGATTTGTC
>Ga0209415_10010298_pt1 | contig 15917 bp, 15 predicted proteins | sample PeaSoiSIISIP2007_FD_187696 | JGI IMG/M metagenome (GOLD analysis project Ga0209415, IMG submission 187696) | Peat soil microbial communities from Weissenstadt, Germany - SII-SIP-2007 (SPAdes) (version 2) | ecosystem: Environmental > Terrestrial > Soil > Wetlands > Peat | place: Germany...
GAGCCCGACGAGCTACCAGGCTGCTCCACCGCGCGGCCGTGGAGTACCCGATAGGGCGACCCGTAGCAAGCGCTTCCTCCGCCCCGCCGCCTCGCCGGCGTCAGGTGCGGCGGAAACGGGCGCGGCCCTCGGTGATCCACCAGTCTCGGTAGCGCTGCTGCGCGCGCTCGCGCTCCCGTGGCGGCAGATCTCCCGCGTATCCGAAGTACTCCTTGCTGACGGCACGCAACTCCTCGGCGGCGCCGCGCCGTATCTCCGAGACGTCGTGCGCGAGCGCGTCGATCAACCACTCCACCCGGTGCCGGCCGGCGTTCTGCTCCCACCACCTGAGCCACGGCCGCGCGTCCGCGCCGAAATCCTGCCGCGTGACGAGGACCAGCGCCACGTGCGCCGCCGCCACCACCCTCTCGTCGCCGTCGCCGAGGGCATGCACCATCTCCGGTACGAGCGCAGGCTGGCGCAGCTCGGACATGGCGTGCATCGCCGCGCCGCGCTCGAACGGGTCCGAGGAGCGGGCCAGGCCTATCACGGCCTCGCGCACTTCGCCGGGAAAGGACCGGGCCACCGCCGCCAGCGCGTACGCCGCCGACACGCGCGTCATCACGTCCACGTCCTGGAGGCGACGGAGCAGGTGGGGGATCGCCTCCGCGTACGGAAGCTCGCAGAGCAGGTGCGTGGCCCAGCCGCGCACCTCGGGGTCGTCGTCCTCGAGCCGCTCGAGCACGAACGGGAGCGCCACCTTGCGCTCGCGCACCACGAGGCGCAGGACCGGGCCGCATTCGCTCGGCCGCGGCGGGCGATCCATCTCGCCAATGCGTGCCCTCTGCACGGTCAAGGGCCCCGGGAAGCGGCTCATCACGACCCGCATGGCACGCTCGCCCTGACGGAGTAGCTCCGCTTCCGCGTCCTCCGACTGCTCCGCGATCACGCGATCGACCAGCTCGCCAAACTCGAGCTCCAGGTCGACGATGATCGACGGCAGCGTTCCGGAAGCCTGCGAGTAGGAGACCGGCGGGCGGCGGGGGGGCACCACAATCGCCGAAGACGCGGGCTCCGGCTCGACCTCCATCTCGGCCTCGACCTCGATCTCGGCCTCGACCTCCACCTCAGCCTCGACCTCAGCCTCGGGCTCGACTTCGGTCTCCCACCCGTGCTCGTCGAAGAGCCCATGGACGTCTGCCGACGCCTCCCCGACGTCAGGCCGGGCCTGCACCCGAGCCGCAGCAGGGGCCCCGGGCAGAGAGTCGAGGGACTCGGGCTCCTCGCGGGGGATGGGAGGGCCGCTGATCGGGCGAAGCGACGCGATGTTGGCGCGCGGCGGCGGCTCGACGGGGGGCCCCGGCCTCCACGACGCCCTCTCCGGCGCCGGGGGCTGCGAGGCCGCCCTGGCTGGCGTCGGCGTCGCCGAGCGCTTCTCGCGGACCATCGCGGGGTCCACGCGACCGGTCGCGACCGCCCGGCTGCCGGCGATGAACCCGTCCAGCTTGCGGCGCACGATGATCCGCTCGAATGCTCGGCTGACGGCGCCCGCGAACTGGGCCACCTGCTCGATGCTCGTCCGTTCGACGCCGGGCTCGCCGCAATCCCCGACGAGGAAGGCCACGGCGCGGGTCCGCACGACGAGGGGAACGACCGCGATCTCGACCCCCCGGTCGCGCTGGAGGTCCGCGAGCAGCACCGCGTCGAGTCCATCGCCGCGGATCTTGGCGACGACGGGGGCTCGTTCTTCGCGCGCCCTGGACAGCAAGCTGGGCATGTCGAGCGGCACGCCGATCCCCAGCACCTTCGCGGGCGCCGCGCCCACGCCGAACGCGTCCCGCCCCTCGGCGATGTCGCCGTGCACGAGAAACAGCGCGGCGTATTCGAAGAACTGCCGCGAGAAGTCGAAGAACAGATCGAGGAGCTCGTCCCGGTCGGTCGCCTCTTCGGCGGCGCGCTTCGCGGCCTCGGCGGTGACCGGCCCTCGCCGTCGATGCGCCGGGCGCGCGCTGGGAGACACCTGCCGCTGGAGCAGACCGACCCTGCCGTCGCCTCCCGGGGGGGGTGCGTTGCCGGGCGGCGACGGCGCGGCCGCGCGCTCCGGGGTGGCCGACACGCGTGGGAATCCGGTGGAGGTCACGCGCTGCTGCGGCGGAGCCGATCGGGGCTTCGAAGCCGACCCCCCGAGCCGAGCGACCAGCTTGTCGAGGCGCCTCTCGAGCGGCACGCCGTACGCCCGCGCGATCGCCTGACGCACCCGCACCGCGGGCGCGGCGCGCTGCTCGATCGGCATCCCGAGCACGAGCCCGAGCTGCGCCTCTTGCTCCCGCGACAGGGGCTCGGCAACCGCGAGGACCAGCCGGCCTCCCTGCGCCTCCAGCGGCACGATCGACCACTCGGTCGCCATCTCGCCGGGCACGAGGGCTCGCACGACGTCCGCCGGCGCGGGGAGCTCGCCCGCGGGCGCAGGCCCGAGCTTCATCGACGCCGCGAGCAGCGAGGTCAGCACGGCCTCGTCGACGGCGGCGACCTCGAGCAGGTTGGTGACCAGATCGCCACCATAGATGACCTGGTGCGCGAGGGCATCCTCGACCTGGCGCATGGTCGCGACCTCGCGCTGCACGATGAGGGAGCTCAGGGACATAGGCCCGCGCGAATCTCCCCCCAGAGTACAGGGTCCCGACGGCGCGCTCCAGCGATCAGAGGAGATTCAACCGTAGCTCTCCGCCAGCGCCCGCACGACGCCCGGAAGGGTGTATTCCGCGGCCGTCACGTCGACCCGCAGCCCGCGGGCCCGCGCGGTCTCCGTGGTGACGGGGCCTATGCTCGCGATGCGCGGGTGCGCCAGGAGGCCCGGGGCCTGCGCGCCCAGCGCGTCGCAGAGGCTGTCCACGGTGCTGCTCGAGGTGAACAGCACCGCGTCGAGGCGACCGAGAGCGAGGTCGCTCGCGAGCCCGGCGAGGGCCTCCCCGCGCACGGCACGGGTCTCGTAGGCCGCGACGACGTCGACCTGGCAGCCCGCGGCGCGCAGGGCGTCGGGCAGCGCATCCCGCGCCCGGGCGGCCCGCGCGACGAGGACACGGCCAGGAGAGCCCGCGGAGCCGATGGCCGCGATCATCTCGTCGGCCAGCCCCTCGCCTCGGAACTCGCGCGCGACCACGTCGGCGCGCAGCCCGTGCGACTCGAGCGCCCGGCTCGTCGCGGGTCCGATGGACGCGATTCGCGCCGACCCGAAGGCGCGTGCGTCGCGACCCGAGAGGGTGAGCGCCCGCCAGGTGTGCTCGACGCCGTTCGCGCTCGTGAAGGCGACCCACCCGTACGCCCCGGCGAGCAGATCGAGCAGGGCGCGCGCGAGCGGTGCGGGATCCGCGGGCGGGAAGATCTCGATCGTCGGGACCACGACCGCCTCCGCTCCGAGCTCCTGGAGAAGCGCCGCCGCGGCGGCGGACTGGTCGCGCGGGCGCGTCACGAGCACTCGTTTGCCGAGGAGGGGCCGCCGCCCGAGCCACGCCAGCGGATCCCTCGCGGCGGCGGCGGCGGCCGCCCCGACGCCCGGCACGACCTCGATGGACACCCCGGCGCGGGCGATCGCACGCATCTCGGAGGCCGCGCGCGGCGACTCCAGGGGGTCGCCCTCGACGGCGCGGACGATGCGCTTGCCTTTCCTGGCCAGCGCGACGAGCTCCTCGGCCCCGACCTGGTCGCCGTCGTGCACGACGGCGTCCGCCCCGGCGAGTCGCCCGACGGCCCTCTCCGTCCGGAGCCCGGGGTCGCCCGGTCCGAGGCCCACGAAGCAGACGGTCGCGGGGTCCCGCTTCACGCTCGCCACGATGCCCCGGCCAGCGCTCCCGGACAAGGGCGCGAGCCCCCGCCGGGGGCCGCGTCCGCCCGCCGACGTGCTATTTCACGACCTCGCCCCATGCCCTTCCCGACCATCCGCGCCAGGCGACTGCGGGCGACACCGGCGCTGCGCGCCCTCGTCCGGGAGACGGCGCTGTCGCCGCGCGACCTCGTCTGGCCGCTGTTCTTCAGCGCCCTGGTGGACGCGCCGCGCCCGGTCGGCACGATGCCCGGGGTCTTCCAGCTGCCGGTGAAGGCGGCGGCGCAGACCGCCCGCGAGGCCGTGATGAGGGGCCTGGGCGGGGTCGTCCTCTTCGGCCTCCCCAAGACCAAGGACGCGCGCGGCTCGAGCGCGCTCGACCCCGACGGGCCCGTGCCGCGGGCCGTCGCGGAGATGAAGAACGCGCATCCGGAGCTCGTCGTCCTGACGGACGTCTGCGTCGACGAGTACACCGATCACGGCCATTGCGGCATCCTGCGCAAGCGACGCGCCTCGGGCGGAGCGGCCGAGGAGATGGAGGTGGACAACGACGCCACGCTGGAGGTGCTCGCGCAGATGGCGCTCGTGCACGCGCGCGCGGGCGCCGACGTGGTGGCGCCGAGCGACATGATGGATGGCCGGGTGGCTCGGATCCGGCGGGCCCTCGACGAGAACGGCCTCGAGACGACCAGCATCCTCAGCTACGCGGTCAAGTACGCGAGCGCCTTCTACGGTCCGTTCCGCGAGGCCGCGGACTGCGCGCCGAAGTTCGGCGATCGCGCCGGCTACCAGATGGACCCGGGCAACGCCCGCGAGGCGCTTCGCGAGGCGCGCCTCGACGAGGAGGAGGGCGCGGACATGCTGATGGTCAAGCCGGCCCTCTCCTACCTCGACGTCATCCGCGCCGTGCGCGCGGACACGACGCTCCCGCTCTTCGCGTACAACGTCTCGGGCGAGTACGCGATGCTCAAGGCGGCCGCCTCGGCCGGGATGATCGACTACGGGCGCGCGATGATGGAGGTGCTCACGTCGATCCGGCGCGCCGGCGCCGACGCGATTCTCACGTACCACGCCGTGGAGGCCGCGGAGGCGCTCGGTGCGTAGGTTCCGGGCCTGCGCGGCCGCGGGCACGGCGCTCACCGGGGCGGCGCTCGCGCTCGGCTTGCCCCAGTCAGCGGGCTGCTACACGACCCAGTGCGATCCGATCGCACCCCGGACGTACTCCGGCGGCGAGATGATCGACGACGACACCTACGAGACGAGTCCCATCCAGGAACCGGACGGCGGCAGCGAGGCCGCCGAGCCGTGGATCCCCTACCCCGGCAACCTCACCCTCACGGTCACCTTTCCGCCGGCCGCCGCGGCCGTGATCGGCCAGCGCACGCCCGCGTGGATCGAACCGTACGTGGGTGTGTCGGCCCAGCCCAGCGCATCGGAGAGCTCCAACTACATCCTCGCTTCGGGCGCGCTCGCGGAGTTCACGCCGGCCCCGAACGGGTTCACCGTGCTGAACGACACGTGCGCGTCCTATTTCGCCCGGTTCGTCGTCCACTTCCCGTCCCGCAGCGGCCCCGCTCAGGTCCCCCTCGACGCCTCGGAGTGACGGCGAGGCGCGCTTGATACGCGCGGCTTCAGGGCGCACACTATGCGCGACGCTCTGAGCCAGGGGGGGTGCAGCGATGACGTCCAGGGACTCGACGCCGGCGGGAGCGGCGCTAAACGACCATCTCCCGAAGTCTCAGCAGGAGGCCGAGGCCAACGCCGCTCGGCTCGAGGAGCGCTACCGCGCCGTGTTCCAGCAGGCGTTCGAGATGATCTTCCTCGTCGCCCCGGACACGGCCATCATAGACGCCAACGCGAGCGCCTGCCGGATCCTGGGCTATGCGCCCGACGAGATGGTCCGCTTGCACGCGAGGGACGTCGTGCACGCCGAGGACCTGGCGAACGCGCCCCTGCGGTTCGCGACGATCCCGGCGGGCGGCGTCATCGTCAGCGAGCGGCGCTTCGTCCGCAAGGACGGCAGCGTCGTTCACGGAGAGCTCACGACCAAGGCGCTGATGGACGGAAGCTTCCAGGTGGTCGTCCGCGACGTGACCGAGCGCAAGGAGGTCCAGGCCCAGCTCCTGCTCGCCGATCGACTGGCGTCGCTGGGCAGGCTCGCCAGCGGGGTCGCGCACGAGGTCAATAACCCCCTCGCGTACGTGATGCTGAACCTCGAGTTTCTCGACCGGTACGTCGAGGAGCTCCCGGCGGGCGTCGGCGAAGGAGCACTGGCCCGGATGCGCTCCGCCGTGGAGCACGCGCGCGAGGGAGCGGAGCGGATGCGACGCATCATCCGGATGCTCGGGGCCTTCGGCCGGGGCGAAGAGGAGTGCCTGGGGCCCGTGGACGTGAACGCCGTGATCGATTCGGCGGCGGACATCGCGGCGATCCAGCTGCGCCATGGCACCCGCATCACCCGCCGTTACGACGCGAACGTCCCGGTCAGCGCCAATGCCTTCCGGCTCGGCCAGGTGTTCGTGAACCTGCTGGTCAACGCGGGCGACGCGCTGCGCGAAGGGCCGGTATCGAACGAGATCGGCCTGCGAACGTACGTCCGGAGCGACGGCCGCGTCGTGGCCGAGGTCACCGACAACGGCGCCGGCATCCCCCGTGACATCCAGGCGCGCATCTTCGACCCGTTCTTCACGACCAAGCCCGTCGGCAAGGGGACGGGCCTCGGGCTCTCGGTGTGTCACACGATCGTGACGGCGCTCGGCGGAGAGATCGCGTGCGAGAGCACGCCCGGCAAGGGGACGACGTTCCGCGTCGTCTTGAACCAGGCGGCGGCGGTGGGCGAACGCGCGCCCGCCGAACGCGCGCCGCTCTCCTCGGCCGCGCGCGGGAGGATTCTCGTGGTCGACGACGACGCGCGCGTCGCGCGGGCCATGGCGGCGGCGCTCGACGGAAACGACGTGGTGGTGGCGTCCGGCGGCCGCGAGGCGCTCGATCGGCTGCAGGCCGAGCCGTTCGACTGCGTGCTCTGCGACGTCATGATGCCCGACGTGTCCGGCATCGACGTCCACGAGGAGCTGCTACGCCAGGGCCGCGGCATGGAGCGACGGGTGGTCTTCGTGACCGGCGGCGCCGTGACCGAGTCGGCACACGCCGCGCTGGCACAGACAACGAACCCCGTCCTCGAAAAGCCGGTGGAAGCGTCGCTGCTGCGCGCCGTCGCTGCGGCCACGATCGAACGGGCTTCTTGCGGTGACGACAGATGATCTCGTCGGCGGCGGTGCCCGGCGTAGAGCGCACGCCCTTCTGCTCGCGTGCCTCCATCCCGCGGTGAAGCCAGCGAATGAGCGCGAAGGCGGCGTCCTTTTCGCTGAACCGCCCGTGAATGAGCGGGTGGGGCGCGTCGCTCGCACGGAGGGGCACACGAATGAGCGAGAGGCATGTGCCCCTTGCGAGGGGAGGCCCGCGATTGAGCGCGAGGGGGGCGTCCTTCTCGCCGAGCCGCCGATGAATGAGCGCCAAGCACGCGTCCCTTGCGCGGAGGCGCCCATGAATGAGCGGGAAGGGCGCGTCGCTTGCGCGGAGAGGCACACGAATGAGCGAGAGGCATGCGCCCCTCGCGAAGGGAGGTCCGCCACTGAGCTTCATGCATGGGTCCCTTCCGAAGGGACGTCCACGACTGAGCGTGATGGATGCGCCCCTTCCGAAGGGACGTTCACGACTGCGCGTGATGGATGCGCCCCTTCCGAAGGGACGTTCACGACCGAGCGTGATGGATGCGCCCCTTGCGGAGGGAGGCATCGCGCCTTACGGGACGCGTTCCTGACGCCCCTTCGCCGGGTGGCCCGTCGCGGAGTCCTCGCGAAAGCACCCGGGCATGCACGCGCGATACGTCCTGTCGCATGCGTCGCACGCGCGGTCCTTGCACGTCGAGCGGCACGCGGTCCACTTGTCGCCGCACGTCTGCGCGCAGTCCGCTCCCGGCGCCGCCACCACGGCCTCGCGCGCAGGCGCTTCCCTGGTCGCCATCCTCGCGGGTGGAGCGGGTGATTCCGGCGCGCCGTGTCCGTCGCTGACGTTGGGCGGCGGCGCGAACGCGTTCGTCGAAACGGGCGCGGCCACCGGGCGGTCCGGCCGTCGCGGCCTCGGACCGCGCACGTCCTCGTTCGGCAGGGTCGGGTCGAGCGAGAGCTCGCTGAAGCGGGTCGCGGCGAATTCGATCCTGTCGCGGGACTGTCCGTAGGTGTAGCCGTGAAGCCAGTCGCGCCAGCAGTCCTTCTTGGCGTCGGGCTGCACGGTGCTCTGGTCGAGCGCGTAGCAGTGCTCGAAGCGCACGTCGCACTCGTAGACCACCTGGAAGCTGGGCCCGCACGCCACGGCTCCCACCGCGACGACGACAGGGCAACCGAGACGGCGCGCCAGGCCCACGCCGGGAGTGTCGGTCGCGACGCGATCTTGCGCAACTGCGACGCGGCTGGACGGCCGCCTGCCCGGCCCCTACAGAAGAAAGCGATGTTCACGGGGCTCGTCGAGGCAACCGGCGCTCTGGACAGCCGGTCCCTCCGCGGCGCGGGGATGCGAATGCGCTTTCGCGCTCGCTTCGAGGGCGAGCCGCTCGCGATCGGCGAGTCGATCGCGGTCGACGGCGTCTGCCTGTCCGTCGCCGCCGTCCTCCCGGAGGGCTTCGAGGTCGACGCCTCGCCCGAGACCTGTTCGAGAACGACGCTCGGGAGCCTCGAGCCGGGCGGCACGGTCCACCTCGAGCGCGCGCTGCGCCTGGGAGACCGCCTCGGCGGACACCTGGTCACGGGCCACGTGGACGGCGTGGGCGCGGTCGCCGACCGCCGCCCCGCGGGCGAGGCGCTCTGGATGGCGTTGACCGCCCCGCCCGAGCTCGCGCGCTTCCTCGCCGAGAAGGGGTCGGTGACGGTCGACGGCGTGAGCCTCACGGTGAACGCGGTCTCCGGCGGCCGCTTCGAGGTCATGCTCATTCCTCAGACGCTCGAGAAGACCAAGCTCGACCTTCTCGTCCCCGGCTCGCGAGTCAACTTGGAGGTCGACCTCGTTGCGCGCTACGTTGAGCGTTTGAGGGCCTTTCCCGGCTGATTGGCACGCGCCGTGCGCACGATAGATCCCAAGCTCACGGAACGCATCGCCGGCGCCATCGCGGACATCCGCGCCGGCAAGATGGTCATCCTGGTCGACGACGAGGATCGCGAGAACGAGGGCGACCTGACCCTGGCCGCCCAGTTCGTGACCCCCGAGGCCATCAACTTCATGGCGACGCACGGGCGCGGCCTCGTTTGCCTCGCTCTCAGCGAAGAGCAGGTGGGCCGCCTGGAGCTCCCGATGATGCGCTCGCCCGGGCGGCTCGGACCGCCGCTGGGGACGGCGTTCACCGTGAGCATCGAGGCCCGGCACGGCGTCTCCACGGGCATCAGCGCGTCGGATCGCGCGCACACCATCCGGGTGGCGTCCAACCCGAACGCGCGGCCCGACGAGATCGTCAGCCCCGGCCATGTCTTCCCGCTCAAGGCCCGCAAGGGCGGCGTCCTGGTGCGCACCGGACAGACCGAGGGATCGGTCGATCTCGCGCGCCTCGCGGACCTGACGCCGGCCGGCGTAATCTGCGAGATCATGCGCGAGGACGGCACCATGGCGCGCATGCCCGACCTCGAGCGGTTCGCCGAGAAACATGCCCTTCGCATCCTGACGATCGCCGACCTCATCCAGTACCGCCTGTTCACCGAGCGACTCGTGCGGCGCACCTCCGAAGCGGCGGTCACGCTCGATCAGACCGGGACCGAGTGGCGCGCCATCGGCTACGAGACGACGATCGACGACCGCCAGTTCCTGGCTCTCGTGAAGGGGGACATCGCGAGCGGAGGCCCCCCCCTCTGCCGCGTGCATACGGGGTCGACCGTCGCCGATACGTTCGCGTCGACGCCGCGAGATGGCGGACGCCACCTGCGCGAGACGGTCGCCCAGATCGAGGCGGAGGGTCGGGGCGCCCTGGTGTACATCGCGCCTCGCGGCGAGGTGGAGCGCGAGCTGAGCGCATGGCTGGCGATGAAGGCCTCCCCGCCTCCGGTCCACCCGAACGACGCTCCGCTGCGCGAGTTCGGCCTCGGCGCCCAGGTCCTGGTCGACCTCGGCCTGAAGGAGATCCGCCTTCTTACGAACAACCCGCGTAAGATAGCGGGCATCCATGGGTTCGGGCTCGACGTGATCGAGCGGGTGCCGCTCCACTCGATGGGACGCGGCGGAGGGCAGGCGGGCGAATGACGACACGCGTGATCGAAGGCAACCTCGTGGCGCCGAAGGGCGCGCGCTTCGCGATCGTCGCGAGCCGCTTCAACCACTTCGTGGTCGATCGCCTCGTCGAGGGCGCCGTGGACGCCCTGGTCCGTCACGGCGTGGACCCGAAGAACGTCACGGTCGTGCGCGTGCCGGGCGCCTGGGAGCTGCCGCTGGTGGCACGCAGGCTCGCGGCTTCCGACAAGATCGACGCCGTCGTCGCGCTCGGCGCGGTCATCCGCGGGGCCACGCCGCACTTCGAGTACGTCGCCGGCGAAGCCGCGAAGGGGCTCGCCGCGGCGGCCCACGGCGCCACCGTCCCCGTGGTCTTCGGAGTCCTGACGACCGAGACGATCGAGCAGGCCATCGAGCGCGCGGGCACGAAGGCGGGGAACAAGGGGTGGGACGCCGCGGTCGCCGCGCTGGAGATGGTCGCGCTCGCGCGCGCCCTGGACGCCGCAGGCCTCTGAAGGCACCCTTAGGCCCGTCCATGGGCGCGCGTCACTCCGGCCGCGAGGCTGCGCTGCAGATGCTCTTTCAGATCGAGCTGTCGGGCGCGAGCGCCGACGACGCCATCGCTCTGTTCTGGCGAAGCTTCGACGTCGAGGCGGACCCCGAGGGCCGCCCCTACGCGGACGAAGCGGTGCGGGGCGTCGCCGCGGCCGCCGACGAGCTCGACCGCGAGATCGCGAAAGCGTCCGCACACTGGCGCCTCGAGCGGATGGCGCGCGTCGACAGGAACGTGCTGCGCCTCGGCGCCTGGGAGCTCCTCCACCGCCGCGACGTCCCGCGCGCCGTCATCCTCGACGAGGCGGTCGAGCTCGCGAAGTCGTTCGGGAGCGACGACTCGAGCGCGTTCGTCAACGGCGTCCTGAACCGAATCGCAGAGACCGTCGGGCGGACGGACGAGCCGAAGGCGTGAGATGGATCTCCACTTCCTGCCTCCGGAGCTCAGGCGGATCGACGACGCGAGCGCCGAGCTCTGCGCGTGCTCGATCTGGTCGGACGTACGCCCGATGCGCGGATTGGCCGGGCTCCTGGACTGGCGGCTGGGCGGGCGGCTGAGCGCCCTGCTCAAGTCGGGGTTCCTCAGCGGCCGGCGCGGCGAGGTGCTCCTCGTGCCGGGCAAGCCCCACGTGCCGTTCGAGAAGGTGCTCGTGATCGGACTCGGAGCGCGCGCCGAGTTCGACGGCGACGCCTTCCGCGAGACGGTGCGGAACATCGCGAGCACGCTCGAGGGTCTTCGCGTCCGTCGCGCGGTCGTCGAGCTGCCGGGGCGGGGAAGCGGCGACATCGACCCGGACAGCGCGATCACGATGGCGCTCGAGTGCGTGGGGGACTCGTCGGAGCACGACGCGTGGTGGCTCGTCGAAGCCCCGGCGGCGCAAAAGCGCATCGAACAGCGCGCCGCCGACGAGCGGCGCCGCGTGCGCATGGCATGATGACTCTCTCCATGCTCGACCTCGATCCCAGCCGAGCAGCGGTCCCGCCGCGTGACGCGTCCACGCTCGTCGTCGTGCGCGACGCTCCCGGCGGGGGCATCGAGGTCTTCTGCGTCGAGCGACAGAAGGCCGGGTTTCTCGGCGGCGCGGTGGTGTTCCCCGGAGGAAAGCTAGACCCGGGGGATCTCGACGCGGGATGGGTCGGGTTGGCGAACCGACCGCGTGAGTGGCAGGCGCCCGTGACCGCCGACGAGCCGGCGCTCCGCGGGCTGGCAATCGCGGCGTGCCGCGAGGCGCTCGAGGAGGCGGCCATACTGCCCGTGCAGGGAGCTCCCATGGTTCACGTGGAGCTCGTCGAGTGGCGAGAGCGCATCGCGCGAAAGGAGACCTCGCTGCGGGCGCTGCTCGAGGCGCGCGGCCTGCAGCTCGACCTGAGCGCGCTGCGCCCCCTCGCCAGGTGGATCACCCCGGTCTCGGAGACTCGTCGCTTCGACACGCGCTTCTTCCTCTACGTTGCCGACGCCTCGCTGACCGGGGCCCACGACGACCACGAGACGACGGCGAGCTTCTGGGCGCCGCCCGGCGAGGTGCTGCGGCGCTTCGCCTCCCGGAAGCTCCAGCTCGCGCCGCCGACCCACCGGACGCTCGAGGTCCTCGCCGACGCGCGGAGCACGAGCGAAGCAGTCGCGATCGCCGCGCGCGCATGCCTGGAGCCGATCTGTCCCCGCCTGTTCACCTACCGAGACGCGCTGGGAGAGACCATGGCGCTGGCGCTCCCGGGCGACCCCGAGCACGACATCCCCGACGCGCGGAGCCCCGGAGCGTCGCGCTTCGTCCTTCGCGGAGACCGGTTCGTGCCCGAGGATCCACCGGCATGAGCTTGCATCGGGCCGCCGGGCGCACGCTCTCGGCGACTCAGGTCGCCGCGTTCTGCGACGTCGACCTGAAGACGATCCACAACTGGGCCGATCGCGGCAAGATCCCGTGCTGGAGAACGCCCGGACGCCACCTGCGGTTCCGACGGCTCGACGTCGTCGATTTCTTGCGCGCCTACGGGTTCGCGCTTCCCGATGCCCTGCGCACCGCGCGCCCCGACGTCCTGGTCGTCGACGGTGACCCGGAAGAGCTCGCGTGGGCCCGGCGCGCCTTGTCCCGCCGATTCGAGCTCGTGACGTTCGACAGCGTCGTCGGAGGACTCCTCGCGCTCGCGGCGATCGATCCCGAGGTCCTCGTGCTCGGCGACGTCTCGCCCCTGGACCCCAGCGTGATCGCGGAGCGCGTGCGCGCGTCGGCGCCGACGAGGCACGTGCGCATCGTCACGCTCGGCGCCGAAGCAAGAGGAGCGGCGGCCTGGGCGTCCCGGAGCGACGTGGCCGGTCTTCGCGACGCAATGCACCGGATGACCGGCGTGCAGTGAGATCCTACCTCCCCTCTCTGTAGGCCTTCACGGCGTTCGCGATCGCGTCGGCCAGGAGCTGGCGGTAATCCTCGCTGCCCAGCCGCTGCTCCTCGGTCGCGTTCGACAGGTAGCTCGTCTCGAACAGCACGCTCGGCATGCGCGCTCCGACGAGGACGTAGAACCCCGCGGTGTGGACGCCCCCTTCGACGACGTCGCCGTACTTCATCTGCAGGGCGGCGACCGCGGCGCGCTCGAGGAGCTGCGCGAAGCGCAGCGATCGCTGCGCCTCGTCCGCGAGCCGCATGCTGCCGAGGATGGACGCGAGCTCGGCGGTGGCCGCCTGGGTCGTCGCGTTCTCGCGCGCCGCGACGCGCGCCGCGATCTCGTCACGCGTCGTGTCGAGGACGTAGGCTTCGACGCCCCGGCGTCCCTTGCTCTCGCTCGCGTTGCAGTGAACCGATACGAAGAGGTCGGCGGAGAACGCGTTCGCGCGGGCCGTTCGCTCCTCCAGCGACACGAAGCCGTCCTCGACCCGCGTGAGCATGACCTGCAGACCCTGCGCGGTGAGCACCGGCGCGAGGCGACGGGCGATGTCGAGGGTCACGTCCTTCTCCTTGACGCCGCCGGAGCCGACCGCGCCGGTGTCCTTGCCGCCGTGCCCGGGATCGAGCACGACTCGCGAAACGGCGCGTGCTCCACGCCCCCCGGCGCCGGGGGCGCGGCGCGCGACGTCGACGACGATGCGGTAGGGCTCGTGCATGTAGAAGACGCGTCGCCAAGCCCTCCCGTCGAGGTCGAGCAAGAGGCGCGAACCGGTGCTGGTCGATTCGGCGTGCACCCGCGTGATGATTCCTTCGCCCGGCGTGTCGCGGGGAACCCGTCCGAGGTCGACGCCGTCCAGATCGACGAACGTACGCGGCGTGCCGGCGCCGGCGATCACTTCGTCCCCGACGCGGTACGCTGCGGGGCGATCGAGCACCAGGACCACGCGCGCGGTCTCGTGTCCCGACCAGGACTCGATGCGAACGATCTGGGGGGGCTCGAGGCGCACCGAGGGGCCGGCGTCGACGTCGGCGGCGGCGGCCTGAGCCACGGCGCCCTCCCCCTGCAGCCCCTCGTCGATGGCCTCGAGCAAACGCTGAGGCGGGCGGAACGCGACGAGCAGACCCAGCACATCCTCGATGTCGCGGCGGCAGGTGCGCGTCTCCGCGCCCGCGTCTCCCCCCAGCGCCGTGGCAAAACGCCGCCCCGCACGGTAGACCTCCGCGTAACCCACCGAGGCATCGCGGGCGACGTCGCCGGCGAGGAGCGCCCCCGCGAGGGCGGCCTCGCATGCGCCCGGAACGTTCGCGTTGCGGGCGGCAGCCCGGTAAAGGTCCACGGCCTCGGTCGCGTCCTGATCTCGACCTTCGACGCGCCAGACCCGCTCGAGAACGCGTGCCGCCGCAGCGTGGAGAAGCGCCGCGCGGGCTCCGGCACCTTCCCGCAAGGCGCGAGCCTCTATGGTTTCGGCGAGAGCGAGGGCCTCGGCCCTGGGCGGCAAGGCTTCGTCGCCCGCTCCGATGGCGCGCGCGTGCGCGAGGTCGCTCGCCTCGGACGCCGGGGCTCCGGCGTCCCCCCCGGTGGCCGCTCGCGTGCCAAGCGCACTGCAAGCGGTCCCCGTCGTGACGAGAAGAGCCGTGAAGACGAGCAAGCGCGAGGACGGCCGCCGCGGACGGCGCGCGGGGTCTGGGCCCCCGGCTGAAGGGGAGTTATGCTCTGAAGGACGGAGAGCCACGTGTCCGAGCCCCAGGGGACCATACAACCGATCTACGAGGACCGCGCCAGCGGCCAGAGATTCGCCGACGCGCGCGCGATGGTCGACGCATACCTCGTCCGCTTCGGCGAGCGCGCCGGCGCGAGGCTCGATCCGCTCGACGCGAGCGGCTACTCGCTCGTTCGGAAGGGATCCGCCAGCGTAGGGATCAACGTCCTCGAGGACCACGGCGTCATCCTCTTTGTCGCGCCGGTGATGGCGGTACCGGTGACAGGGCGAGAGACTCTCTACCGGAAGCTTCTCGATCTGTCCTTCTTGGCGACGTCGGATGCGTCGTTCGCGGTCGACGCGCAGCGCGACGAGGTCGTGGTCCGTTCGCTGCGGCGACTGTCCGGCCTCGACTACGAGGAGTTCGAGGATCTGCTGGAAACGGTCGGCAAGGTCGCCGATGAGTGGGATGACGCGCTCCGCGACGAGTTCGGACAGGGGTGAAGGTGCGACCGTCTCGACAAGTCCGCGTCGTTGTTGGACGGGATGGCGAGTGTTAGGCTTGCGTATGTAGCCATGGCTTATCCTGGCAATCCGGCAAAGGGACCCGGGTTCGAAAACCGGCCGCGAACCGCAGACGAGCTCGAACGGCTCGCGTCGGCGTTCAGGCCATCCTGGGAGCTCGACGACGCACCGTTCACCGGCGCGGGGACGCTCTCGCCGTCCGACATCCGAGTCCTGCAGGGAAGCGGACCCAGCCTGGATCTGCGAGCGGCGTCGGCGCAGCCTCTCAACGGGGCTCACGGCCCGCCGAAGGCGCTGGCGGCGGCACCGCCGGGCCCTGCTGCCCCGGCGGCCGCTGGCGACGCAAGGTCCGCAGGCGAGGCGCCGAGAACCGCCACGGTGCCTCCGCCGCCCCCGGTGGCCGAGAGGTCGATGTCCAGGCCGCCACCCGCGCCGGCGTCCTTGGCTCCTCCCGCCAGCCATGACCCCCAGCGTCGCCCGCCCCCGAAGAGCCGGGTCCCGTCGTTCGACGTCGAGTCTTCCACCGCTTTCCGGCTGCCCTCGAGGAGGCTTCTCTGGGCCGGCCTCGGCGCCGCAGCCGTCGTTCTGGGAGGCGTGGGGGTCTGGGCGATGTCGGGGAGCCCGCAGCAGCCTGCTCCGGCGCTGGTGACGACGGCGAAGCCACCGGAAGACAAGAAGGTGCCCGCGATCCCCGCTCCCCCGCCGGAGACCGCCGCC
>Ga0209415_10010299_pt1 | contig 15916 bp, 9 predicted proteins | sample PeaSoiSIISIP2007_FD_187696 | JGI IMG/M metagenome (GOLD analysis project Ga0209415, IMG submission 187696) | Peat soil microbial communities from Weissenstadt, Germany - SII-SIP-2007 (SPAdes) (version 2) | ecosystem: Environmental > Terrestrial > Soil > Wetlands > Peat | place: Germany...
AAGCCGATGCATTGTGGGTCCTGTCCGTGACGGAAACGAAGTCGGCGGCGAGCGCGGTCGATGAGGAAAGTTGGTTTGCTGAACCCCTAATCCTCCTGGCGCGCCATTTTCTGGAACCGGGGACGAGGCGTCGACGAGCCGTCCCCAACCTTGGTCTTGCGCGTTCTTGGAGCGGCCCTGGGCGGCCGAAAAAGGCCAAAAAAAGCTTGCGTGCTTTCGCTTATCTGTTAGATATAATTCTATGCTTGCAAACGCGAAAGACGATTCGGGCCAGGAGGAACGACGTTTGACCGAAGCATTTCTGCGTGGGTATCAGGACTCAGCGGTGGCGGTCGAGGGTGCAGGCGAATCGAGGCTTCCGCTGATTTCCATCCTTGGAGCCGCGGAATTGGAAGGCCAGCAAATGCGCCGGGCGATCGATGCATGCCGTGACGCATTGAAACAAATTGATGAGCTTCCCGAAGCCGAGCGCGCGAGTGTTCGTCAAGAGGTTGGCGCTACGCTGGCACCTTTGTTAGCTGGTTCGGAGGAGTTGCTGAACCGTCTGAAGAATCTTTCCGCTCCGTCGCGTGCCGCCAAGGGAACGGATACAACTGCTGCAGTTGGAACACAAGTGGAACTGACCAAGAAAAAATCCCGGAGGAAGTAGAACTATGCAAAATGTTTCTTATCAGGAAGCGGCTATTCTTGAAGCGATGGCCCATCAGGAAGCGGCGGCTGCAGGCATGGACTTGCCCACGTACGCGGCGACCTTGCAGGCTGAAATGGCCCAAACTCAGCAAGCGACCCTACTCGAAGCCATGGCGCACGAGGAAGCGGCCGCCGCAGGGATGGACTTGCCCACTTACGCCGCGACCTTGTCCGCCGAATTAGCCCAATCTCAAGAAGCCGCCACCCTCGAAGCGATGGCCCATGAGGAAGCGGCGGCTGCAGGCATGGACTTGCCCACGTACACGGCGACCTTGCAGGCTAAAATGGCCCAAACTCAGGAAGCGACCCTACTCGAAGCCATGGCGCACGAGGAAGCGGCCGCCGCAGGGATGGACTTGCCCACTTACGCGGCTGCCTTGGAAGCGGAAATGGCCCAGGCGCAGCAGACCGAAGCCGGAACACTGGAAGCGATGGCCCATCAGGAGGCGGCAGCCGCGGGCATGGACCTGCCGGCGTATCAGGCCGCCTTGCTGCAAGAAGTAGCCTATCTTGAGGGAGTGGCCCTGTACGAAGCAGAACTGAACGCCCAAGCCCAGTCCCTGGACTTGGCTCCGGAAGAGCTGGCTTACTTGCAAGAGGTCGAGTATGCACAATTGACGCAGCTTCAGGCGCCGGGTCTCGCGTAATTTGGATCGATCTGTAGCCAACAGGATTATGCCGGCCGATAAGCGATACTTGATCACCGTTCTGGACGAGGCTCGCCGCGAAGCTGGTCTCAGCTTGCAGGACATTATGGCCCGGATGCCCGAAGACCGGGTTGTGCGTCGTGGCAAGTCCGGCACGCACGTCGTCAAACTCACCAGTCAAGAGGCTGACGCGCTCGCGCGCGAACACCCGGGCATCCTGATTGAAGAGGACCAGGAGCTTGAGCTCCTGTTCCCGATGCCGGGGAACGGTTTTCGTCTCAGCGATACGGCGGGACATGACCTTTCGTTCCACGTAATCGATGCGGCTGACAAGAAGCCGCTCGCTGGGGTAACGGTCTTTATCCGAGGCGCCCAAGCGACCTATGAGTCCATCACGGGCAAGGACGGCAAGGCCACAGTGCGGGCTTTCGAATCCAGCCTCAACCGCGTGATCGTCTCGCCTGCGGCAAACTATTGGTCGCGCGTGGTGGAAGTGCCGGCCGGTGGCGCGACCGTTACGGTACCTCTCGAACGGTTGAGTCCCCCTGGCTCCTCAGCGTGGAGCCGCGGGTTTCTTGGGCTGACGGCCGAGTTTCCTTTTGGGGGTGCGGGCGTCAAAGTCGCCATTCTCGACAGCGGCATAGCTGAGCATCCGGACCTGGTCGTTGCTGGAGGTTTCAATGCGCTGGATGGCGAAAATCCCAAGGACTTCCGCCGTGATGAGAAAGGCCACGGGACGCACTGTGCGGGCATACTCGCGGGGCGCAATGCTGCCAGCGGCGTGCTGGGAGTAGCGCCCGATGCGGCAATTTACTCGGTCAAGGTCTTCCCCGGGGGGCGCTTGAGCGACCTGTTGGAGGGAGTCCAATGGTGCATTGAAAACGGCATGGACGTGATCAATATGAGTCTCGGGATGGCAAATCCAAGTCCACTCCTGGCGAACAAGCTCGCCGAAGCGACGGGGATGGGGATTACGCTTGTGGCCGCTGCCGGCAACGATGGGGGTGCGGTGCGCTATCCGGCGGCAATCGACGGGGTCATCGCGGTGACGGCGTTGGGTTCCAGTGAGTCATTTCCCACTAACAGCGCTCACGCGTTGCGCATCAGCGAACTCCTTAATCCAGAGAACGGCCTGTTTGTCGCAAACTTCTCGAACTCGGGCCCACAGACCGCGTTCATCGCACCGGGCGTGGCCATCGTGTCGAGCGTTCCCGCGGGTCATGCCGCCTGGGATGGCTCTTCAATGGCGTGCGCCTTTATCTCTGGATTTGCGGCCCTCGCCCTCTCCGCTTATCCGGAGTTGAAGACTGGCGGCGCCCAGCAGAGCCTGGCCATCCGTGAAGTGCTGGCGTCGGGTGCGGTCGACCTGTCGCTGCCGGTGACGGTACAGGGAGACGGTGTGCCGCAGGCAGGTCAGGCCTTTGCCATGCCGGTGCGGCGCCATCAAGCCGGCAAGCAGCTCGGTATTGCGCGGCAAGCTCATCTTGAGCGGTTCCCGCCACTCATCGCCGATTTGGAGCAAAAACAGCGCGAGATTCGTGAACTCCTGGCGCAGGTCGGCTGAGGAATGCGCATCTTCTGTTTTCCACATGCGGGCGCCGGTCCATCACTATTCCACTCGTGGCGGCTATCCGGTCTCGACGTGGTTCCCGTAGCGCTGCCAGGCCATGAGAATCGTTTCGGCGAAGCGCCGCTGCGCCGGCTGGATGCCGTCGTGGACGACATCATCGAGCATATTGAGCCTTTGTCGGACGCGCAATTTGCCTTCGTAGGCCACAGCATGGGGGCCTTGATCGCATTCGAACTTGCGCGTGAGCTGCGCCGCCGCCGGTTGCCGCAGCCGGAGCGTCTGTTTATATCCGCTTTCCGCGCGCCACATCTTCCCGAGCACCGGGCTCCGCTGCATGCCTTGCCCGACCACGTGCTGAAGGCCGAACTGCTCCGGCTCGAAGGCACCCCGGCACAAGTTCTGTGCGAACCAGAACTAATGGACACGCTGCTGCCGGTCCTTCGTGCCGACCTCGAGGTCGTGCACCATTACCGTTACACAGTGGAAACGCCGCTCGCGTGCCCGCTAAGCTGCTTCGGAGGATTGACGGACCGCCGCGTTACGCGCATTGATCTCGCCTCGTGGCGCAGGCATACCAGCGCCGACTTTCGGCTTCGCTTTTTTCCGGGCGCGCATTTCTACTTGTATAAGACACCTGTCCTCGTCCAGAGGGCTATATGCGCGGACTTAGGCATAACCGTCGCCAGCGTCGCGCGGGCTTGCTGAGACTTACTTTAGGAGGTTGTCATTGCCGGACGAAACCGAAACTGAAGCCGACGTTTTCCCGCTCTCGTTCGCGCAGGAGCGCCTGTGGTTCCTGGACCAGATGGCGCCGGGGAATCCCTTCTACAATTTGCAGATCGATATCCCGTTACGCTGCGCCGTTGATGAGAGTGTCTGGCGCCGGGTGATCGCGGAGATGGTGCGGCGTCATGAGATACTGCGCACCACGTTTCATTCCCAGGGCGGCCAGCCCGTTCAACGAGTCTGTCCTGCGCTTGAAGTGCTAACGCGCGTCATCGACTTGAGGACGCTGCCCATCGAGCAGCGCGAGGAAACGGCGCAGCAATTAGCTGGCGAAAACGCCCGCCGTTCCTTCGATCTCACGCAAGCTCCGCTGTGGCGCGTTTTGCTGATCCGCCTCGACGAGGAGGCTTACCTCTCCTATATCACCATGCACCACATCATCACCGATGGCTGGTCCATGGATATCCTGACGCGCGAGATCGCACTATTGTATGAGGCCTTCGCGAACAACCAACCTTCTCCGCTCCAGGAGTTGCCTATCCAGTTCGCCGATTTTTCGGTTTGGCAGCGGCAAGAGCATGCCCAGGCTGAACTCGAACGCCAACTCGCCTATTGGCGCACACAATTGGAGGGTTATCACGACTTGGAACTACCCACCGACTACCCGCGCCCGCCAGTGCCCAGTTACGACGGGGGATTTCAAAGCACGATCACGTCGCCCGCGGTCGTCGACGGCCTGCGCCGTCTGAGTCAGAAAGAAGGCGCCACGCTTTTCATGACGCTGCTGGCGGCATTCGAGGTGGTGATGATGCGCTATTCGGGACAGGATGATGTGGTCGTCGGAACGCCTATCGCCAACCGCACGCACCCGGAACTGGAACCGCTCATCGGCTTCTTCGTCAATACATTGGTTATGAGAGGCCGCCTCCAGGGACGGCCGACGTTTCGTGAATTCCTGCGCTCCACCAGGGAGGCCGCGCTGAGCGCATATTCCAATCAGGACCTGCCTTTTGAGAAACTGGTGGAATCACTACAACCCCGGCGCGACCTCAGCCGCAACCCCATCTTTCAGGTGATGTTTGTGCTCCAGAGCAGTATTGGGCCGCGCGGCAGCGCGACACCTACCCCTGCTTACCTGCCCGGATCGGGCACGGCGAGCGCAGCCTCTTATGGCAACGCCAAATTCGACCTGACGCTATACCTGACTGAAGACGAAGGAGCCCTGTCCGCAATCTTCGAGTACAGCACCGATTTGTTTGCCGACGAGACCATCGCGCGCTTGATCGGCCACTGGCAGACCCTTTTGCAGAGCATCGCTGCCAGTCCCGACACGATCGTCACCCGGCTGCCCATGCTGCCGCCCCACGAACGTTCCCTGTTGCTGCACGACTGGAATCGCACTGCGACCGACTTCCCACGTGAAGCTTCTCTGGGTGAGCTCTTCTATGAGCAGGCTGCGGCCGCCCCGGAGGCTACGGCTTTGAGCGGCGCCGAAGGTGCGCTCACTTATCGCCAGCTCGATGAACGCTCCAACCGCCTGGCGCGCTGGCTGCGGGAACAAGGGGTGCTAGCGGGCGACCTGGTGGGTATTCAGTTGCCCCGCAGCCAGGACATGATCGTCGCAGTGCTTGCCGCGGTCAAAGCCGGAGGCGCCTATCTGCCCCTTGACCCGGCCTATCCCCAGGCACGTTTGCAGGCAATGATTCGCGATGCGCAACCGCGTGTGGTGCTCTCCGAGATGCCCGAACTCCCCGATGACGCGTCGCCGCTCGCCTCCGTCGCCGGACCACAGTCGCTGGCGTATGTTTTGTATACCTCGGGCTCTACCGGGAAGCCGAAGGGAGTCCGTGTCTCCCATCGCAACGTGGTGCGGTTGGTGCGCAATACCAACTACTGCGAATTCCGCTCCGACGACGTGTTCCTCCAGTTCGCACCCTTGCAGTTCGACGCGTCAACGTTTGAAATTTGGGGTTCGTTGCTAAACGGCGCCCGGCTTGAAATCGGACCCGCCGGCTTGGCCTCGCTGGACGAACTCGCGGCGGTAATCGAACGCAGCGGCGTTACGACCTTGTGGCTTACGGCGAGCCTTTTCCACAGAATGGTGGATGGCCACCTTGGCTCGCTGTGGCGCGTAAAGCAACTGCTCGCCGGAGGCGATGTGCTCTCTCCCGTCCATTGCCAGCGCCTGCTCGATGAACTGCCGGACTGTAAACTGATCAATGGGTACGGCCCCACAGAAACCACTACCTTTGCGGTCTGCCACCGCATGGGGCAGGGCGACAGGCTTGAAGGCCGCGTACCCATCGGCCGGCCTATCGCAAACGCACAACTCTATGTGCTCGATGACGAAGGGCAGCTCGCGCCCGTCGGCGTTCCCGGAGAATTGTACATCGGTGGCGATGGCGTGGCGCTGGGATACTTGCGCGACGACGAACTGACCGCCGCGCGATTCGTGGTCAATGCCTTTGCGCCCGCCGAATCCGGTGCGCGGCTGTATCGGACCGGAGATTGGGTCCGCTACCGAGGCGACGGCGTGCTGGAGTTTCTGGGACGCCGTGACCATCAAGTGAAAGTGCGCGGCTTCCGGATCGAATTGGGGGAGATCGAATCGGTCATGCGTCAGCATCCGTTGGTGCGTGACGCCTGCGTGGTGGGGCGCGACTGCGCGGGAGATAAACAGCTTGTCGGCTATGCGATGATGGACGCAACCGTCGGTGCCGGCCAGGAGATTCGCCGCTATCTGCAGCAGCAGCTTCCCGATTACATGGTCCCCGCCGTAATCTTGCCGTTGCGCGAGTTCCCGCTGACGGCGAGCGGCAAGGTCGACCGGTCGGCCTTGCCTGCTCCCGCGAGCGACGACTGGACCGGCAACACCCCGTTCGCCGAACCTCACTCCGAGATGGAACGGCTTATCTGCGCCGTTTGGCAGGAGATTCTCCAAGTCGAGCGTGTCGGTCTGCACGACAACTTTTTCGACCTGGGCGGACACTCGCTCCTGCTAGCGCAAGTGCATAGCCGCCTGACCAGCCTCCTCGGCGGCGGATTATCCATCGTGGATCTGTTCCGCTTCCCGACCGTGGCCGCGTTGGCGGGTCATCTAAAGACAGCCGCTCCGGAATCCAATAACGCCGCGCCCGACCGTTTGGATCAGGCAGACGAACGCATGGCGCGCCAGCGCCAGGCGCGCGCCGAAAGAGTCCAGCGGAGGCGCGCATGAGCGAACGGGCCGAGAGCATCGCCATTATTGGAATGAGCGGCCGCTTTCCGCAGGCCGCGACGGTCGCCGCGTTTTGGGATAATCTGCGTGAGGGCCGCGAATGCGTCACTCACTTTACCGACGAAGAACTGCTTGCCGCCGGCGCCCGATCCGCCGACCTCCAGCATCCTGCCTACGTCCGCGCCAGCGGCATTGTTGAAGGTATTGAGTTCTTTGACGCCGGTTTTTTTGGATTCAGCCCTCGTGACGCCGAGATTCTGGACCCGCAGCATCGTTTATTCCTGGAATGCGCCTGGGAAGCCCTCGAGGACGGCGGGTACGATCCTGAGCGAGTCAATGGCGCGATCGGCGTTTATGCCGGCACGAGCATGAGCACCTACGCGTTCCAGCTTTACAACAATCCGCAACTGGCCGGCATCGTCAACGCTTTCCAAATCCTGATCAGCAACGATAAGGACCATCTCGCCACCCGAGTCGCTTACAAGCTGAATCTCACCGGACCGGCGGTTACGCTCGGCACCGCCTGCTCCACGTCGTTAGTCACCACGTGCATTGCCGCCCAAAGCCTGCTTGATTACCAATGCGACCTGGCGCTAGCCGGCGGCGTCACCCTGAATGTTCCCATGAAGCGAGGTTACATCTACGAAGAGGGCGGCATCGCGTCGCCCGATGGCCGCTGCCGCCCTTTCGACGCGGGCGCCAATGGGACCGTGGGAGGCAATGGCGCCGCCATTGTCCTGTTGAAACGCTTGTCGGAAGCCATCGCTGATGGTGACCACGTCTATGCCGTGATACGAGGCTGGGGACTGAACAACGACGGTTCGGGCAAAGTCGGTTACACTGCTCCGAGCGTCGACGGTCAGGCCGAAGCGATCGCGCTGGCCCTGGCGATGGCGGATATCGAGCCTAACACCATCACCATGCTCGAGGCGCACGGTACTGCCACACCGTTGGGCGATCCCATCGAGTTCAGCGCGCTCTGCCGGGCCTGGCGTAAAGCCTCCCGGCGCTCTTACTGCGCGCTGGGTTCGGTGAAGTCGAACGTGGGGCACCTGGATTCGGCCGCCGGAGCAACGGGCTTGATCAAGTGCGCTCTCTCGCTCCATCACCGCGAGATCCCGCCCACCTTGCACTTCGAACAGCCCAATCCCAAGTTGGATTTGGCGGTGAGTCCTTTTTTCGTGAATACCAGCCTGCGCCCCTGGCAGCCAGCTTGCGGAATTCGCCGCGCGGCGGTGAGTTCGTTCGGTATTGGGGGTACGAACGCGCACGCCATTCTGGAAGAGGCGCCACCGCCTTCGCCCAAGACCGCTTCGCGCCCGTCGCAGCTCGTTCTGCTCTCGGCGCGCTCGTCCGCGGCGCTCGAACAGATGACCCAAAACCTGGCCGGCCATCTGGAAACCCATCCCGAGCTCGACTTGGCGGATGTGGCCTACACGCTGCAAACCGGCCGCCGCGAGATGAAATTCCGTCGTGTGCTGCTGGCCCCTAGCCCCGCCTTGAGCGAAGCCGCCCGCTGGCTGCGCGCGAAAGATCCGCGCCGGGTGACTTCGACCGTGTGTGAAAGCAGGTTCGAGGGTGTGGCCTTCCTGTTACCGGGCCAGGGTGCGCAGCATCCCGGGATGACCCGGGACCTCTACGAGTGCGAACCCGTTTATCGCGAGATGGTCGACCGGGCCGCTGGCATTTTGCATCCGCAACTCGGTTTAGACTTGCGCGAGCTCATTTTCTCGCCTGACTCCGGCGCCGTGCTGCGACGGACCCGTTTCACGCAAGTCGCCGTATTTGTGGTGAGCTATGCGATCGCCCGGCTTTGGATGAGCTGGGGAGTCAAACCCGTTTGTTTGCTTGGCCATAGCGTGGGGGAGTACACCGCCGCGTGCTTAGCCGGCGTAATGTCGTTCGAGGACGGGCTCTGGCTGATGGCGGAGCGCGGCCGCATTTTCGAATTGATGCCGGAGGGCACGATGCTCGCCGTCGCCCTTCCCGAAGCCGACTTGCGCCATCGTTTCGATGTGGATTTGGCAGCGGTGAATGGTCCATCGTTGTGTGTGCTTTCTGGCCCCGTCGAACCCATGCGGCAGGTCCAGCAGGAGTTGGAGCGCGACGGTGTCGCAGTGCAGGTTCTCCACACGTCACACGCTTTCCATTCACGCCTGATTGAGGATGCGGCACCGATGCTGGAGAAAGCCCTCCGCGGCATACGGCTGCAGGCGCCCGGGATTCCGTACCTCTCCAATGTCACCGGCACTTGGATTCGGCCGGAAGAGGCCCAAAGCCCTGAATATTGGTCGCGACATCTGCGCACGACGGTTCGCTTCTCCGACAGCCTGCAGCGCCTGTTCCGCGAATCGGCATCTGTGCTGCTCGAGACGGGACCCGGGCAGACGATGGCGAGCTTGGCTCGGCAGCACTCCGGTTTGCCCGCGCGCCGCACCGTTCTTTCCTCCTGCCGCCATGTGCAGGATTCCACCACCGGCGATCAGGACGCCGTCTTGCAGACACTCGCTAAACTATGGCTCGCCGGGGCTCGCATTGATTGGGCGGGGTTCTACCGGCATGAGCGCCGTCATCGAGTGTCACTCCCGTCGTACCCGTTCGAGAAGCAGCGTTACTGGATCGAGCCTGCGCCGGAGGACTTCGCACCTGCGCCGCGCCCGGAGGATGACGACGCGCGGCAGGCGCTGGAGAACTGGTTTTATGAACCGCATTGGGCGCGCACTGCCCCCCTGGCCCCGCTGCCGCCCGAACTAGCGGAAACCTGGGCCATACTCGGCGACGATAAACCGTTGTGTGCGGCGCTCACCCAAACTCTCCTCGACCTGGGGCAAACCGTGCAAACCGAGCAAACCGCCCGCCACGTTGTCTATTGCGCCGGTGAGGCTTCTTTGGAAACCGGATATTACCAGCCACTCGCTCTCTTACAGTCCCTCGGCCGCCGCCAAGCCAAGGCGGACGTGTTGTTCCTGGCAGGAACCCAGCCGGAACACGCCGCCGTCATCGGTCTCGCGGTGTGCGCGCCGCAGGAGTATCCGCAGCTCCGCTGCCGGGTGATTCAACTTGATGCTACCGCGCGCCGCCTAATCGAGGGGGGACACGCCCAGGAGATCCTAGCCGAGGCGCTGCAGGACGATCCAACTCCGTGGATCTCCTATGGCGGAGCCCAACGTTCGGTGCTTACCTTCGAGGCTTCGCCCCTGGCGCCTGTGCCGCCGGAGCTGGCCCCCCACTTGGGCGGCAATTATTTAATCACCGGTGGCCTGGGCAAAATAGGCCTGCTCTTCGCCGAATTTCTCGCCAAACGAGGGGCGCGGGCCGTGGTGCTGACGGGCAGGAACGCAGTTCCCTCGGAAAACGATCCGCGCGCTGACCGGCTCAAAGCCATCGAAGCATTGGGAACTCGCGTGTTCACCTATGCAGCCGACGCGGGCGATCCCGTGCAAATCGGTAAGATCGTTGCCGAAACACGTTCGCAAGCCGGACGAATTGGAGGCGTTTTCCATGCTGCCGGCCTTACCAAGGGCAATTACTTTCCGCCGTTCGCGTCGATCACACCCGCAATCTCGGAGCCGCACTTTCAAGCCAAGTACCGGGCGGCGGTGGCCCTGGTTGAAGCCCTCCGCGATGACCCGCCTGAATTCTTCTGCTTGCTTTCATCCATCTCGACTGTGCTGGGCGGGCTCGGCTTTGGGGCATACGCCTCCGCCAACGCCATGCTCGATGCCCTGGCCGCCACTGCGCCTGGCCCGTCGCGCTGGATCTCGATCAATTGGGACGGCTGGTCCCTGCAGGATGCCGGCGCCGACCGGCGCGCGCCGCTGATCTTTGCCGAAGACGGGGTGGAAGCCCTTGATCGAATTTTGGGCGGGCCCAACCTGCGCCAGGTCGTCGTCTCCGTGCGCGCACTGGGTCCCAGGCTGCAGAAGTGGATTAATCCGCGCGCCGTGGCGCCCGGCGTGCCCACGCCGGCCGCGGACGCCGGTGGCGGTCACGAGCGGCCGGAGCTCTCGACCGCTTATATCGCACCCATCGGCCGCAGGCAGGAGATGATCGCGGGTATCTGGCGCGAACTGCTTGGCATCTCCCGCATTGGCGCACACGACAACTTTTTCGAGCTCGGCGGACACTCGTTGCTCGCGATTCAAGTGGTCGCGCGTCTGCGCGAGGCGCTGGGACATGATGTTCCCGTACGCACGCTGTTCGATCATCCTACTTTGGTCGCTCTGGATGAAGAGTTGAGCAAACAGTCGGGTGACGCGCTGCTCAACCTGCTGGAGAAAGTGGAGAAAATGCCCGAGGAGGTAGTGCATTCCTTATTGGGAGGGAAAGCTCGATCATGAACCTGGCCGAGCGTGTCGCCAATTTATCGCCGGAAAAGCGGCGACTGCTCGAACAGTTGGCCAAAGCTCAACGAATCGAACGGACCGGCGAGAGTGAAGCGCCGTTGTCGTTTGAACAGGAACGCCTCTGGTTCCTGCATCAACTGGAGCCCGGGGACGCCTCCTACCACCTGCACATGCACCTGCCGCTTTCGGCGGACTTGGACGTTAAGGCGTGGACCAGCGCATGGAGCTACGTCATTCAACGCCAAACATCACTCTGTACGCGATTCCCCGTGCGCGATGGCGTGCCGCTGCAAGTCATCGATCCACCCTCGAAGGTGGACATTCCGCTGCACCGGCTGGCCGGCTTGTCACAGGGCGAGCGGCGCGCCGAAGCCACTCGTCTCGCGCGTGAACAAGCGGAGTCGCCGTTCGATCTCGCCACTGGACCACCGCTGCGTCTGGCTTTGCTTGAGTTCCCTGGCCAATTCATCCAACTAATCACCGTCCATCACATCGTGGCCGATGGGTGGTCCATCGACCTCCTGATGCGCGATTTGGACACGGCCTATCATGCCCTGCGCCAAGGCTCGGCCGTCGAACTGAGGCCGTTGAAAATCCAATACACCGATTTCGCTCGCTGGCAGCGTTCGCAATTCATGGGCGCCCGACTCGACGAATTGCTCGCGTTTTGGAGCGACTATCTCGAAGGCGCTCCTCCACTGCAACTGCCGCTCGACCGCCCGAGTCCGCAACATTACTCAAGTCGTGGCGGAGCGCGCGCGCGCGCCTTGTCTCCGGGCCTGGTCAGGAAGCTCGAAGAGCTGGCGCGCCGCGAGGGAAGCACGCTGTTTCAGGTTCTGTTGGTGGCTTACGCGATTCTGCTGCATCGCTACTCGGCCCAGGAAGATCTGGTGTTTGGCACACCGGTTGCCAACCGCGAGTTGCCGGAGGTCGAAGAGTTGGTCGGCTTCTTCCTCAACACCGTCCTGCTGCGCGTGCGACTGGAGCCCGGACAAAGTTTCCTGGAGGTGCTCGCCGCCGTGCGTGAATCGACCGTGAACGCCTACTCGCACCAGCAGCTTCCTTTCGCCCGATTGGTTCAACACTTGCAGCCCCAGCGAGATTTGCGCAACAATCCTCTTTTTCGGGCGACCATCCAGCTACTCCGCTCGCGGAATCCGCGGGCGCGTACGGTCGCGCAGCTCGATGAAGTTGGCTATGAGCGCACTGCCACTAACGCAGACCTTGCATTTGATATTCTTGGTAACGCGACTGAACTCCTGTGCCGCTTCGAGTACCGGCTTGATCTATTCGAGGACGTTACCATTGAGCGGCTTCTCGACTATTGGGAACGCTTGCTGGAAGCCATTGTGACGCGGCCAACGGAGGCCATTGGGGTCCTGCCGCTCACCACACCCGAGGAACGCACCCTGCTGCTGGACGAATGGGCCGGCCGTCCCGGGTTCCCATCCGCCGGTTGGAGCTTCGTGGGTGAGTCCGGCCTGCCCGCCATCCTCCACGAACGCGGTGTCGTCACTTACCGTGAACTAGACCACCTGGTAGGCCGGCTGGCGGCGGTGCTGCACGAAGGAGGCGCGCACGCAGGCGAGATCGTAGCCATCGAACTCAGTGATCCAGTTGAAACGATAGTCGCGATCCTGGCAGCCTGGCGCGTCGGCGCGGCGTTCGCCTATATTGATCCGACTCTTCCGCCGCGGCGGCTTCAATTTCTGCATGATGACATCTCGCCCCGCGTGGTCTTGACCGAGAGTGGCGACTGGCGGGTGCGCCAGATGAACGCCGCCGCGTTGGAAGCTCAGCCGATTCCGGCTAACCGATTGGCTGCGCTTATCTACACCTCCGGCTCGACCGGCGCACCCAAGGGTGTGATGCTCGAACATGGCGCGCTTGCCAACCAGGCCGATTGGCTGCGCTCCGCTTTGCAATTGACTCCAGAAGACGTCGTGCTTCAGAAATATTCATTCAGCTTCGACGCGGCGCTTTCGGAATTATTGTGCGCTCTCGCCAGCGGCGCCCGCTTGCTCATTGATAGCCAGAAAGGGCGTGATGCCGACCGCATCATCACCCTCATCCGAGATTACCGCGTGACCGTCATTGACGTCGTGCCCTCGCTGCTGGCTGTGTTAACCGCGCACCCGGACTGGCGGCAATGCAGTTCGATCCGGATGCTGGTGTGTGGTGGAGAAAAGCTGAGCGCGGAACTGGCAGCCCAATGTACCCAGGCCCTGCCCGGAGTCCGGCTAGTCAACGCCTACGGACCCACTGAAGCAACCATTACCGCGACCTGGTGGCCGTACACGCCTGTCGCCCTCGATCCTCCAATCGGGCGTCCGGTTCCCGGCAATTGCGTCTTCGTGCTTGATCGCGCTTTGCAGCCGGTGCCGGTTGGGATGCAAGGCGAGCTCTTTCTCGGTGGAGCCGGGGTCGCCCGAGGCTACTGGAGAAATTCGGATGCGACCGCGCGACGGTTTCTGGACAACCCTTTTGGCCCGGGCCGGCTCTATGCTACTGGTGACTTCGCGCGGTTCCGGTCGAACGGTGAGCTGGAGTACCGGGGCCGTGCCGACGGTCAGATTAAGTTGCGCGGTTTCCGCATCGAAACTGCGGAAATCGAGCGCGCCCTCGAGCAGCATCCCAGCGTGCGCGAAGCGGTGGTGGTCTTGCGGCCCGCCCCTGCGCTTGCCGAAGCCGAAGCCGCGCTTTGGCAATGGCGGCTCGAACAACTGAGTCCGCCGGAAGCCGATTTCCTATTAAAATTCGAAGCCGGTGACGACACCATTCGGAGACAAACTATGTGGCGTAACACTTCTGACTTCAACCTGTACCTGCAGATTCAGGCGCCGGACTTTGCGGCCGCGCCGACTGCCGCGCAACGCAATTGGCTGCTACGTCGAGCGCTGAACGAGACGGTCGACGACCTGCGCGCCCTCGATGCAACCGCTCGCCGATGCGTCGCGGGCTCCGCGCGCCCGGAAATCGCTGGAGAATGGACCGGCGAGCGGGCCAAGTACGCCAGTGACCAACTCCTCATCAGCGGTCAGCAGGTGATGCAAGCTTGGGAAAGGCCCTTGATGCGCGCGCTCGCGGAGATCGCTGCGGCCGGGCATGGCGACGTCGCTGAGATCGGGTTTGGCATGGGCATTTCCGCAACATTCGTGCAAGAATTTGGCGTGCGTTCCCACACGATAGTTGAGTGTCATCCGGATGTATTGGCCGCTATCGAGCGTTGGCGCGCGTCCTACCCTGGCGCAAAGATCGACGTCACCGCCTGCCGCTGGCAGGAGTGGAAAGCCGCGCCGGGATCCTTCGACGCCATCCTTTTCGATACTTACCCGACGAGCGAGGAAGAGTATGCAGCCGAAGTTATCGAGAGTCCTACCTTCGTCGCGTCGTTCTTACCCGCCGCCGGCCGGCTCCTGCGGCCGGGGGGAGTCTTTACTTACTACACCAACGAGATCGACTCGCTCTCCCGGCGGCATCAGCGTCTGCTCTTTGAGCATTTCTCGTCGGTCACGGTAAGCTTGGTTCGGGGACTGCAGCCTCCTCCCGATTGTCAGTACTGGTGGGCGGATTCCATGGCAGTCGTAAGGGCGGTGAAATGACCCCAGTCCACGCGAAATTGCACGCCCTGTGGCTCGCTCGCAAGCCAAAGCGGGAGGACCGGCTCGTCGCTTTCGTAGTCTCTCGCGCGGGCGCGGAGTGTGATCCCGACGCGCTGCGGCTGTGGCTCGCACAGACCTTGCCGCAGTGGATGGTTCCGACGCAATTCGCCGTGCTTGACGAGCTGCCGCGGACGCCATCCGGCAAGGTGAATCGCGCTGCGTTGCCTGCACCGGCTATCGCCGCGGCGCCTCCGCGAGACATCGTTCCTCCGCGCACTGCGCTCGAGGAGCGGCTCGCCGAATTGTTTGCGCAAACTCTTGGGGTGCGACCGGAGAGCGTCGACGACAACTTCTTCACTCACCTCGGCGGCCACTCGCTGGTTGCGACACAACTGGCCTTTCTTATTCGTCGCGAGTGGACTATTGACTTTCCCCTGCGTGCTATCTTTGAGACCCCCACCGTGGCTGGTCTCGCGGCATCCATTGCAGTTGCTCGACAGCAGTCGCCGGTCCAACCCGTAATCCCCAGACGCGGCGCGCGGTTGCAGTAGCGATTATTATAACAGGTGAATCGCCGCCGCCTCGCGAGCCAACCGCAAGGCTTTAGCCGCACTCTCGGCTTGCAGCACGGTGTAGCCCTGGTCGCAGAGAATCTGCGCCTCGGCCTCGAGCACGACCGGCTCGTCATCAACGACCAGCAACGTCTTGGGCGGCTCCGAAATCCTGGTCAAAGATGGAAGCGCGAAGGGCGGTGCCGAATGGCTCGAACTGGTTTTCATCGTCATTTCACGCTTTTAGCTAGAGGAGGGCCAACACCACGCCGGTTTCTGCAACCCGTTGGCCCACTGCGGCTTACGGTCTTCCTGCTGGGCTTGGGTGCCGGGTGAGGGCCGCGAAAACCGTGCAAGTTGCATTAACCGAAGCAACGTGTACGTGCATCTTGCACACTCAACGAAGCCCGGACCGAGTGCGGAAATCTCACGCCGCCCGGCCGTGGTCTGCTCCTTACACGGATCTTCAAGAACCCGGGAGCCACTGGGGGAAGCTCCGGTAGGAGCGACATATTTATAGCAAGCCAGCCGTACAAACCCACCTTCAAGCTCCGTAGGAGCGGCATG
>Ga0209415_10010300_pt1 | contig 15916 bp, 12 predicted proteins | sample PeaSoiSIISIP2007_FD_187696 | JGI IMG/M metagenome (GOLD analysis project Ga0209415, IMG submission 187696) | Peat soil microbial communities from Weissenstadt, Germany - SII-SIP-2007 (SPAdes) (version 2) | ecosystem: Environmental > Terrestrial > Soil > Wetlands > Peat | place: Germany...
GTGGCCGAATACGGCATCACCGTGCGCTGGGACAAGAATTTCCTGAAGATCATCCGCCTGCTGCTGGAGCGGCGCGAACGCTTCGCCATGTTCGGCGGCGTCCGCCTCGGCGGCACCGTCACCTTGGAGCAGGCCTTCGCCCTTGGCTTCGACCATGTGGCGCTCTGCCTGGGGGCGGGCAAGCCCACGATCCTCGACCTGCCCAATGCGCTCGCCCCCGGCGTGCGCATGGCCTCGGACTTCCTGATGGCCCTGCAGCTGACGGGCGCGGCCAAGACCGAATCCATCGCCAATCTCCAACTGCGCCTGCCGGTCGTGGTCATCGGCGGGGGCTTGACCGCCATCGACACGGCGACCGAGGCGCTCGCCTACTACCCGCTCCAGGTCGAGAAGTTCCTCCATCGCTATGAGACTCTCGTGGCCGAGCGCGGCGAAGCCGCCGTGCGGCGCAGCTGGGCGCCGACGGAAGCCGCGGTCGCCGAGGACTTCATCGCCCATGCCCGGGCCATCCGCGCCGAGCGAATTCGTGCGGCCGATGCAGGCGAAGCGCCGCGGATCGTCGCGTTGCTGGATGGCTGGGGCGGAGTCACCATCGCCTACCGGCGCCGGCTGATCGATTCGCCCAGTTACACCCTGAACCACGAAGAGGTGGAGAAGGCGCTGCAAGAAGGCATCCGCTTCGCCGAGGGCCTGACGCCGACGGCGATCCAGCTGGACGGCGCCGGTCATGCGGCAGCCGTGGAGTTCGAGACCGCCGATGCCGGCACGGCGCGGCTTCCGGCCCATGCGGTGCTGGTAGCGGCAGGTACGCGTCCCAACACCGTGCTGGCGCGGGAGGACGCGGCCCATATCCGCCTGGACGGCCAGTATTTCGCCGCGGTGGACGAGGAAGGCGCGCCGGCCAAGCCGGAGAAGCTCGCCAAGCCCGCTCTGGTCCGGGTGCTGCAGCAGATCCGCCAAGACGGGCGCGCCGTCAGCTTCTTCGGCGACCTGCATCCGAGCTTCGCCGGCAATGTGGTCAAGGCCATGGGCGGGGTGAAACAGGGTTGGCCGGTGGTGGCCGAGGCGATCGCGCGCCTCGCCGGGCCGGCCTCGAACGAAACGCCGAGCGAATTCATCGCCCGCATGAACGATCTCTTCCGCGCGCGGGTAGAGGCCGTGAACCGTCTCACCCCCAGCATCGTCGAAGTGGTGGTGCGGGCACCCCAGGCGGCGCGCAACTTCCATCCGGGCGAGTTCTACCGGCTGCAGAACTTCGAAACCCTGGCCAAGCGCATCGACGGAACGACCCTCGCCATGGAGGGCCTGGCGCTGACCGGCGCCTGGACCGATCCCGACAAAGGCCTCGTGGGCACCATCGTCCTGGAGATGGGCGGGTCTTCCGATCTCTGCATGCTGCTGGAGCCGGGCGAGCCGGCGATCCTCATGGGGCCCACCGGCAAGGCCACGGAAACGCCGCCCGGCGAGACGGTGCTGCTGGCGGGCGGCGGGCTCGGCAATGCGGTGCTGTTCTCCATCGGCCGGGCGCTGCGGGCCGCCGGTTCCCGGGTGCTGTATTTCGCCGGCTACAAGCGCCGGCAGGATCGCTACAAGGTCGCCGACATCGAGGCCGCCGCCGACGTCGTCGTCTGGACCTGCGACGAGGCCCCGGGCTTCGCGCCCAGCCGGGCCCAGGACCGCGGCCATGTCGGCAACATCGTCGAGGCCATGGTCGCCTATCAGACGGGCAAGCTGGGAGAGAAGCCGATCGATCTCGGCGAGATCGATCGCATCATCGCCATCGGCTCCGACGCCATGATGGCGGCCGTCGCGCGGGCCCGCCATCACGCGCTCAAGCCCTGGCTCAAGGCCCAGCATCAGGCCATCGCCTCCATCAACTCGCCCATGCAATGCATGATGAAGGAGGTCTGCGCCCAGTGCCTCCAGACCCATCGGGATCCGGCCACGGGCAAGGAGACGGTGGTCTTCTCCTGCTTCAACCAGGACCAGCCCCTGGACCAGGTGGATTTCGCGGTCCTGCGCAACCGGCTGAGCCAGAATGGCGTCCAGGAAAAGCTGACGGCCCAGTGGGTGGACCGGTGCCTCAAGAGGCTGGGGCGCAGAGGTGCCGCAGCTTAGGTCCAGGTCCGGACCAGGGTTATCTGTTATTATTTCTCATAGATAGCCAGAGTTTTTATCGGTTGTCCTATCGTGCCGATTGGCCAAATCTCTACTTGATATCCATAGCATGCGGCTCGGAAGAGCCGCGGAGGTCGAGTGAACATGGCTAACGCAGCAACTGCCCTTACTGAGCCCCGCTTTGACCAGGTCGAAGGCCTGCTGACCTATCTGGTGAATACGGGCATCAGGCCCGTCTCCTACAACTACGAGCCGCCGCCGGGCGTGCCAATGCGCAGCGGCCGCTATGAGGACCGGCGCATGGCGGTGGCCAATGGCCGGCTTGACCCGGCGCGCTACTCCCTTGACGAGCACGGGTTCCAGTTCCGCCGCGATCATAGTGCGGTCAAGGACTTCTACGACGAGGCCGAGATCGAAAGGGTCTACTTCCCCGAGGTGGAGCGGCTGCTGAAACACGTGACGGGGGCGGAGAAGATCGTGACCTTCGATCACACCCTCAGGGTCGGCGACGGCGCCAAGCGCAAGGGCCTGCGCGAACCGGTACGCCGGGTGCACAACGACTACACGCCGAAATCCGGACCTCAACGCATACGCGATCTCCTGGACCCGGCCGAGGCCGAGGAGCGCCTGAAGCATCGCTTCGCCATCGTCAATGTCTGGCGTCCGATCCGCGGGCCGATCGAGGAAGCGCCGCTCGCCGTCTGCGATGCGAGGAGCGTGGCGCCCGAGGATCTGATCGAGACCGATCTGCTCTATCCCGGTCGCACCGGCGAAATCTATTCCGTCGCCTTCAATCCGGCCCATCGCTGGATCTACTTCCCGGAGATGGAGCGCGACGAGGTGCTGTTCCTGAAGGTGTATGACTCCGTGACCGACGGCCGGGCCCGATTCGCGCCCCATACGGCGTTCGAAGACCCGACCGGCCCGCGCGCGCCCATTCCGCGGGAGAGCATCGAGACGCGCAGCCTGGTGCTGTTTCAGACTTGATGCTGGCCGTCGGAGGCCGGCTCCATAGAGCCAGATCGTGTCACGCCTGTTCGGCTTGAGACGCGGATCTTGCTCTCGCGCGTGGACTCATAAAGCCCAAGCTATTGTCAGATGGATGCCAGCTTGATGGGGGCAGTATAGTGGGCTGCGCGCTTGCCGGACGCTGCGCGCGGCAGCCGCCTTGACGGTGAGAGAGTCCGTGCGACAAGCTCAGTCGGCCTGCGGGACCGAGCGGCCCCAGTCCCTGACGAGGGGCTCGACCGGGGCGATGAATGGCGAAGGGCAGCTTAGCCGATGGATGGCCAGGCGAAAGCAAATCCACAACGGCCAATAGCCGCGATGCTATCTCACGCAGCGCATCATTCGCCGTACTATCGGGATCAGGAATGGGCTTCGCGCCTGCGGACGGGCAATGGAATCAGGTTCCGCGATATTCCGGTCACGCTCAAGGCCGTGGTCAGGGCCGATACCGGGCGGTTCTACAGCTCCTTCGTTCCGCCGGAAGATGGCAAGGTGCACGACAAGCCCACCTCTGGATCGACTGGCGAGCCGATGCTCCTGCGCAAGACAGCGCGCCACTTCCTTTACAATGCGATGGAGAACAAGCGGCTTAAGGCCGGCTGGGGCTTCGACGAGCACAAGCGCATCGCCCGCATCGGCATGCCCAACGACGACCACCCGATCGGCACGATGGAAGAAGAAAATCTGCCGGGCGGCAGACACAGCTGGAAGCTCTACACATGCGAATCGCGCGCGGCGTTCGATCTCTATCGCCGCACCTCGGCTACGTTCACGTCGGGATTTCCATCCCTCATTTGCGCTGCGCTCGCGCACGGCATCGAGACATCGCAGACGGTGCCTCTCCGGCTGGTTTCGACGGTGGCGGAAGTGGTCCCCGCCGAACTACGCGCATTGGTCGGACAGATCCCCGGTTGTCGGCTGACGGATTCTTATGGCTGCACAGAGTCGGGCCTAATCGCGGTTCAATGTGCGGCCTGCGATGCCTATCATCCAGCGGATCGGCATCTCGTTTTCGAGATTCTGGACGACGATGATCGTCCCGTCGGACCGGGAGCCATGGGCCGGATCGTCGTCACGCCGCTATTCAACCGAGCAATGCCGCTGATTCGATACGAAACGGGCGACTACGCCGTGCTGGCGGAGAACAACGGCTGTTCGCGCTCGCCGCTGGCGATCAAGAACATTGTTGGTCGCGAGAAGAACCTTTTCAAGTTGCCGGATGGCCGAAGAATATTTCCAAGAATACCTCTAAGCGTCGTGACCAAAATACCATGGCGCCAGTTCAAGCTCATCCAGACGACGTTCACCGACGTGGAACTGCACTATATTCCGAAAGACGAGACCGCGCAGATCCCTGAGGAACAGGCCCAGGACATGGTCGACCGCTATATGGCGCCGGGCTTCAAGGTACGTTGCGTGCGCGTGAAAGAGCTGGCCAGGGCGGCCAACGGCAAATTCCTGTCACATGAATGTCTCGTCTGAACCAGGCCGCAACGCATGGCTTGATGGGGACTTGGCCGATTGGAGGGACTGCAATCTGAACCGAATCGAAACACCAGGGAGCCTTCATGGATAGGACATTTCGGCTGTTGGGCGGAGCGCTTGTGCTGGCTTTTTTCGGGCTGCTTCCGCATGCCGAGGCGGCGACGCCTGCCGACACGATCGTCATGGCGCGCATCATTGACGACATTGGGACGCTGGACCCGGCGGAGGCCTATACCCTCAACGAGGCCGAGATCGTCTCCAACTGCTACGACAGGATGCTGCGGTTCGAGCCTGAGGACCTGACCAAGCTCGTTGGCGAGGCGGTGGAGAGCTGGACGGTCAGCGACGACGGCAGGACCTTTACCTTCAAGGTGCGGCCCGGGCAGAAGTTCCATTCGGGCGATCCGCTGACGGCGGAGGACATAGCCTTCTCCTTGCAGCGCGTGGTCATCCTCAACAAGGCGCCCGGCTTGCTTCTGACCCAGCTCGGTTGGGCTGCCGACAACGTCAAGCAACTGATCACGGCGGAGGGGCGCGACACAGTGCGGCTGACGATTGTCAATGACTTCGCCCCAAGCCTGGTGCTCAACCTGCTCAGTTCCACCGTCACCTCGGTCGTCGAGGAAAAGCTGGCCATGAGCCACGACGTCAACGGCGACCTTGGCAATCTCTGGCTGAAGACTCATGACGCCGGCTCCGGCCCGTACGCCTTGCGGTCTTGGACGCCAAATGATTCCGTGATCCTCGAGGCCGATCCCGGCTACCGCCTCGGCGCCCCCGCGATCAAGCATATCATCTTGAAGCACACACCCGAACCGTCGACGCAACGGCTTACGCTAGAAAAAGGCGATGCCGATATCGCGCGCGACCTCACCGCGGACCAAATCGCCGCTATTGCCGCCGATCCCGACATCGTCGTGACCAAGAGCCTGTTCAGCCAGATCTGGTATCTGGGCTTGAATATGAAGGACGCGCGGTTGGCCAACCCGAAGGTACGGGAAGCGATCCGCTATCTGATCGACTACAAGGGCATGGCGAGCAGCTTTCTCGCCGGCCAGGTGGTGGTCCACCAGTCCTTTGAGCCAAGCGGCGTCCTTGCGGCCCTCGACGACACGCCCTATAGCCTCGATGTGCCCAAGGCCAAGCAGCTCCTGGCCGAAGCCGGATATCCAAACGGCTTCGAGGTCCGGATCGATGTCTACAACGTTTCGCCCTTTCCCGAGATCGCCCAGTCGATGCAGCACAGCATGGCAATGGCCGGCATCAAGCTCGATATCGTCGAGGACGATCACAAACTGGCAAACTCTCTCTATGGGGCGCGCCAGCACCAGATCACCCTGGCGCGCTGGGCTCCCGACTACGCCGATCCGCACTCGAACGCGTTGTGGTTCGCATACAACACGGACAACTCGGACCATCCCAAATCCAAGCCCATGACTTGGCGCAACTCCTGGTATATCCCGGAGCTCAGCCTGGAAACCGACGCGGCCCGCAAGGAGAAGGACCTCGCGAAGCGCGCGGAGCTCTATCGCGACATCCAGGAAAAGGTTCGCACCGAAGGGCCGTTCGTCGTCCTGTTCCAGATCAACCGGGAGACCGCGGTGCGCAAGAACGTCAAGGGCTTCGTGCTGGGGCCGATCTACGACGCCGTGTTCTACCGTTTGATCAGCAAGTAGGGCGGCAATTCGCGGGTTTCTCTAACCCCGAATAGTGAATTTGCGGCCTAGCTTCGCTTCTTCGCCTCGCCGGCGAAGAAGCCGTTGATCTCGGCGAAGGGAGCGGCGCGGGCGAAGCCGGTGAAGCGGCCTTCCTCGGCGATTTCCTTGGCGACGCGCATGAACTCGCCCCAGGCGGCACGGGCGAGTGCGCCGCCGACGCTGATCCGGCGCACGCCGAGACCGGCGAAGGTCGCGACCGGCATGTCCGACACCACGGTCAGCACGTTGACCGGCTTCGGCGCCACGGCCTTCACCACGGCCGCGATCTGCTCGGGCGTCTTCACCCCCGGCGCATAGAGGCAATCCGCGCCCGCGGCGGCATAGGCCTGCAAACGCCGTAGCGACTCGTTGAGCGGGTCGGGATGGCCGACCAGGAAGCATTCGGCTCGCGCCGTCAGCAGCACGCCGGAGTTGGACCGGTCGATAGCCTGGCGCGCCGCCTTGATGCGCTCGACGGCTTGGGGCAGGTCATAGAGCGGATGATCGCTTCGTCCGGTCGAATCCTCGATCGAGAGGCCGGCGACGCCGGTCTCGACAGCGCGGGCGACATTGGCCGCGACGCCGGACGGTTCGTCGGCGTAGCCGTTCTCGAAATCGGCGTTCACGGGCAGCGCGGTGGCGGCCACGATGGCGCCGAGATGGGCCAGCATGGCCTCGAGCCCGACGGCATTGTCGGGCAGCCCCATGGACCAGGCGCAGCCCGAGCTGGTCGTGGCCAGGGCCTTGAAGCCCAGATGCTGGAGATAGCGGGCCGAGCCCGCGTCCCAGGGATTGGGAATGACGAAGCAGCCGGATTCATGCAGGGCGCGGAAGATCCGGCGCCGTTCGGCGGTGTCGGCGGGCATCTTGACTCCACTTCTGTCCGGCTTTGCGGGACCGAAGCCGATCATAGCCGAAATCGGCCCCGGGCGCTTCAACCCTACTTCGTCAGCAAGCGATAGAACACGGCGCCATAGGTCTGGCCGAAGACGAATCCCTTCACGTTGCTGCGGGACGCGATCCGTTTGGTCGATTGGAACAGCACCAGTATCGGGCCGTCGGCCTGCACCTTTCTCTGGATGTCGAGATACATCTCCTTGCGCTTGTCTGCGTCCTTTTCCCCGACCGCCGCGGCGGTCTCGGCGCTCAGCTCCGGAATGTCCCAATCGACCCGCCAGGCCAGCGTCTTGACCCGCGCCTTGTCAGAGTTGTCGGGGTTCGAGGCAAAGACGGAGGCATTAGCGTGAGGATCAAGGTAGTCCGGATTCCAGTGCAGGATCACGATCTGCTCCTTGCGGACCCGCATCAGCATGCTCACCTGCTTGGCGTCCTCCTGGACCAGGTTCACCTTGATCCCGGCCGCGGCCATGGTCTGCTGCACCGACTGGGCTATCTCCACCATGGGCGAGAGATTGGGCGTGTCCAGCTGGACCTCGAAGCCGTCGGGATAGCCGGCTTCGGTCAGCAGCTGCTTGGCCTTGGCGGGATCGAGCGAGAAGGGATTGTCCTCGAGAGAGGCATAGAGCCCGCTCGGCCAGAACGACTGGTGGACGATCATCTGGCCTTTCAGCAGGCTCGACGCCATGCCCTGATAGTCGATCAGGTAGCGGATGGCCTCGCGAACCTTGGGATTGGCCAGCCGCGCGTCCTTCATATTGAGCGCCATGTACCAGAGCTCGCCGGACGGGTAGCTGGTGACGGTGATGTCCGGATTGCCCGCCAGGCCTGCGATCTGGTCGGTGGTCAATTCGCGGGCGATATCGACGTCACCCTTCTCGAGCAGAAGGCGCTGGGCCGCTGCTTCCGGGGTGTGCCGCAGGATCACGCGGGCGATCTTCGGCGCCCCCAGATGATAGGCCGGATAGGCCTCCAGCACGACGGAATCATCCGGCGTCCAGGACTTGAGAACGAACGGCCCGGAGCCCGCGTCATGGGTCTTCAGCCAGGCATTGCCGAGATCGCCGTTGACCTCATGCTTCATCGTGTCGGTCTCGTCGACCACAGAGGCGACGCAGGTGCTGAGAATGTTGAGCACCAGCTGAGGTCCGTAGTTGACGGCGATGGTGAGGCTTAGCGTGCTGTCGTCCGTCGCCTTCACCAGGTCCTTGACGTTGTCGGCCTTCCAGCCGAACTGGGTCAGCAGGAACCCCGGCGCCTTGCTGAGGATGACCACGCGCTGCAGGGAGAAGGCGATGTCCTCGGCCCGGAGCGGATTGCCTGAGTGGAACTTCTGCCCCGGACGGACCTTGAAGGTGAAGGTCTTGCCGTCGTCGCTGACGGTCCAGCTCTCCACCGCCTCGCCTACCAGCTTGTGCAGATCCTCGGGCTCATAGCGCATGATCCGGTCGTAGGTGTTGCTGATGACGTCGCCGTCGGAGATTCCATAGCCCTCGGCCGGGTCGAAGGACAGTATGTCGTCGATCGCCTTGGCCACGACGATGGTATCCGGCGGCGAGGCCGCCTCGGCCGCGGCAAGCAGCCCGAATACGGCGAAGGCGGACGCGGCGATGAAAGTTCCGGCTCGTAAGGTCATGCAGCCTCCGTCTTGCTGGTCGATGCCTCTGCGCGGCCTGGACCGACCCATCAGATCAGGCATTCGTGCAGGAGATATTTGCCGCTGGGCGCTCTGGGAAGCTCGTCGACCCTGAGGCAACGCACCTTGAATCCGGGCGCCATGTAGCGGTCGATCAAGTCCTGGGCAACAGCCTCGGCGATCTGCATGGTGTCATCGCGCGGGACGTAGAGCAGCTCGATGTCGGTCAACGTCCGCTGGATGAGCTTGTACTGCCGCAAGGCCAGATCATGGACCACGCGATGGGGGAGCCTGGGCAGGACCTTGCTGCCGTCCGGCATCTTGAACAGATTGCGCTCGCGCCCGACGATGCGCCGGATGGCCAGCGATGATCGCGGGCAGCCGTTGGCCGGCGCCACCTCGGCATAGTCGCCGGTCTCGTAGCGAATGAGCGGCATGGCCCGGTTGAACAGGGTGGTGACGATGACCCGGCCCATCTCTCCGGGTTCGGGCCTCCTGCCATCCTCGGTGATCAGCTCGAGAATGAGATGCCGGTCCGCTGGGTGATAGGCATCGCACAGCGGACATTGGCTGGCGATCAGGCCGGTCTCGATGGTGCCGTACATGTCGACCAGGCGGCAGCCGGGAATCTGGCGAACCAGATCGCGCAGTTCCTCGGGCAGCACTTCGGCAACGGTCGAGACGAGCTTTAGGGGAAGGGTCTCGGACGCCTCCCGGCACATTTCCAGCACCGCGAATATCATGGAAGGCGAGGACATGACGAATGACGGGGAAACCTGGCGCAGCAGATCGAGGGCCACGCGCGATTCCGACGTATGGAGCTTCCACCAGCGGCCACCGTTGGCCGTGTCCTCCTCCTCGATCTGACCGGCCGGATGGTCGGCATAGGGCACCGAAAGTTGGACCATCCGCTTATGGTCGGCGAAACCCCAGCCGCGCTTCAGCCGCCGGTTCTCCAAGGAATTGATCTCATAGTGGCGCTGGGTCTTGCGGACCTCCATCGGCTCGCCGGTCGATCCCGAGGTGGGCTTGATCGTGACCTTGCCATGGGCGGGAGGAATGAAGCTGCTGAAGAACTCCGCCGTCCGGTCCCTGACCAGGGCCTTGGCCGTGATGGGGATGTCGCGAAAGGCAATTGGATTCCCTGCGCGCAGGCGCTCGGCCCAGGCTTGCGCCCGGTAGAACGGCGCATGGTTCGCCGCATGGGTCAGCATGGCGACCACCGCCTCGCGCCGGTTCCATCTGACTTCGGGTTTCATCAGCCGGAGAGCCCCTCGTAGCCGGCAGTTACGCCGGTGAGGTAGGGCTTTTGGCCCAGGCTGGCAATAGGCTTGGCAGAATCCGCCCGCCCGGTCACACCAGGGACTCGTGCATCAGGAACTTGCCGCTCGGCGCCCGGGGAATCCCCGAGACCCGCACCGGCCGCACCTTGAAGCCGGGGGAGAGATACCGGTCGATGACGTTCTGAATGACCCCGGGCTCAAGCTCGGCAGCGCCTTCGCGCAGCACATAATGCAGCTCGATGTCGTGAAGCGTGGTCTGGATGAGCTTGTATTGGCCGAGGCCGAGTTCGAGGGCGACATTCGAGGGCATCGTCGGCGCGACTTTCCTGCCGTCCGGCAGCTTGAAGAGGTTCTTCTCCCGGCCGACGATCCGGGTGATCGCCCGGGGCGAACGTGGGCAATCCTTGCGGCTTCCGAGCACGGCGTAGTCGCCGATTTCGTAGCGCAAGAACGGCATGGCCCGATTGAACAGGGGCGTGACGACGACCCGGCCCATCTCTCCCGCCGCCACGGGCCGCCCGTCCTCTCCCAGGAGTTCGAGGATGAGATGCCTGTCCGCCGGGTGGTAGTCGCCGCATGAGGCGCATTGGGCCACGATCAAGCCTGCTTCGATGGCGCCGTAAGTGTCCATCACGCGGCAATTCGGGAGCCCACGCGCGAGCCGGCGCAGCTCGTCCGACACCACCTCCGAGTAGGTGGTGATCAGCTCCAGCGGAAGAGGCCGCCCGGTCTCGGCGCAAAGTTCCAACACGCCCTGGATGATCGAGGGGAACGCGATGATGTGCGTGGCGCCGACGCGGGACAACAGGTCGAACGCGGCCCTCGTATCGAGCGAGGACAGCTCCCAGGTCCGGCCGCCGTTCTTCCGATCTTTCTCCACGATCCGGCCAATTGGGCGCTCGGCGCCAGGATGCATGACATGGACGTGCCGGCTATGGCGTTGAACTTCCCAGCCCGCCTGGAGCCGTTGATTCTCGGCCATGTTGATTTGGAAATGCCGGTCGGTCTTGCGGACTTCCAGCGGTTCGCCGGTCGATCCCGACGTGTACTTCGAAGTGATTGCACCGTCCTCAGAAGGAACGAAAGCGCTGTAGAACCGCGCCGCTTCGGCTTTGACCGTCTTGGCGGGCGTAAGCGGGATGTCGCGGAAGGTGAGACTTTGACCATTGCGCACGCAAGCTGCCCATCCCTGGTCCCGGTAGTGGGGCGAATGGCGCGCCGCATGGGCGATCATGGCGGCCAGTGCCTGGCGCGGTTCCGGGATTGGCGGGTCCGCCATCAGAGGCAAATCCTCATCTCACCGGCGAGCGCCAGATCTTGCCGCGCCGGCGCACTCTTTCCAGGGCCTTGCCGATGGCCTCGTCCGTGCCCGCCAAGCGGTGACCTTGGGGCTGGGGTGGGTCGGCCCGCCAGCCGAAGGCATTCAGCACCGCTTCGCACTCGTAGTAGTCGGGAAGCAGAGCAGCCAGAAGCGCCCGGAACGCCTCCGGCGCCTGACGCTCCGCCGCTTCTAGCGTAGCGCGCCGGTCTTCAGCCGACGCGCCCAGGAAGGACTCCTCGCCCCCGGCGGCGGCCAGAACAATCCTCAGCACCGGCCCGGCCGCCGCATCCTGCCGGCCCAGACCGAGCCCCGCAGCACTGCCGCTCGGCAGCCCCATGCCTGCTTCGGATGGCAGGATCGTATCCAGTACCGCTTCCAGGAAGGCGTCCGTCATGCGACCTCCCGTACCAGATCGTCGGCCAGCTTGAGGGCGAGGGCGCCGATGGTAGAGCCGGGATTGAGCGCGCCCACCGTGGGAAAAACGCTCCCGTCGGCGACCAGCAGATTGGGGACGGCGTGACAGCGGCCGTGGCCGTCGACGACCGATGTCGCGGGATCGCTTCCCATGCGCGCGGTGCCGAGCAGATGCCAGCCCGTGAGTGGGGCGAGCGGCAGGCGGTGGATGCGCCGGGCACCGGCCGCGCGGAGCATTTCTTCTGCGCGGTCGAGGCCGAAATCGAGGCTGAGGCGGTCGCGCTGGGCAAGTCGATATTCGAGCCGAACGCCGGGCAGGCCGTCGGCCTCGGTCCTGTCGGTGAGAGTCACGCGGTTGCCCGGCTCGGGCAGGTCCTCCACCGTCACCAGGACGGCGATGGAATGGCGGAATTCCTCGCGGAGCCGGTACTGGGCCTCTTCGCCCCAAGGCCGCTCGAGGCGCAGGGCCTGCTGGAGCAGGTTGTTCTCCCGGGTTACCTGAAGCTGCACGCCTCGGACAAAGCCGCGGCCGAGGTCCGTCTCATAGAACTCGTGGGAATAGATGGAGCAGCCGACCGGGCCGACCGGGCCATCCAGCTCCTCCTCGAACATGCCCCGGACATAGCCCGCCGGATGGAACATCAGGTTTCGCCCCAGGGCCGGACTGGCCAGGCCGGAGGCCAGGAGCAGGCGCGCGGTGCCGATGCCGTTGCCGGCGACGACGACGATCGAGGCCGGCTGAACCTGTTCGCGCCCATCGGCGTCGCGATAGACGACGCCCGTGGCGCGTCCGGCTTCGATGGTCACCTGCTGCACGATTGCGCCGGTGGCGAGCTTCACGCCTCGAGCGATGGCTTTCGGCCAATAGGTGGCATCGACCGAGGCTTTGGCCCGGCTGATGCAGCCGATGAGGCAGGTGCCGCAGTGATTGCAGCCGGGCCGTCCGTCATGGTCCGTGTTGTTGATCGCCGCATCCACGGGCCACCAATGCCAGCCGAGGCGATCGAAGCCGCGGGCCGCCGTCATGCCCAGGCGCCCCAGGGCGAACGGCGGCATGGCTCTGCGGGGCTTGGGCGGATAGGCCGGATCGCCGGCGAGACCGCTCACCCCCATGATGGAATCGTTCAGGTCGTAGTAAGGCTCGAGGTCGAAATAACCGAAGGGCCAGTCGTCGCCCACGCCGTCCAGGCTTCGGGTGGCGAAGTCGGAAGGATGAAGCCGGGGGAAATGGGCGGCCCAGTTGACCGTCGAACCCCCGACCCCGTTCCACATGAGCGGCTTAATCGCGGATTGGGAATCGTCGATGGGATAATCCGCGGAAGGCGAGCCTTCCTTGGCCTGGAGCCTGAGATTGGGCGAGGTCGCGAAGGAGCCGAGGCCGGCGCGTTGCCAGTTCCTGAAGGCGGCCGGCATGCGTTTCGTCTCGGGCCAGTCGCCGCGCTCCAGGCAGAGGATCGAGAGCTTGGGCGCGCGTTCGGCAAGCCGCCAAGAGAAAGCGGCACCGGCGAATCCGGCACCGGCGACCACAACATCGACCGGATTACGCTTCACGGCTTCGGGGCATCCCTTCAAGTCAAGCGCCCGGGCGGCAACGCCGGGCTGCGACATACTGCCTCAAATCTGCCGACTTCGCTCGGCCATGGCGCTATCGGGAAGGGGACCCTAGAGCAAGATCGGGTCAGCCTGAGTCAGGCTGACCCGCGAATCTTGCTCTACATGTTAGAATGAGAGCCTGATTCACGCCTCAAGCCGAGCAGGCTTGAGATGATCAGGCTCTCGCCGTCGCAACTGCGACCGGACCTGTCGCAAACGGGCCAAGCGCAGTCGCGCGGGCTATGGTCCCCGGAGGGCCTGCTTCCTACATTCGCGCCATGGTAAAAGCCTGCTCGACATTGCTGATCGCCTGCGGCGCTCTGGCGCGCGAAATGCTGGCCTTGAAGGCGGCCCATGGCTGGGGTTCGCTCGAGATCACATGCCTGCCGGCCAGCTGGCACAACACGCCCCAGAAGATTCCCGAAGGCGTGCGCCGAAAGATCCGCGCCGGGCGCAAGACCCATGATCATGTGCTGGTCGCCTATGGCGACTGCGGCACGGGCGGGTTGCTGGACAAGGTACTGGCGGAGGAGGGAGCGGAGCGGATCGACGGGCCCCACTGCTACCAGTTCTATGCCGGGACCAAGGATTTCGAGGCGATGGTGGAGGCGGAGCCCGGTATTTTCTTCCTGACCGACTATCTGGCGCGCCATTTCGACCGGCTGATCGTCCGGGGCCTGGGCCTGGACCGCCATCCCGAGCTGAGGGACGACTATTTCGGCAACTACCGCAAGCTCGTCTATCTGGCCCAGACCGAGGACGCCGCGCTGAAGGCGAAGGCGATGGCGGCGGCGGACCGGCTCGGTCTTGCCTTCGAATACCGCCTGACGGCATATGGCGAGCTCGAGACTTTCATGGCCGAAGCCGCGAAGAAGGGAGCGCGCCGTGGCGCAGCTGATCGTCGTCTATTGGCGTGACATTCCAGCCCAGGTGATCGTCCGGCGCGGCCGCGAGACGGCCAAGCGCCAGCTCACCGAGCGCTTCGAAAAGGCGATCGACCGGGCCGCCATGCGGGCCGGCCTGCGCGACACCGACTCCTATCTTGCCGAATGGCGCCGGGCCGAGCCGGTCGCCTGCGGCGATGATCTCGAGGCGGAAGCAGCGGCGGCGGCCGAGAAGCTGGAGCGGGAATACGACGACGAGCGCCTGAAGCAGCTTGTCGCCAGCGGCGGCCGTCCTTGACCGGGCCCGCCACCGTATGACCCACAGATCCGCCGGCCGGCTAGAGGCCCTGCTGCTGCGCCGGGCCTTCGTGATGACGGCCGAAACCTCGCCCCCGGATGCGGCCTCGGCCGAGAGCGTGCTCGATCGCGCCTCCTGCCTGAAGGGCCTGGCGGATGCGGTCAACGTCACCGACGGGGCGGGTGCCAGAGCCCATATGTCGGCCATCGCGTGCGCCGCTATCCTGGCCCAGCATGGCATCGAGCCGGTGCTGCAGTTCACCGTGCGCGACCGCAATCGCCTCGCTCTCCAGGGCGACCTGATCGGCGCGGCGGCGCTCGGCATTCCCAACATCCTCTGCCTCCATGGCGACGATCCGAAGAATGGCGACCAGCCGGAGACCAAGCCGGTCTATGACATCGACAGCCGGACCCTGATGACGACCGCCCGGCGCCTCAGGGAAGAAGGGCTGCTCCCCTCCGGCCGGCCGGTGGCGCCGGCGCCGCGGCTTCTCATCGGCGCCGCCGATGCGCCACAGGATCCGAAGCCCGAGTGGAAGCCCGATGGGCTGAAGGCCAAGATCGAAGCGGGCGCGGATTTCGTGCAGACGCAATACTGCTTCGACCTCGCCATGCTGCGCCGATATCTCGCGCGCCTCAGCGATCACGGGATCCTGGAAAGGCTCTACGTCATCGTCGGCATCGGGCCCATCGCCTCGGCCAAATCGGCCCGCTGGATGAACGAGCATCTTTTCGGCGTCACCATTCCCGAGGCGGTCATCGCCCGGCTCGAGGCGGCATCCGACCAGTGGGCGGAGGGCCGAAAGATTTGCGTCGAGCTGCTGCAGGAGCTGTCCGAGATCGACGGCGTGGCCGGCGCCCATCTGATGGCGCCGCGCCAGGAGCCGGCCATCGCCGAGGCCATCGCCGAGTCCGGTCTCCTGAAAAAGCGCCAGGCGGCCTAAAGGGACCATGTATTCCGTCAGGCTCTCTTCCATCCGCCATGCCCGCGCCCTGGAGGTGTTCTACAACGCCTTCGAGCCGGCCATGGTCCTGCTGGCGCCTCTGTTGAAGCGGGTCGGTTACGGCCGGCTCGAAAGGCCGGTCGCCGCTGTCGAGCGGACCGTGAAGGGCTTCCTCTTCGACTGCCAGATGTGCGGGCAATGCGCGCTCTCCTCGACCGGCATGTCCTGCCCGATGAATTGCCCCAAGAGCTTGCGCAACGGCCCCTGCGGCGGGGTGCGCGAGAACGGCCATTGCGAGGTCAAGCCGGAGATGAAATGCGTCTGGGTGCAGGCCTGGGA
>Ga0209415_10010302_pt1 | contig 15915 bp, 11 predicted proteins | sample PeaSoiSIISIP2007_FD_187696 | JGI IMG/M metagenome (GOLD analysis project Ga0209415, IMG submission 187696) | Peat soil microbial communities from Weissenstadt, Germany - SII-SIP-2007 (SPAdes) (version 2) | ecosystem: Environmental > Terrestrial > Soil > Wetlands > Peat | place: Germany...
TGCCGCGGTCCTGAGCAATGGGGCATCATCCTCAGGCGGAGGGGGCGGAGGGTGATATGAGGTCATTTTGTAATAGATTTCGAAGTCGCTCCTCAAACCTTCGTACTCGTCCCTGCTTGCTGTGTCCCTGGAATCTATTTCGCGGCTTAGCCAGTTCATGCAGTCTGCCAGCTTTCCAGCTTCGTACCCATTGCAGACGGCGGCCTGCACTTCCGATTCGTTGGTGTCCACGGCTTCACAGACGAAGGCCGAGGAGAGGGGTGCCGCGGCTATCAACACGACCCACAGCAGCACCTCGATCCAATTGACCCGTTTCCCTGAGTTCATTTTTTCCCCCTCCCTGCCGGACCGGCCTTCGTAATGTCCGTACTGGAATCGCCCTTGCACTCTTCCAGACTTTTGGCCAGTTCATACCCGCATCGGGGGCATCGCGGCCCGGAGGCGGACAGCGTGATCCTGCGCCAGATTTGCGTCACCGTGATGGTTCTGATAAACTTCATCCACTGGCTCTGAGAGCTGTCCTATTCTAGGGATTTTGGGGCGGCCGAGTCATGAGCGAAAGCTGATTTTTTCCCGAACTCCCGTGTCTTCAGTACCAGCGGCCCCGATTTATCGCGTTAACGACCTGGAACTGGACACTGTGCGCGGCTGTCTCCGCCGCCACGGGGAGGAGATCCACCTCAAACCCAAAGCCTTCCAGATCCTGGTCTATCTCCTGGAAAACCGCGAGCGCCTGGTCTCCCGCGAAGAGCTGATGGAGCAGTTCTGGAAGGACGCCGCCGTCACCGACGACGCCCTGGCCCAGGCCATCGCCGAGTTGCGCCGCGCCCTGGGCGATAATCCTCGCAATCCGCTCTACCTCAAGACCCTCCCCAAGCGAGGCTACCGTTTCGTCGCCGGGGTCGAGGAGGTTCGGCCCGAGGCCGTGGTCGCCACGGTTAATGTCAGCGAGCAGATCACCACGGTCCAGGTGCGCGAGGAGTTCTCGATCGAGGGCTTTCCCATTCGCCGCCGCTGGCCGCTGGCCGCCGCCTTGCTTCTGACGCTGGCGCCCCTCGCGCTCTGGTGGCGCGACCGTCCCTCGCTCCCCCCTCCGGTGGCCGGCAAGCGGCAGATAGCCGTGTTTACATTTGAAAACCGCTCCGGCCGCCCCGATCTCAACTGGCTCTCCGACGGCCTGCCCGACATGCTCACTACCACGCTTTCCCGTTCGTCGGGCCTCGACGTTCTCAGCCGCGAGCAGCTTTCCGTCTGGCTGGGCAGAATCGGCGACCGCGGCCTCAAAGGCGTCATCGAGTTGGCCCGCCGCAGTCACGCCCAATTGGGTATCCTGGGAAGCTTCGCCAGCGTGGGCCCGAGCATCCGTATCGACGCCCGCATTTACGACGGGCGCGGTTCGCTGATCGCCGCCGAAGCCATCACCGTCGATCAGCCCGACCGCATCCTCGGCCAGGTGGACTTCCTCGCCGCGCGCCTGGCCGGCCGGCTTAGCCCCAACCGTCCCACCGAAAACCAGGGCGGGTTGTCGTCGATCATGACCGACAATCTCGAAGCGTACCGGTACTACTCGCTCGGATTGCAGCAGGCCGACGCCTTCCATACCAGAGAGGCGATCGAGTTGTTCGAAAAAGCGTTGGCTCTGGATCCCAATTTCGCCATGGCTTACGCGCGCATCGGTTTCACTTACGTGGTGCCCGGCGGCAACCCGGATCCGGCGCGGCCCTACCTGGAGAAGGCCTTTCAGTTGTCGGCCCGGCTGACCGAGAAAGACCGCCGGCACATACTGGCGTGGTACGCCATCGCCAACAAGGACTACAAGGAAGCCATCCAGCGGTATCGCGATCTCATCCGCGCCTACCCCAACGAGGCCGAGCCTTACTTGCGTCTTTCGCGTCTGCTGGGGGGCGAATCGCGCAACGAAGAAGCCATCGAAGCGCTGCATCAAGGGCTCGCCATCGATCCCGAGGATCCCCAGTTGTATAACGGGCTGAGCGGCGCCACGTCCATGGCGGGGCGGCACGAGGAGGCCGTCCGGTTGGCCGAGAGGTACGTGGCGCTGGCTGGGAACGCCAACTCGTACGACACGCTCGGCCTCGCGCTGCGCACCGCGGGCTCGTACGAACAGTCGCTGGCCGCTTTCAACAAGGCTCTGCAGATGGAGCCGGATTTCGAGATCGCGCGAATTCATCGGGCCGCTCTCTACTTGCAAACGGGAAGGGAGCGCGACTGTCTTCGCGAGTGCGCCGAGAGAGCCGTCACGGCCAGGACCCCGGATAACCAGGGCCGCTATTGGGAAACGGCGGCATGGCTCCACTGGCGCCGCGGAAGGATGAACGAAGCGCGGGCGGCCATGATGACGCTACATCGGATGTGGCCGGACATCCTGAACTGGAACCCCGCGGAATTGACCCTCTCTCCTGCGCGGCGTGCGCTAAGCCCGGTCAAGACGCCGATCCCCGGCCGCGGAGGCCGGTTTGGCCTGCGCGCGCAGTTCTATTACCTGGCGCAGGAAGCCCGCCTGCACCACCGTCCCGGCGAGATGCTGGCCGATCTGCGGGAAGCGCTGCGCGACCCGCCAGACTGGGGAATGGTGGAACCGCTCGAGGATTCGCTCGCCGACGCCTACGTCGAGCTCGGCCGCGTGGACGATGCCATCGCAGAATACCAGCGCGCCTTGCAGCTCTATCCCGGCATGGCTCTGGCGCGCTATCACCTGGCGCAAGCTTACCGGCGCAAGGGCGACAACGCCGCAGCGAAGGCGCAGTTCGCCAGGTTCCTGGAGATCTGGAAGCAGGCCGACCCGGACTTGCCCGAGGTCGTGGATGCGCGGCGATCGGTGCAGTAGGGCGGCGGTCCGATAGGCCTGGCGCATTTGCCTGACGTACAGAATTCCTGTACGATCAAATGGGGTGCCGAATGGCGGTCGAGACAACCTACACGAGCTTGCGCGAAAACCTGGCCACCGTGCTGGACCGCGTCGTAGACGACCAGGAAGTGGTGGTAGTTCGCCGCAAAGGGGCGCGGGACGTCGCGCTGATTCCGGCAAGCGAGTTGGCCGGACTCCTGGAGACAGCGCATTTGCTCCGGTCGCCGGCTAATGCGCGGCGGCTCTTAAAGGCGCTGGGCCGTGCCGAGAATGGGGAGAGACGGGCCACCACTGTCGCCGCGTTGCGCCGGGAGATGGGGCTTGAAACGAGGGGCTGACCGGGATGCCGTTTTCCACCCCGAATTTCTGGAAGATCTGCGATCCTGGATCAAGACGGACCGGCGCGTCGCGTTGCGAATCCTCGACCTGGTAGAGGCTGTGCTGCGGGATCCGTTTGATGGCATCGGCAAGCCGGAGGGGCTCAAGCACGTGCTGGCGGGATGCTGGTCGAGACGCGTTACGCAGGAGCACCGGTTGGTGTATCGGGTTACCGCGGCACGGATCGATTTCTTGCAGGCCCGGTATCATTATTGAGTACCGCTTCTGTCTTGCTGAACTTGCCAAATCCCGGCTCCGGGTATAGTATGCTTTCTTGCCGGGCGCAGCAACAGGCTCAATTCTAACTGGCAGGCCGTTGGGACTGCCTCGGTACTGTAACGCGCTCAGCCGATAGGCCCGATGATGAATTCAAAGCGGGACTGGAAGTACAAGCTGATGATGGGCGTGGCCCTGGTACTGGGGGCCTCGGCGTTGAATTTTGACTCCTGCAATGGAGAACGAACCACACCTTACTGCGAGACCGCGAGTGGAAAGACGGACCCTCTCTGCAAAGTGTTTGGCCCGGGGTATACGCCCATCGGTTATGTCCCACACGTAGTGATTCCTGGTCCGCCTGAAACCGATAGCCGGCCGCCGGTACGCCGCGGTCTCCATCCGGAACTGCTGGGGCCGAAGGCGGTCTTCGGAGGCGCAGCCTGTCCTTCGGTGAATTTTTTGCAGTCTGTCTTTATCCTCGCGGCTAACACTGCGTACATCGCCGGTTTCCAGCGTCAACCCGACGGATCGTTCACGCGGTGGCTGTATGACTACTTTGCGCCGTACTCCGTCGTTGAGTCCGACTCCGCGTTCCTGAAAGGCGTCTACAGTTGTTCGGCGGGGGCCATCGCGAGCACATTCAAGAATCCGCCGGGATGGACGCCGCTGAAGCCCCAGTTGGGAACTACATCCCATGGTGTAGTCTTCGCCGATCTCCTGGGCAACGGCACCCCGGTAATGTTGACGGTCCTCGCTGCGGGAGCGGGGAGCGGGGGTATTTTCGTCGGGCAGCCGGCCACCACCAGCCTGATGGTGGCCGTCCTCAACCCGGACGGGACCCGCAAGTCCACCAATTTCTACACGGCGGTCCCTTCGGGTGCGCAATCCCTTCTGGTGGGCGACTTCAACAACGACGGCAAACTGGACGCCGTGGTCATCGGCAATTCCAACAGCAATGGCATCGCCGTTTACTTGGGCAACGGCGATGGAACCCTGAAACCGCCGGCGTTTTACTCCGGCAACCAAGCCACCTTGCAAGCGGTGGCCTTCGATTTCAACGGCGATGGCAACCTCGATCTGGCGGTCGTCAACGGAACTTCCAATGATGTCTCGATTCTGTTGGGTAAGGGCGATGGAACATTCTCCGGTCCCGTGAATTATCCGGCGGGGCTGACCGGAGCGGGCTATCTCGTCGCCGGCGATTTCAACGGGGACGGATCCCCGGACATCGCGGTCCTCGGCAGTTCCGTTTCCGTGCTGTTGGGCAACGGCAATGGCACCTTCCGGACCGCCATCATCACTCCGCTGCACTCGAGATCCATCGCCGGCATCGCAGCCGGCGACTTCAATAACGACGGTAAGCTCGACCTCGCCGTAACCGACTCGGCCCTGGATACGGTTTCGATCCTTCTCGGAGACGGAACCGGCAGGTTTCCGGCCGCGAACGCCTACGTGGCCGGGGACACGCCCACCAATGTTTTCGCCATGGACCTGGATGGCGACGGCAACCTCGATGTGGTCCTGGCTACCGGCCACCCCGACCTGCTGGTGCCGGACGAACCTCCCATCCTGGTGCTCTTCGGCCGTGGCGATGGCACGCTCGCCGGTCCGCCGGCGTACCCCGCGGGCGGTACCGTCAACGCTGTGGCCATCGCCGATTTCAACGGAGACGGCAAGCCCGACATCGCGGCTGCCTCCGGACAACTCTACATCCTGATCTCGAACGGCGGCGGCAATTTCAAAACCCCGGTTGCGATCAATCTCGGTGCGGGAGTATCGGCCAGCAGCGTGGCCGCTACCGACCTCAACGCCGATGGCAAGTATGACTTGGTGGTAGGTGACGCCAACGGGAGCGGCGTCTATGTCCTGTTGGGCAACGGCGACGGCACATTCAAGACGCCGGTCCCATACTCCACCGGAGGTGGCGACGTGAACTCCGTGGCGATCGCCGATTTCGATGGCGATGGAAGACTGGACGTCGCCTTTTGCGGCTACGTGAATCTTCTCCCTCCCACCGGAGCCGCCGGCATCCTCCTCGGAAACGGAGATGGCACATTGCAGGCCGTCGGTAAACTCAGCGGATTCGGCTCCGCTCCGGCCTCACTGGCGGTAGGCGATTTCAACCATGACAACAAACCGGACCTGGCACTCGTCGACCAGGGCTACCAGAACCTTACGGGTGGCGTCATTGTCTATCTCAATGCCGGCAACGGCGCTTTTCAGAGCCCGGTCACTTACACCGCCGGCATGTATCCCGTTTCCATCGCTGCCGCCGATGTCAACGGCGACAAGGTCCCCGATTTGCTGGTGAGCACCAGGGACCCAAATTACAACTCCAACGGCCAGTGGGACGTGGCGGTGCTCTTGGCCAATGCCAACGGAACCTTTCAGACCCCGTCGTACCTCGCCACCCAAAGCACTCCGAACGCGATCGCGGTCGCGGACCTCAACGGAGACGGCATTCCCGACCTCGCCGTCGGGCACTGCTGCAGTTACTCACAGTTGACGTATCTCCTGGGGAACGGTGGCGGCACGTTCCAGGCGGAAACCGCGGTTCCCACCATCGTCGCCGCCGACACGGTCGGGGCGGCGGACCTGAACGGCGACGGCAAGCCGGACCTGGTCGTCGGCTTAGGCCAAGTTGTCGGGTACGTCTCCATCTTCCTGAACACCTCCACCAACGTGCTGCCGGCGGCCGCGGTTTCTGCCAATCCGCCTTCGGGCAACGGCACGGGCGGGCAGTTCACCTTCACCTTCTCCGATTCCGGCGGCTACCAGAACCTTCAGGTCGTCGATGTCTTGATCGCCAATGCGCTCGATGGGCGTCATGCTTGCTACGTGGCATTCGCTCCGTCTTCCACTGGCGGCTCCGTCTACCTCGTCGACGATGCCGGCGACGCGGGCGGGCCGTATCAGGGCCTCGTGCTGCCGGGCGGCGGCTCCATCTCCAACAGTCAGTGCACCATCAACGGGACGGGCAGTTCGGTAAGCGGCAGCGGAAACAACCTGACCCTCATCCTGAACATCACGTTTTCCGGCGCGTTCTCGGGCAACAAGGTGTTCTATCTCTCGGCGCAGGACAAGACCGGCGCCAACTCCGGCTGGCAGGCGCTCGGAACGTGGGGAGTTCCGGGCGCGGCGATCACCGGTCCGGGTGTGGGCGGCGTGACCCCCGCGCACACCAGTGGCTCAGGACAAACCTACACGTTCACGTTCACCGACACCAACGGATGGCAGGACATCTCGGTGGCCAACATCCTGATCAACACCGCCATCGATGGGCGGCATGCTTGCTACCTGGCATTCGCGCCCTCCGCGCCTTCGGGAGGTTCACTGTTTCTGGTCGATGACGCCGGCGACGGGGGCGGTCCTTACCAGGGTCTCGTGCTGCCGGGCGCCGGGTCCGCGAGCAACAGCCAGTGCACTGTGAACGCTGCTGGAAGCACAGTCTCGAACTCCGGCGATACGTTGACACTGTCACTGAACATGACCTTCGCTTCCACCTTTGCGGGCAATCAGTTATTCTTCCTCGCCGCGCGCAGCAACACGCTCAATTCCAACTGGCAGGCGGTGGGTACGGTCTCGGTACCGTAGGAGTTCGGGAGATCCCGCTGGCCGGCAGTAGTCTCGAAACCGGCCAACTGCCTCGAAACCGGCCAACTGCCTGACAGCCTGCAGGAAATGAAAGTGAGCCTGCGCCACGGGAGCTATGGAAGCAGGCCGGCGCCGATTTGCCTGAGGTCGTGGAAGCGCGGCGGTGGCTACAATAAGGCGATTTGCTTGTATATAGTCCGCGTATATAGAGGGTCTTCGGGAGAATTCGTGGGTAACTTCGTCCATAACCACTGCTGGGGCCGGCACGTTAAGACGGAATAGCCAGGCGACGCAGAGACCTCAGTACGGGACCAGGCCAAGAGCCAAAACAGGACTGGCCGCCGATGAACGCCGATCAACGCAGATGGCCAGAAAACAAACGCCTGATCCGCCGGAACTCCGGTTCGCCCTGGGCGACCCCTCGGTCGATACGACTTCCATCGATTCGGCGGCTCTGAATATGGAGGCGAAGGCATTCTTCATTCGCAAGGGTCGAACTGACGGACGTCGAGACCTCGGACTAGCCTCGCTCGAGATGGAAATTCGGCAGGTTCTGGCCGATTTGGACCTCGGGGCGAAGGTTGTTGTGGAGAAGGATCGTCAGTAGTGGTTGCAACCGGGGCCCAGATTTCTCATCGGTCGAGCAGCGACACGAGCGGGGGACGATACCTTGCGGGAACGTCTCTGGCGGCATTCCTGGCACGGAGTTGGGGGCGACTGATAGCCGGGGTTGGCAGGCGAAAGCGCTTGCCCCACTAAGCAGCTCAGAATCGGTGGGTTGTTCAGGGGTTCCTGTGCGAGATTACGAGGGTCCTTCCGAGAGGCCGCCCAATACAAATGCCGCGTCTTCCGGTATGAAACGGAGGGAGTATTCGTTGCCGCGCGCCTGCCAGACGATCAGGTACTCTCCGCTCGGCAGCAGTTCGGGTTTCCTGGCGGCGATATTCTTGCGAATCTCGGGGGTGAAGTAGACGTCGAAGCTCTTCAACAGGTCGGCTTCGGATTTGATTTGGCGGATCTTGCCGTTCTCCCACTCCAGCGGAAAGTGGGCCTGGCGGGCGACGGCTTGGGCGTCGGCCTTGGCCACGGCGGCTTGAAACCCGGGCCACCATTTGGCAAAATCGGCCGCCAGGAGCGAGTGCGCGAGAACGGCGAGCAGCGCGATGTTTTTCATGGGGTGATGAGGCTTTCGAGGTGATGCTCGAGGTGGTCCACGTACCCATCAATCACTTCCGATAGCGGGATGGGATCTTTGCCGCCGATCGCACAGGGGTACGACAGGCTGGATTCCGGGACGGCGCGGATCACGTGCAGAAGGTGGCGATTGAGAAGCAGCCAGAGGTTGACCAGGTCGGGCCAGGATTCGGTGGCGTAGGATTGGACCGCTACCCAGGATTCCTGCTGGTAATTGGGGAACTCGAGGGGCGGGGCGATCTGGACGCGCACGATGCGCTGGTGGTTGTTGGCGGCGGAATCGATGAGGTGGCCGAGAATTTCCTTCTTCGACCATCGGTAAGGCGGGGAAAGAACACAGGCAGGAATACCTGTGCCACCGGGGCGGCGCGAGACTTCTTCGTCAGAGAGATCGACGAGGCGGCGCGGGGCGGTTTCCAGCAGGGTTGCGAGGCGGTCAAGGGAAAGAACACAGGCAGGAATGCCTGTGCCACCAGCGCTCATTTGAGCACGACCTTGGCGAGGCCGGTGTTGTTGGCGCTATCGGCGGCGCGGATGACGAGCAGGTGCTCGCCGGGAGGAAGGCCGCTGAGGTCGAGGGCGAATTTTTCGCGCATAGAATCGATGACTCCGTCGGCAGCTTCGACGGGCACCCAACTCGCGGCATCCAGCGAGTATTCGCAGCGCCGCAGGGGCGAGGCGGCATCGACGGCTTCAAATTCCACGTGGGCGGCGCCGGCGGAGTAACTGATGGTTCCCAGGGTGACTACGGGCGGGGTGTTGTCAATCATGATGGGAGCGCTGGTCAATTGGGCTTCGCGCGCGCTGGCCGGCGGGTTGGCTTCACGGTCGGATGCCACCACGCGGAAGAAGTATTTTCCGTCCGCCAGGATATCGCCATCGAAGGTGAAGGAGTTATCGTGCATGCCGCCCTTCAGCACCATCCACTGAGTGGCGTCCTCGCTGCGGAAGTAGAGGGTGTACACGAGGCGATCGCCATCGGGATCTTCGGCCTGCCAGGAGACCGTGATCTGTTGGGAGGAAGCGCGCGGCAAGGTCTGGGTGGGGGTGCCGGCGGGAGCGGCGGTGGAAGAGTCTCCCGTATCCGTGACCGTGACGGAGTATGCGCCCGACGATGACGCCGCGCCGGACTTGGCGCCCTGGGTGGCGGGTGCGGACTGTGTGACGACGTTGATGCTTTTGACCACGGGCGGGGAGTTCTGCGGCAGGTAGGCCAGGGTAACGCTGTTGAGGATGGGGGTGGAGCCCGCGGTTCCGGAGAGTTCGGCCTTCCATTCGATGTAGCGCGCGTTGGGGCTGGAAATATGCGAGCCGGAGGGATTGGAGAGCGGTTCGGACCAATCGCTCCAGGTGCGGTCGGGCTTGGCGGAGTTGCCTGTGCGGGTGCGGAAGACCAAGGTGGATCCGGGGGGCGCTTCGGCGTGCCAACTCAGGCTGCCCCAGCGCGAGGCGGTACCGGAATCGTGCACCGGGGCTTCGTAGGTGCCGGCGGCGCCGGGCTTGTCGCCGAGGCGGAAAATGCGGCCCATGCTGCCGGTGGCGGCCAGGACCGAATGATCGGAGGGCAGCAGGCGGGTGGTTTCGCCTTCGTTGGTCTGGGCCACCAGGGTGACGCGGCGATCGGGCGTGAGGCCGTAGATGCGGCCATCGACATCGGTGGAGAAGAGAATCTGGCGCTCGAGCGCCAGCACGTCGTAGACGTTTTCCTCTTTGGAACTCCACAGGGTCTCGACGGTGTTATCGGGGTTGATGCGGTAGAGGGCGGACTTATCGACGCCACTGACATCGACTACCGGGGCGAACTGAGTACTGACTTGCGGAGCGGCGGCGGGGGCTTGCGCCGGCTGTTGCGGTTTGGCATCGCCGGGCTTGATTTCCGTGCCGGGGCCGGCTTGCGCTTCGACCGTGATGGTAGTGGTGGTGACGGCAACGCCAGAGCCGGACGCACCCTGGGCGGCCTGGGCGGCGCTCTGGGCACGCTTGGCCACCGACCCGCCGAGTGCCGCGGCGTAGACGGTGCCATCGGGCATGGGAACGATGGCGCGGATTTCAGGCAGGCTGGCATCGTAGAGCACGAAAGCCTTGTCCTTGGCGGAAATGCGGTAGAGGATGCCGTTGGGCTCGGTGCCGGCGAGGAGGCGTCCCTGAGAATCCACGGCCAGCCCGGTGATGTGAGACTGGCCGGTGGAGTAATACAGATCGCCGTGGCCTGCGTTGTCGACGCGAAAGATTTTGCCCTGATCGCCGGTGCCCACGTACAGGGCGCCATCGGGGGCAACCGCCAGCGACCAGATGTAGCGAGTGTGGGGCGCGAAGAACTCGGCGGCCTGCCCGTTTTCGATGCGGTAGACCTTGCCATCGGGCGACGTGCCGGCGTAGACGATACCGTTGCGGTCCACGGCGATGGCGAAGACCTCGGGCTCGACGGCGGTCCACAGGAGCGATGAATTGCCCTGGGGGTCGATGCGGTAGACGCGGCCGCGGTGGCCGGTGGCGGCATAGAGCGTGCCATCGGGGGCCTGGGCGATGCTCCAGATGACGGACTGGCCGGAGGTGAAGACGGTATCGATTTTGGGGGCGAGGGAGATGCGGCCCTCGCGGCTCAGGGAAACGCCCTCGAAGCGGCCGCGGACGAAGTCGGTGTACGAGTTCATCTCCCAGGCGGTGGTGCCGCTGGAAAAGACGGAGGGGGCGAGGAGCGCGAGAAGGATAGCTAAGAAAGACACACAGGCACGAATGCCTGTGCCACGGATATGCATGAAACCGATCATTCCTTTATTTCCACCTGAACCGTTTTGACGCCGGAGATGACCATGTCGCCTCCGTCGATTTCTATTTCGGCAATCTTCGAATTGCGCGTCTGGGTAATGGCGGCGAGACTGGATTGCGAGTTGGCCAGGATCATGGCGACGGACGCGGGAGGATCGGGCAGGTCGGCGCCTTCCAGTTGGAAGGCGGGATCGGCGCGCCAGACGCGCACGAAGGCCTTGGTGTTGGGGTGGAGATTGTTCACCGTGGTGATCAACTGGGCCGGGCTGTGGGGGTTGGAGGTGAGGATCTGGCGGAAGTCCGCGAGGTTGGTGGTGTTGGCATCGGCCACGGTGAAGTAGAGGATGCCGGGCTCGGCGCCGATGGGCACATCGTAGTCCAGGCGGCGCGTGGTTTCGGCGCCGTTCTCGCCGATCAGCACGACATTGAGCTGCACCTTTTCGCCGGCACGCACGGTGCGACGGGCGACGGAAATGCCATCGATGGTCAACTGCTTTTTCTGGTCGTAGGTTTCGATTTTGAGCGCGACCTTATTCAAGCGCAGGGTGCGGAAACCGCTTTGCATCACGTAGGCCACGGGGATGGCCGCGGAGAGCGAACCCTGCTGGGCGGAGCCGTTGTCGGCGGCAAACATGTTGTCGATGCGGACGGGCGGCGAGTTCTGAAACTCGACCTCTCCACTGACGCGAATGGTGGCGGCGCCGACGGTGCGCTCGGTCTCGTCGATGACGGAGTAGACGGCCATCTGGATGAGCAGGGGCGAGAGCAGCGGGTCGTTGACCATGCGCATCTGGTAACTCTCGATGGGGCGCGACCCGCGCGAGATCTCGAGCGAGACGGGCACCATGGACGCGCGCTTGCCGAGCTCGCCCGAGACGGCGGTGTTGCGGTCCTGGTTGATGGTGCCCATCCATTCGCGGGCGTCGGAGAGCTTGAACGAGGTGTTGAGGTTGGGCAGCAGGGCGATGACTTCGGAGCGGGCGAAGGGCAGCTCGGTGGAGCCGATGTCCAGGAAGCGGTGGCCGAAAGCGTAGACGCGATTGCCATCAATATAGGTGACGGTGCCGTCGGCGCCCAATCCGTAATCGCCGGCCATCAACTGGATGCTGATCATGGAGCCGGGCTTGAGGTCGGCGGGATTGCCCATTCCGGGCTCGATTTTGGAGCCGGCGGAGATGCTTTGGCGAGGCTCCAGTCCGAGCGCGCGCAACTGCGGGGCGAAGGCATCGAGGGTGGCGCGGCTGAATCCGCCGAAGGAGATGGGGGTCGAAATGTCGACCATGCGCTCGCCGCCGGGCAGGGCGGGCTCGGGCTTGGGGAGTGGACGTGTGAGGTCGCGATCGTTGAGGGCGATGAGGGGGCGCGGGCGCGGGGCGGAGGCGAGGGTGGCGGAGGAGCGCACCATGTCCTGGATGGGGCGGATGCCGGCGATGGGGTCTTTGGAGAAGGGGAAGGCCATGGCGACGGCGCCAGCGAGTTTGCCATCGATGTAGACGGGGCTGCCGCTCATGCCCTGCATGACGCCGGTATGCTCGAGGGGACCGCCGGAGAGGCGCGCGAGGATGAGGGATTCCTTGGGCCCGATGTTGTCGAGGATGCCCAAGATTTCGACCTGGAATTCTTCGATGCGGGCGCCGGAGAAGACGGTGCGGCCGGTGCCGCGCATGCCGGGCTTGATGTCCTTCAAGGGGAAGAAGGGGGATTGCGCGGAGAGAGCGGCGGCCAGCGCGAGGGCCGCCGGGAGAAGGAAGCGGGGCACAGTTCTATTGTACTCGGGCGTTGTCCCGGCGTTGTACCCGGAGCGGCAATTCAGGAAGCCTCTCTTGAGCAAGGCGCGGCTTCAGAAACTGGTCGAAGAGGCCATCGTGGATGCATACGGCGAATCGGGGCAGGTGACCGGATTCTACACGATTCTGGAAAACGATCTTCGGTTGCCCCTCGAAACGCAAATCCTCGGCGTGACCGCAATCGTGGAACGCGTCGATATTACATTACAAAGATGACCAGCTTGTGGAACTTTGCCGAGCGGGGAAGGCGCGGCAACGAATTTCGCTATCGGAATTGCCGCTTCCCTCGCCTTTTCCGAAGGGGGCCGAGTGGATTGTGGCGTACTGGTACTGGCGAACGGCAATATGAGGTGAGCAGACGGCTGTGGTGTCCTACGCTAACTCACCCTTCGTGAGGCTCCCGCCTAGTTAACTGTTCTCGGGCCCGGATGACAGCGTCGTGCAGTTTGGCAGCGAGAACGTTCTTGGCGGGCAAAGCAGTAAGATACTCGGCGACGCGGATTTCGCCCTGATTGAGTTGCAGGAGTTCGATCTGCTCTTCGTCTTTGGCGCTGCAGAGTATCAGGCCTAGCGGAGCCTCCTCGTGCTCGGTGCGGCGCTCATTCTGATCGAGCCACCGAAGGTACAGTTCCATTTGCCCTTTGTAGCCTGCTTCGAAGCGGTCGAGTTTGAGATCGACTGCAATCAAGCGCGTGAGCCGCCGATGGTAGAACAGCAGGTCGAGGTAAAAATCCTGGTTACCGATGGTCATCCGCTTCTGGCGCGCGAGGAACGCGAAGTCTGTACCAAGTTCCAGAAGGAATCTTTCGAGTTCCTGCAGGATGGCCGCCTCCAGATCTCGTTCGCTGTACGCATCCTTCAGACCCAGGAAATCGAGCAGATAGGGATCGCGGAAGACGAGTTCGGGTGTGAGCCTGTCCGCCTCCCGAAGTTGTTGGAGATCCTGGCGAATGGTCGCTTCGGGCAGCCGGGAGACGGCAGTACGTTCGAACATCATGCTGCGAACGCGGTCACGGAGCGTGCGGACGCTCCACCGTTCGAGCCGGCACATCTCGGCGTAGAACTGGCGGGCCACTTCGTTTTCCAGGTATAGGATTTCCTTGAAATGGCTCCAACCCAGGTGCTGCGAAAGAGCAGCGATTTCGGCCTGCTCCGGCCAAGCCTCGACGAATCGGATCATGTGGAACAGGTTCTGCCGGCTGAAGCCGGCGCCGTATTCAGCCGTCAATTGTCTCGACAGCGTAGAGACAATCTGATTTCCATATTCCGCCCGGGTGTCGCCGAGGACATCGCGCCGGATCCGGCTCCCGATCTGCCAATAGAGCATCACGAGTTCTGCGTTGACGGTTCGCGCCACGCGAAGCCGAGCTGCGTCGATCAGGTTACGAAGGTCGGCAGCCAATTCGCCGAGATCTCGCGTGGCCGGTACCCGGCTTCGCCAGTCCTGCTCCTCTCGCTTGCTTCCGTCGTTCATCGGCCGTCACACCTCCGGCAGGTTACCGGGAAAGAGATGGCTGTTGTTGGCGGGCCTGATCCCATACGAAGAGTTCATTGTAGTCGGAAATCGGACAGAGATCTTCCTTGTGGCCGGCGGCACCAGGAATTCCGAGAAATATCACCCCCCTCCCAAACGAACGAAGATCTCGGCGGCCAATGATCGCGCCAACGGACACCGCTGAAGACGCCTGGTGAGACCTTGCTACCAATTTCCTGCAAAAACCTGTCCGAAAACAAGGCGAACCGAGGGCCAACAAAGTGGATCATGTCGTTGATCTGCTGACTTTTCAGGTGGTTGCCGCCAAAGTCAACCGGAACGGTAGCCGAAGTACGTTCGGAGCGTTGCAGTCCCCCGCAACCAGAACTCGCACCGTGCCCCTCTCTCCTTTAATGGCTTCTCAGCGTTGAGATAATGGCTTCCCGGCGTGAGAAGGTTCGTCATTCAATCAGCTTGGTGGGTTCGCCCGGCGGCGCGGATCGGAGAGGCTTTTTGAGAGTGCACGAAAAAACTCAGCCGGCGTCGCGATCCGAAGACCGGTCCGCTGCGCCACGGCCGGCGTGAAATGTTTGGTGTTGTGGGTGATCAGCCAATCGGGGCGGCTCGCGATCGCGGAGAGCAGCACCGGAACATCAGCCGCATGCCGAATCAGATGGCGTCCAGCCATCACCTCGCTTCGATCCGGAAACGGCACCATCTCCGGCTTCATTAAGGCGATCAAATGGACATAACTATCCAACACGCGGTTCACGCCGCCGGATTCCATCCCACTCAAGCGAATCAGAAGATTCTCTTCGACCTCCTCGCGCACGGCTTCAGCGAGGACCAGCCGGAATATTCGAGCAGCGCATAACGAGAGAATGGCTTTATCCAACCCCCACGTGGAAACTATGCCAGCGGTCAAGACGTTGGAGTCGAGGAAAAGCCGGAGGCGTTCCCCCTGACTCAATGGCGCTTGCGCGGCCGCCTTCCGCGTTCGCGCCTCGCAAGTTCAGGGTAACGGCGAACGAAGACGCGCTGCCGCGCCGCGGGCAAGGTGTCAAGCAAATCGGCGGGGGACACCTGCCGGTGCTCCAACACGGACGCAATGGAGTCACAGAGGATCCGAAACCGGTTCTGTTCGGGGATCAGCATGAGACCTTCCCCGATCCGCAATACGGCGACAGGAGCACCCGTGTCCAGGCCTAGTTCGTCGCGATATTGCTTGGGGATTGTGAGCTGCCCCTTTTCGCCAATTCGAGTGTGGGCCACGTACTCGACTAGGGGGTGGCTGCCGGACATGGTAAGAATATCCTACCATGACTGGTAACTGCCCATCATAAGGTGGCGTCCCCCGTAAGAATTGACAATGAGGGCAAGAGCGCGACCAGGGGGTCGCGCGCGGACGGGGGCGTCCGCCCCACTGTGGCCTGGCAGCGGATTGTAGAGAATGAGACAAGACGGGAGACGAGCTGAGCGATCTTGGTTCAACGATACTTGCCGCTTTTGAGCAGGGCCCTAATTTCGTCGTGATTGCCCAAGAATGAGACGAAAAGATCTGTGGGCCGGTCTTGGAGGATAAAGCGCAACGCTAAGCCAGCGCGACATTCGAAGAGCTTGTTTCCCAATTTGCGTAT
>Ga0209415_10010303_pt1 | contig 15915 bp, 16 predicted proteins | sample PeaSoiSIISIP2007_FD_187696 | JGI IMG/M metagenome (GOLD analysis project Ga0209415, IMG submission 187696) | Peat soil microbial communities from Weissenstadt, Germany - SII-SIP-2007 (SPAdes) (version 2) | ecosystem: Environmental > Terrestrial > Soil > Wetlands > Peat | place: Germany...
GTATTTGCCGGGAGCGTCGGGAATCTCGAAGCCGAAGTAGGGCGCATCGCGCGATATGTCCCAGTCCCTCAAGCCTTGTGAGAACCATTCCTCGAGCTTGTGCGCGACGCTGTCTTGAACCGTCCCGCTCTTCACCCAGGCGGCCAGGCGCGACTCGAACGCGCTCAAGCGAAAGAAATAATGTTCCGATTCGCGCCACACCGGCGCAGTGCCGCTCACCACTGACACGGGATTCTTGAGATCGGCAGGCGTGTACGTGGCGCCGCAATTCTCGCAAGAGTCGCCATATTGATCCGCGGTCCCGCAAATGGGGCAGGTCCCCTTGACATAGCGATCGGGCAGAAACATGTGGGCCGTGGAGTCGTAGGCCTGGCTGATGATGCGCCGGTCGATATGGCCGGCCTCGCGCAAGGCGCGGTACATGCGCTCGCAAATGCTTCGGTTCTGCGGCGAGTGCGTCGAGCCGAAGTTGTCCAAGCCGATCAGCATCTCGGCCAAATCCCGCGTGTGTTCGGCGTGAACCTGCCGGATCAGCGCCTCGGGCGTGATTCCCTCGGACTGCGCCTTGAGCATGATGGGTGTGCCGTGAGTGTCATCGGCGCACACGTAGATGCATTCGTGGCCGCGGAGCTTCTGAAACCGCACCCAGACGTCGGTTTGCATGGCCTCGAGGATGTGGCCTAGATGGAGCGGTCCATTCGCGTAATAAAGCGCGCTCGTGACAAGGATTCTGCGTCGTGCGGTCATTCCAAATTATGCCATGCCTCGCACGATTTGGTGGGCGGGTGTGTCAACTCGCTTTGCTGAACTGCTCGAATCTGCTCTTATTAATCGCCTTCTTGTACGCCTCATGTCCGCTGATCAGCCGTTGATCGAGCAGGGTTTGAATCGCAGCATCCATCAGGCGCATGCCGGATGCGGATCCGGTCTGCATGCCGTTTTCCAATTGATCCATCTTGCCCTGGCGAATCAAGTTGGAAATGGCCGGCGTGTTGATCAGGATCTCCAGAGCGGCGACGCGGCCCTTTTTGTCGGCCTGGGGAATGAGTTGCTGCGAGACCACCCCGCGCAGGCTGGTCGATAGCATTGTGCGCACGTGCGGCTGCTTGTCGGCGGGGAATGCGTTGACCAGGCGATCGACGGTAGCCGCGGCGCCGTTGGTGTGCAGCGTACCCATCACGAGGATTCCCATTTCCGCCGCGGTCACCGCGATGCTCATGGTCTCCAGATCGCGCAACTCGCCGACCAGAATCACGTCGGGATCTTCGCGCAACGCGGAGAGCAGCGCGGACGAGAAGGAGGCCGCGTGCACGCCGATCTCGCGTTGGCTGATGAGGCAGTTCTTGCGCAGGTGCACGAATTCGATCGGATCCTCGATGGTGAGAATATGGCCCTTTTCGCGCGTGTTGATGTCATCGATCATGGCGGCAAGGGTGGTGGACTTGCCGGATCCGGTCTTGCCCGTGACCAGGATCAGTCCGTTGTTGATCCGGCACAGATTGAGCACGGCTTCGGGCAACTTCAGTTCCTCGGCGGTGCGCGCCTTGGACGGAATCGCGCGAAACACCGCGCCCATGCCGTTCAGCTGGCGCATGACGTTGACGCGGAATCGAGCGACTCCCGGGATGCTGTGGGCGAAGTCCGTACCGTCCTTCGCCTCGAAGCGCTCGACCGACAATTTCGGCATGATCTCGTACAGCGTCGTCTTGACCGTCTCGGCGTCGAGCGGCTCGGGGCTCAATGTCTTCAGTTCGCCATACTGGCGCACTCGCGGGGGATCGCCCGCGAGAAAGTGCAGGTCCGAGCCGTCGCGCTCCAAAACCTGCATCAAATAGGCGTCTATGGCCGGCATGGCGCCATCACGACTCGGCGGGCTCGAGCGGCGGGGCGCCGCTCATGTCGGTGACGAAGCGCTGGAACTGACGCTTGTCCACGGCGTAGGAATAGGCTTGTTCGGGATCGACTTCCTTGGCGTTGATGGCCGTGAGCAGCGCCTGATCCATCAATTGCATGCCATATTCCTTGCCCATTTGCAGCTGGCTCGGAATCTGATGCGACTGATCGGTCATGATCAGTTTGCCGATGGCCTTGGTGAGCACCATGATCTCGCAAACGGCGCGTCGTGCGCGCTGATCGGGCGTCTTGAGCAAGACTTGGGTGATCACCGCGATCAAACTCGAGGCGAGAAAGCTCTTGGTCTGTTCGCGCTCTTCCGTCGGCAAGGCATCGATGATTCGATCGATGGTCTTGGTGGCGCTGGTGGTGTGCAGGGTGCCCAACACCAGATGCCCGGTTTCCGCGGCCGTCATCGCCATCGAGATCGTTTCCGCATCGCGCAACTCGCCGACCAGAATCACGTCCGGATCCTCGCGCATGGCGGCGCGCACGCCCTCCGCAAACGTCGGTAAGTGAGTGCCCAACTCGCGTTGGATGACCTGGCTCGACTTGCTGCGGTGAACGAATTCGATCGGATCCTCCAGGCTGATGATGTTGAGGGTGCGCGACGTATTCAGGTAGTCGATCATCGCGGCGAGCGTCGTGGTCTTGCCGGTGCCGGTCGAGCCGGTGACCAGGATCATTCCCTGATGATGATCGCAGAGTTTGCGCACGATCGGGGGCAGCCCAAGCTGTTCGATGCTCGGCATTTGCGTGGGAATGGAGCGGAATGCGGCCCCGATACCGGTCTCCTTGCGGTATACATTGACGCGAAACCGGCCGCCTTCCGCCGACACGTAGGAGAAGTCGATGTCGTTTCCCTCGCGCAGATGGTTCTGCTGGGACGGGGTCAGGACTTCCGTGACGTAGCTTTCGAGTTCCGCTTCACCCAGGTCGCGGAACTTGATCGGCATCAGATCCCCGTGCATACGCAGCATCGGCGGAACACCGACCGCCAGATGAAGATCCGAGCAACCCTGCGCCACGCCTAACTTGAGGAATGCGTCGATTCTTGCCATAACGCGCAAGGCTACCCGTAAGCACTTGGATTTTCGAGCGTTTACGCTGCGCTATGAGTCAAAACGTGAGCCACGTCTAAGCCCGCCTGTCCGACAGACGGTCAAGTTACCCCTAAAGGAACTGCTCGAGCGATAAACGCAGTTCATCCATGGACTGCGCCCGCTTGGCTTTGTCCAAAGACATGCACTTCATCACCAAGTTGTTCAATTCCACCGGGATGGTGCTGTTGATCTCGATCGGCGGGCGCGCCTTGCCCTGCACATGCTGGTACATGACCGACATGTGATCGCCGCGAGAATAGGGCGGCACACCGCAGATCATTTCGTACATGATGACGCCGAGGCTGTAAATGTCGGCACGCTCGTCGACCTTCTTGCCGAGGATCTGTTCGGGCGCCATGTACTTTGGCGAACCGATGACGTAGCCGGTCTTGGTCAACTGCGTGTCGCCTTGGCTTTGTGCCGCGGCGACGCCGAAGTCTACGATCTTGAGCAGGCTGTCGTTGTCGATCAGGATGTTCGCGGGCTTCAGGTCGCGGTGCACGATTCCCACTTGGTGCGCCACCGCCATACCGGTCGCGATGTCGATGCCGAATTTGACCGCGCGTTTGAGCTCGACCGGCTTTTCATTGACGATCTCGCCGCCCAGCGTATGCGACGGGAAGTACTCCATCGAAATGGCGTAGTTGCCCTGTATGTACAGGAAATCGTAGATGCGAATGACGTTCTTGTGCGTGATTTTGCGGCTGTACCGCAGCTCGTGCACGAACCGCTTCATCATCTCCTCGTCGGATGCGACGTTGGGGTTCAAGAACTTCAAGATCAATCTCTCTTCGACCACGGTGTCCTCTATGAGCAGCACCGTGCCGAACGCGCCCTTGCCGATCTTTTCGATGAACTTGTAGCGGCCCTCGATGACATCGCCCGGCTGCAGGGTATTGATGTCGAGTTTGGCCGCCTGCGCCTCGTTTTGCTTGATGACGTCGGCAAGCTCTTGATTGTCGATGAGCAGAGTCTTGGCGGGCTCCTGCATCTTCTGCGCGCGCTGATTGGCGGCGATTTGCTGCGCCGAAAAGCGGTTGTCGAGCTCCTGCACGGCGCGTACCACCGCCTGGCTGAGCGTTCCGTCGCCGCTGGCCGAGACCGCTTGCAGCCTGTGCCGAATCGTGTCGGCGCGCCCCTCGTCGGCCAGTTTGGTCAGCGCGGCGACCGCTTCGATCTTGATTGCGGTTTCGGGCCGCTGCAGCAGCGGCAGCAGGTGTTCGATGCTCTGTTGATCGCCTATTTTACCGATCGCGCGCACCACGGTCGGCAAGGATTTCGGTTCGCCGCCCTTCAGCATTTCTACGAACCGAGGCAGCGCCAAGGGGCTGCCGATCTCGGCGAGGGCGTCCACCGCGCGCTCGCTTACCCACCAGTCGCGATCCTTGGTGGCCTCGATCAATTGAGCCACCGCTCGCTCGTCCTTGGTCTGGTTCAGGATCTCGATGGCCGCGCGCCGAATGTCCTGATTCTCGTCCTTGATCAGCGTGAGCACGGCATCGACCACGCGCGGCCCGCCGATTTTGCCGAGTGCGTCGGCCGCCCGCGTGCGCACCCACCAATCGCTGTCGGCGATCACTTCCAGCAAGTGTTTGACCGACTTGGAGGTGCCGACCACATTCAATACCTCGACCGCGGCGCGCCGCGCATATTCGTTCTCGTCTTTCAGCACGTCGACCAGGAACTTGACCGTATCGGGATGATTGGCGCGCACCACCACGTCGACGGCCTTGTTCTGCACTTCGATTTCCGGATCGCGCAGCATTCCGCAGATCAACGGCATGTCGAACGGACCGTCCATGCGCGCAAGACCCGACAGGGCCGCGGCGCGAATCATTTTGTTATTGTCTTTGAGCTGCTTCTGCAGGGCTTGCACCACCTTTGGCTGGTTGAAGCGAGTCAATACGTGGATGATGTGCAGGCGCGCAACCGGATCCTTGCCCTCGGTGCGCGCGATCAAATCGTCGACCGAGGATTCGTCGGCAAGCTCGCCGACGATCTTGAACAGCCCGGTGCGCTCGACCCCTTCCTGGTTGTACGCGGCATTCAGCAAGTCCCGAACGCTGAAGCGGGTTTTTTGCGCCGCTATCACGTCGAGAATCGGTTGCTTCGGCATATCCGTTTTGTTCAGCGCATCAAGGAGCGCGCTCGCGGGATAATTGCGGCTGGACGACAAGGCCCAGGCGATGCCCGACATCGCCCGCCCATTGGCATCCCCCATGGTTTTGAGGACATGCGGCAGCGTTTTCGCATCGATCAGGCGCGACAGCGCCTCGACATACGCCAGCGTTTCGCGCTTTTCGGCGCTATTCAGCGCCGTGACGATGGAATCGATGGCGCTCGGCCCGAGAGCGACCAGTTTCTCCAGGGCTTTCTGCGCCAAGGGACTGCTTGGATTGCCGCTGGACTTGATCTCAGCAATGAGCCGATCGGCACGGTAGTTGGCGAATAAACTCATTCAGAGCCTTAAAGTTCGCAGACCTCTAGATCATACATTCTCACCTGAGTCGCAACGCTTACCCCGGGCCTAATTCTCAATTTCGAAGTATGCCATACCGCACGGGTCAGGCCGTATGCGTTAGAATGAGAAAATATGACGATATCGGGCGAATTGGCTGGCGCCGTCCATGCCAAGCTAAGCACTTATGCGGATCCCTACCTCGGCCAAACGCTGGCCCAGGCGAAAGCGATCGAAGCCGTAGCGGTGCGCGACGACGCGGCGACCGTCGAGCTCAAGTTCGGGTTTCCGTGCGCGGATTACGCGGCCGAGTTGCAACCGGCCCTGCAGAGCTACTTGGAGCCGGCATTGGGAGGGGCGCGCCTCGATCTGAGGCTCAAGGCCGAGATCACGGCGCATGCGGTCCAGCGGACCCTCAAGCCGTTCGCCAACGTCAAGAATATCGTCGCGGTGGCCTCGGGGAAGGGCGGGGTAGGCAAGTCGACCACCGCCGCCAATCTGGCGCTCGCCTGGGCGGCGCAGGGCGCGCGAGTCGGCTTGTTGGATGCCGATATCTACGGCCCCAGCCAACCCCTCATGATGGGTTTGACCGGCCAGCAGCCGGAGAGCACCGACGGCAAACACATCACGCCGCTGCGCGCTCATGGGGTCGAAGTGATGTCGATCGGCTTTATGGTCGACTCCGAACAGCCGATGGTGTGGCGCGGACCGATGGTCACCCAGGCCTTGACCCAGATGCTGGGCGACACCCTTTGGGGGGAACTCGACTATTTGGTGGTCGACATGCCGCCCGGCACCGGGGACATCCAATTGACCCTGGCGCAGCGGGTGCCGGTGAGCGGCGCGATCATCGTGACCACGCCGCAGGATATCGCCCTGCTGGATGCGCGCAGGGGCCTCAAGATGTTCGAGAAGGTGGAGGTACGGGTGCTCGGTGTGGTGGAGAACATGAGTTTCCACGTGTGCAGCAACTGCGGCCATCTGGAGCATATCTTCGGCAGCGGCGGGGGCGCTCGTATGGCGCAGCAATATGGGGTGCAGTTGCTCGGCGAATTGCCGTTGGACATTCGAATCCGCGAAGAGGCGGACGGCGGCTCGCCGACGGTCGTGGCCGAGCCCGCAAGCGCGCGCGCACGCGCCTATTTTCAGATGGCGCGCCGCGCCGCAGCGCGGCTTTCGACGTTGAACAAGGATTACAGCTTGATGTTTCCCAAAATCACCGTGGAAGCGACTTGAGCATCAAGAGCGACCGGTGGATCCGGCGCATGGCGCGCGAGCATGGGATGATCGAACCGTTCTCGCCCGAACAGGTGCGGGTATCGGGCGTCCACAAGATCGTCTCCTACGGCACGTCGAGCTACGGCTATGACGTGCGCTGCGCGGATGAATTCAAGATCTTCACCAACATCAACTCGACCATCGTCGACCCGAAGAGCTTCGACGAAAAATCGTTCGTCGACTTCAAGGGGCCGGTATGCATCATTCCGCCCAATTCCTTTGCGCTGGCAAGTACGGTGGAGTTCTTTCGCATTCCGCGCACGGTATTGACGGTCTGTTTGGGAAAGTCGACATACGCGCGTTGCGGCATCATCGTGAATGTAACTCCGCTCGAGCCGGAGTGGGAAGGGCATGTGACGCTGGAATTTTCCAATACGACGCCTCTGCCGGCAAAGATCTACGCCAATGAGGGCGTCGCGCAAATGCTGTTCTTCGAGTCCGACGAGGTGTGCGAGACTTCGTATCGCGATCGCGGCGGGAAATATCAGGGCCAGCGCGGCGTCACTCTCCCAAAGACCTAGGAGCCTGTCAAAGCCTCAGGCTCCTGATCCGCATCGCAAATTCGAGTTTGCCGCCGCGCGATCGCTCGGCCTGCATCGGCAAATAACCCAACGAGGGCGCGAACCACATGCGCAACACGCGATCGTTGCCGGTGCGCCGGCTCGAGACGATGACGGTGTCGAACTGCCCAATTGCGGTTCTCAAGACGGCCGAGCCATCCTGCGCATAGGTGAAGTCCTTGATCTGGTCCTTGTCGATGATGTAAAAAACTTTGGGCAGATCGCCGTTCTTAAGAGCCAGCATGACCTCGATTTGAATGGACATCAGGTCCTGCGTTGCGGGCTTGAGCACAAGGTCCACCGGCTTTTCCTCCGAAAACCCACGCGCGTGGCCGGCGGCCCAGTCGAAATCAAATATGACCCTGGAGGAGCCTTGTTCGGCCAGGTATTTTTCGGGCCGCACATGCTGGTCGATCACCGCGAACCAGCTCTGTTGCGTCACGTCGTTCGAATAAAGCAGACGAAAGATGCCGCGCGCGGAAATGGTCCATTTGTAGATGTAATGCCCCGGTGCGGCGTCGCGCTTGAGCTCGAGATCGCTGGTGCCGACGGAGATGTTCTTCCATTCGGCCACGTAATGCGCGGCAAAGGGTGCGATACCCGCATCGGTGGGCACGCGCGGGATTTCCGCCGGCGCGGGTGCCGGCGCCGGAGGCTGCACCGTCGCGAATCCGGGGCAGGATAGCGCGAGCAATCCCGCGCACAAGGTTCGCCCCAGCATTCAGTGACTCCCCGTGGCTTCGATGTCGGCGTACTGTATGGGGCTTGCAAGCACCGCGCCGTCGAGCCAAGCCTGGCCGTCCCGGTAATGCAGGCGGCCCTCGCTGTACCAGCGAACCGCCAGCGGATAAATCCGGTGCTCGAGGATCTGCACCCGCGCGGCCAGGCTCTCCGCGTCGTCATCCGGCTGCACCTTGACGCTTGCCTGGATGACGGCTGGGCCGCCGTCTAGCTGTGCAGTCACGAAATGCACGGTTGCACCGGTTTGCGCCTCGTGCGCCTCGATGGCGCGCCGATGCGTGTGCAGGCCGGGGAATTTCGGCAGCAGCGACGGGTGTATGTTCAAGATGCGCCCCAAGTAGCGCGCGACGAAGTCCGCGGACAGGATGCGCATGAAGCCGGCGAGCACGATCAGTGCGGGGGCGCATGGGTCGATGGCGGCGGCCAACTCGCGCTCGAGCACGGCGCGATCGGCGGATTTGAACGGGGTCAGGGCGCGTGCGGGAACGCCGAGATCGCGTGCCAGTTCAAGTCCGGGGGCCGCGGGCGCATCGGACAGCACTTGCACCACCTCGTAGCCCATCTTCGCGTCGCTGCTGCGCTCCACGAGCGCGCGCATGTTACTGCCGCGCCCCGAGATCAGTATGACGATCGGCACGCGTTGTCGATGGCTGCTCAAGAAATGACGACACCGCGCACGCCGCTGCGCACTTCACCGATAACGAGCGCCGGCTGTCCGGCATCGCGCAGCAGCGCGATCGCGCGGCCGGCATCGCGCGCCGCGATCTGAACGGTCATGCCGATGCCACAGTTAAATACCCGGTACATTTCCTCGTCGGCGACTCGGCCTTGCGCCTGCAGCCATTCGAACACCGCTGCGCGGGGCCAGGATCGTCGCTCGAGAACCACTTCCAGACCCTGGGGAATCACGCGCGGAATATTGTCGACGAGCCCGCCGCCCGTGATATGCGACAGCCCATGCACGGGCAGATCGCGCAGCAGCGCGAGAAGCGGCTTGACGTAGATGTGGGTCGGCGCCATGAGAAGGTCGATGAGAGGAGCACCGTCGACCACGGTCAGGGCATCGCTGCCGCTGACTTGCAATATCTTGCGGATCATGGAAAAGCCGTTCGAATGCGGCCCCGACGAGGGCAGTCCGAGCACCACATCGCCGGCCACGGTCGCGGATCCGTCGATGATGCGATCCTTTTCGACGACGCCGACGCAGAAGCCCGCCAGATCGTAATCTTCCCCGTGGTACATGCCCGGCATTTCCGCCGTCTCCCCGCCCACGAGCGCGCATCCGGCTTGCACGCAGCCGTCCACGATGCCGGCGATGACGCGTGCGCCGACATCGACATCGAGTTTTCCGGTCGCGAAATAGTCGAGAAAATACAGCGGTTCCGCCCCCTGCACGAGGATGTCGTTCGCGCACATGGCCACCAAATCGATACCCACCGTGTCGTGGCGGCGGGTGTCGATGGCCAGGCGCAACTTGGTGCCGACTCCGTCGGTGCCCGATACCAGCACGGGCCTGCGATAGCGGTCGAGAGGGATCTCCACCAGGGCGCCGAAGCCGCCGATGCCGCCCAACACTTCGCGGCGCATGGAACGCTTGACACCGGGTTTGATCCGCTCGACCAGCTCATCGCCGGCGTCGATGTCGACCCCGGCCTCGCGATAGGTCACGGGCGCTCGCTCAGTCATTCGGTTCCTTACATATACGGATGGCCGACGCGGCAGGTCGGCCGGCTGTGGTATTTTACATCAGGGAACTTAAGGGCTTACGTGATTACACCATGGCACAGGGCTACAGCGACAATTGGCTCCGATATTTGCGTCTTGGAGCATTTATATGCTTGACCTGCGCCGCCCTGTGCCTGGCCGATGCCGGCCGTGCGCTGACCCACGCCGAGCTTTACCAGGCGACGGCTCCGGTTGCCAATCAATCCGAGGCGGCGCGGCCGGCGGCCTTCGCGGCGGCGTTGCGGATCGTCCTTGTGCGAGTCACCGGCCGCCGTACGGCCGATGAGGATCCGGCGCTCGCGCCGCTCATCAGCAATGCCGCCCGCTACGTTCAGCAATACCGGGCGGCGCCCGACAATCAATTGTGGGTGGCATTCGACGGCGCCGCGATAGAACGCTGGCTGACACAAAATGACCAGCCTCTGTGGGGTCGCGAAAGGCCCGCCACGTTCATATGGCTCGCCGTGCAAAGCGGCGCGCAAGGCGGCATGGTGCTCACCGCGGACGACACCTCGGAATTGAAAATGGCGCTGGATTCGGCTGCCGGGGTGCGCGGTGTGCCGCTGCGCTGGCCCACCGCCGCCGAATTGCAGCAAGATCACTTGGACTATGCCGCGCTCATCGGCGCCAGCCCCGGTGCGCTTGCGGATATCGGCCGCCGGCTGGGAGGCGAGGGCACGCTGATCGGCCATGCCAGCAATGCCACTCTTGCCGCGGGGGTGCGCTGGACCTTTCTTTTCCAGGATCGCAGCAGCGAATTTTCCGGTGCCGTGGAAGGCGTCAACCGAGCCGCCGATACTTACGCCGGCATATTCGCGGTCAGCGGCACCTTGGGTGCGGTCGATATCGAGGTCACGGGGATGAGCGATATCGCAGACTATGCACTCGTCCAGGGATATCTCGAATCGTTGACCTTCATCGCTCATGTCGGTGTGGAGGCATTGAACGGCGATACGGTGCGCTTCCGGCTGATCACACGGGGCGGTGCGGAACCGCTGCAGTATGCTCTTGCCTTGAATGGCCGTTTGCAGCCGATCGCCGCGGGCGACAACGGGGTTCAACGCTTCCAACTGCGCCGGTAGCCCGCCGTGTACCGATGGCTGCGCCACATCCCGAACCTCATCAGTTCCTTGAGGATCCTGCTGGTGATCCCGATCTCGTGGGCGCTGGTGCACCACCAATTCACTACGGCAATGGGATTGTTCGCGCTGGCCGCGGCCTCCGACGCGACCGACGGCTTTCTCGCCAAGCGCTTTGGCTGGCAATCCGCGATCGGGGCGATACTCGATCCGGCTGCCGACAAATTGCTGTTGGCCACACTGTTCGTGCTGCTCACCACGCTGCGGCTCGTGCCGGTGTGGTTGACGGCGGCGGCAGTGGGGCGCGACGTCGTCATCGTGCTCGGCGCGATCGCTTACCGGGTTTGCATCGGACCGGTCGATTGGCGCCCCTCGGGCGTCAGCAAACTCAATACGTTGTGTCAGGCGACGTTCATCACGGGCGTCATCGCCAAGGAGGGGATCGCCCTGCCGCCGGACTGGGTGGTGACGATGCTCGGCTCCCTGACCTTCGTCACGGCGATGATCAGCGGCATTGATTACGTGTTGCGCTATGGCAGGAGCGCGTGGGAGGAGGCAGCATCGCGCCGCGCAGTCCATGCCGGCGGATCGAAGCACCCATGAAACAACTGACGCTGGGCGTGAGACTGCGCGCCAACGCGGTATTCGCGAGCTTCTCCCCGGGAGCAAACGCCGAACTGCTGTCCGCCCTGCGCGGCTCCCATCGCGATCCGATCTGGCTGTGGGGAAATCGCGGCTGCGGGAAGACGCATTTGCTGCAGGCGGTATGCGCCGCGGCCGGCGCGACCGCGGCGTATTTCCCCTTGGATCGCTCCGTGGCGCTGCCGCCGCAGGCGCTGTCGGGGTTTGAGAACTGCCGCGTGCTGTGCGTGGACGATGTCGACGCGGTGGCGGGCGACTTGGAATGGGAACAAGCGCTGTTCCGCCTCTTCAACGAGGCATCCGAGCTGCACACCCGCATGATCTTCGCCGCGCGCGCGGCGCCGCGCCACATCGATTGGCGGCTGGAGGATTGGCGCTCGCGAGCCGCGGCGTGCATCGTTTATCAAGTGCGCGAACTCGACGAAGCGGGTCGTGCGGAGGCGCTCCGGCTGCGCGCCGCACAGAGCGGACTGCAATTGCCGGCGGAGACCTTGGACTACCTGTTGAACCGCTTGCCGCGCGATCTGCGCTCGCTGTTCGACATACTCGATGAATTGGACGAAGCGTCCCTGGTGGCGCAGCGTCGCCTCACCATTCCCTTCATTCGCGACGCGCTCGAGAAGTACGCAAGAATAAAACCATAGTGCAGAACCAGGCGAAGACCAGCAGCAGGCTGATCGAGGCCACCCATCGCGCGGCGGGATTGACCAACAATTCGGTCAGGGCGAATACGAGGTAGGGGATTGCGAACAGGGTGGCCCAGGCGTACGTGCGGCGCCTGCCGCGCGCCAGTCCATGCAGTGGGACCAGCAGCGGGCCGACGGCGAGCGCGCAAATCGGCCAGGGGTAACCCACTGCAATCCACGACAACAAGCTCAGGGTGAGCGCTGCCCAAAGGCACAGGGTCAGTGTCCGTGCGTGGTCCTCGGGACTCAAGCGCTTGCCACGAGCCGAGAGGCCAAGGCTGCGACGCGCGCGCCCAATGCCCGGGCCAGATCCCGCTCGGGATCGGACAATTCGCCGTGACCGCTCGCCGCGGCGACGTGACTTGCGCCATAGGGCGTGCCTCCGCCGCGGGTGTCGGTCAGGCCCCGTTCGGTATAGGGTAGGCCGACCAGATACATGCCGTGATGCAGGAGCGGCAGCATCATCGACAGCAAGGTCGATTCCTGCCCCCCATGCAGGGTTTGAGTGGAGGTGAACACGGCGGCAGGCTTATTTACCAATGCGCCGGTGAGCCACAGTGCGCTGGTACCGTCCAAAAAGTACTTCAACGGGGCCGCCATATTGCCGAACCGTGTCGGGCTACCGAGAATCAAGCCGCGGCAGGCAGCGAGGTCGTCGTGGGTTGCGTAGGGCGGACCCTCCTCTGGCACCGACGGTTCCATCGGCGCGATGGTGGTGGTCAGCGCGGGCACGGTGCGCAATCTTGCCTGCATTCCGGCCACCGTCTCGACGCCTCGGCACACCTGGCGCGCCAATGCGGCGGTGCTTCCTTGGCGTGAATAATACAGAACCAGAATTTCATTCATCGTTTAGTCCCATGGGAAATCGTGGCGGCGTTGCGCGGATGCTGCGCCGGCGCAACGGATTATTTGCAGCTGTTTGCGGATTGTCCAGTGGCGCTCGTTTGACGGCCCTGCCGGCTGTTGTTAGTGTCACTGACCGTTATGTTGCGCCTCATTGCCGTCGTTGTCGGTGTCGTTTGGCTCCTTGGCTGCGCGAGCGGGCCGCCCGTTCAGGAAATGAGCGATGCCCGGCAGGCGATCGCGGCCGCCCGCACCGCCGGCGCGACCGACGCGAATTCACCGGATTTATACGCGGCGCAGGCGGCGATAGCTCGGGCCGAAAAACACCTGGAAGCGCAGGAGTATGTGCGTGCGCGCCTGGCGGCTCAACAGGCCAAGCGTCATGCCACCGAAGCGCTCGAGTATGCGCAGCAGACTGCCCCCGGGCACGCAGGCGCGCCGGCCCCGCAGTAGTGGGGTCTTCGGGCGCCACCGCTTGAAGCGAGTGCATCGTCTTGGCACAGGTGATCCGCCGCTTTCGCATTACCGGCAGAGTCCAGGGCGTTTACTTCCGGCACAGCACCCGCATGGAAGCCGAGCGGCTCGCCCTGACCGGTTATGCACGAAACTTGCCGGACGGATCGGTGGAGGTGGTGGCTCAGGGGCCCGTTGCGGCGGTCGAGCGATTGCGCCAGTGGCTGCACCAGGGCCCGAAGATGGCGCGCGTCGAGAGTGTGCTCGAACTTGCGCTCGAGCGCGATACGCCGCCGCCGCCGCATTTTGAAATCCTTTAAAGGCCGCGGCCGTAAAGCCGCCTCGGGATCAGTAGCGCCAGGCGCGCTGCCAGCGCTGCATCACCAGGGCCGGATACGAATTGCGGCCGGTGCTGCCGTTGTAGCGGGCGAGCGCGCGCGACCAGTTGAGGTGTTCGGCGCGTAGGTAATAGCGCAGGATCTCGCAGCCCAGCCGGATATTGGGCGCGACGCGCACCAGTTGATTTTGCACCCCGAGTTGGGTCGGCCAAAACGGCATGACCTGCATCAGGCCAACGGCGCCGGCGGGCGAAACGGCCCAGGGGTCGAAGCGGCTTTCCACTTCGATCATGGCGAGCACCAGGTCAGGCGGAAGCTGCAGCGTGGGGTCGCGTTTGGCCTCGCAATACACGTGATCGAGGATGTTGACCCGCTCCTCGTGCGATGCCACGAAGTGCTGCAGCCGCGGCTCCATCGACTTGTACCACACCTCGGACTCGTATTTGTCGAGGAAGCAATCCTTGCTGCCGATGATCTTTTGCAGCAAGTCCTTCAATTCGGGGTCGCGTTGCTGATCCGCATTCGCGGCGCCCGAGAGCACTAAACCCACGGCCAGGGCGCCCAAAGCGAAAGCAACATGTTCGCGCAGCCGCCAACGCACGCTTCAGCTCCTTACATGAGTTGATCTAGCCCTTATGTAGGCTACGGCATCGGCCATGGGTATTTCCGTCGATTGGGTCTCGCGCCGGTGCCGATATTCGAGATTTCCGGCGCTTAAACCCCGATCGCCGATCACGATGCGGTGAGGAATGCCGATGAGCTCGGAATCGGCGAACTTCACCCCGGGCCGGGCGTCGCGGTCGTCAAGCACCACATCGATCCCCGCCGCATTGAACTCCTCGTACAGCTGGTCGGCCGCTTGGCGCACGCGCTCGGATTTTTGATAGTTGAGCGGCACCAGGGCCGCCAGAAAGGGCGCCAGCGGCTCCGGCCAGATGATGCCGTTGGCATCATGATTTTGCTCGATCGCCGCGGCCACCACCCGGGTGACCCCGATCCCGTAGCACCCCATGAACATGGTGAGCGCCTTGCCTTGCTCGTCGAGCACGGTGGCCTGCATCGCCTCGCTGTAGAGCTGTCCGAGCTGGAAAATATGGCCGACTTCGATGCCGCGCGCAATTTCGAGGCTGCCGCGTCCGCTCGGACTCGGATCGCCGGCTTGAACATTGCGGATGTCCCGCGAACTCGGCTCGGGCAGATCGCGGCCCCAATTCACGCCGGTGAAGTGCGCATCCTTCTCGTTGGCTCCGCACACGAAATCCGCCAAGTGTGCGGCGGCGTGGTCGACGTAGGCGGTGCCGGGGAAGCCGATCGGACCGATCGAGCCGGGCTCGCTGCCGGTGAATTGACGCACTCGCTCGGCGCTTGCCATGCGCAGCGGGCTGGCGACGCCGGGCATCTTTTGCGCTTTGACCGCGTTCAGTTCGTGATCGCCGCGCAGCACCAACGCGACCAAGCCGCCTGCGCTTGCCTCCACCAACAGGGTTTTCACGCATTGTGCGGGAGCGACCGCCAGGAACGCGCACAGTTCGGCAATGCTGCGCACGTTCGGGGTCGCCACCTTGCTCAAGGATTGCGCCGCCGGTGCGCGCGGCGCGGACGGCGCCACGCTCGCGGCCGTCTCGACGTTGGCCGCATATTCGTCGGCGTTCGAGAAGGTGATCGCATCCTCCCCGGAATCGGCAAGCACGTGAAATTCCTGGGACACGCTGCCGCCGATGGCGCCGGGATCGGCCTGTACCGCACGGAATTTCAGGCCCATGCGGGTGAAAATTCGCGTGTAGGCATCGTACATGGCGCGATACCCTCGAGCCAGGCTCGCCTCGTCGACGTGGAAGGAATAGGCGTCCTTCATCAGGAATTCGCGTGCGCGCATCACGCCGAAGCGCGGGCGTATCTCGTCGCGGAACTTGGACTGAATTTGGTAAAAATTCACCGGCAATTGCTTATAGCTGCGCAGTTCGCGCCGCGCAATGTCGGTAATGACCTCTTCGTGCGTGGGCCCGTAGGCGAATTCCCGATCGTGGCGGTCCTTGAAGCGCAGCAATTCCGGTCCGTACTTGCTCCAGCGGCCGGACTCCTTCCATAATTCGGCCGGTTGGACCGTGGGCATGCA
>Ga0209415_10010304_pt1 | contig 15914 bp, 14 predicted proteins | sample PeaSoiSIISIP2007_FD_187696 | JGI IMG/M metagenome (GOLD analysis project Ga0209415, IMG submission 187696) | Peat soil microbial communities from Weissenstadt, Germany - SII-SIP-2007 (SPAdes) (version 2) | ecosystem: Environmental > Terrestrial > Soil > Wetlands > Peat | place: Germany...
GTCACCCAGCTGGCGCTCTGCCCGCGCGATCGCGTGGTGATCGTCGAGGTCGGCGAGCGCTGGTGGCTGCTTGGCGTGGGCTCCGGCGGGATCACGCGTCTGGGGTCGGTGCCCAAGGGCGAGGCCGGCGCATCCGAGGCGCCGGTCGCATCGTTCGGCGCGCTGTTCGAGAAATTGCGCGGGGGGACGCGCTGATGCGCGCCGGGCGCATCCTGGCGCGGGCCCTGCTGGGTGCCCTGGTCCTGGTGCCGCTGCTGCACCCGGCACTGGCCCAGACCACACCGATCGCCATCACCGCCGCGCCCGGCACGGGCGGCACGACGCAGTACTCCGTTCCCGTCCAGACGTTGCTGTTTCTCACGGCGCTGGGCTTCCTGCCCGCGCTGCTGTTGCTCACCACCTCGTTCACCCGCATCGTGATCGTCCTTTCGCTATTGCGCATGGCCCTGGGCACGCAGACGGCTCCGCCCAACCAGGTCATCATCGGCCTGGCGCTGTTCCTGACGTTCTTCGTCATGGGTCCAACCTTCGATCGCGTCTACGAACAGGCCTACCAGCCATTTAGCCAACAGAAGATCTCCTTCGAACAGGCGGCGGAACTGGCTGCGGTGCCGATGAAGGAGTTCATGCTCAAGCACACGCGCGCCAATGACCTGGAGCTGTTCGTGCGCATGGCGCGAATCGAGAAGGCCGCGGCCGCCGTCGAGAAACCGACCGATCTGCCCATTCGAGTCGTCATTCCGGCCTTTGCCACCAGCGAGCTCAAGACCGCGTTTCAGATCGGCTTCATGGTCTTCATCCCGTTCCTGGTCATCGACATGGTGGTGGCGAGCGTGCTGATGTCGATGGGCATGATGATGCTCTCGCCGGTACTCGTGTCCCTGCCCTTCAAGCTGATGCTGTTCGTTCTGGCCGACGGCTGGAACCTGCTGATCGGCTCCCTGGTCGCGAGCTTCGCGCCGTAGCCGCGCGCAGCCGCCGCCGGTCATCACCACGAACCCTGTCGAACCTTCCGCAAAGACCATCATGGATGCACAAGGCGTCATCACGCTGGCCCAACAGGCCCTGTACACGGCCGTGCTGCTGTCCGCGCCCATGCTGCTGGCCTCGCTGGCGGTCGGGTTGATCGTCTCGATCCTGCAGGCGGCAACCCAGATCAACGAGATGACGCTGACCTTCATCCCCAAGCTGCTGGCCATGATCGCCACCATGGTCATCGCCGGCCCCTGGATGATCACGTTCTTCGTCGACTTCCTGCGCCGTCTCTACCAGTCCATCCCATCGACGATCGGCTGAGCGCCGGGGCCCGCGGCCTGCGCCATGTTGCTCACCAGCTCCCAAATCGCCGCGTGGGCCGGCTATGTCTTCTGGCCCCTGGTGCGGATCCTTGCGCTCATCGGCACCGCCCCCGTGCTCTCGCACCGCGCCATCCCCATCCGCGCCAAGGCGGCGATCGGCATCGCCATCGCGCTGGTGCTGGCCCCGGCCCTGCAGGCGCCTCCCCTGGGCGACTCCCTGAACGCGGTCTTCTTCGAGACCCTGGTCCGCAACGTGCTCATCGGCGCGACGCTGGGTTTTGCCATCCGCATCCTGTTCTCCGGCATCGAGCTCGCCGGCCAGATGATCGGATTGCAGATCGGCCTGTCCTTCGGGGGCTTCTTCAATCCGGAGGCCACCGACACCGATAACCCGGTCGGCAATTTCGTGTCGTTGCTGGTGCTGCTGATCTTCCTCGCCATGGACGGACACCTGATGGTGCTCTATGGGCTGCGCCAGAGCTTCGAGATCTTCCCCATCGCGGAGGATGGTCCCCGGCGGCTGGCGTTTGACGCCATTGCCGGCCTGGGCGCGCAAGTGTTCTCCATCGCGCTTTCGATATCGATGCCCATCTTGGCGGTCATGCTGCTCATCAACATCGTACTGGGGGTGATGGCGCGCGTCTCGCCGCAACTGAACCTCTTCGCGGTCGGGTTTCCGATCACGCTTTGCGCGGGCATGGTCGTACTGTTTCTCTTCGTACCGCACCTGGAGGCACCCATACGCGCCACCCTGGAGCGCACCCTGTCGATCTGGCCCGGAGGATAGGTTCGCCTGCCGCGGGGATTAGAATCGGGCCAGCGTTCCCGCGCTCGGGACCCCCGGAGCGGCTCAAGAGGCAGCCACAGCGTTATGACGCACTCCCGCACCGGTGCCCGGATCTTGGTTGACCAGCTCCTGTTGCAGGGAGTCGACCGCCTGTTCTGCGTCCCCGGGGAAAGCTATCTGGGTGTGCTCGATGCCCTGATCGACGCGCCCAGTCTGCGGCTGATCGTCAATCGCCACGAGTCGGGGTCGGCCTTCATGGCCAGCGCCTACGCGCGCCTGACCGGCCAGCCGGGAGTCGCCTTCGTCACCCGCGGGCCCGGTGCCTGCAATGCGGCCATCGGCATCCACCACGCCCATCAGGACTCCCTGGCGGTGGTCTTGCTGGTGGGACAGGCGCCGGCCAGCGTGCTGGAGCGCGAGGCGTTTCAGGAGATCGACTGCCGCGCACTTTTCGGATCGATGTGCAAGTGGGTCGCTCAGATTGACCTTGCCGAACGCATTCCCGAATTTTTAGCGCGCGCGTTCCAGACGGCAACCAGCGGACGCCCGGGGCCGGTCGTACTCGCACTGCCCGAGGATGTGCTCGAGCAAAGTACGCGCGCCGCTGACGCGCGCTGCCATCAGCCCGTACAGGCGGCACCCAGCGACACGCAAATCGCCGCGCTGCGGCGCATACTGGGCAAGGCGCAACGGCCCATCGTGGTCGTCGGGGGGCCGGGCTGGAGCGCCGCCGCCAGCGAGAACCTGCGGGGTTTCGTCGAAGCCAACCGGCTGCCCGTCGCCTGCGCCTTTCGTTTCCAGGACGTATTTGACAACCGGCACCCGAATTACGTCGGTGAGCTCGGCCTCAGCACCAATCCGCAGCTCGCCGAGCGCGTGCGTCGCGCCGACCTCGTTTTGGCGCTTGGCGCGCGCCTGGGCGAGGCCACGACGGGTGGCTATGCCCTGCTTCATGCGCCGGTTCCCGAACAGGCACTGGTACACGCCCACGCGGGCCTGGAGGAGCTCGGGCGCGTTTTCCAGGCCGACCTGATGATCAATTCCGGGATGCCGCAGCTCGCCGCCCGCCTGGCGATGATGACGCCCATCGACGAACCCGTCTGGGCCGGCGAACTGGCGCCGGCGCGGGCCGAATTCGCGGCCTGGCAGCAACGTCCCGCGGTTCTGGTGCGCCATCCGCCCAAGCTCGATCTGTGGGAACTGGTGCAACAGCTGCGCCTGGCACTGCCCAACGATGCCATCATCTGCAACGGGGCCGGCAACTTCGCCGCATGGCTCAATCGCTTTTTCCCGTACCTGGTGCCCGGAACGCAGCTTGCGCCCACCAGCGGCAGCATGGGCTATGCGGTCCCGGCCGCGATCGCTGCCAAGCTCAGCGCCCCGGACAAGACGGTGGTGTGCGTAAGCGGCGATGGCGACTTCCTCATGACCGCGCAGGAACTGGCAACCGCTTGCCAATACAGCGCCGGGGTCCTGTTTCTCGTCTTCAACAACGGCATGTACGGAACCATCCGCATGCACCAGGAGCGGCGCTTCCCGGGTCGCGTGATCGGCACGTCCCTGACCAATCCCGACTTTTGCCAGCTTGCGGGCGCCTACGGCGGCGTCGGACTGCGGGTGACGCAAACTGCCGAGTTTGCACCGGCGCTGGCCCAGGCGCTGGCAAGCGTGCGCAGCCGCCGCCTGCCCGCGCTGATCGAGCTAGCCTGCGATCCGCAACTGCTGTCGCCGTTGGCCAGTGTTGACGATCTGCGCGCCGGCGCAACCGCCGGACCGGGGCCGGGAAAGGTCCCGCCGCGCGCCTAGCTCCCGGCGGCGGGGGCCGGGGCGTTTCCGTTGCCCGGCACGCCTTGCGGCGGCGCCGCGCGGGCCGCCGCGACCAGATCGGCGATGCGAAGGCGCCGCCCCGGTACCGCAGTGAAGCCGCTCAGGGCCTCGACCGCACGCGGGATTTCGTGCGCCTCGAGCAGGGCAAGCGCCGCCTCTTCTGGCATAGCCACATCGACCGGCGTCAATGCCTGCGCGTCCACGGCAGAGGCCCGCCCGGCGAGGATTTCGGCAAGCAGCGCCTCGAGCGCGAGGCCCTGGGGGCACGAGCCATTGCCGACCAGGCAGGGCAAGCGCACGCAGCGCGCGTCGACGACGTTGCGGCGCGAGCTCTCCACCAGCAAGAGCTCGCACATGGCGACGCACGTCCCGTGAGTGGTCGGCGGCCACGGACCATCGCCCACTCCGGCATCGGCTGTGCTGGCCATCACCAGCTTCGGTGGCGCATTCTGGAAACGGCACGCGTCAAGCAAAGCGCGGGTCGTATCAACGCTGCACAGCAACGCGGCGTCCAGATCAGCCGGCCTTGGGCCAGGCACCGCACCTGCGCCCAGGGCCGAGAGATGGAACACGCTGTCCGTCGACGCGCCCATCATGCGCGCGAGAAAGCGTGGCTGCTCGTAGTCGCCGCGGACGTACTCGATCCGGGCGTCGACATATAGCGCGGCCGGCTGGGTGCGATCGACGGCGATGATCCGCCGCACGGGCACCGGATCGCCGTCACCGCGCCGCAGCGCACCGCGCACCGCAATCGCCTGCAGCAGCGCTTGCCCGAGCGCGGTTCCAGCGCCAGTGACCACGACCTGCATCGTCAGCCGCCCGCGCCGTCCGCAGGGCGCATTCCGGTAACGGCAAACGAGGGCGCAGCCGCCAGGCCAAGGATGATGCCGACGATCCCGTACAGCGCACTGGCGGCCAGACCCAGGTCGGGCGGCAGTCCCGCCAGGGGGAACGCCGCGAGTGCCACCAGCTCCCGCGCGCCGAAGCCGCCGTAACTCAGCGGCAGCGCACCGGCCACGAAAATGGGCGCCGCCACCGCCTGAACCTGCCAGTACCCGGCGGTGCCCCCGGCGGCGATCGCGCAAAACCACAGGGTAAGCGCGCACAGCGCCTGGACCACCAGCGAACTCCACAGCGAACGGCCCAGCGCAACGCGCTGGGCAACGGCCAGCTCGTGCAGCTGGCAAACCCGATTCCACCAGCGCACGACCAGTCCGGCAGCGCCCTTTGCCGAGGCCTCCGCCGCATCCGACGCCGCCGCGCGGCGCATGCGCAGCGGCAGCCAGGGGATCGCGCAAACCAGCGCCAGGGCCAGCAGGTATCCCCACAAGAGGGGCGCGGAGGCGGCCAACGGCGCGCGGCCGGACCCGACCGCTGCCCGCGAGCTGGCCAGCAGATCCGGGTGCCAGGCCAGTGCGAGGGCCAGGCCGATACCCGACACCAGCGACAGGACGCACAGGATCCACAGGCCGCTGAGCCGGTCAAGCAGCACCGTCAGCGCCGAAACCCCGAGCGGATTGCCGAGTCCCTGCAGCCGGACGCTGCGCAGCGCGTCGCCACCCAGCGTGGCTCCCGGGAGCAGCACGTTCACCGTCATGCCCTGGGCATACGCCAGCGCCAGCGCCCTTGTGCGCACGTGCAGTCCGAAGATTCGCGCGATGGTCTCCCAGCGCAGCACGGAGACCCACTGCGAAACCCCTGCCATCACCACGGCGCAGCCTAGCCAGAACGGATCGACGTCGATTAATTGCCGCCGCAGCCGCTCCGGGCCAACAAACCAGACGGCAACCGCCATCAAGGCGATGGCGGCAAGCAAGCGCGCGGCAAGGCGCAGAGGCTGGGACCGAAGAATCTTCTCCCCCTATCGCGGCGGGCGCCGTTCGCGATCGTCGCGGCGCAACACATACTGGAGTCGGCCCTGGGGTTCGTGGTAGATGCGCGTGAGCAGTTCGCCGAGCACCCCGGTCGCCAGCAGCTGCACGCCGATCAGCGTCAGCAGCGTGCCCAGCAGCAGCAAGGGACGTCCGCCGATGTCGTGCCCGAAGGCCAGCTTTTCGAGAGCCAGATACACCAGTGCGGCGCCGCCGGCGCCGATAAAGGCGAAGCCGACGCCGCCGAAAGCATGGAGCGGCCGGTGCAAAAACCGCATGGAAAACTTGATCCACAGCAGGTCGAGAAGCACGCGAAACACGCGGTCGATGCCGTACTTGGACTGGCCGCGCGTGCGCGCGTGGTGCAGCACCGGCACCTCGACCATGTGCGCGCCCGCCTCGACCGCGAGCGCGGCGATGAAGCGGTGCGTCTCCCCGTACAGGCGCACGTTTTCGAGGATTGCCCGCCGGTACACCTTGAGCGCGCAGCCGTAATCGTGCAGCCGCACCCCAGTGACGGAGGAAATCAGGCGGTTGGCGATCCAGGACGGCAGTTTGCGCGACCAGGTCCGGTCCTGGCGCTGTTTGCGCCATCCGGAGACCACGTCGATCTCCGGGCTCCCCTCCATCAATTCGAGCAGCCGGGGAATCTCCACGGGGTCATTTTGCAGATCGCCATCGAGGGTCACCACGTACTCTCCTTGCGCATGGTCAAACCCGGCCTGCAGGGCCGTCGACTGGCCATAGTTGCGGATCAGCACGAGCGGGTGCAACCACGGCCGCGGCTGGGCGAGCGTGCGCAGCATGTCGCGCGAACCGTCACTCGAGCCGTCGTCGACCAGCAGCAGCTCGAACGAGCGCCCGGTCGGCGACAGAGCCGCCCCGACCCGTTCCACCAGCTCGCGCAGGTTCTCGGCCTCGTTGTAAACCGGGATCACCACGGACACATCGATGCCGCGCTCCGCGCCCGCCGCCGTGCCGCTTGGCCGCTGCCCCTCGTTCGCACCGCGCTGGCCGCGGTCCGCAACTGCTGCTGTATTTGCCATGACAATCCTGATTGCCGCCCGCACGACGCGCGCACCGGCCGGCAGCGCTGGAGCCAGCGCGCAATGATAGGCGCTATCGGCCCGGATCCACCAACGCCTTGCGCGGGCGGGCCTCCGGGTCGCCGCGATAGAATTGCCGCCATTCAGACCGCCGGCCAGCGCTCGCGACCCAGGATTTGGGCCGGCGGACCGCGGGTCAATTCGAGGAATCCTATTCATGAAGCTCACGGTTATCGGATCCGGCTACGTAGGCCTGGTAACCGGCGCCTGCCTGGCCGACGTCGGCAATCACGTCCTGTGCCTCGATATCGACAAGAGCAAGGTCGCGCGCCTGAACGCCGGCGAAGTGCCGATCCACGAGCCCGGCCTCGACGAGGTCGTGGCACGCAACCGGCATGCCGGCAGGATGGAGTTCACCTCGGATTACGACCGGGCGGTTGCCCACTGCGACATCTTCTTCATCGCGGTGGGCACGCCGACCGACGAGGACGGCTCGGCGGACGTGCGTCACGTGGAAAGCGCCGCGCGCGAACTTGGCCGGCGCCTGACGCGCAAGGCGCTGGTCGTGGTCAAATCCACGGTACCGGTCGGAACCCACGCGCTGGTTGCCGGCGCGCTGCGCGAGGAGCTGCTGGCACGCCGGCGCGATGTCGAGTTTTCGGTGGCGTCGAACCCGGAATTTCTCAAGGAGGGCGCGGCGGTCCCGGACTTCATGCATCCGGATCGGATCGTCATCGGCACCGACGACCCCGAGGCGATCGAGACACTGACCCGGCTCTATGCGCCCTTTAACCGCAACCGTGACCGTCTGATCGTGCTCGATGCGCGATCCTCCGAACTGGCCAAGTACGCTGCCAATGCCATGCTGGCGACGCGCATCTCCTTCATGAACGAGCTGGCCCGGCTGGCCGAAAAGCTCGGCGCCGATATCGAGCGGGTGCGCCATGCGATCGGCGCCGATCCGCGCATCGGCCCCAGCTTCCTGTACGCCGGGGCCGGATACGGCGGTTCGTGCTTTCCCAAGGACGTGCGGGCCCTGCTGGCCATGGCCCGGGAGAACGTCTTGTCGGCGCGCGTGCTCTCGGCGGTCCACGACGTCAATGAAGAGCAAAAGCACGTGCTGAGCACCAAGCTGCGCAACGCGCTCGGCGGCGACCTGCGGGACCGGGTGATCGCGGTCTGGGGCCTGGCGTTCAAGCCCAATACCGATGACGTACGGGAGGCGCCGAGCCTGGTGCTGATTCGCAATGCCATCGCCGCGGGCGCGACCGTGCGCGCGTACGACCCGCAGGCCTGCGAGACCGCGCGTGCGGCCCTGGCGGAGGAGGCGCGCAAGATCACCTTCTGTGAAAGCGCCGAATCGGCATGCTCCGGCGCCGACGCGCTGGTCGTGGTGACCGAATGGCTCGAGTTCCGCAGTCCCGACTTCGCCGCGCTGGCCATGCAGTTGCGGGCGCGGGTGCTGGTCGACGGCCGCAACCTGTACGATCCGCGCTCCGTGCGTGCCGCGGGCCTGCACTACGAAGGTATCGGGCGCAGCGCTTGAGCCATGTACAACGCGGACGCGACGTGATCCTCGTCACCGGCTGCGCGTGATCGGACTCGACAACCTCAACAGCTACTACGATCCGGCTCTCAAGCGCGCGCGGCTCGCGAGCATCACCGAGCCGGGCTTTTCGTTTCTCCAAGCCGACCTGGTCGACCGCACGGCATTGGCGCAGCTGTTCGCCACCCACAAGCCCACGCGCATCGTCCACCTGGCGGCGCAGGCCGGTGTGCGTTATTCCTTCGAGAATCCGCAGGCCTACGTCGACAGCAACATCGCCGGCTTCGTGAACCTGCTCGAGTGCGCGCGTACCGCCGGTGCGATCGAGCATTTCGTGTACGCCTCCTCCTCGAGCGTCTACGGTGCCAACACCAAGCAGCCGTTTTCCGTCGACGATGCGGTCGAGCGGCCCATCAGCCTCTACGCCGCGACCAAGCGCGCCGACGAGCTGATTGCCTACGTCTACGCCGTCCAGTTCCGCATGCGGCTCACCGGCCTGCGCTATTTCACGGTCTACGGGCCCTGGGGACGCCCCGACATGGCGCCACTTAAGTTTGCACGGGCAATCTTCGAGGACCGGCCCATCGAGGTCTATGGCGAAGGGGACATGCGGCGCGACTTCACGCATATCGACGATATCGTGCGCGGCACCCTGTGCGCGCTGGACGATACCGTGCACTTCGGGGAGACGGGCCACCGCATCTACAACCTGGGCAACAATCACCCCGAAGCGCTGCTGCACTTCATTGAAGTACTGGAGCGGGCGATCGGCAAAACCGCGCGCAAGATCCTGCAGCCCATGCAGCCGGGCGACGTGCGCGCCACGGCTGCCGACATCGATGCGACCACCCGCGACCTGGGCTGGCGTCCGATGATCGGCATCGAGGCCGGTCTGGCGCAACTCGTCGACTGGGTGCGACAGTTCTACCGCTATTAGTGCTCTGGCGCGCTCGCGGCGGCGCCGGTTTGCTCGAGCGACCAGCGGCAGTCGGCCGCCAAGGGAACAAACTCCTGTTCCTGCGCCCGGATCGCGGGCGCCGGGCCCGCCGGCTGCCGGACCAGGGTCAGGGTCCCGGCGTTGCGCGGCAGGCCGTAGAAGTCGGCCCCGTAAAAGCTGGCAAACGCCTCCAACCGGTCCAGGGCTCCCGCGTCCTCGAACGCCTGCACATACATCGCCAGCGCGGACGGGGCGGTGAAGCAGCCGGCGCACCCGCAGGCCGACTCCTTGTCGCCCCGGGGGTGGGGCGCGCTGTCCGTGCCAAGGAAAAACCGCGCGCTGCCGCTCGTCGCCGCGCCCAGCAATGCCTGGCGATGGCGCTCGCGCTTGAGCACCGGCAGGCAATAAAAGTGCGGCCGCAAGCCGGCGGCGCCGGCGGCGCCCAGGAACATCGCATTGCGGTTAAAGAGCAGGTGATGGGCGGTGATCGTGGCGGCGATCCGGCCGCGGGCCTCGCGTACGTATTGCACCGCGTCGCCCGTCGTGACGTGCTCCAGGACGATGCGCAGCGCCGGAAAATCGCGCTGCAGCGGCTGGAGGACCTCGTCGAGAAAGATGCGCTCCCGGTCGAACACGTCGACGTCGGCGCGGGCCACCTCCCCGTGCACCAGCAGCGGCATGTCCCGGCGCTGCATGCGCTCAAGTACCGCCGCGCAATCGGCGATCGATCGCACGCCCGCGTCCGAATGCGTCGTTGCCCGCGCCGGGTACAGCTTGACGCCGTGAATCACGCCGCTCTCGCGGGCCCGATCGATCTCCTCGGGCGCCGTGGCGCTGGTCAGGTACAGCGTCATCAAGGGTTCAAAGGCGTCCTCAGCCGGAAGTGCCGCCAGTATCCGCGTGCGGTATGCGAGCGCCTGCTCCACCGTCGTCACCGGGGATCGAAGATTGGGCATCACGATGGCGCGCCCGAAACAGCGCGAACTAAAGGGCAGCACCGCCGCCAGCGCCGCTCCGTCGCGCAAGTGCAGGTGCCAGTCGTCCGGCCGCTGGATGGTCAGCATTTGCGCCGCGCCGGTCTGATTCATGGTGTCCGCATGATATGGGAAGGGGACTCAGGCCGCGGCAAGGCCAGTCTCGGGTTCACCCTCGCGCTGCTGCAGCGACCACATGCGCGCGTAGGCGCCGCCCCGCGCCAGCAAGGTCGCATGATCGCCGCTCTCGACGATCCGCCCATGATCCATCACCAGGATCTGGTCGGCCGCCACCACGGTCGAGAGCCGGTGCGCGATTACCAGCGTGGTGCGCTGCGCGCTGGCCGCGTTGAGTTCGTCCTGAATGGCGATTTCCGTACGGGTATCGAGCGCCGAGGTCGCCTCGTCGAAGATCATCAAGGCCGGGTCCTTCAACAGGGTGCGGGCAATCGCCACCCGCTGCTTTTCTCCGCCGGAGAGCTTGAGCCCGCGCTCGCCGACGACCGTGCGGTAGCCGTCCGGCAGGGATAGGATGAAGTCGTGGATGTGCGCCGCACGCGCCACGGCGACGACCTGATCGTGCGCCGCCGCCGGCCGGCCGTAAGCGATGTTGTACTCGATGGACTCGTTGAACAGCACGGTGTCCTGCGGAACGATGCCGATGGCGGCGCGCAGCGAGTGCTGCGTCAGCTCGCGGATGTCTTGTCCGTTGAGCAGCACCGCGCCGCCCTGGACGTCGTAGAAGCGGAACAGCAGGCGGGCCAGCGTCGATTTTCCGGCACCCGTGGCCCCGACCACGGCGCAACTCGTGCGCGGCGGGATCGTGAAGTCGACCCCGTGCAGGATTCGGCGCCGCGAATCGTAGCCAAATTCCACGTGCGCGAAACGCACCTCGACCGAGCGGTCTCCCGAGGAGGGGAACAGCAGCGGATGCGCGTCCGGGCGGTCGGCGATCTCCCGGTCCTGCTGCAGCAGCCGGAACATCCGGTCCATGTCGGTCAGCGCCTGGCGGATCTCGCGGTATATGACGCCCAGGAAGTTCAAGGGGACGTAGAGCTGCAGCATGAAGGCGTTTACCAGCACCAGGTCGCCGATCGACATCGTGCCGTCGTGCACGCCGAGCGCGGCCCGCCACAGCATCCCGGTCAGACCGACCGCGATGAGCGCCTGCTGGCCGCCGTTGAGCGCGTTGAGCGAACGCTGCACCCGCAGGGCCGCGTGCTCTTGCTGCGACAGGGTCGCATCGTAGCGCCGCGCCTCGAATTCCTCGTTGTTGAAGTACTTGACGGTTTCGTAGTTGAGCAGCGAATCGACGGCATTGGACGAGGCCTTGGCATCGAGCTCGTTGACCTGGCGCCGATACCGCGTGCGCCAATTGGTGACGACCAGCGTGAAGACAATGTACAGCGTCAGGCTCACGGCGACGATCGCCGCGAACCAGATCTCGTAGTGCGTCAGCAGGTAGCCAAACACCAGGCTGATCTCGACCAGGGTCGGAAGGATCGAATACAGGGTGTAGCTCACCAGCGATGCGATCCCGCGCATGCCGTGATCGATCTCCCGCGTCACCGCACCGGTGCGCCGCTCCAGGTGAAACCCCAGCGACAGTTCGTGCAGATGGCGGAAGGTCTTGAGCGCCAGCGTGCGTACCGCCGACTGGGTGACCTTGGCGAAGAAGAACTCGCGCAGCTCGGTGAACAGCGACGTGGCCAGGCGCAGGGCGCCGTAGGCCACCACCAGGGCCACGGGCACGGCCGCGACCTGCAGCGCCGCCGGAATGGTCAGGGCATCGACAATGTGTTTGAGCAAGATGGGTACGCCAACCACCGCCACCTTGCCCAGCACCAGGCACGCGACCGCGAGCACGACGCGACCGCGATACGCCCACAGGTAGGGCAGCAGCGAGCGCAGGGTCTGCAGGTCCCGGCGCGGCTGCCCCGGCTCGGCCATCGGCCCGCGATGATGCCCCGCTAATGCCCTTACCCCACGCATGACAATCGCATCCTCGCTGGCGCACAGTCGCTGGCCGCGGGCAAAACCTTCGCCCCCGACCGCCGCTCTTGACAGATGGGGGGCGCGGCCCCAAATTGCAAGCTTGACCAGCCGCGCGCCGCGCGCGGCCTGCCGCAGGCGATTATCGCGCGTCGGACGCGCCTGTCACGAAATTACGGAATCGAGACCCACGATGTCGACCAGCTTGCCCAAGGAGGATCCGGTCCTGCGGGTCGTTCCCATGCCCGCCGACGCCAACGCCCACGGCGACGTGTTCGGCGGGTGGATCATGTCGCAGGTCGACATTGCCGGGGGCATCCTTGCCGCGCGCCGCGCCAATGGGCGCGTCGCGACCGTGGCCGTGAACAGCTTCGTGTTCAAGGAGCCGGTTTTCGTCGGTGACGTACTGTCCCTGTACGCGCGCATCCTGCGCAGCGGCCGTACGTCCGTGACCGTCGACGTGGCCGCCTACGCCGAGCGCAGCCGCATGAGCGCGGACGTCGTCAAGGTGACCGAAGCGACCCTGGTGTACGTCGCCACGGACGCCGACCGGCGCCCCCGCGCCCTGCCGCCACTCGTGCCCGGCGCCGAGGTCGGCTAAGGCGCCGGTCCCAGCACGCCGGCACCTCATGGCGCTGACCACCGAACCGACGTTTCCCCCGCCGCAGGAGGATGCCACGGCCGGTGCCGTCGCGATCACGGAGTGGCGGCTCCGGGATGGGGCCTTTCTGCGCAGCGATGCCGCGCTGGCGGTGGAAGCGCCGATTGCCCTCGAATACAACGGTATCGCCCATGCGGTGATGCTGGCGACGCCGCGGGACCTGGAGGATTTCGCCCTCGGCTTCTCGCTGGGCGAAGGCATCCTGAGCGACGCCGCCGACCTGTACCACGTCGAGATCCAGGCCGCCGCGCCCGGCTGGACGCTGGCGCTCGAGGTGGCCGCCGAGGCCTTTGCCCGGCTCAAGGCGCGGCGACGCACGCTGGCCGGCCGCACCGGCTGCGGCATCTGCGGCACGGAGAGCCTGGACCAGGTGCTGCGTCCCCTGCCCCAGCTCGCTTTGGCCAGCTGGCGCCTGGCGGCGCCGGCACTGGCCCGGGCCAGTGCCGCCTTAGCGGCCGCGCAGCCGTTGCTGCAGCAGACCGGCGCCACGCATGGCGCCGCATGGTGCGCGCTGGACGGCGCGCTGCTCCAAGTGCGCGAGGACGTCGGCCGGCACAACGCCCTGGACAAGCTCGTCGGCGCGCTGCGGCGCGAGCGCGTGCCGACCGATCAGGGCTTCGCGCTGATCACCAGCCGCGCCAGCGTCGAGATGGTGCAAAAGGCCGCGACCGCCGGTATCGGGGTGCTGGCGGCGGTCTCGGCCCCGACATCGCTGGCCGTTGACGTGGCGCAGCGCTGTGGGCTCACCCTGATTGGGTTTGCGCGCGGCGCGAACTTCTCCGTCTATACGCACCGCGCAAGGCTCGCCGGCGCGCCGCCCGGATAGGCTGACCCCTAGCCAGCAAGCGTGTTGCCCAGTTCGCCGATGCCGTCGATGCGGATGCGCACGTTGGCGCCGTCCTTCATCGATCCGACCCCGAGCGAAGTGCCGCAGGCGATCACGTCCCCGGGGTGCAGCGTCATGTCACCCGAAACGCGGCTAACCAAGGCCTGGGGCGAGAAGATCATGTCCGACAGCGGGTAATTCTGCCGTTCGACGCCGTCCAGGGTCGTCACCACGCGGGCGCTAGCCCAGTCCAGCGCGGTGGCGATCGCCGGCCCCAGGCAGCAGAACGTGTCAAAACCCTTGGAGCGGCACCATTGCGCGAAGTTGGGGTCCGCGAAGATGATTTCGGCGGCCGTGACGTCGTTCACACAGGTGTAGCCAAAGATGTATCGATCGGCATCGGCCTCGGCGACATTGGCGCAAACCCTGCCGATGACCACGCCGAGTTCGCCCTCGAATACGATCTTGCCGGCGTAGCGGGCCGGACGGCGGATCGGCTCACCGGTTCCGATCACCGAGGTACCGGGCTTGAGAAAAAAGAGCGGGTGCGTCGGCACCGCCTTTTCCAGCTTTTCGGCGAGCGCGTGGAAATTGTTCCAGAGCGCGACGATCTTGTTCGGCGTGCAGGGGCTAAGAAGCCGGATCTCGTGGGACGCAAACGAGCGTCCGGTCGCGACCGGCTCGGCGAACAGCTCGCCGCGGTACTCGGCGATGCGCTCTGCCTCGAGCCTCCCCAGCGCCGGGCTGCCGTCGGCAGCCACGAAGCGGACCCATTTGGACATCGCCTGCTCCCCTCATGCGCGGCGCATCAACCGATGCGGCCGGCACCGCGCGCCCACTTGTACTTTGCGCCCAGTACGGCAACCGGGATCTCGGTCGAATACGGGTACGCGGGAATCCCGTGGTCGTACAGATACTCCGACGCCGCCTCGACCTCGACGTCTCCGGCCAGGGATGCCACGATGGGCTTCTCGATCCCCTTGGCCTTCATCTCCTCCTTCACTTCGGCGACCAGCCTGGCGAAGACCATCGGCGGCGTGATGATGGTGTGCCAGTACCCGAGGATGATGGCGTGGATGCGCGGATCCTCCATCCCCAGGCGCAGCGTGTTCTTGTAGGTCAGCGGCGGCTCGCCGCCGGTGATGTCGACGGGGTTGCCCGCGGCGCCGAAGGGCGGGATGAACTTGCGGAATGCCGCATCCAGGTCGGCGGGCATCGTCATCAGCGACAGGCCGTTGTCGACGCAGGCATCGGACAACAGCACGCCCGAGCCGCCGGCGCCCGTGATGATCACGACATTCTCGCCCTTGGGCGTGGGTAGCACGGGCACGCCCCGCGCGAATTCGAGCAGATCCCGCAGGGAGCGGGCGCGGATCACGCCCGATTGCTGGAACACGTCCTCGTAGATCCGGTCGTTGCCGGCAAGCGCCCCGGTATGCGAGCTCGCCGCACGCGCCCCCATGCTGGTGCGGCCCGCCTTGAGCACGACGATGGGTTTCTTCTTCGACACGCGCTTGGCTACCTCGGCAAAGGCGCGGCCATCCTTGAGATCCTCGCAGTGCTGGGCGATGATCTCGGTATGCTCATCTTGCTCGAAGAACGTGAGCAGATCGTCCTCGTCGATGTCGGACTTGTTTCCCAGACCGACGATGGCCGATACGCCCATCTTCGCGGAGCGGCTAAAACCGATGATGGCCATGCCAATGCCGCCCGACTGCGAGGACAGCGCGGCCTTGCCCCGGACGTTGTAGGCGGTGCAAAACGTCGCGCAAAGATTCTTCGGCGTGTAATAAAAGCCGTAGATGTTGGGGCCCATCAGCCGCACGCCGTACTTGCGGCCGATCTCGACGATCTCCTCCTGGCCAGCGACATTACCCGTTTCGGCAAACCCGGAGGGGATCAGCACGGCGCCAGGGATTTCCTTCTGGCCCACTTCCACCAGCGCCTGGGCGACGAACTTGGCGGGAATGGCGAACACCGCCACGTCGATCACGCCCGGCACATCCTTGACGCTGGCGTAGGCCCGCCGGCCCATGATCTCGGTGGCCTTGGGGTGGATCGGGTAGATCATGCCCTCGTAGCCGCCGTTGATGAGGTTCTTCATCACCGAGTTGCCGATCTTGCCGTCCTCGTTGGACGCCCCGATGAC